>SESF01000288.1_pt1 | contig 34907 bp, 32 predicted proteins | sample 3171521 | NCBI WGS metagenome assembly SESF01 (sample SAMN10866945, study PRJNA518727) | freshwater metagenome | biome: subpolar coniferous forest; feature: holomictic lake; material: water; isolation source: holomictic Lake 227, 6 m and 8 m depth | place: Canada: near Kenora, Ontario | collected...
CCCAATACCTCGAACTGAATCGTCGACGACCGGATTGGCGCGCCCACGTGCGCACTTGGGCCGCGTCGCTCGCGCTCAATCCTCTGCCCTCGTGCCGCCGCCGTCTCATCGACGAGACTTTCTGCTGCATCCTGCCCGACGGTCGCGCCGACACGCTCTGTATCAATGCTTTACTCCCGCTCCTGCAGGATCCGCGGACTGCCCTGGAGAAGTGCTGGCTTGAATGGCCGCCAGGCAATCACCCTGAAGACATCCAAGAAGCCCGGGCACTGCTCGGGCTTGCGGGCGGTTCGCGCAACTGGGAAATCCAGGGGATCCTCGACGTGCTGCGCCGCACCGCCCAGCAGGCCCCGCCCAAAATCGCAGGAAAAGGCGAGTGAGGCATACTCCCTACGCCCCCGAAACCACTTACAGATTGATGCCGTGGCCCCGTATATTCATATTATTACAATGAACCCCAAGCTCACTCTCGTCCTAGTGGCGTTAGGCCTCTCCCTGTCCGCCCACGGCGCCGCCGCCAGTGCCGGCGACCCCACCGCCCACATCCTGGGCGGCCACACCACCGGAGGCGGCAACGGCCCTGGCGGCCCATCCGGACCTGGTGCCGACAACGGCGTGGTCGATGACTGGGATGAACAGGAAGACACCCTGCTTGACCAAGCGATCAAACTACTCGAAGTCGCCGAAGTCGCCCCGACGGTCAAGGACCTGAAGGAGGCCATCAAGGACCTCTCCGTCGCCGAAGACATGGAAGAAGAGGAAATCCACCCGCGTGAGCACAAGGGACCTTCTGGCCCCCGCAAGCCGACCTCCTCCCGCCCGCGCCACGTGAAGGAAGACCACGAGGAAATCATCAAGCAGGAGAAGAACGCCATCCAGCTCGTCCAGGAGGCCATCGGCGCCCTCCAGACCAATAATCGCACCAAGACGGGTGAAAGCATCGCCGCCGCGCTCGAAGCCATCAAAAAGGCCGACCGCCTGAACGAAGACGAAGACCCAGGCGAAGGCGACGAAAAGATCAAGGCTGCCGGCAAGGCCAACGGTGCCGCCGCCGCCAGCGCCCCGACCCCGCCCAAGCGCAAGAAGTAAGCAGCCTTACCTGCTCAACCCAAAGGCCCCTCTCCGGGGCCTTTTTCTTTGGGGAAGAAGTTCGGACTCAGGCCATCATCTTCCTCGCCTTCTCCAACGAGACGGCGAGGCGGTCGACTTCCTCGAGCGTATTGTAGAACGCAAACGAGGCGCGGGCGGTGCCGCTCAGACCGTAATGCTTCATGAGCGGCATGCAGCAATGGTGGCCGGTGCGGATGGCGATGCCGTCCGCGTCCAGCAGCGTGCCGATGTCGTGCGGGTGCCCGCCCTCGATGTTGAAGGAGATTACGGCGACCTTCTCGGGCGCTTCGCCCACGATGGTCAGGCCCTTGATCGCCTTGAGGCGCTCGGTGGCGGCGGCGAGCAACGTCTGCTCATGCGCATGCGCGGCCGCCTGGATAGGCATGACGTATTCCAGCGCAACGCCGAGGGCGATGGCGCCGGAGATATCCGGCGTGCCGGCTTCGAAACGCTCTGGGGCTTCGCGGAAAGTGGTACCGGCGAAGTCGACCTTGCGGATCATGTCGCCACCGAACTGATACGGCGGCATGGCGTCGAGCAGTTCGGGGCGGCCCCAGAGGACGCCGATGCCGGTCGGGCCGAAGGTCTTGTGGCCGGAGAAGGTGAAGAAGTCGCAACCGAGCGCGGGAACGTCGACCTTAAAGTGAGCGGCAGCCTGGCAGCCGTCGATGAGCACGAGGGCGCCGGCGGCCTTGGCGAGGCGGGTCATCTCGGCGGCGGGATTGACCGTACCGAGGGCGTTGGAGACGTGCGCGAAGGCGACAAGCCTGGTACGGGCAGAAAGCAGCCCCTTGAAGGCGACGAGGTCCACCTCACCGCGGGGCGTGACGGGCGTGACGACGACCTTCGCACCCGTGCGCTCGGCGATCACCTGCCAAGGCACGATGTTGGCGTGGTGTTCGAGGTGCGTGAGCAGGATCTCATCCCCGGCCCGCAGATTCGTGCGGCCCCAGCATTCGGCGACGAGGTTGATGCCCTCGGTGGCTCCACGTACGAAGACGCAGCCGCGGGCATCCTTGAGACCGAGGAACTTCGCGACTGACGTGCGGGCGCACTCATAAGCGGTAGTGGCCTCCTCGCTCAGGAGGTGGACGCCACGGTGGACGTTGGCGTTCTGCTCGGAGTAATAGCGCTCCAGCGACTGGATGACCGCCAAGGGCTTCTGGGAGGTCGCCGCGTTATCAAGGTAGGTCAGCGGACGGCCGCGCACGGAACGTCCCAAAATCGGGAAGTCCTTGCGGAGGGCGGCGACGTCGAACACGGGCATGAAGTCGAACGTAAGCGACCGGGGCCGGGGCGCAACCGGGAAGAGAAATTAGGGCGCCGAAGGCAGACGTACGGCCTTGCGGATATAGGCCGGTACGTCGACATCTTGGCCATCAATGAACGTCATCGGAGTGCCGCCGAAAAGACCGCGGCGCATCGACTCTTCTGTCGCGAACTCAAAGACCGGCTGCGAAGGATCGGCTTCCTTGGCGCCCTTCTTCGCCTTGACGGGCGACTTGGGCGCGGGCAACGAGGCGCCGATCACAGAAACTTCGATGCGGGCACCGAGGGTCGGATCAATCCGGGCGCAGAGAATCGTCGAGGTCTCGCCGCCGAAACGGGTGCGCACCGCCGCCACCGCTTCGAAAGCCTCCGTCGTGGTGAGGGCCGGTCCGCCAGCGACATACACAAAGAGTGAAGCGACTTTGGTGACCGCACCCGGACCATGGGCCAGCGGACATTCGCAGGCCGCGCGGGCGGCTTTCATCGCCGCACCCTCACCCTCGCCTACTCCGTAGGCGCAGAGCGTCGGTGAACCCGGATTGGCGAGGATCGAACGAAGCGCCGAGGGGTCGGCCGCGATGAGGGCACCAGGCGCGAACGCGCTCGCGATACCGCGGATCGCCCCACCCACCCAAGTGTCAGCCGCGGCGAATGATTCCGAGAGCGGCGCATCCGAGGCCACCTGCTGGAGCAAAAGGTCGTTATGCACGACGACGAAGCCGTGGCACTTCTGGGCGAGCGTGATAGTCGCCTCATTCGCCTGGCGCATCCGACGTTCGCCTTCATGCGAGAAAGGCATCGTCGCAAATGCCAAAGTCGTCGCACCCATTTCAGCGGCGATGCCCGCGACGGCGGCGGCCCCGCCACTGCCCGTGCCGCCGCCCAGGCCCGTGACCAAGACGACCAGCGGCACGCCCGTAAAAAGTCGGCGCAAGGCGGCCTCTTCGGATTCGGCAGAAGCAAGCCCCAGCGCGGCCTCGCCCCCCGTGCCCATGCCACGCGTCTGCGCGCGTCCAATCTGCAGGAGGCTCGTGTTAGGCGCCGTGTTGAGCGAACGCGCGTCGGTGTCGATCAACGCCACGGCGACCTCGCCAGGCAGCTGCGGCGCGATGCGCGTCACCATCGAGCAACCAGCACCGCCGAGACCCACGAGCAGAATGGAGGAGGCGGTGGACATCTTAGAAGCGGAACAGATCTTTGAGGACCGCGATGAAACCGCGCGGGCGGCGCACCACGGGCGGCGCATCGATGATCGCGGCGGCCATCAGGCCGACCACGCCGGCATACTCCGGCTTGCGGAGCGACTCGTTCTCAAAGCTCGGGATACCGACGCGGGCCGGCAGACCCAGCACCACTTGCACCGCTTCGGGCGCATCGGCAAGGTTGGCCGAACCGCCGGTCAGAATCACCCCCGAAGGCAGCATCTGCTGGTCAATCTTCACGGCGTGTCCTGGGAAAATATGCTCCAGATGGCGGAGAACATCCTTGCGGACGAATTCCAGCGTCTCCTGGTAGCGCAGCGAAATCACCTTGGTGATCGTACCGCGGTTGAACTGCTGGTCGCCGACACCTTTGTCGCCGTCTTTCCAGATGGTCTGGTTGACATCGGCGTCGCGATGGACGGCGGACCCGAAGCGGACCTTCAAGTCCTCGGCGGTCTCACGGCTGATGCGGAGGGCGACGCTGAGGTCGTTCGTCATGTGCTCGCCGCCCACGGGGATCGAGCCGGCGCAGAGGATGTGCTCCTTGTAGTAAAGAATCCAATCGGTCGTACCCGCCCCGATGTCGATCACCAGCACCCCGCCCTGCTTATCGGCTTCACCCGCGGTTGCGCAGGCCGCGGCGTGCGAGGCCAGGATGAAATCACGGACGCGGATGCTCATGCCATTCACCATCCCCACGCGCATGCGCATGTTACCTTCCTCCATCGTGACACGCCAGAAACTCACCTCGAGCCGGCGGCCCGCCATGCCGACGGGATTGCTGACCGCACGGCCGTCGAGAATCGTCGGCTGACGCATGTAAAGGAGCGTGGCGCGGCCGGCCGGCGGCTCGAGACGCTTTGCGGAGCTCACCGCGTCGGCCACATCCTTCGCGGTGACCTTGCCGTCATGCGCGGGCACGGCGATGATGCCCTTCACGCGCTCGCCTTCGGCAGCGGGTCCGGAAAGCGACAGGTAGACCTGCTCCACCGCGCGATTGGAACCGCGTTCGATGTCGTTCACAACCTCGTGCACGCATTGCGAAAGTTTTTCAAGATCCGTGACCGTGCCCTTCACCACGCCATCCGTGCGGCGCTCGCTGAAACTGAGCATGCGCGCCTTGCCGTCGATGACCTGCCCGAGGAGGCTGACGGTCTTGTGGGTGCCGATATCGATGACGGCGATCAGGGAAGGAAGAGGCTTGGGGGTCATCGGGGGGTGGCGGGAACGAGACGGGGTTCGGGAATGGGTTGGGAGGAAGTGCGGTTCTGAATCGAGAGTTTCAGCACGTACGCCGGCGCCGTGGCACCCGGTCGGCGGAGGAGTTCGTCGACGTTGATGCGCGCGAGCAACGAGAGTTCATTGCGCCAGTTCGCAGTGGAGAAGACAATCTCGACCAGCGAGGGGCGGTCCAGCGGCTGCGAACCGGGGCGCACCGTGATGCGCAGATTAGAGCCCGGCGAATCTTCCTGCGCACCGAAACAATCGCGCAACGAAACCGCAGACCACTGCTTGTACAGATTCGGATAACCCGTACGCGCCGCATAGAGGAAGGGCGCCGCGATCTCGACGCCCTCGATGGCCATGCGGTCATCGGAACCCGTCGAACGGAAATCCTGGATCTCGGGCAGATTACGGATGGCTTGCTCCGGATAGCCCGTGCCGGCGAAAGTCTGCCCGTCGGAACCCACGAGGCGCACGACCATCGCCGAACCTTTCGCCGGAGTCGTCACGATCTTGGCGACGGCGACGCGTTCGCGCAGCAGCACGTCGACGGTGCCGTCCTGGCGGCGCTGGACGTTCGCCGCGGTCACCTGGTTATCGGACTCGAGTTCGAGTTTGATCGAACGCACGTCGCGTGAAAAACCCTCCGGACTGTTGGCGATCACCTTCTGCACGAAACCGGCGTTAAGGAAACCATCCGTCTTGAAACTGAGTTTACCCGTGGCTGGCGTGCCGGGGGAGGAATTCTCCACCGACCAGACGAGCAACCAGATCACCGCCGTAAAGAAAAGCAGGCTGAGCACCGCGGGAAGTTTCGAACGAACCGCGCGCTTGCGGCCGATGTTGCCCTCCGGGACCCGGCTGACCTCTTGCGGCACGAGTGTGCGCCAGTCGCGATCGGCCGGCCCCATGAAGGAGTCGCGGCGTCTGCCCAGAAAGCGGTCGAAGAATCCCATGATCAGCGGCGGGCGGGTTGGGCGGCGCGGGCCAGGGCGGGAGCCGCCATGCGTCGCACCAGCGAGGGGAAGTCGAGGCCGACGCACGAGGCGCTCTTGGGCATCAAACTGGTTTCGGTCATGCCGGGCATCGTGTTGATCTCGAGGAAATAGAACCGGCCGTCGGGCTCAAGAAAGACATCGGCTCGCGCGAAATCGCGGCATCCGCAGGCGGCGAACAGTTTTTCCGCCGCGGCGGCGATGGCGGCGGTCAAGGCCGGCTCCACCGGGGCGGGGAAACGATACTCCGAGGAGCCCTTGGTATATTTGGTCTTATAATCGTAGACGCCGGATAGGGGGACGATTTCTACGAGCCCCATGGCCTGGCCCTCGAGCAGACCGATGGACATCTCGCGCCCCCGCAGGCGGCGTTCAGCCATCCACTGTCCCGCGGCGGGAATCTCCGCCAGGGCCGCGGCGACCTGCGCCCGCCCTTGCAAGACATAGAGCCCGACGCTGCTGCCTTTGTCGGCCGGCTTGATCACGAGCTCCTCACCCAGCTCGGTGATGAGTCGTTCGGCGGTCGGCTTGGCCGTGCCGGCGAAGGTGATCTCGGGGACGACCGGCACGCCCGCCGCCCGCATGCGCTGCTTGGTGGCGACCTTGTCGATGCACACGCGGCTGGCCGCGGCGGAACATCCGGCGAAAGCGACGCCGCGGGCTTCGAGCTCGGCCTGCACGCGGCCATCCTCGCCGTAGTCGCCATGGATGACCGGGAGGACCACGTGCTGGCCGGCGGAAATCCAGTCAGGCAGCTCGTTAGTCTCGAGCTCGATGAGCCGCGAACCTGGCAGGACCGAGGCCACGGCGAGGCCGGAACGCAGAGAGACCTCGCGTTCAGGGGAGACGGCCCCGCACAGAACCACGATTTGCAGAGGGTCGCTCATAGCAGGTCCTTCCATTCGCGCCCCAAGGCGATGATTTCGGGTTGCAGTTCGACGCCCTGCCGGGCCTTTACCTCAGCGCGCACTTCGCGCATGAGGGCAATGAAATCCGCGGCATGAGCGTCGCCGCCGTTGACCAGGAAATTCGCGTGCACCGGCGAGACCGACACCGGCCCGACGGAGCGTCCCTTGAGCCCGCTGAGATCGATGAGACGTCCGGCCTTGTCGCCGGCGGGGTTCTTGAACACACAGCCGGCGCTGGCCTCGCGCGGCTGAGAAGCCCGCCGCCGCGCGGCCATGTCGTCCATGCGCGCGCGGATGGCGGCAGGCTCGTCGCGGCCGGCCGAGCGGAGCACCGCGGAAAGCACCACGGCGCCGTGGAGCTGCGGGCAGTCGCGATAGAGGGCGTCGAAACAATCCCGGCGGGCGGCGCGGACCCGGCCATACGGCGTCAGCCACTCGATGGATTCGATGACATCAAAGATCCAGCCGCCCATCGCGCCGGCGTTCATGCGGAGCGAACCGCCAACCGTGCCGGGAATCCCTTCGAGAAATTCAAAACCCTTCCACCCTTCCCGAGCGGCGAAACCGCAGAGCTCCTTGAGGCGCGTGCCTCCGCCGACACGCAGGCGACCCTCGCCGAGATCGGTGATCGCGCCCCAGTGTTCCGGAGCCAGGTGGACGACCAGACCGTCATACCCTTCATCAGGCACGAGTAGGTTCGACCCCCGGCCGACGATGAAATAACGGAGATCGAGTTCCGCCGCCGCGCGCAGCAACCCCACTACATCATCCACCGTCGCAGGCTCCGCGTACCAGCGGGCGGCGCCGCCCAGGCCGAGGGTCGTGCGACGTGCCAGCGGCTCGTTCGCGCGCAGCATGCAGTCGGTTGAAAGTCGGCCGGCGACTAGATCAGGGAGGTCGAGCGAGATGACGCCTTCTCCTTCGCGGCGCAGAATCTTGGCGTAAGCCTCGGCGTCGCGCTCGATGTCGCCTGCCCCCACGAAAGCGACGACGGTATCCCCGTCGCCAATTAGCGGGGCGAGTAGCGCCGGCAAATCCTGGCGATGTTCGACCAGACGATGTGCGGAACCGGCGACCACGGAATCCGAACGGCCGCCTTCCATGGCAGATTCGCCGGCAGCATAGACCGGCAACACGAAAGCATGGTCGGCGACCGCCAGCGCGGTTCGAAACTCCGCGGCATACTGACGTGTCCGCGTGTGTCGGTGCGGCTGGAAGACAACGATCAACCGGCCCGTCTGCGTCTCGCGAATCCACTGCAAAAGCGCGGCGATCTCCGTGGGATGGTGGGCGTAATCGGCGAGCACGCGTAAGCCTGTGCGTTCGAAAAGGACATCCTGCCGCCGGCGGATGCCGCGCCAGCGGGCCAGCGGCTCGGCGGCGAGGCTGCCGGTGATGAAATGGGTCACCGCCAGGGCGAGCGCGGCGTTGGAACGATTGAACGTGCCAGCCACCGGCAGGTTCAACTGCTGGGAGGGGAAGCGGCCCGACATGGCCATCACGGAGGCCGAATGCCCGCCTTGAATGAGGCGGTAGGCGTAATCGCCGTCGGCGCCGACCCGGATCACCGGGACTTTTAAGCCGGCGGTCAACCGCTCGAGGCGTTCGTTGCCAGAAGGAATGATTACCGCCGAACGTGTGCGCTCGAATAATGCGCGGAAGACGCCCTCCAGGGCCGCCTCGTCGCGATAATAATCCGGATGATCCCAGTCGAGATTCACGGCCACGGTCACGTCGGGCGAGAAGGCGCCAATGGTGCCGTCGCTTTCGTCGACTTCCGCGATGACCCACGGCGAGGTGGAAGTCGCGCGCGCAGGCGGGAAATTCGGATCACGGAACAAGCCGCCGAGCACATAGCCGAAATCGGCTTCGGCGCTGGCGAGCGCGGCGACAAGCAGGCCGCAGGTCGTGGTCTTGCCGTGACTTCCGCAGACGGCGACGAAACGGCGATTGGCGACACGCTCAGCGAGCAATTCGCCGCGGCGGAGCACGCGCACCTCGTGGCTGTTGGCGAGTTCGAGGGCCATGTGGCCCGGCTTCACCGCACTGGAACGACCGACGACCGCAGGCGAGCGGCCCGCGGCCCAGGGGTCGCGCAAAAGCGGCACCTCCGCGTTGGCCAGCTGGAGTTCCATCGGGCTGCCCGTAGCATCATCCCAACCCGAGACCTCCCAGCCCTCCCCTTTAAGATAAATCGCCAGAGGCCCTACGCCCATGCCGCAGGCACCAAGCAACCAGGCTGAGCAGAGATTACTCATGCGCGCGCGGGCCGGTGTTTCCGGCCGGCCAGGGAAAGGGTTTCCGTCGCGAGTTCTTCCCAGCGATTAGCCGCATCGGCCAAAGCCAGTGCATCGCGCATCGAGGCGAGAGCCGCATTATCTCCGATGCGTTTGAACACGGTGGCCGCAAGCTGAGCGATGTCGGATTCCAGTAGCAAAAGGGCCGCGCCCGTCTTCGAGCTCTCCACCGCGTTCGCCGTCTGGTGATCATCGGCGGCGCGCGGATAGGGCAAGAGCACCGCCGGGGTGCGGCAGGTGGCCAATTCGGCGAGCGTGCCGGCGCCGGCGCGCGTCACGGCAAGATCGGCGGCGGAATAAGCGGCGGCCATCTGATGGCAGAATGGCACGAACTTCACGATCGACTGCGGAGAGCGGAGCTCCTCTTCGCGGCCGCCAGGACCCGTCAGGCAGAGCACATGCACGGAACGTTCGCTGAAGTCCGCGACATGTTGCTCGACCCAGCGATTCAGCGAACCCGCGCCTTGGCTACCACCTGTGACAAGCAATAGGCGACCCGAAGGCGGCAGGCCGAGCGCACGGCGGGCGGCGTCGCGGGCGAGCGGACGGATCTCCGCGCGCACCGGATAACCTGAGTCGTGCTGGCAGGCGGCGGCGATGCCCGCGATGCGCACACCGTTCGGCAGGTGCACGGAAGTCGCGAATCGGGCGATGAGCCGGACGGCCTTGCCCGGACGGCGATTGGCCTCATGCACCACGACCGGAATGCCTGACAAAAAACAGGCGATGGCCGGCCCCAGGCTCATGAACCCGCCGAAGCAGACCAAGGCGTCCGGCCGGAAACGGCGGAGCAGGCGCCAAGCCGACCAGACCGCCCCCAGCAAGGCCGGGAAGAAAAGGAGTTTGGCGAGCAGCCCCGGACCGAAACCGCGCCCCTTGCCCGGGACGAAGGTCAGTCGCGGATAGTTCGAAGTCATGCGCGCATCCACCACCTTGCTGCTGACGACCAGCAGGCACTCATGACCCTCTTCGTTGAGCCGCTGAGCGAGCGCGATACCCGGGGCGAGATGGCCGCCGGTACCTCCGCACGCAAGCAGCACGCGACTCATGCGCGAGCCTCCTTGGGCGCGAACGCGGGTTGCGCCGAATCACGGATGCAATTGAGGACGAGTCCGACCATGCAGCCCATAATCACGAGATTCGTGCCGCCGTAGCTGATAAACGGGAGCGAGATGCCTTTGGTCGGCAACAGGCCCGTGACCACGCCCATGTTGATCAGAGCCTGGTAGATCAGGAAGAGCGTCGCCCCGAGGCAGACGTTGAAACGGAAGAGATCGTGGCAACGCAGCATCGCCCGATACGAACAATAGAAGATACCTAAATACGCCAGAGCCACGAGACTCGTCGCGATAAGCCCGTATTCCTCGCCGATGACCGAGAAGACGAAATCCGTGTGTGCTTCCGGGAGATAAGCTCGTCCCTGGATGCCGTTGGCGGCGCCCTTCCCCGTCAAGCCGCCGACGCCGAAGGCCACCATGCCCTCGAAGAGCTGGTAGGCCTCGTCGCCGCGGTGCGCCCACGGGTCGATGAACGACGTGAAACGTCGCAGGCGCGTGGGCCAGTTGAGAATCAGCACCGTGAGGCCGCCCACGCCCATGAGAACCGTAGGCACCACATAACTCCAGCGCACGCCGGAGAGGAGCATCATCGTGCCACCCACGGCGCAGCAGAGCAGAATCGTGCCGAGATCGGGCCCGAGCGCGATGCAGGCCGCGATCGCCATGATGATCGCCGCGGGACGCAGGAAGCCATCGCGCAGATCGATCCAACCAGCTGGCGTGAAGACATACGGCGCGCGGTCGCTGAACCGGATACGCCGGAACTTCGCCCGCAACGTGTGCCGCTGCATGCGCGCCAACCAATCAGAGAGCACCACCACCAGGGCGATCTTACCGAGGTCGGAGGCCTGCAGGCGGAAGAAACCGAAGTCAATCCAGCGCCAGGAACCGTTGACCGTCACGCCGATACCAGGAATGCGGGCCAGCACCATGGCCACCACAGCCACCCAGAAGATCCACATTCGGTATTCGCGGACACGTTCAAGATTCAGGCGATAGAAGGCGAAGCCGGCCCCGATCGCGATCGGCAGATAGACCAGCTGGCGATAAAACGCGCCGGTGCGGTTGCTCGAGGAAAGCGAGATACCCGCGCTGTATTGGACGACAAGACCGAACACCGCTAGGCCCAAGGTCAGCACGAGGATGCCCAGGGAGCACCCGCTCAGGGACCCCGGACTCTCCGACTTGACCTTGATGACCATGGCGACGAACGGAACGGCTTACTTGGTCGCCGGAGCCGCGTCTGCCGGCTTGGCGTCGCCCGCAGGATTCGTCAGTGAGATGATCTTCAACGGAGCGAAGGTCGGCGCAGGCGCGGCGGGCGCGGCGTTGGTCGACGTGGATTTAGCGGCGGCGGAGGCCGAACCCGTCGACTTCGTGCCAGCCTTCTTTGCGGGGGCGGTGGAGGCGGCCGGAATGGTCAGGATCTGGCCAGCCTTGAGTGTCGCGTTGGCCGAAATACCGTTGGCCTTGGCGAGGGATTGAGGCGAAACTTTCTCGCGCGCGGCAACCGTCACCAACGTGTCGCCCTTGACGCAGGTGTACTTGCCGCCGGCGCCGGTCTTCACGATCGGGGCGACCTTGGTAGGAGCCGGAGTCGGAATACGCGTGCTGGTGTCGACCACCGGCAAGGTGGAGGCGCCGCCCGCCGGACGAGCTCCGGCGGAGAAGGTCGCGAGGTCTGGCTCTGGCTCGAAGCCGCTGGTGCTTCGGCAGCCATTGACGCCGACGAGGACGGCGACGACGCAGAGGTGCAAGAGCACGACGGCAGTGACGGTGATGATGGGACGCATGGTGGTGTGTGGTGTTAGGACTGGGTGGTGGTGTGTGGAAATCAGGTGCGGTTCGCGAGGGCCGTGGCGGCGCGCTCGAAGACCATGCCGCGCTCCGCATAGCCGCGGAACTGGTCGAAACTGGAGAAACCGGGGCTCAGCAGAATGGCCATCGGGCCGTGCGCATCCTTGGCGGCGGCGACGACGGCATCCTGCAGCGAAGGGAAACAGCGGCTCGGCTTGCCGGCCTCCTCGAAATGGCGATGCAACTCCGGGGCGGTCTCGCCGATCAGATACGCCCCATCGATGAGCGGGGCGATGCGGCGAGCGAAACGCCCGAGATCGCCACCCTTCCATTTACCGCCGCCGATCCAGCGGACCGGGATACTGAACTCCGAGAGCGCAGCCTGCACGGCGTGGAAATTCGTGCCCTTCGAGTCGTTCCAGAATTCGACGCCCTTGTTCTCGGCGATCTTGCGGAGGCGATGGGGAGGTGAACGGAACAGCCGGGCGGCCTCTTCAAGATGGCGCATCGGGATGCCCCGCGCCTGCCAATACTTCACCAGAATCGCCCAATTCTCGCGTTGCGGCCAGGAATCAAAGACGGAGCCCGTCGGCACGGTGTCGACGACTTCGGCGCGGGTCGCGACCAGCGCCTCGACGGGAAACTCGATGCCGAAGGTGCGCGCGGCCTCGATGACGGATTCACCCACGACGAGAATACCGCCGGGCATCATGCGCTCGATCAGCTTGAACTTGGCGCGGAAGTAACTCTCCAAGTCCCCATGACGGTCGAGGTGATCTTCGTCGAAATTCGTCCAGAGCACCGCCTCGGGGGTGAAGTGACGCAGGTCCTCGGCCTGGAAAGAACTGACTTCGACGACCGCCAAGAAAGAGCCACTGGAAACCGTGCGGTGCAGCGAGGTGAGGGGTAAGCCGACGTTGCCGCAGGCGATGGCGTCGAGTCCGGACCGCTTGAACGCAAAGGAAAGAAACTCCGTAATCGTCGTCTTTCCATTGGTTCCCGTGATGGCGATGGCCGGCCCTGTCCACAGCAGCGCCCCGAAATCAAGTTCGGCCAAGCAGTGGAGTCCGGCGCGGCGCGCAGCGAGGATCCACGGATGGGACTGGGCGAAGCCTGGACTGTAGACCAATAAGTCATGGCGCGCGGCTTCTTCAGGACCGAAATGCCGGTTCTCCCCGCGCTCGTCATAAATAACGGAAGCGAAGCCAGCACTCGCGAGCGATTCCGCGACGGAACGACCGCTCACGCCTTCACCGAAGATGGCGGCGGGGCGGGTCAGGCGGCGGCGGAGGGCTTCAGGGAATTCGCTCATCGCAGTTTCAGGGACAGCAGGCCGAGCAGGCCGCAGAGGAACGAGAGAATCCAGAAGCGCGCCACGACCTTCGTCGCCGGCCAGCCCTTTTTCTGGAAGTGATGATGAATGGGCGTCATCAAGAACAGGCGCTTGCCGCCCGTCCGCTTGAAATAAGCAACTTGCAGAATCACCGAGACCGCTTCGAAGACGAAGACACCGCCGACAATCGCCAGCAGGAACGGCTGGTGCATCAGGCAGGCCACTGCCCCGAGGCCGCCGCCGAGCCCGAGCGCACCGACATCGCCCATGTAGATCTCGGCCGGAGCCGCGTTGTGCCACAGGAAGACGAGACTTCCACCGACCAGCGCGGAGCAGAACACCGCCAGCTCGCCGGCACCAGGTACGTAACTGATACGCAGGTAGGCCGAGAAATCATGGTGGCCGACCAGATAGGCGACGCTGCCCAGGATCATGGTCGTGATCAGCACGCAGCCGATGGCCAGGCCGTCGAGACCGTCGGTCAGGTTCACCGCGTTGGAGCAACCGACGCAGACTAAAATGAAGAACGCACCGGCCACGCCGAGGCAGATCCCATAAGGAAGGCCCAGCGAGTGATCTGACCAGAACGGACCGTTCAAGATCGGCAGCCACACTTCGCTCAGACTCGTCCGGTAGGCGGGATCAAGCAGCACAATACCCAACGCAAGCAGCGCGACGAGCCCCTGCCCGGCCAGCTTCATGCGCGCCGAGATACCGTCGGCGCTGCCGTGACGAACCTTCAGCCAGTCATCATAAAGCCCCACGGCCCCCATGCCGATCAGGCACCAGAGCGCGGCCAGCACCAGGACGTTGAGCCGCGCCCAGAGCAGCACCGAAGGAATCATTGCGACGGCGATGATGAGGCCGCCCATCGTGGGCACCTTGCCTCCCTCTTTCGCAAGCTCACCCATCAGCTGCGCCGAACGCTCCGGCTGGCGCAGGCGCGAGAGCATCGCGATCAGGCGGCCGGAGAAGAACATCCCGAGGGCGAGCGATGTGAAGCCGGCCAAGATCGCCCGGACGGAAATATACTCGAAAAGGCGGAAAGGCCCCCAAGTGTGGACGAGTTCGCTGAGACGGTAAAGCATCCTAGTGGAAAGAGAGCGCGTCGCGCAGGGTGAAAGGGAGCGCGCGTTCGAGCGCGAAGGATCGGCTTCCTTTCAGGAAGACGTGGCCACGGTGCGCGCGGATTCGGGCGGCCACCTCGTCGAGCGAGGCGGCGGCGAAAAGGTCCACCCCCGGTTGCGCAACTCCCTGCAGGAAAGCCGGAGCCTCCCCGCCGAAGGCGACGACTTGGTCGCCCGTTCGGAGAGGCAGCTGCGATCCGCAGTCGCGGTGGAGTTGCGCGGAGGTGGGGCCGAGCTCGGCCATGCCGCCGAGCACGAAAAGACGGGCCGCCACCGAACCGCGGCTGAGACGGTCGAAACTCGCGGCGGAATCCAGGAGCGAAGCCGGGCTGGAATTATAACAATCGATCGTGAAAGTCTGGTCGCCGACGACATGCACGCTACCGCGACCGGCCGGCGGCATCCAGGAGCCCAAGGCCGCGGCCAGCTCCGCATCAGTCCGGCCCAATTCGCGAGCGGCGACAAGCGCCAGCGCGGCGTTACGGGCAAGTCCGTCGGAGATCGGAGCGAGCGGGAAAGCCTGTCCATCGAGCACCAGGGAACGTCGGCCCTGCGCATCCTGAAGGAAACTGGCGCACACGAGACGGGCCGGCGTCGCGGCGGGGGTCGGGTCACCCGGGAACTGCACCGCGATGCAGCGGCTGGCGAGCGCGGCGAAGTCCGGCCAAGCCAGAAGCGAAGACGGGAGGACCGCTTGACCACCGTCGGCCAGCGCGGCGACCAGTTCGGCCTTCTCATGGGCGACGGCGGCCAGAGAGCCGACCCCTTCGAGGTGCACCGGCGTCACGGCGGTGACGATGACGAGGTCCGGACGGATCACGCGGGCGGAGATCCCCAGCTCGCCAGGCACGCTCATGCCGGCCTCGATGACGGCGAAACGGTGGCACCCGGGTTCGACGCGCAACAGCATCAGCGGCACACCGATAAGATTATTAAGATTGGCCTCGGTGACGAAAGCCTCCGCCCCCAGCAGAGCCGCGAGCAGTTCCTTCGTCGAAGTCTTACCCACGCTGCCCGTGACGCCGACGACGCGGCCCTTGAACCGGCGACGCCATTCGGCGGCGAGGCGGCGCAGCGCCGAGAGGGAATCATCGACCACGAGCTGCGGCAGATCATCGGCCACGCGGCGGGAAACCAAGGCGCAGGCGGCGCCGCGCGCCCGGGCGGCGGCGAGGAAGTCATGCCCGTCGCGGCGCTCCGTGCGCACGGCCACGAAGACGTCGCCGGTGCGGAGCGCCCGGGTATCCGTGCCGAAGCCCGTCAGGCTGGCGCGCGGCACCGCCGTCCACTGACCGGCGGACCAGGTGGCCAGATCGCTCGAGGAGAAAGTAGGCATCACGACTGCGCGCCCCTCCGTAGCTCGAGAATTTCCCGGACGATCTGACGGTCATCAAAAGGCACCACTGTGTCAGCGAATTCCTGGGTCGTCTCGTGGCCCTTGCCCGCGATGACGACGCAATCACCCGACTGGGCGGCGGCGAGGGCGCGGCCGATGGCTTCGCGACGGTCGGCAACGAATGACACTCCCGGCAGAGCGCCGAGACCTTCGCGCATGTCGGCAAAGATATGTTCGACGGATTCCTTGCGGGGGTTGTCGGCGGTGGCCCAGGAAAGATGCGCAAGTTCCGCGACGGCTTTCGTCATCGCCGGACGCTTGCCACGATCGCGGTTACCGCCGCACCCGAAGACGCAGAGCACGCGCCCGGGCGTGATGTCGCGCAGCATGCGCAGGGCGTTGCGCAGGGCGTCATCCGTGTGGGCGTAGTCAACGAACACCGGGAAGGCCTGACCGGCTTCGACGCGCTCCATGCGACCGGAGACGCCGGGGAAGGAGGCCAGCGCGGGCGCGAGCGCGAGCGGATCACGACCCAAGCCGGCCGCCATCGCGAGCGCGCAGAGCACGTTGGAGACGTTATAGCCACCGGGCAGGTTCGTCTTGAAAATCGCTAAGCGGCCCGCGTGGCGGACGGTGAAGATCGCCCCGCCCGTGTCGAGGGCGAGATCGGTCGCGCGCACATCCGCGTCGGGAGCGGTGCCGAAAGTGAGCACCGGCCCGCGACGGCGGCAGGCCTCAGCGAGGACGCGGCCGCTCGGATCGTCGAGATTGATCACGCAGACATCGGGGACCGAACCATTGCGGCCGTCGAACAACGCCGTCTTCGCGTCGAGATAGGAAGCCAGGTCGCCGTGGTAGTCGACGTGATCGCGGGTCAGATTCGTGAAGGCGGCCACCCGGAAATGAAACCCGTGGACGCGATCCTGATGCAGCGCGTGCGAACTCACTTCCAGACAGGCCCCGACGCAGCCCGCCTCGCCCATCTGGCGGAAGAAGCCCGCGAGATCCGCCGACTCCGGCGTCGTCTTATAAGAAGGGATCGAGCGGCGGCCCAAATGGTAACGGACCGTACCGACCAAGCCCCATTGTTCGCCGTCGGCCTGCAGCAGATGGCGGAGCAACGTCGACACCGTCGTCTTGCCGTTGGTCCCCGTAACGCCGACCAGTTGCAGAGCGGCTTCGGGGTGGCCGAAAAAGCGGCGGGCGATTTCAGCGAGCACGCGGCGCGGATCGGGAACCTGAGCGGCGGCGACAGCAGGCAAGCCGCCGACCGGCTCGCCGGAGATGACCGCGGCGGCTCCGCGGGAGATCGCATCATCCAAAAAGGCGTGGCCGTTGGCACGCAGGCCTGGCAAAGCGAAGAACAGCGCACCCGGGATGATACGGCGACTGTCGGTCACGATACAGGAGACGCGCGTCGACCATTCCCCCGTGCGGTCGAGCACGGGCAGCCCCTGCATCAGCGTGTTGAAAGTGGGGCGCTCCATGGCGGCGGGCATCATCGTGGGCGGAGGGGTCATCGCGGTCCGAGATCGGCGACGTGTCCGCGCGGGACGGTGGTGACGGGAGCGATGTCGAGCCAGCGGATGCACTTCTCGGCGACTTCGCGGAAAATCGGGGCGGAGACCTTGCCCCCGTAGGCGACGCCTTCACCGTGGGGCTCATCGATGATGACCGTAATCGCGAGTTTCGGATCACCGACCGGGAAGAATCCGGCGAAGGAGGCCACGTGGTGCGTCGTGGAGTAATGCCCGTTGATGATCTTCTGCGTCGTGCCCGTCTTGCCGGCGACCTCGAAGCCGGGAATATCCGCGATGGGTGCGGTGCCGCCCTTGCCGCAGACAGCGCGGAGTAGCGTTGCCGTCTCCGCCGCGGTGGCCGCGGTGATTGCGCGTCCGCGCGAGCGGGGCGGATAATTCAGGACGGTGAGCTTGGTCTTCGGGTCTTCGACGCGCAGGACCAGCTGCGGCTGCATCAGCAGGCCTTCGGCGGCGATGACGGACATCGCGAAATGCATCTGCATCGCCGTCACGCTGACCGAGTGCCCCATCGGTACGCGGGAAATCGTCATCCCGTCCCAGCGCTTGGGCGGCAGGAGCAGACCCGGCACTTCTGCGCCCGTGATCAACCCCGTGTTGGCGCCGAAGCCGAAAGACTTGATGAGGGAGTAGAACTTCTCCTCGCCGAGGCGTTCGGCATACTGCATCCCGACCTGCACCGTGCCGCGATTGGAAGACTCGCGGACGATGTGCCGGATGTCGGCGACGCCGATCGGATGCGAATCGCCGGGCATCGAGACCATGCGGCCGCGATACGGCACGCTCGTGGCTCCGCAGTCGAAGACGGAGTTCGGCGTGATGAGATGCTCTTCAAGCGCACCGGAGATCGAGACGATCTTAAAGACCGAGCCCGGCTCATAGATATCAGACACCGCGCGATTGCGCTGGCTGTCCATCGGCGCCGCCTTCGGATCGAAGAAAAGATTGAGGTCGAACGTCGGCCAGTTGGCCAGGCCGAGGATGCGGCCCGTGCGCGGATCGCTGACGATGATGATGCCGCTCTTGGGCGTATAGCGGGTGGCGGCGGCGGCGAGGGCGTCTTCGCAAGTCTTCTGCACGAGGCTGTTGATCGTGAGCACGACCGTGCTGCCGTCGACCGGAGCGACTTCGCGAAGTCGGTTGCTCGTCAGTTCGCGGTGGCGCCCATCGCGCTCAGATTCGATCCAACCGTTCTGGCCGATCAGCAGCGAGTTCATCACCCGTTCGATCCCCGAGGCCGGTTCGCCTTCCTTGTTCACATAACCCAGGACGTGGGCGGCCAGTTGGCCCTTCGGGTAGTTACGGTGATACTTCAGTTCCGCCCGCAGCGCCTTGATGCCGAGCGCCTTCATGCGCTTCACCGTCGCTTCGTCGACTTCGTGGGCGAGGACCGTCCAGCGGATGTCTTTCTCCTCACCGTCGCTGTCGACGCGGGTGGTGGTGTTAAAAGCTTGGATTACTTTCGTGACGGGGACGCCTAGGGCCGTCGCGACTTCGAGGGCGCGGGCGTTCTCACCCTTCACTAGGGAATCCGGGTCGACGCCGATATCCCAGACGTCCTCGGAGACGGCCAGTAGGTTATCCTGCGCATCGCGGATCTCGCCGCGTCGGCAAGGTTGACTGCGGAGCACGCGCCGGGCCTGGGCGGCTTCGGCGCGGAGGCGCGGGGCGTCGATCCAATGCAACCAGACCAGCCGTGAAAACACGGCTAGGAAGCAAAAGGACACGACCCAAGCCAGCGAACGGTAGCGCATTCGCCTGGCATGGGGGAGTGTCATCGCGAACTTCCGCCTCCCTGCCCCCCTGTTTGGAGGAAGGCGATTTCACGAGCCGTCATCCGGGGGCTCGCTGTTGAATGAGGGGTCGGAGATGGGACCGCGGGGAAATAACGAACCCAGACGACCTGTTCAGGCGCCGGGGGTTTGAGGGCGTCGCCGATGCGCATCTGCAGTTGCAGCGTGTCGACGGCCTGGTCGCGCTGGCGGCGGGTGGCGTCGAGCTCCTTCTTGGAGTCGGCCATCGAGCGTTCGATCCGCTGGATGTGGCTGCCGATGACATCGGCCTCCATGCGGAGCTTCATAATATTGATCACGCCGACAGCGGCGGCGGCCAGAGTCGCCAGCAGGAAGGTGACGGTGAGGAAGCGCGGGCTCATGCGGTCAGCCTCCGGACGGCTCGCAGGCGCGCGGAGCGGCTGCGGGGGTTCTTTGCTTGTTCGTCTTCCGAAGGCTGCAAGGCCTTGCGGGTGAGCAGGTCGGCTCGCTTCACGCGATCATCCTGATTGCGGGAGTCGTCGCGGTCCACCGGGCGGCCGGAGACGTCGTTCATATAACGCTTCACCAACCGATCCTCGAGGGAATGGAAGGAGATGACGGCGAGCACGCCACCGGCGTTAAGTTTGCCGAAGGCCAGGGGGAGCGCCTCGGCCAGGGCGCCGAGCTCGTCGTTGACCGCGATACGGACACCTTGGAAAGTACGGGTCGCCGGGTGCGGGCCGCGGGGACCCGGCGCGGGCGGGGCGGCTTCGGCGACCAGTTCGGCGAAAGAAGTCGTGCGGGCAAGGCGACCGGTGCCGCGGGCGGCGATGATCGCGTTGACGACGCGGAACCAGCGGGGCTCTTCGCCGAAGTCGCGGACGGCGCGTTCGATCTCCGTGCGCTCCGCACGCTCGAGGAATTCGGCGGCGCTCCGACCGACGCGCGTATCCATGCGCATGTCGTTCGGGGCGTCGAAGCGGAAGGAGAAACCGCGTTCCGGGACATCCAACTGGTACGAGGACACCCCAATGTCCATCAGAACACCGTCGAATCGCCCCGGAACGCGGTCAAGGTGGCGGAAATTTTCGGAATGGAAGCGGCACTGGCCGGCGTGGCGCGCGGCCAGCTCGGCGAAACGCGGCAGGGCCGCGGGATCGCGATCCATGACGTCGAGGCTGCAGTGCGGCGCGCGCGCGAGGATCGCGGAAGAATGACCGCCGCCGCCGAACGTACAATCCAGATAGGCACGGCCGTCCTGCGGAGCGAGGAGTGACAGGCACTCCTCGAGCAGGACTGGAACGTGGCTGGTCATGGCAAGCGGGCTGTGAATAAGGTGTGAGTAGTGTAAGTAACTTCTGGATACAGTTTAGAGTCCCAGTTCTTTCAAGGCGCGGAGCGTGGCGCGGGCGTGCTCGGAATCGCGGTCGGCCTTCGGGGGCACGGGGGCGGCGATCTGGAACGTCGTGAAGCCGCCGCGGAAGACGACGTCGCGCTCGAGGCAGGCTTCCTTCACCACGTGTTCATTCAGCGTGATGCGTCCGGCTTTATCACACGTCACTTGGATGCTGTTCGCGCCGAGTAAGCTCAGCGCGTCCATCTTGACGGGATCGCTGACCGTAACTTGCAGCGCGGCATCGCGGATGCGTTCGGCCATGCTGGGCGGGAACACCACAATCGCGGCGAGCGCCGGGTGGAACATCGCAAGAAACGTCGCTTCGCCGTCGAAGCGCCAGGCCGCCGGAATCGTGACGCGATTCTTCTCATCCAACTTTCCGTTGTGGATGCCTGTGAAGAGACCGTTGTTAGCGCCAATAGACATGTGGATGGGGGAATGCCCCCAGCTCGCCCACTTTTCCCCACTCTCAACCACTGGTCAAGAAATTACCCCCCTGATCGCCCCCTTTTTCTTATTCACAGCGCGGCCCAGGGTAGGCTTATGACTGATTTTAGTCGTTAAATAGGTTAAGTTACTATCTGTCAGTTATTTAAGTTACAAAACCTGCCATTTTAGACCCGAACCACCCTGCTCTGCCTCCCCTGGTCATGGTCGATCCGGCCCCCGCCGGGCCGCGCCCGTGAGATTGTAGTTGTTTTATCATTACAAAACCCCGCCCCGTGAGGCCGCCGGGCGGGGTCGAAACTGTTTGCCAACAGGCCCCGGCTGTGCTTTGTCTGAACCCACTCAACCACGACTCTTGATCATGAAAAAAGCCCTCGCTCTCGCCCTCCTCGCCTCCGCCTTCGTCCTTTCGGGCTGTAACACCATGGTCGGCGTGGACAACACCGACACCCATGAGGGTCAGTTCTCCAACGTGACCGGCGCCCTGGTCACCCGCTACAACGCCGACCCCGAAGCCGTCTTCAACGCCGTCAAGCGCACCCTCGACTCCATGAAGGGCACCCTTCGCACCGGCGAAACCGACGAACGTGGCGCCAACAAGGAGCTCCTCAGCGTCACCGCCTATGCCCGCACCGTGGGCGACCTCGAAATCAAAATCGACGTAGTCAAGGCCCAGGACGAAATCACCAAGGCCAACTTCACTCAGGTCACCGTCAAGTACGGCTTCTTCGGTAACCTTCCTGAGAGCCAGCAGATCGTCTCCAAAATCTCCTCCAATCTCCGCCGCTAAGCGACCGGGGCGGAACCGCCAAACGGACGCCGCCCTGCCACCCGGCTCGGCGGCGTCGCTTTTTTTAACACCTTCTCTACATGGGCAACATCCACGGACATAGTTTCCGCATCACGACCTTCGGCGAAAGCCACGGCCCGGCGCTGGGCGTCATCATCGACGGCTGCCCTCCCCGCGTCCCCTTTGATCCGGCCTTCCTCCGGAGCGAACTCGCCCGACGCCGACCCGGACAGAGCGCCCTGACGACCCAGCGCAAAGAAGAAGACGCACCGGAAATCCTTTCCGGCATCTCCCCCGACGGGCTCACGCTCGGCTCGCCCATCGCCATCGTCATCCGCAACAGCGACCAACGCCCGCAGGCCTACGCTGAAATGAAGGCAGCCTATCGTCCTTCGCACGCCGACTTCACCTACGATGCCAAGTACGGTATCCGTGCCGTCGAAGGCGGCGGCCGTTCCTCCGCCCGCGAGACCGCCGCGCGCGTCGCCGCCGGTGCCGTCGCCAAGACCGTCCTGCACCACGCCTGCGGTGCCCGCATCATCGCGTGGGTCGAGAGCGTCGGCGAACTGCGCATGCCCGCGCCGGCCAAGACCCCTTCGCTGAAGCAAGTCGAAGCCACCCCGACGCGCTGCCCTCACCCGGCCACCGCCGCCAAGATTGACGCGCTCATCCGCGCGGCCCGCGCCGACGGCGACTCCGTGGGCGGCGTCATCTGCTGCGTGATTGAAAATCTCCCCGCCGGACTCGGCTCGCCGGTGTTCGATCGTTTCGAAGCCGACCTCGCCAAAGCGATGCTCTCGCTACCCGCCACCAAAGGATTCGAAATCGGCAGCGGGTTCGCCGGAACGCTCCAACGCGGCAGTGCCCATAACGATGAGTTCGTCCGCAAGGACGGCCGTATCCGCACCAAGACCAATCGCTCGGGCGGCACTCAAGGCGGCATCACCAACGGCGAAGACGTCGTGTTCCGCATCGCCTTCAAGCCCACCGCCACCGTGCTCAAACCCCAGAAGACCGTGCGCCCGGACGGCAAGGCCACCGAACTGAGCGCCAAAGGGCGCCACGATCCGTGCGTGCTCCCGCGAGCCGTACCCATCGTCGAAGCCATGGCGGCCTTGGTGGCCGTCGACCATTGGATCCGTGACCGCGGACAGAACGCCTCCTTCGGCCGCTGCGGACGCAAGGCATGACCCCGCTCATCATCGTCCTCGGCGCCACGGGCTCCGGCCGCGCCGCCGTCGTGAAGGAACTCGTCGAAAACGCCTGGCCCGAAGGCAAGAAAATCCGCGTCCTTCGCGAAACGCGCGAGGCGGGTGAAGGCATCGAACAGTGGAGCTTCCAGGACAATCAGGCCGTCATCCCTGCCCCGCTCGACGAGGATGCGGCAATCCTCGTCACCAACGGTTCGCTGGCGCTCATCGAGCAGATGGAATCCATCCATCGCACGGTGAAGCCACTGCACCCCGACGCCGTCTGGCGCGTCGTCCGCATCATCACCGTCATCGACTGCCCACTCGCCGAGAAACACAAGGCCGTCGAAGCGTGGTACGGCCCGTGCATCCACTTCTCCGACGCCGCCATCATCAACCGCCGCTGGGAAGTCCCCGGCCAGTGGGTGAGCAAATTCCTCGAGCCGTATGAGAAGGCATTCTATCCCTGCCTCTTCTTCAACCTCACCAAGATCGGGGTGATTGCGAATCCGCCCGCGGTGATCGACGGCGAGCCCCTCCGCCTCACGCATATCTTCGACGACATCGACGCCGTCGACGAGATGGAGTTCGACGAAGACAACCTGCCCGATGAGCCGTTCGACCTCGTGCGCCAGGTCGATAAGTATTTCGCCCGCGACGAACTTGGCCGACGCAATATCCTCGTCCCCGAGATCGGCGACCTGCTCCGCCAGGAAGGCCGTTGCTGAACACCCCATGAGGCCGTTCATCGCACTCTACGCCTGGCTACTCGCGCGCCTGCCAGAGAGCTTCGCGAAACTGAACGCCGGCCTGTGGGGCCAGGTACTGTGGATGCTGCGAGGCAAACTCATCCGCCGAAACCTCTCCGCCGCCTTCCCCGAACGCGATGCCACCTGGGTGCGACGCATCGGCCGGACCTCCTGCCGCCGCACCGCGGAGATGGCACTGTATTCAATCGCCTCGCCGTTGCTCTCGGAGGCCGAGGTACAGGATCGCATCAAACTTGACCCCGGAGTGACCGCAGGCCCGCACTGCCTGCCGCCCGAAGGCACCGGCACCGTGCTGTTCGTCCCGCACTTCTCGCTGATGGAGATGATGACCGCGACGTGTCTCCTGCGACCCGAACTGGCGCGTCGCGAATGGATCGTGATGTACCGCCCGCTGGATCAGGCGAGCGCCGACCGCTGGGTGAAGGAATCACGCGAACGTTTCGGCATGAAGCTGGTCTCGCGCCGCGACGGCGTCGGCCGCTCGATGAAGGCCGTCAAAGACGGACACATCGCGGCGATTCTTTTCGACCAGAGCACCCAGAGCGGATCGCGGCTGGAGTTCATGGGCCGACCGGCCGCCGCGACGGATTTACCAGGCATCATCGCCCAGCGTTTCCATGCGCCGGCACGCGTCTACTGGGCTGAGCGTACGGGCTTCTGGCGCTGTCGGCTGCGCATGGAGTCCTTGCAGGGAGCGGACTCCGCCGGACTCACCGTCGAATCAAACGCCTGGCTCGAACGTCAATTGCGCAGCGACGAGGAAGCCTGCGCCAACTGGCTCTGGGCGCACGACCGCTGGAAGCACGGCCTCAAGGACTACATCAAGGACCTGCGTTAGATACCTGCCGCCGGCGGCGCAGCGGGGGCGTCACCCTCGGTCTTGCGCGCCTTTCCGCCGTCTTTCTTGCCCTTCTCCTTGCCGAGTTCCGGACCGAATTTCTCCACCAGCCCGTGAATGAATTCCTGGCGCCGCTCCGGGGACAAGGCGTTGATGCGGGCGCGTTCCTCCTTCGCTTTTTCGGCGGGAAGCGTCTTCAGATAATGTTCGAGGGCGCGAGAGCCCGGACCGTGCTCACGCATCTCTTTCACCAGTTTGCGGCGATCTTCGGGCGTTGCGGTTTCGAACTTGGCCAGACAATCCGCAAAATCCTTACGAGCCTCCGGCGTCATCCGTTCCATCTTCTCGATGGCGGCACGGATGCGTGATAGCCGCTCCGGCGGAAGCTCCAGGATCTTGCGGATTGTCTGGATCTCCTCAGCGGAAGGCTCCTTGTCGGCGCGGGTGGCGTCGGACTTCGTCTCCGCGGCGGCGGCGAAAGCCCAGCAACCGAAGGCGCATAGTAGGGTGAGAAGCTTCATCGGATCAGGAGCCGGGCGTAGCCAGGACGTCGACGATGCTGGATTTCTCCGCGACCGGAGCGAGCAGGGAAAGGTCGTCCACGATGCCGAGCAAATCGGCGAGCTGGGTGGATTCCTCGCGGGCTACGAGGGCGACCGTCTGGCGGTTGAGCGTCTCCTCGGAGGGAGACTGGACCAGGAGAATCGTAACGACGCACGCGGCAGCAGCGGTCGCGAAGGAGCTCCAGCGAATGAGTTTCCGGCGGTGGCGGTCGGCCCGGACGGCCGTGACCACGCGCTCGGCAAAACCGACGACCGGGACTTCCCGGCCGCGGCTGAGCGATGCGTCGAGGTCTCGTTCGAAAGATGGGCGATTGGCGTTATCCATGGCTCAGTTCATTAGGTTAAACACCGAGAGGCGGTGTGAGTTGCAGGTTTTAGGCAGGTCCATAAAAGTCTTTGAGTAGCTCGCGAAGGCGGCTGCGGGCGCGGTGAATCCAAGTTTTCACGGAGGAAACCGGCACCTCCATGATCTGGGCGATGTCCTCGTAGGGCAGTTCCTGCTGCACGACCAACAGGATGGCCGTGCGCTGCTCGGGCGGCAGCTGGGCAATGGCCCGCTGGAAGGCCTCGTCCAGCTCGGTCACCCGGCGGGCGGAATCCTGCGACTGATCGCCGGGCTCGGCGGCGAACTCCAGGGCCGTGGTCGGCTTGCGACCGCGGCGGCGCCATTCGTTCAGGACCAGATTGCGCGCGATATGAATGATATATGTGCTCAGTTTGGCCTCCGGGCGCCAGCGGCCAGCGGCGCGGTGGAGGCGGATAAAAACCTCCATGGCGAGCTCCTCGGCGGTCGCCTGGGAGCCGACCTCACCCCGCAGGTAGCCGACCAGCCGCGCATGATGGCGGTGGACGAGCAGGCGCAGGGCGTCGTCATCCCCGTCGGCGACGAGCGCCATGAGTCGCTTGTCGTCCTCGTCATCGGGGAGCATGGTCTCTTCCTGGGCCATCTTAGTTTAAACTCCCGGGACCGGCCGAAGTTACAGCCGAGGCACCGAACTGGCTCATGACTGGGCCGCCGGCTCTGGGCGGGGGCGCTGGGCGAAGGTCCGCAAAGTGCGCAGCATAAACTGCTCGAGGGCGGCGACGACCTGGTAGCTGAGCTCCAGCCGGGCGCGGGCCTGCTCGAGGTAACCAATCGCCTGGGCGACCTGCAGCCCGCATTCGGGATGCATCCGACCGACTTGCCTAATTTTTTCTTCGACCGAGAAAAGCATGCGCGTGCGGACGGCGCGCAGGATGGAGCTCTCATGGGCCTCCTCAGCCTCATCCTCATCATCATCCGAAGGCGGAGGGGGTGGCGCGACCTTCAGGGCCTCCGCGCCAAACAGAGCCAGGAGGACCTCGAAGCGGGCGCACAGGGCGTACAGCGGGATGAAGACTTCCGAGACGCGCGCATTGGGCGAGGCCGGCCCCTTAATCATGCGTACCAGCAGTTTTTCGAATTCACGCAGCCAATCGAGCCACGAGGGATCGGCAAAGGAAGCGGGCTCGCCCTTGATATGAAAACGCAGACAGCGGCTCAACACCGTCGGTATCACCTGATAATATTTCGTCGTGTGCAGGACGATGAGCGTGCCGGCCGGCGGTTCCTCCAGCGTCTTCAGAAAGGCGTTAGCTCCGGGGGCATTGAAGCGGTCGGGCTCGGCGACAAGCACTACCCGGCGCGGAGAGATTGAGGTGAGCTTAAGCGACCCGACCACGCGGCACACCTGCTTGATATCAATCACTCGGGATTTTTTGGCGGGACGGAGCACGAAGCAATCCGCATGGGCGAGGGCTTCTGACTCGCCGAGGTGGAGCGCCGCCAGCTGCTCGGCCGCGCGGGCCAGCAGTTCGCCGTCGTCCCCGGTAAGCAGGACGGCGTGCGGCATGCGACCTTCGGCGCGGGCGCGCATCAGGACCTTCAGGGCCGGCAGGGATGAAAGATCAGCGGAAGCGGCGGGCGACTTCATTCCAGATTTCCTCCTCGATGGCTTCAGGTGGGCGAGCGGCGTCGACGATGAAGAAGCGGGCGGGCTCCTCCTTGGCCAACGTGTGGTAAAGGGTGCGGACCTTCTGATGGAATTCCGCGCCGAGAGCCTCAAAGCGATCCGCGTTCCCTTGATCGCGCACGGAGGCGCGGCCCAATCCGCGGGTCGGATCGAGATCAAGCAACACGGTGAGGTGCGGGCGAAGCGGGCCGCAGGCCAAGGCGTTGGCGGACTCAATCAGCCCGCGATCCAGTCCACGGCCGCCCGCTTGATAGGTGACGGTCGAATCGATGAAACGATCACAGAGCACCACCTTGCCCTCTGCGAGGGCGGGCTCGATGACCTCGGCCACCAACTGAGCGCGGCAGGCGGCAAAAAGGAGTGCCTCGGCGGCCGGCCGGATGGCCGAGCCTGGATGCTTGAGCACCTCGCGCATCTTCTCGCCAAAGACCGTGCCGCCGGGTTCGCGCAGCCCGAGCACGGCCGCACCCTGCGATTGCAGACGCACCGAGAGACGGGTCAGCTGCGTCGACTTACCGGCGCCCTCGCCGCCTTCAAAAGTGATGAATTTTCCAGCAATGGGCATGCGGTATCAAATTGTCTCCGGGCCCATCGCAAGGCGAGATGAGAAAAGCCGGCGCATAAAAAAGGCCCGGCGATAAACCGGGCCGGACAGACTGACTCACAGGCCGTTTAGGTGCCGGTCGGAGTGGCGATGACCTGCTTGCCTTCTACCGTGCGGTTAACCGCGTCCATCACGCCCTGGGTACCGCCGCCACCAGTCGTGGTCGAGGTGGGGGCGCCAGGAGGGTTCTTACCCTCAGCCTCCACCAGGGTCTTCGAGCCATCGAGCACCGAAACGCCTGCCGGCAGGACAACGCCATTCCAGACATAAGCCGCCTCAGGAGGCGCCGTCGAAATCATGGTCTCAACCGTCTTGGCGATCCCGGGAGAAAGGGAAGATCCCTCCAGGGCCCTGGTGGCTTCGGCCAATAATTCAGAGCTGATCGGCAGCAGCAGAATCTTGACCGGAGAAAGGATCACATTGCGGATCAGCAACGTCGGCTCGGCGCCAGCGGCGACGGGAGCGGCCGCCACGGGCTTCGGGGCGACACCAGGAGCAACCGCAAGGATGCGCACCGCACTGGAAAGCTCCATGCCCGGCTCGACTGCGACGGGTCCGTAATTAGAGTCATTGACCGTGGTCTCAACCGAGCCGCGCACGCAGCTGACCACGAGCAAACCGAGGCCGTTGGCATTTAGCTTATATTCCACGGTATAGATCGTGCCGCGAATCCGGGTCATGCCGGCCGGGGTGCGCACGATGTAAGAAGACATCGCGTTGAGCTTGCGCACTTCGCCGGTGACCTTGCCGTGGATGATCTGGATTTCTGTGACGGAAGCGCTGGGTTCCTTCTCCAACTGCTGATAGGAACCAGGGACGACGAGTTCGGAAGCAACCTGACGGAAAGTGCGGACCTCGAGGCGCGTGCCAGGGCTGAGCAAGACGGTCGAACCGTTGGAGAGAATCAGTTCAGCGGTGGAGGCTCCGGCGGCGGTCTCAACGATGGAACCTTCCTGGAAGACATGCCCGCTCTTCAAGGCGACTTGCTTGGACTTGCCCTCGGTGATGGTCACGGTGCCCTGCACCTTGCCCGTCGCGACCTTGCCAGGCTGGAGGGCGGCGGAAGAAAGGACAGGAAGGAGTGCAAGGGCAGCCATTCCTAGGTGCTTAAAAAAAGAACTCATGGGTCTTGTGGGGACTTCAAAAATTATGCCCCCCACGGGGCGTAGCAACCCGTAAACAAAAGACCCCCTTTCGGGGGTCTGTTACATTTAGCCTTCGGCTAGCCTGCTCAAACGGTGACGTACTTCTCAAGGCGGCGCTGAACAGCGATGGCCGAGAGCTGGGCGTATTTCGGAAGTCCCTGATCAAAAGGAAGTTGGAGCTCACCCTGGATGAGAGGGAGGGCGTAACGGATAAAGTCCGGGTGAATCGACATCTTGTCTTCACCGATCCACTTCTCAGGGAAAGCCTTCACGCCGTTGGCGATTTCATTCAGCGGGGCCAGCATGGTCTGGACGGCGTAGTTCTCCTTTTCAGAGCGGGTCAGGATGACCATCTTGCCGGTTTCGCCAGCGAGGGCGGCCTTAACGGCGGCGCCACCGCAGAGTTCGGCTTCATCGACGTCGGTCTTCGAAGCGTTGTGCGAAGCCGCACGCTGGGTGATGCCCAGTTTCGAAGAGCGAGCCTTCACGCCGTCGAAACGGGATTCAACGAGGCTGCGGAGGTATTCGCCGGCACCGCCGAGGACGGCGTGGCCGAAAGCATCGGTACTTGAGGTGTCGGCGCCGAGGTAGTTACCGGTGGCATCCTGGACGCCCTCCGAAACAACGACAAAGCAATGACCGTTGGACTTCAGCACTTCTTCGACGCGACGGATGAAGTTATCGGCATTGAAGGCAACTTCCGGCAGCAGCACGATGTGCGGGGCGGTGCAGGTGTAGTGCGTATTCTTGATGGACTTGTCTTCCCCCTTGTCGCGGCGCTGCGCGAGGACGGAGGAAGCGGCGAGCCAGCCGGCGTTGCGGCCCATGACTTCGAGAATCGAGACGAAGTCGTTCTGGCCCATCGCGGCGTTGTCGAGAGCGGTTTCGCGGATGGTCACGCCGATGTGCTTGGCGACGGAGCCGAAGCCAGGGCAGTGATCGGTGAGAGGCAGATCGTTATCGATGGTCTTTGGCACGCCGACGACGCGGAGTTCGTAGCCGCGCTCCTTGGCGAGGTCCGAAATCTTAGCGGCGGTGTCCTGGGAATCGTTGCCACCGATGTAATGGAAGTAGCGGATGTTGTGGGCTTCGAAGACCTGCAGGATGCGATCGAAGTCTTCGGCCTTCTTGACCTTGTAGCGGCAGGTGCCGAGCGCGGCGCCCGGGGTGTGGCGGAGCGCGCGCAGGGTCTGCTGGGATTCAGCCGCCAGATCGACGAGCTGTTCATGGAGAACACCCTGGATGCCATTCAGTCCGCCGTAGATCTCGACGATCTCATCCTCATGCTTGAGGGCTTCCGCAATGACCCCGGCGAGGCTGGCGTTGATGACGGGGGTGGGGCCGCCGCTCTGCGCGACGAGAAGGTTGCCAATGAGAGGAGATGACATGGGAGTGAACAGGTTGAAAAGTGGGTTGTGGGAAGCCCCACCCCCCTTGGCAACACGGAAAACCCTCCCCTGCTCTCCCGCCCCTCGGAAGGCCTATAAAATGCGTCCGGCCTTAACTTTCGCCGACTCCGGCACCCGCTGGGACCATGCTGCGGTCTGAGCCACGAAAGCGTCGACCTGCACCCCGGCCGAACCCGTCAGCTCCCCGGCCTTGGTGACAGCATCGAGCAAGACGGCCTTGGGCAGGCGCAGACGGCTGTCCGCCGCCAAGCGATCCACCAAGTCGTTACGCTCGATCTTGCCAGCCCGCAGGTCGCGGGCGACCGCGACGGCGTGCTCCTTGATGGCCTCGTGGGCCTCTTCACGGCCCGCCCCGGCCTTGACGGCCTCCATGAGGAAGGTGGTCGTGAGCAGGAACGGCAGATAATGACGCGACTCGCGTTCGACGACGGGGCGATTGACCTCCATCTGGCCAAGCACGGTGAGGAAAGCCTCGAAGAGTCCGTCGATCGCCATGAACGCATCGGGCAGCAGCACGCGACGGACGACGGAACAAGAGACATCTCCTTCATTCCACTGGTCGCCGGAAAGCGAGGCAGCCATGGCGAGGTGACCGCGCAGGATCACATGGAAGCCGTTGATGCGCTCGCAGGTGCGGGCGTTCATCTTGTGCGGCATGGCGGACGAACCGACCTGGCCAGGTAGGAAGCCTTCGCTGGCCAGTTCGTGGCCGGCCATCAGTCGCAGGGTCTTGGCAAACGACGACGGCCCCGAGGCGGCGGAAAGCAGCGCGGAGACCACTTCGAGATCCATCGAGCGCGGGTAGACCTGGCCGACGGCGTTGAGCGAGTGCGGGATGCCGAGGTGCACCAGCACGCGGCCTTCCAGCTGCGCGACCTTGGCGACATCACCCGAGAAAAGCGTGAGCTGATCGAGCTGCGTGCCGACGGCTCCCTTGAGACCGCGGGCGGCGAAGGCACCGAGGGCGGCGTCGACCTGGGCGACTCCGCGGAGACAATCTTCGCCGAACATCGCCCAGCGCTTGCCGACCGTGGTAGGCTGCGCGGCGACGTTGTGCGTGCGCGCGGCGATGAGGACGTCGCGGTCGGTCTGCGCGCGGCGCGCCAGAGCGGCGGCGGCGGCGACGGATTTCGCGCGGATCAACTGCAAGGAACGGAAGACCTGCAGCTGCTCCACCGATTCGGTGAGGTCGCGGCTGGTCAGGCCCTTATGGACATGCTGGTGGCCGGCGAGGGCGCAGAACTCATCGATGCGCGCCTTCACGTCGTGTCGGGTCTCTTCCTCGCGCTTACGGATGGATTCGAAATCCACCTGGTCTTTCACCTTTTCGTAAGCGGCGATTGCCGCGAGGGGGATGTCCAGGCCGAGGTCGCGCTGGGCCTTCATGACGGCGATCCAATATTCGCGCTCGAGGACCACGCGGCCGCGGGTGGACCAGACGGCCTTCATCGCCGGGGAGGCGTAGCGATCGGCAAGGACATTAGGGACGTTATCGGAATCCATCGGAAAGTATTTTATATGTATCAGGCCGATCGCTTGACGGCAAGTGCTCGGAGGAACATCGCGCGCACCGAAGACTCGTCCTGGCCTCGATTGGAGGCGTCAAAACAGTCGGCGCAGGCCAGCTGGAGGTCGACCAGTTCGGCCAAGGTGAAACGCGTGGCGGCGGGGGCGACCTTATTATTGATATACCAAGGGTTCTGGGAGAAGAGGTTGGCCGATGATTTGGCGGCGGAACCGAAGGTGGGGCCGTGGCGGGAACTCGCCGTCTCAAACTGGCCCTTGGCTAGACCCGCTTCGCTCACACGAAAATCCCCGGAGTCGACCAAAGTCCGAATCTGAATGAGCAGGCGGAGGCGATTCTGCAAGGCGGCCAGCAACGGCCGACTGGAGTCCTCGTTGAAGAAATAACGATCAAGGGATTCGAGCGCCCACTTGAGGTCGCGCGCGGCCAGCGCCTCGATCGGCTCGAAGAAATCACCGTCACCGAAAGGCGGCACGAGCAGATGGACGTCGCCCTGCTTGACGGTACCGCCGGGGCCGACGTAGGTCGCCAGCTTCTCGCATTCGCCGATGACGAGGCGGGTCGATTGACCCACCAGCCCCACGATGGTCTCCGGCACGCCACGCTCGAACTTCACCCCCAGGGATTTGAAGCGCTCTTCGGCCAGACCTAGTTGGGCGTCGGCGGCGTCGGCGCCGCCGTCCCCGAACGGGCTCTTCGAAGCCGAGGCGTGCAAAATAAAATCCGTGGCGTTGGCCTTGAGGCTCGTCAGATCCTTGCGGCGGCCGTCATGGGGGGTCGCTGAAATCACGATGAAGATTTCCGCCGGGGCCTCCGTGGCGGCGTGCAGCACCTCGGCGAGGCTATCCTTCACGTCTTCGGATTTACCCTGAGCGGAGTCGGACACCCAATTGAGATTACGCAGCCAGATGACGCGCTTGCCGCCGAACATCGATAGCGTCTTCACCGAATCCACGAACTGCACCTCGATCGTACGGGCATCCGCGACTTGGATGATCGCGCCCGAGATAATTTCCGCCTCGGCGTCAGGGCCGGCAGCCTTCTTGGCCTTCTCGAAACAGGCACGCCCGTCCCGGTCGACGAGGTATTCGTCCTTTCCTGCGACAATGGCGAGATAGCCGGGCACGCGCCTAATCTCCCTCCCCGCCCGCTTCTGGCAATCCTTTGTCATTCGCAGGCCCTAAGACAGGCCTGCGAGCTGACTGCGGTTAGCGGTTGGAGTATAGAAAGAAGAAGGGAGAGAGAGGCTGCTCACCCCCTGTCTTATTATCTCAATCTAGCCGCCAACCGATAACCGCAAATACCTCTCGGTAGGCTGCGCCTGCCGTCAGGCTCCGTGAATCAAGTCTTCGACCCGATACTTGTTCAACTGCCGGCGCATCCAGTCGAGCGATGTGTTCACGGCCCGCTGCTTCACCTGTCGGCGATCACCCGGAATAAAAACACGACGCGACCAGACCCCGGCCGGGGAGGCGTAACCGAGATAAACCGTGCCGACAGGGTCGGCCTCCGTGCCGCCACCCGGCCCGGCGTACCCCGTGACAGACAGGGCGTAGTCCGACCCGAATTTCTCGATGGCCCCTGTGGCCATCGCGGCAGCGCACTCGGCGGAGACCGGCCCGTGCTGGGCGATCAGGCACTCGGGGATTCCGAGTAGGTTCATCTTGGCGTCGTTGGCATAACACACAGCCGAGCCAGCAAAGACTTTGGAGGCGCCCGGCACGTCGGTGAAAGCATTGGATAGCAGGCCCCCCGTGCAGGATTCGGCGAGGGCGACCGTTTTCTCGAGGCTGTGGAGTTGTTCGACCACAAGCGAAGCGAGGCAAGAGTGCCCGGTGCACACGAAGTCGTGCCCCACGGCGTCACGCACCTTGCGCGCGACATCACACAACTGCTCGGCCGTGACGCCGCTGCCGGCGGAGGAGATCCGCGCATCGACCACGCCGGTGTGCGTGCCGAAAGAAAGCGCCATACCCGGGCCCAGCAACGGCCGCACGATCTCCTCCAGCGGAGCGGCGCCGATACCGAAAGTACGCACCTGGACATAAGCCTCGCCCTGACAGGCACAGCCGACGCCGCGCAGGCGCGGGACAACTTCTTCATCAAACATCGGACGAAGTTCGAGCGAGGGGCCAGGCAACATCACGAGCGCCTTGCCATCGCGATGCAGAAAGACACCCGGTGCGGTCCCGCGCGCATTCGGAAGCGACTCGGCGCCGGCGGGAACAAAACACTGCGACAGATCGGCACTGGAAACCTTGCGGCCGATTAGTTTGAAACGCTCACGAAGCCCGGCTTCCGCCGCCGGCACATGTTCGAGAGCGAGACCGAGCGCCGCCGCGACCGCTGCACGGACCCGGTCGTCGGAAGTCGGACCCAGACCGCCGGTGGTGACGATGAGGTCGTAGGCGCCCCAGGCCGCCCCGACCTCGCGGGCAATTTCGGCGGCATTATCCCGCACGACGACCGAGCGGGTGATCGGCAGACCGCGGCGGGCAAGATGCTCGCCCAACCAGAGCAAGTGGCCGTTTTCCCGGATGCCATCCAAGAGCTCGTCGCCCACGTTGATAACGAGGACCTGACGGGGTTGGCTGTTGCAGGAAAGCATTTGCGGAAACGGGGTGTCCGAGCAGGGTTAACGGACCAGGCCAAAAATGCAAACCGACCGGGAAGAACTTTCGCCCAAGGCCAAGGCCAGGCGCGCCCCCCACACCCCGGGCGTCTACCTTATGAAGGACGCCGCGGGCCTGGTCGTCTATGTAGGCAAGGCCAAGGACCTTAAAAAGCGCCTCGCCTCCTATTTCGTGCCCCGCCAACGCCTGACCCCCAAGGTCGCGGCGATGATGGACACGGTCGCCGACATGGAATGGCACGAGGTTCGCTCGGAGACCGAAGCCCTCCTATTGGAAGGCAAACTGATCAAACGCTGGCGCCCGCGCTGGAACATCCTCTTCCGCGACGACAAACAATTCCCGCAGGTTCGGGTCGACCTCGCCGACCCGCTCCCGCGGTTCCGCATCGTCCGCGCCCGCACGACGGACGCCTGCCGCTACTTCGGCCCGTTCCCCCATCAGCAGGCTGTCCGCCGCACGCTCAACGAGATGCGGAAGAAGTTCGGCATCCTCCTCGCGGACAGCGCCCCGGTCGCCCTACCCGAAGGCGGCTGGAAACTCTACGACGACGCACGGGCCGAGATCCAAAAGCACGCCAACGTGGTCACGACCGAGGAATACGCCGCACGCGTGGCCGCCGCCTGTGAATTCCTCGAGGGTAAGGTTGATTCTTGGACGG
>SESF01016032.1_pt1 | contig 34714 bp, 27 predicted proteins | sample 3171521 | NCBI WGS metagenome assembly SESF01 (sample SAMN10866945, study PRJNA518727) | freshwater metagenome | biome: subpolar coniferous forest; feature: holomictic lake; material: water; isolation source: holomictic Lake 227, 6 m and 8 m depth | place: Canada: near Kenora, Ontario | collected...
AGGAGGATTGCGGTAAGCCACCCGGGTCCATCCCGGAGTCGGACCGCGATTACTATCTCGAACGGAAATACCCGAGCTACGGCAACCTGGCGCCCCGGGACATCTCATCGCGGGCGGCCAAAGAAGCGTGCGATCAAGGCCGCGGGGTTGGCCCGGGCGGGCTGGGCGTCTATCTCGACTTCGCGGATGCAATCAAGCGGCTGAGCGAAAATGTCATCCGCGAGCGGTATGGCAACCTGTTCGACATGTACGAGAAGATCACCGGCGAGAATGCCTACCAGGTGCCGATGCGCATCTACCCGGCGGTGCATTACGCCATGGGCGGCACGTGGGTGGATTATAATATGATGACCACTCTGCCGGGCCTCTTTGCGCTCGGCGAAGCCAACTTCTCCGACCACGGCGCCAACCGCCTTGGCGCCAGCGCGCTGATGCAAGGCCTGGCCGACGGCTACTTCGTGCTGCCGTACACAATTGGCAACTACTTCGTGACGTCCAAGCAGCCTAAGCCCTCCGCCACTCACGCCGAATTCAAGAAGGCCGAGGCGGACGTTAAGGCTTTCACCAACCGCTTGCTTTCGATCAAGGGCAAGCGAACCCCCACGTCCCTGCACCGTGAGTTAGGCAAGCTCCTCTGGGAGAAATGCGGTATGGCGCGGAATGAGGCGGGCTTGAAGGAGGCGCTGAAGCGCATTCCCGAGCTGCGCGCCGAATTTTGGAAGAACGTCAACGTCACCGGCGAGGGCGGCGAGTTGAACCAAAGCCTCGAATACGCGGGCCGTGTAGCCGACTTCATGGAATTCGCCGAACTGCTCTGCCTGGACGCGCTGCATCGCCGCGAATCATGCGGCGGCCATTTCCGCGAGGAGTTCCAGACGCCGGACGGCGAAGCGCAGCGGGACGACGAGAACTTCTCCTATGTGGCCGCCTGGGAGTACCAGGGCGCGGATAAACCGCCGGTTCTGCACAAGGAACCGCTCGTCTATGATGAAGTCCACATGAGCACCCGCAGCTACAAATGAACCTCACTCTCAAAGTTTGGCGGCAGAAGAACTCGAATACCCCCGGCCGGTTCGAGACGTACCAGGCCAGGAACGTGATCCCCGACATGTCTTTCCTCGAGATGCTCGACGTCGTAAACGAGGACATCATCGCGCGCGGCGAAGATCCGATTGCCTTTGACTCCGACTGCCGGGAAGGCATCTGCGGCATGTGCTCGCTGGTCATCAGTGGTATCCCTCACGGCGGCCATCGCGGCACTGCTTCCTGCCAGCTTCACCTGCGGCATTTCAAGGATGGGGACACGGTCACTATCGAACCGTGGCGGGCGAAAGCCTTCCCGATCATTAAGGACCTCATAACCAACCGCAGCGCCTTCGACCGCATCATCCAGGCAGGTGGCTTCGTTTCAGTGAACACTGGGGGCACTCCGGACGGCAACGCCCTCCCGGTCCCCAAGACAGACGCGGATCGCTCGATGGATGCCGCCGCCTGCATCGGTTGCGGTGCCTGTGTCGCCGTCTGCAAGAATGCCTCCGCCATGCTCTTCGTCGCCGCCAAGGTCTCCCACCTCAACTTGCTGCCGCAAGGCAAAGCCGAGAAAGACCGCCGCGTCCTCAACATGGTCCGGCAGATGGACAGCGAAGGCTTCGGCAACTGCACGGTGACCGGCTCCTGCGAAGCCGTCTGCCCCAAGGAAATCAGCCTCAGCTTCATCGCCAAGATGAACCGCGACTATGGCGTCGCCATTCTCAAAGGCCGATAGATTGGGTGGGCGGGCGCCTGGCGGTCCAAACCGTGCCGCGGTAGTCAGAGCTCGCGTGGAAGCATCCCATTCCTCGTTAGCCCCTACCTCCTTGCCTCGATCGAATGAGAGTAACGGATGTGCCGCAATGGGCGTCGCCAGCCGGAATCGCTTTGGCGCATACCAGAAACAGCTTGTCCCTCCCAAACAGCCCGGGTGGATTAAAGAAGATTAAAGAGAAGTTTAAAAAGTTGACAAGCGGGTATAGCTTGGCTGAGGTTACCGCAAATTGATCCGGGTGGACGGCAGAGCCGAGCTCCGCTTTGGTTCCCACCGGCATCCGTTGCAGGAAACAAATAGACGCAACACGATATTGAAAAGTATGAAAAAGATCCTTTTGGCCTCTCTGTGCAGTTCGGTTTTAGCGGCAGGTCTGGCGGGTAGCGCCCTGGCAGCGGACAGCGAGCTGCCGTCCCTGATCGTGGCCCCTTTCAGCGGTGACATGTCGCACATCGCATACTGGCAGCCGGCCATGGGCGAAGGCTTGTGCGAAATGCTCGTCACCGAGATGGGGAAACTCAACAAGTTCCAAGTGCTCGAGACCACTCAGCTCGGTGCGCTTAAAGACGAAATCAAGATGGGCGAGGACGGGTGGGTGGAGCAGAGCGAGAAAGTGGAAAAAGGCGGTTTCGCTGCGGCGGATTTCATGTTCACGGCCAAGGTGACCCGGTTCGGTAACAAGGAAACCAAGGTCGGCTTGGGCGGTTTTGTCCCGGGCAGCCTCGGCAACCTCGGCGTCAAGCAGACTGTCTCCGATGTCCGTATTGACTGGCGCCTGGTGGATGCCGCCAACCGCAAGGTCATCAAGACCGGTTCCTCCACCGCCTCACAAAAGGGAGTGGGCTTCGCCGTCGACGTTAACGTAACTGGCCACGGCGGCGGCATCGGCCTTGATAACAAGGAATTCATGGAAAGCGCGCTGGGCAAGGCCACGGTGACTGCGCTCAAGCAGATTACCGCCGACGTTACCCCCGTCGTCCTGCCTGAATCCGGCCGCCACAAGCAAAAGGCCGGAGTGGCCAACCAGCAGGCTGCCGCCGGCAACGCGGCCGCCCAGGCCCTCCGCGCAACGCCCGGCAAAGTGCTGGCCGTGGTCGGCAAGGACACCATCATCGTCTCGCTCGGCAGCAGCCAGGGCTTCAAGACCGGCGACCAGCTCAATCTCTATGAGACCGTGGATACCAAAGACGCCACCGGGGCGGTGGTCTTCACGGATGAGAAGCTGGTGGGTGAGGTCGTCCTTCAATCCGTGCAGGCCGATCGCAGCAAGGCTTCTTACTCGGGCAATGTGGAGATCAAAGCCGGCTGGCTAGTGAAGGCCAAGTAAGTCGTCCCCTGACATCAAACCGACTGCCACCACTTCGGAGCTTCGCCTCGGTGGTGGCTCTGGTCGTGTGTTGCACGGGGGCGAAGGTGGCTTGACGCTAGGCGCGTAGCGTAGCGGATGGCAGGGACATCCCTGCTGCCGCCGCAGGCTTGGGCGAGCAAGCGTCCGGGCCGGGCAGGCGCCAAACGAAGGAACGTGACCCTATGAGATTTCAGGATGTGCCACAAAAGGGATTGCGGGGCAAGGTCGCCGCCAGCCGGAATCGTTTTGGCCCATACCAGAAGGCGTTTGTCCCACCCAATCAACCCGGCACCCCGGCGCAACGGGCGGTGTGGGGGAACATGGCCGAGTTGTCCTGGCTGTGGAACGAGTTGGGGATGTTTCGTGCCAATGCCCTGACCCCCGCCTGGAAGTGCCCGCGTGATTCGATGAAAAAGGGCGAACAATCGAGGAACAATCGAGAGAGTCCCGCGACATGCACTGGCGTAGCACCAACGGAACACGCCAAACTCCCGCGCCAGTCTTTGCCTTTGCCGCTCAGATCGCCAGCAGCGAGTAGAAGACTGCGCCGACGCAGGCTCCGCCGTCTTACGGGCCTTTTGTCCGCACCAGCGCAGTCAAATTACGAGGTTCTCGCTTACTTGGTCACGTCGTCGGCTTCCAGCGAGTTCACGAGGTCCTTTTCCGCCAGCACCCAATCTTCGAGGGTCAGCGGGTGCTCGGGCAGCTTATCGCGGAACATCTCGTAGGCGTGCTGCCGCACCATAGCTCTGGTTACTCCCGGCGTGAACGGCTTCGGCTGTTCGATGGCCTTGTTGTTTTGTGCTTTCATAGCCAAATTCTTTCTCTTGCAACATAGCCCGATTCGCGTAACTTGCAACCTCCCTGCAGTGGAATGGCGCAATACAGGATCAACGAACCCTCCGGTGCTCGCGAACGGGATACGTGTTTTGGGAGCCCCTGAAAAAATCTGCAAAATAAATGCGAATGCCGTTGACAGGGGGCGGGCGGTCTCGTAGTTTCACGCGGTCATTGGGCCGTAAGAAGTCGAGAACCGTTGGCTCCAGAGCTTTTTGAACAGGAAAGTCGGGGTCGAGGGTTTTTTGTCGCTATTTGGTATCAGGATGAAGCAGTAAGTTTGGCCGACGCCCATGTAGCTCAGCTGGTAGAGCGCGTCCTTGGTAAGGACGAGGTCATCAGTTCAATCCTGATCATGGGCTCCAAACTGCGGCAGATTATAGAACTTAGCAGAGAATTGCATTTAGAACATATAAGAGCGCGAGCGCAAATCGCGTAAACAGCACAAACACAGAGACAACAACATCATCAGGAGATAGCAATGGCAAAAGAGCAATTTCAACGAACGAAACCGCACGTTAACGTCGGTACCATTGGCCACATTGACCACGGCAAGTCCACGCTGACTGCCGCCATTGTGCAGACGCAATCCAAGAAGGGGTTGGCGACGCCGATCTCCTACGCGGACATCACGAAAGGTGGCACGGTGCGCGACGAAACCAAGACCGTGACGATCGCGGTGTCCCACGTCGAATACCAGAGCGATAAGCGCCATTACGCCCACATTGATTGCCCGGGCCATGCCGACTTTATCAAGAACATGATCACCGGCGCGGCCCAGATGGACGGCGCAATCCTGGTGGTTGATGCCTCGGAAGGCCCGATGCCCCAGACTAAGGAGCACGTGCTGCTGGCTCGCCAGGTCGGCGTGCCCGCTATCGTCGTCTATTTGAACAAGGTCGATCTGGTCGATGATCCGGAATTGCTGGAATTGGTGGAGATGGAAATCCGCGACCTGCTGAACAAGTACGAATTTCCGGGCGACAAGACCCCGGTGGTGCGTGGCAGTTCCAAGGCGGCGCTGGCCGGACTGCCGGAAGGCGAGCAATCCATTCAGACGCTGTTGGAGGCGATTGACGACTTCATCCCGCTGCCGCCGCGCGAAGTGGACAAGCCGTTCCTGATGTGCATCGAAGACGTGTTCAACATTGAAGGTCGCGGTACCGTTGTGACCGGCCGTGTGGAGCGCGGGCTGCTCAAACGCATGGACGACGTCGAAATCGTCGGGCTGAAAGAGACCCGTAAGACCGTGGCGACGGACATCGAAATGTTCCGCAAGCTGCTGGATTCAGCGAATGCCGGCGACAACGTTGGTGTGCTCCTGCGCGGCACCAAGAAGGACGATGTGGAGCGCGGGATGGTGTTGGCCAAACCTGGCAGCATCACGCCGCATGTTAATTTCAAGGCGGAAGTGTATGTGCTATCGAAGGAAGAAGGTGGCCGACACACGCCATTCTTCACCAATTACCGCCCTCAGTTTTACTTCCGTACCACGGACGTGACTGGTACCGTCACCCTGCCGGAAGGCGTCGAAATGGTGATGCCCGGCGACAATGTTTCTGTCGTGGTGAATGTGATCGCCCCGGTGGCGATGGAGAGAGGTCAGCGGTTCGCTATTCGTGAGGGCGGCCGCACCATCGGTGCCGGGCGCGTGACTGAGGTGCTCGAATAGCCGACGTTTGGAGATTCCCGGGAGCGCGGGCGGCTGTGAACCCCCGCCTTCTGGTTTGTCTGTTGAAGCGGAAGCAACACTCGCTAGCAGTAGGGCGGTAGCTCAATTGGTAGAGTAGCGGTCTCCAAAACCGTTGGTTGGGGGTTCAAGTCCCTCCCGCCCTGCCAAACGGCCAAAGCCGGAGAGGTGGCAGAGTGGTCTATCGCGGCGGTCTTGAAAACCGCTTCGGCTTAACCGCCGACGGGGGTTCGAATCCCTCCCTCTCCGCCAAGCAGGATGTATTTGTGACTGATCTAATAAAAATCGGGATTTGGGGCGTGGTCATCGGAACCATCTTTGTGGTTCTCTGGCGCAAAGGCTACCTGCTGCAATTGACTGATTACGTGCAGCAGACACGGGAGGAGTTGCGTAAATGTACCTGGCCCACTTGGGATGAGCTGAAGGGCTCAACGTTGGTGGTGAGCATTTCCATATTTGTACTAGGTGGCTTCGTAGTGCTGGTGGATCAGGTGTTCTTCCGGGTCTTCATGTTCTTTAAGCTCTAACGCCATGCGAAGCCAATGGTTTATCATTCATACCTTGTCCGGCCAGGAACAGAAGGTCAAGGAGAGCATTGAGAAGCGCATCAAGCCTGAAGAAATGGGCGAGTACATCAAAGAAGTTCTGGTGCCCATGGAGAAGGTAGTGGAAGTGCGGAACCAGAAGAAGACGGTTTCGACCCGCAAGCTTTGGCCGGGTTATGTGTTCGTTGATATGGCGTTGCTGGATGCTGAGGGCCGCATCATCGAGAAGCCGTGGTATTTCATTCAGGAAACTCAGGGCGTTATCGGCTTCGTAGGTGGAGAGCCGCCGACACCCACCCCGAGCGAAGAGGTCGAGGCGATTAAGAGTCAGATTTCAGCTTCCGAGGATCACGAGAAGCCCAAGGTGAGCTTCGAGTTAGGCGAAACGGTGAAGATCAACAACGGTCCATTCCTCAACTTCAGCGGCGTAATCGAGGAAGTTGAGCCCGATCGGGGCAAACTGAAGGTGACCGTCAATATTTTCGGGCGTAACACCCCGGTAGAGTTAGAATACTGGCAGGTGGAGAAAGGTTAAATTGATGAAGCGTCGAATTGATTCAACGCTAAAGCGTTGAGACAGTTCGGCGCGTCGCAAAGAACCGCTCTAACGCCTTAACGATTCAACGTTTTAACGAGAGAAGACAAATGGCAAAGAAGATCACTGGAAATATTAAACTGCAGATCCCGGCCGGGCAGGCCAATCCTGCGCCGCCGGTCGGCCCCGCCTTGGGTCAACAGGGCGTGAACATCATGGCCTTCTGCAAAGAGTTTAACGCTAAGACCAAAGACCAGCCTGGCATGATCATTCCGGTGGTCATCACGGTCTATCAGGACAAGTCGTTCACGTTCATTACCAAGTCGCCTCCCGCCTCGATTCTGCTCAAGAAAGCGGCCGGCATCACCTCCGGCTCCAAGGAGCCGAACAAGGAAAAGGTCGGCAAGGTGACGCGCAAGCAGGTTTTAGAAATCGTGAAGATTAAAATGAAGGATTTGAACGCGACGTCCGAAGAGGCGGCGTTTCGCGTGGTGGCCGGCACGGCTCGCAGCATGGGTATCGAAGTCGTCGGCTAAGCAGCCTTTAGAAGATCCAGCAAGCAACACAACCGCGGGAGAGCCAAAGCTCGTTTGCACCGCAACTAAGATAAATGCCAAGCAAGAGATACAAGAAAGCACTCGGACTGGTGGACAGCAAAAAGACCTATCCGCTAAAGGCCGCCGTCGAAGTCCTGACCAAGTTTCCGAAAGCGAAGTTCAACGAAACGGTTGACTTGGCTTTCCGGTTGGGCGTTGACCCCAAGCAATCCGACCAGATGGTCCGCGGCACGGTTCCGCTGCCGCATGGTAGCGGCAAGACGGTTCGCGTGCTAGTCTTCGCCAAGAGTGGTCCGGCCGCTGAGGCGGCCAAGACTGCGGGGGCCGAATATGTCGGCTTCGAGGACATGATCAAGAAGTGCCAGGAGGGCTGGACTGATTTTGACGTGGCCGTCGCCACGCCTGAAGCCATGGGCGAAGTTCGTAAACTGGGCAAGGTGCTCGGGCCGCGCGGGCTCATGCCCAATCCCAAGACCGGCACTGTGACCGAGGACACCGCGCGCGCGGTGAAGGAAGTCAAGGCCGGGCGAGTCGAGTTTAAAGTTGACAAGGCGGGCAACATTCACGTGCCCGTGGGCAAACTCGCCTTTACCCCTGTTCAAATCGAGGAGAACGCCCACGCGGTTATCGACGCGATTAGCAAAGCCCGGCCGCATAGCGTTAAGGGCGACTATATTGTGAGTTGCACGCTTTCCGCCACGATGAGTCCGCCGGTGCGGGTAGACGTGAAGGAATTCGCGGTTTGAAGCATCCCATTTTCTTAACCCGTTAAAGAATTCAAAGCACATGCGTCCCGAAAAACAGAACCTCACGAAGGAGTACTTGACCCGACTGAACGCCTCGCCGTTCTTCATCGTGGTGAATTACAAGGGCCTCAAGGTGAGCCATTTGACCGAGCTGCGCAAACGCCTCAGCAAAGCCAGCGCGGAAATTCACATCGTCAAGAACTCGGTCTTTACCATCGCCGCCAAGGAAGCCGGCGTTAAGGAATTAAACGGCATCCTCAGCGGCCAATTGGCGGTCGTTACCGGACAGCGCGACATCTCCACCGCCGCGAAAGTCGTCAAGACCTTCGGCACCGAACTGGACCGCCTGAAGGTGCAATTCGGTTATCTGAACAACCAACGCCTGGAGCAGGCGGAAATCATGATGCTGGCGGATTTGCCCTCGCTCGAGGTCCTGCGCGCCAAGCTGCTGGGTCTGTTCAGTGCCCCGGCTTCCCAGTTGGTCCGATTACTAAACACGCCGGCCAGTCAGTTGGCGCGCGTGCTGCAGGCCCGGGTTGACAAGCTGGCCGAAGTCGTCCCGCCGCCGCCGCCGGCGCCATAGTTCTAAATCGATTTCATCTCCTTCCAAGCCGATGGAGATGGGAACAAACAACAACAACGTAAATCGTCGGTTTGCTGGCTGCGAACTTAATGCGTCCATGGCCGTGGGCGACGACGAGACGCAATGAAAGGTAATAATGTCTCTAGACAAAGCAAAAATCGTAGAAGAATTGAGTAATGCGACGGTGATTGAAATCGCCGAGCTGGTAAAAGAACTTGAAACCAAGTGGGGCGTTTCCGCCGCTGCGCCTGTCGCCGCTGCCGCGGCTGGTGGTTCGGCCGCTGCCGCGCCCGTCGCCGAAGTCAAGACGCAGTTTGACGTCATTCTGACGGGAGTCGCGCCGGACAAGAAGATTGCCGTCATCAAGGCGGTGCGCGAGGTTAAGGCGGGCCTGGGCCTGGCCGAAGCCAAGGCGCTGGTAGAAGGCGCGCCCAAGCCGGTGCTCGAAGGAGCCAACAAGGCCGAATCCGACGCCGCGAAAAAGAAACTTGAAGATGCCGGCGGCAAGGTTGAAATAAAGTAAGCGACCTTTCACATGGGGCGGCGGCCGATGCCGGCCGCCCCTGATTTGTCTATCGCAGCACAACGAAAGTCTCAGATTAGGAAATATAACATTAGCGAGGCCACCTGCGGGTGGTTTGAATTTCGGCAAGTTCGCGCTTGAACGCCGCGGCCTTGCCTTCTGTCGTTTATCAGCAACCAACGGTCTGGCGATGCTGCCAGCCATTTATTAAAGGCCCAAATGCCAACGCGCGCAACTGAACGAATTAATTTCGGTAAAATCAAAGAAATCATCGCTCCGCCTAACCTGATCGAATTGCAGACCAATTCGTACAAGGATTTTCTCCAGGCGGATGCCACTCCCTCCAAGCGGAAGAATCTGGGCCTGCAGGCCGTTTTTACCGAGGTGTTCCCCATCGAGAGCTACGATGGGAAATGCGTGCTCGATTTCCACTCCTATGAAATCGGAGCGCCGAAAGTGGACTGGTTGGAATGTCTGCGCGAAGGCTTGACGTATGGGGCCCCGCTCTACGTGACCTTCCTGCTCAAGGAAGAGAAGGCAGCCAAAGAGGAGAAGGTCTTCATGGGTGAACTCCCCCTCATGACCCCTCAGGGTACTTTCGTGATCAACGGCGCGGAGCGGGTGATCGTCAGCCAGTTGCATCGTTCCCCCGGGCTGGCTTTCGAGGCGACGCAGCATCCCAATGGCAAGACCCTGCATTCCTTCCGTATCATCCCGGACCGCGGTTCCTGGTATGAAGCGCAGTTCGACACCAGCGACTTGCTCTATGTGTATCTGGACCGCAAGAAACGCCGCCGGAAGTTCCTGACGACCACGTTCTTCCGAGCCCTCGCCTACCTGGATGTTGACATCAAAGGCAAGGACGGCCAGGATAAGAACCGGGGCACGGATGAAGAGATTCTGAAGCTGTTTTACGAAGTAGAGGAATTTAGTGTCAAGGAGGCGGAGAAGCGCGAAGACCTGCCCAATAAGGTGCTGGTCGAGGACGCCGTTGACCAGGAAAAGGGTCTTGTGGTGGCGCGCGCATTTGAGCCCTTGTCCAAGGCGGTGGTCAAGCAGATTGCCGAGCTTGGCGTGACCAAGATCCGGGTGGTCGATACCACTCTGGATGACGGGATCGTCATCAAGTGCATGAAGAAGGATCCCGCCAAGAACGAGGAGGAGGCGCTCAAGGATATTTATCGCCGGCTGCGACCTGGCGACCCGCCCACCGCGGCCAATGCCCGTGCACTCATCAAGCGGCTGTTCTTCGATCCGAAGCGTTATGACTTGGGCCGTGTGGGCCGTTACAAAATCAACCAGAAGCTCGGCATCAAGGGCGGCGATTCCCGTATCCTGACCAAAGCCGACCTCGTGGCCGCGACGAAATACCTGCTGCGCCTGAAGAAGGGCGAAGGCACTCTGGATGACATTGATCATTTAGGCAGTCGCCGGGTGCGGACTGTGGGCGAATTGCTCGCCAATCAGTGCCGCGTCGGTCTGGCCCGTACTGAACGCCTCGTCAAGGAGCGCATGACGCTGTTTGATCAAGGCGTCGAACCCATGTCGCCGCAGAAACTGATTAACCCGAAGGCGCTCTCGGCCGTCATCCGCGACTTCTTCGGCCGCAGCCAGCTTTCGCAGTTCATGGATCAGATTAATCCTCTTGCGGAACTTACGCACAAGCGGCGGTTGTCCGCCCTCGGGCCAGGCGGGCTCTCGCGCGATCGTGCTGGTTTCGAAGTTCGCGACGTGCATCCCTCGCACTATGGCCGCATCTGCCCGGTGGAGACGCCGGAAGGGCCCAACATCGGCCTGATCGCATCGCTGGCAACATTCGCCCGCATCAACGATTTCGGCTTCCTGGAAACGCCCTATCGTAAGGCTGAGGACGGCCGCGTTAGCGAGCATTTGGATTACCTCACGGCCGACCGGGAGGAAGCCTTCGTTATTGCCCAGGCAAACTCTCCTGTGGATGACAAGGGCAAATTTACCACCGACCGCGTCGTCTGTCGCGGTAAAGGTGACTTTATCGATGTCGAGCCCGCTCGCGTCGATTACATGGATGTCTCGCCCAAGCAGCTCGTGTCCGTTGCGGCGAGCCTGATTCCGTTCCTCGAGCATGACGACGCGAACCGCGCGCTGATGGGGTCCAACATGCAGCGGCAGGCGGTGCCGTTGCTGATCACCGAAGCGCCGCTGGTTGCCACCGGTCTCGAAGAGCGCGTCGCGCGCGACTCGCGGGCGGTCATTGTTGCCGAGGAAGCCGGAAAAGTGGCCTCGCTGACGGGCACTCAGATCATCATCACCCGGGATGGGAAATTGCCCGAGGGCAAAAAGAAGATTAAGCATGACCCCGACAAGGGCGTTTTTGTTTACCCGGTCCGGAAGTTCATGCGGTCCAACGCTGCGACCTGCATCAACCAGAAGATCGTCGTCCACAAGGGTGAGACGATTAAGAAGGGCCAGGTCATCGCCGATGGTCCTTGCACCCAGGGCGGCGAGCTAGCGCTGGGCCGCAACGTGCTCGTCGCCTTCATGCCGTGGAACGGTTATAACTTCGAAGACGCCATCCTGATCAGTGAGCGCATCGTCAAGGAAGATGTTTTTACTTCCATTCACATCGACGAATTCGAGGTCAGCGCTCGGGATACCAAGCTGGGCCCTGAAGAAATCACGCGGGACATTCCGAATCTGGGTGATGAGGCGCTCAAGAACCTTGGCCCCGACGGCGTCATTCGTGTCGGCGCGGAAGTAAAGCCGGGCGACATTCTCGTGGGCAAGATTACGCCCAAGAGCGAGACGGAACTCGCACCAGAAGAGCGCTTGCTGCGTGCGATCTTCGGCGAAAAGGCCGCCGACGTGAAAGATACCTCGCTCAAGGTCCCTTCCGGCACTTACGGCATCGTGATGGATGTGAAGGTCTCCTCCAAGAAGGAGTCAGACGTGGATGTGAAGGCTTCGGTCGGGGAAGAGAAGCGTCACGCCAAAGAGGTTGAAGAGGAGTTCAGGAAGAAAACCGACGAATTGCGCGAGCAGCTTACGGAAGCCCTGAGCAACATCCTGCTAGGGGAAAAAATCCCGCTGGATGTGGTCAACAGCGAAACCGGCGAGATCATCATCCCGGCCAACCGCAAGATTACCAAGACGCTCCTGCGCAAGCTGGCGCAGGTTTACGACCGCATCGAAATCGACCCGTCGCCGATTCGCAACAAGATCAACGAAATCATCGGCAGCTTCAAAAAGAAGTTCGATGATGCGCAGATGCAGTATGACGAAGAGCTGGAACGTGCCGAGTCCGGCGAGGGCGTCGAAAGCGGCGTCGTCAAGTCGGTCAAAGTCTATATTGCCTCGAAACGCAAGCTTTCGGTCGGCGATAAAATGGCCGGCCGCCACGGCAATAAGGGCGTAGTCGCCAAGATTGTCGCGGAGGAGGATATACCTTTCCTGGCGGACGGAACGCCAGTGGACATCGTATTGAATCCGCTGGGCGTGCCGTCGCGCATGAACGTCGGTCAGGTATTGGAGACGCACTTGGGCTGGGCCGCAAAGCTGTTGGGCCTGAAGTTCGCCACGCCTGTATTCGATGGCATCAAAGAAAAAGAGATCCGCGCTTACCTGAAAGAGGCCAAATTGCCCGAGAATGGTAAGACGATACTCTATGACGGTCGCACGGGGCTGCCGTTCGATCAGGAGATCGTTGTTGGCTCCATTTACATGATGAAGCTCGGCCACTTGGTGGCAGACAAAATTCATGCCCGGGCGGTCGGCCCGTATTCGCTGGTCACGCAGCAGCCGCTGGGCGGCAAGGCGCAATACGGCGGCCAGCGCTTTGGCGAAATGGAAGTCTGGGCGATGGAGGCCTACGGTGCGGCTTACACGCTGCAGGAACTCCTGACGGTCAAATCCGACGATGTTCAGGGCCGCACCCGGATATACGAAAGCATCGTGAAAGGTGACAATAGCCTGGAGGCAGGCATTCCGGAGTCCTTTAACGTGCTGGTGAAAGAAATGCAGTCGCTGGGACTTGATGTGAAAGTGGGTTACTCCAATCCGGTGGACCAGCCTGCGGAACCCATCCAGGCCTTAACAGCCGTTTAACCGCGGATCACTCGAACAATCCCTCATTCCATTTTCCGATTGTATGATTAGCACCAAAGAAAGCGCCCGCGAGTTGCTCGGCCTGGACAAGGTCAACCAAGTGGAGTACGTCGCGATTGGCGTCGCGTCACCGGATGCGATCCGGTCCTGGTCCAAAGGGGAAGTCAAGAACCCCGAAACCATCAACTACCGCACGTTTAAGCCGGAAAAAGGCGGCTTGTTCTGCGAACGCATTTTCGGCCCCGTCAAGGACTGGGAATGTTCGTGCGGCAAATACAAGCGCATCAAGCACCGCGGGGTCGTCTGCGACCGCTGCGGAGTGGAAGTGACTTTGGCCCGCGTCCGCCGCGAGCGCATGGGGCACATCGAACTGGCGGTCCCAGTCTCTCACATCTGGTTCTTCAAGTGCATGCCGTCCCGACTCGGCCTGGTGCTGGACGTGACGGCGCGCAATCTCGAGCGGGTCATCTACTACGAGGACTACATGGTTATTGACGCAGGCTCGACGCCGCTCAAACAGCACCAGCTCTTGAGCGAGCACGAGTATCGCGAAGCCCGGGAAACCTACGGCGCCGAAGCGTTTGTGGCCAAGATGGGTGCCGAGGCTGTGCGCGAGGCGCTAGCCAGGGTGGACCTCGCCAAGCAGATAATCCATTTGCAATCGGCGATGACCGAAACCAAGAGCAAGCAAATTCGCAAGAAGGTTGCCAAGCGAATCAAGCTGCTCCAAGGGCTGCAGTCCTCCAAGAGCAGGCCAGAATGGATGATCCTGACGGTGCTGCCGGTGATTCCGCCCGACCTGCGCCCGCTGGTTCCGTTGGAAGGCGGCCGCTTTGCCACCTCCGACCTGAATGATCTCTATCGCCGTGTCATCAACCGGAACAACCGGTTGAAAAACCTGCTCCAGCTTAAGACTCCGGAAGTCATCATTCGCAACGAAAAGCGCATGCTCCAGGAAGCCGTGGACGCGCTCTTCGACAACGGTCGGCACGGCCGCGCGGTGACCGGAGCCGGCAATCGCGCCCTGAAATCCCTCAGCGACATGCTCAAGGGTAAGAGCGGGCGGTTTCGCCAGAACCTCCTGGGCAAGCGCGTGGATTACTCGGGGCGATCGGTCATCGTCATCGGTCCCGAGCTCAAGCTACATCAGTGCGGTCTGCCCAAGAAGATGGCGCTCGTCCTGTTTGAGCCGTTCATTATCCGCCGCCTGAAGGAACTCGGTTACGTCCACACTGTGCGCTCGGCCAAGAAGCTGATCGAACGTCAGACCACTGAGGTGTGGGATATTCTTGAAGAAGTGACCCGCGGTCATCCCGTGCTGCTGAACCGCGCCCCTACCTTGCATCGGCTGTCGGTGCAGGCCTTCGAACCGCAGCTCATTGAGGGTGAGGCCATCCGCATCCATCCGCTGGTCTGCACTGCTTACAATGCTGACTTCGACGGCGACCAAATGGCGGTGCATGTGCCGTTGTCTGTTGAAGCCCAGTTGGAGGCTCGCCTGCTCATGATGGCTCCCAACAACATCTTCAGCCCGTCCAGCGGGCGGCCGATTATCACGCCGACGCAGGACATTACGTTGGGATGCTTCTATCTGACCGCCGAGCCGCGGACGCCGATGCCCACGAATCTGAACGAGTTGAAGCTGTTCGGATCAAAGACCGAGGTTGTTTTCGCCGCCGCTGACGGCGCGGTGACGACCCACGAGCGGATTCGGCTGGCGAATCCTGATTTTGGCAAGAAGACTTCTTCTGGCGATCCTAACAAGCGGGTCATTGAGACCACGGTGGGCCGTGTCTTCTTCAGCGAAATCTGGCCGGAGGGAATGGGTTTCCACAATCGCTCGGTCAAGAAGAGCGAACTCGGTGACCTCATCTGGAAGTGCTACAAGGTTTGCGGTCACGACAAGACGGTCGTCATGCTTGACCAGCTAAAGGAGCTCGGTTTCCGCGAGGCTACGCGCGCGGGCGTCTCCATCGGCATCGACGACATGATTATCCCGAAAGAAAAGGATCAGGAAATCGATGCCGCTCAGAAGCAAATCAAAGAAGTCGAAAAGCAGTATCGCAAGGGTGTCATTACTCCGGGCGAACGCTACAACAAGATCATTGACATCTGGACGCATTGCACTGACCAGATTGCCAACGTCATGCTCAAGACGCTCGAGTTCAACCAGGGCAAGAAGGAGTACAATCCTGTGTCGCTCATGGTCGATTCCGGCGCGCGCGGCAACCGGCAGCAGGTCCGTCAGCTTGCTGGCGTGCGCGGCCTGATGGCCAAACCTTCCGGTGACATCATTGAGAAGCCGATTCTCTCCAACTTCCGCGAGGGCCTCACGGTGCTCGAGTATTTCATCTCGACACACGGTGCCCGCAAGGGCTTGGCCGACACCGCGCTCAAGACCGCTGATTCGGGTTACATGACCCGCAAGCTGGTGGATGTGGCGCAAGATGTGATTGTTCGTGAGGAAGATTGCGGCACGAGCAACGGCATCTGGGTCCAGGCCATTTACGAAGGTGAAGATGAGGTCGTTAAACTCAGTGATCGCCTCGTGGGCCGGTTCACCTGCGACGACATTCCCAATCCGCTCAATCCGAAAGAGCTATTCGCCCATGCGAACGAGGAGATTGACGAGGTCAAGGCCCGGCTGATCGACACCGCTGGCATCGAGAAGGTCAAGATCCGCTCCGTGTTGACCTGCGAAAGCAAGCAAGGTATCTGCATCGATTGCTACGGCCGCAACCTGGCCACGGGCAACAAGGTTAAACTGGGCGAGGCGGTGGGTATCATTGCCGCGCAGTCCATTGGCGAGCCGGGCACTCAGCTCACCATGCGTACCTTCCACATTGGTGGCACGGCCTCCCAGGTGTTCAAGGTCCCGCAGATCAAGTCCAAGCACGATGGCACCATGCGTTACAACGACTTGCGTCTTGTCACCCTGGAGGACGGCAACAACATTGTGCTCAACAAGAACGGCACCGTTTCCATTATTGGCGACGATGGGCGCGAGTTGGAACAGCATCTTGTCGTTATTGGCGCGGTCATCTCCGTTAAGGACGGCGGCAAGGTCAAGAAGGGCGACACCTTCGTTCAATGGGACCCGTACAACGTGCCGATTCTCTCTGAGAAAGCCGGCCGGGTGAAGTTCCACGACATCATCGAGGGCGTGACGATGAAGCAGGAAACCGATGAAACCACGGGCCAGGAGGCCATGGTCATCATCGAGCATAAGGAAGATTTGCATCCGCAAGTCATCGTCTGTGACGAAAAGGGCGAGCCCATCGCTAATTACCCGATACCTTCCGGGGCGCACATCGTCGTGGCCGAAGATGAAAAGATCATTGCCGGCACCCTGATGGCCAAGACGCCGCGCAAGACTTCGAAGACCAAAGACATCACGGGTGGTCTGCCGCGCGTGGCTGAGCTCTTTGAGGCCCGCCGCCCGAAGGACGCTTCCGAAATCTCCAAGATCGAGGGCATCGTGGACTTTGGACCCAGTGTTCGCGGCAAACGCTGTATTATCATCAAAGACCAGCAGACAGCGGTTGAAGAAGAACACCTGATTCCTATCGGTAAACACGTTATCGTCTTCAAGGGCGACTACATCAAGAAAGGCCAGCAACTCACCGAAGGCCCCATTGACCCCCATGAAATCCTTGACATCTGCGGGCCGCAGGAGCTGCAGGAGCACCTTGTCAACGAAGTCCAGGAAGTCTATCGGCTGCAAGGCGTGACCATCAACGACAAGCATGTCGAGATCATCGTTCGCCAGATGCTGCGCAAAGTGCGCATCACCGAGCCGGGCGACACTGGGTTCCTTTGGGGCGAGCAAGTGGATAAGCTGGAATTTGAAGACGAGAATGCGCGCGTCGAGAAACTGGGTGGCAAGCCTGCCGAGGCCCAGCCCGTTCTGCTCGGCATCACGAAGGCTTCGCTGGAGACCGAGAGCTTCCTTAGCGCTGCGTCCTTCCAGGACACCACCCGCGTGCTCACCGAGGCAGCAACCCGTGCCAAGGTGGATTACCTGCGTGGGTTCAAGGAAAATGTGATCATGGGTCACATCATCCCAGCGGGCACGGGCTTCGACTACCACCGCAAGGCACGGCTCAAGCCGCTGGTGGAGATTAGCGAAGATGAGTCTGAGGCCGAGGAGCCAAAATCCTTGACCGCTAGCGAGAACCCGCTGCTGGCCTGACCGCTGGCACATCAATTACGAGGAGCATCCGGCTGGCCGGATGCTCCTTTTGTTGTACGCCGGCCGCTTAGAGTAAACCGTAGTTCGGACACCAGGGGTGATCTCCCGTAGCGTCGTGCCATTCCGGAATGAAAGCGACGCGGGCACGAATCTTCGCGGAGCTGCGCTTTGGCGGGGTCGCTTACTTTGCCTGGGCGCGCCTGCCAGCCGCGTACCCTGCGGCCATGAAGTTGACGGGTGTTGCCGTGTTGACGCGCTTCGCCGTGGACCGCCGGGCAACTATTTACCTGGCCATCGGCGTAATAAGTGGATGTGGCTTGACATTGATTATCTGGCCGTTGCCGGGCTGGCGTAAAGGCCCCGGGACATGAACCGCCTTCTCCAGGGACGCTAATTTCAATCGTTTAGCAGCCGGTTGTTGACCGCAAATTTGGTGCGAGCAAAAAGGGTGGAAATAGTTGTTGCAACTGAAATACCGTTTGGTATATTTCGCGCTCCGCTTGCCCGGGTTCCTGGCTGTGCTGTCGCAGCGAGGGCGGGGCAGGGGACCTAAAAGAATCGAATGCCGACAATTAATCAATTGGTCCGCAAGGGCCGCAGTAAGCTGAAGCACAAGTCCAAGTCGCCTGCCTTGGAGAATTCGCCCTTTCGTCGGGGCGTTTGTATTCAGGTAATGACCCGCACACCTAAGAAGCCGAATTCGGCGATGCGCAAGGTGGCGAAGGTGCGCCTGACCAATGGCCACGAGGTGATCGCCTATATCCCCGACGAGGGCCACAATTTGCAGGAGCACTCGATTGTCTTGGTCCGCGGCGGTCGTGTGAAGGATTTGCCCGGCGTCCGTTACCACATCGTGCGCGGGACACTGGACGCTGCCGGTGTGGAGAAACGTCGGGTGAGCCGCTCGAAGTATGGTGTGAAACGTCCGAAGGAAGGCGCCCGACCGGCCGCCGCTGCCGCACCCGCTGCCGCCGCCCCGGCCCCCGCAGCCTGACAGGACTAGCGGATTATTTTTTCAACAATTTAACTCATTTAACTCCTTAGCAAGAACATGTCGCGACGTCGTCGAGCAGTCAGTCGGCCCATAACCAAAGACGCAAAATTCAACAGTTCACTGGTCACGCGGTTGGTGAACACGGTCATGGAAGGTGGTAACAAGAGCGTGGCGCAGCGGATTGTCTATGGCGCCTTTGATGAGCTTATCGCCAAGAACCCGGCGACCAGCCCGTTGGAAGTGTTGCAGCGCGCGGTGGACAACGCCAAGCCACGTCTCGAGGTCAAGGCCCGTCGGGTGGGCGGCGCCACCTATCAGGTGCCGCTGGAGGTTCCGACTGATCGCCAATTCTCCTTGGCGTTGCGCTGGCTAGTGGATATCGCCGACGCCCGTAAAGGCGTTCCGATGAAACAGGCCTTGGCGGCAGAGATTCTGGAGGCTTACCAGGGGCAGGGCAATGCGATCCGCAAACGCGACGAAGTGCATAAGATGGCGCAGGCCAACAAGGCCTTTGCTCACTTCCGCTGGTAATCATTTTTGACCAAACGCCCCGCCGGCCAGCACGACCCGGGGCGTTTTTATTTTCAACGAAAGCCCCTGCATGGAAACAGCACCGGAAACAAAGAAACCGACGAAGGCCAAAGGCGTGAGTGTGCCCCAGCGGCAGTACCCGATGGAGCGCACGCGCAATATCGGCATCGCCGCGCATATCGATGCCGGCAAAACCACCACCACCGAGCGCATCCTCTTCTACACGGGACTCATCCACAAGATGGGCGACGTCGATGACGGCAACACGGTGACTGATTGGATGGAGCAGGAGCGCGAGCGCGGCATTACCATCACCTCCGCCGCCACGACCTGCTACTGGACGCAGAAGGATGACGGCAGCTACAAGACCTTCACCGGCTTGCCGCACCGGATCAATATTATTGACACTCCGGGGCACGTGGACTTCACCGCCGAAGTGGAACGTTCCATGCGCGTGCTCGACGGCGCGGTGGCTGTGTTCTGCGGCGTGGCCGGGGTCCAGCCTCAATCCGAAACCGTTTGGCGGCAGGCGACCAAGTACAAAGTCCCCCGCATTGCCTTCGTCAACAAGATGGACCGCACCGGGGCGAACTTCGAAAACGCGGTCAACGACATGCGCAAAAAGTTGGGTGCCTACGCCTACCCGATCTTCCTGCCTATCGGCAAAGAAGATCACTTCGACGGCGTCATTGACGTTGTGAACCAAAAGGCGATCGTCTATGACCCGAGCGACGAAACCGGGCTCAAGTACCAAGTCACCGATATTCCCGCCGATTTGCAGGATTCGGCTAAGGCAGCCTTGGCGGAGCTGATTGATGCGGTGTCGAACAAGGACGACAAGATCGCCGAATTGATAATCGAAAACCAGCTTATCGCACCCGAGGTTCTGAAGGCAGCTATTCGGCGTTTGACCTGCAAGATCGAGCTGGTTCCCGTGCTGTGCGGTTCGGCGTTTAGAAAGCGCGGCGTGCAGCCGCTCGTCGATGCCGTCGTGGATTATCTGCCGTCCCCGCTTGATGTGCCCCCTGCCTTTGGCTTTCTGCCGGGCACGGACACAAAGGTGGAAGTCCCCTCCGATGACAGCGACAAGTTCTGTTCGCTTGCCTTCAAGCTGTGGACCGACCCCTATGTCGGCAAGCTGGTGTTCTTCCGGGTGTATAGCGGCCGGCTGAGCAAGGGCGACGTGATTTACAATCCGCGCACGCGCAAGCGTGAGCGTGTCAGCCGCGTCATGATGATCCAGGCTGACAAGCGGATTGACGTGGAGACGACTTTTTCCGGCGACATTGCTGCGTTGGTTGGCTTGAGGAATATCACCACCGGTGACACGCTTTGCGACGAGGACTTCGAGGTCATGCTCGAGCCGCCGACTTTCCCCGAGCCGGTCATCTCGATGGCCGTCGAGCCCAAGACCAAAGCCGACCGCGAGAAGATGGGTGAGGGCCTGCAGCGCCTGGCGGAGGAAGACCCGACCTTCCGCTGCTTCACGAACGAGGAAACCGGCCAGCTCATCATTGCTGGCATGGGCGAACTCCACCTGGAAATTATCCGCGACCGGCTGTTCCGTGAATTCAAAGTGTCCGCCAATGCCGGCGCGCCGCAGATCGCTTATCGCGAGACTGTCACCAAGGCCGCTGAAGGCGAAGGCAAGTTCATCCGCCAGTCCGGCGGAAAAGGCCAATACGGCCACGCGTGCGTCACGCTGGAACCCAATGGGCGAGGCAAAGGTGTCGAGATTGAGAACAAGATCGTCGGCGGCGCTATTCCCAAGGAATACATAACGCCGGTGATACACGGCATCGAGGAGGCCATCAAGGGTGGTGTGCTGGCGGGCTACCCGGTGGTGGACGTGAAGGTTGCCATCGTGGACGGATCATTCCACGAAGTTGATTCCAGCGAACTGGCCTTCAAGATGGCCGGCATTTTCGCTCTGAAAGAAGCCGCGAAGAAGGCAGGTGCCATCCTGCTCGAGCCAATCATGAAGGTCGAGGTCACCACGCCCGATGAATACCAGGGCGATTTGATGGGTGACCTGAACCGGCGCCGGGGCAAGATCATCCACATCGAGGCCAAAGACGCCTCGACCATCGTGACTGCTGAAGTGCCGCTGGCGGAAATGTTTGGCTATGCGACGGCCATTCGTTCTCTCTCCAAGGGCCGCGCGGCGTATTCGATGGAGCCCTTCCGGTTTGAGCCTGTGCCGAACAGTATCGTTGCTGGCATCCTTGATCTCGCGAAGGGTAAGCCCGCTGCTCGCGCCTGAGGAGTCTCCCGCCCGGCTAGCAAGCTAACGAGCGGCGTTGCCGAGGGAGTCGGCAGGCTTGTGGCTCGCCTGAGGAATGCGCACGGATGCCGGGGAAGAGAACGAAGACCGGCGTCTGACGGAACGACTTGGTGAGGCACGCTTGGTATCGAACCGCAAGGGAGCCTGGTCGCCACTCTCCAATTTGCGGACGGCTTTGATCCAGCCCTCAGCGAGCAACTCGCTCACGATTTCGAACACCTGCTCATCAGCGACGCAAGGGCAGAATGACCTTTTGCAGGACTGCGTTCCCGGAACCAACACCGCACCCGTTTCGCAGGCGGGGGCCTTAAGTTCGAGGCTGCCCAAACGCCCTCCCTCAAGCGCCTCAACCACAGAATGAGTGCGCAGGCAACCGTCACTGCTCGCCCAGGCCCTCTCTCCATCCGCGAGCGACAGTTTGACCGAGGTGTAACCGAGCCGTTGTGCGGCAAGAACAAAATCGGACCAAAGCTCGTTCACCGAGATGTGGCGGCCGCCTTCCAACTCCAGCCAACGCATCAGCGCCAGGGTGTATTGGACTTCCTCTCGCATCTGGAGTGAACCACTCACCACCCGCCGTACGGCAAACCAATTGCGGCTGAAACGCAACCTGCCGGCGCACAGCAGCAGTATAAGTGAGCCCACGCCCAGGAGTACAGGAATCAAATTGCCGCGCGACCAGTAAGCAGCGAAGGCCATCGCCATAAAAAGCAGAGTGACCCCATAAAAATAAAAGACCACCTTTCGGCGCGACAGCCCCATCCGGAGCAGATGATGGTGAAGATGCCGCTTGTCCGCGCGGAAAATCGGCAGCCCGCGCAATCCGCGCCGGAGGATGGCCAGGCCGGTGTCGAGAATTGGCAAGGCGAGTACAAACATAGGCGCCACCATCGCCATGAGAACCGTTCCTTTATGCGAGTTAATGAGGGAGAGCAAGCCGATCTGAAAGCCCAGGAAGTAAGCCCCGCTATCGCCGAGGTAAACCCGCGCTGGCGGGAAGTTAAACCACAGGAAGCCGATCAGGGCACCCGCCATTCCTGCCCCCAGGCATTCAAAGCCGCTGCTGTCGTGCCCCACATAGATCAGCAAGACCATCAGCATCAGGCAAATCCCACCCGCCAGACCGTCCACGCCGTCGATCAGATTAATCAGGTTGGTCATCCCTACCAGCCACAGGACGGTCAGGAAAACTCCCCAGCCGCCAAGGTCGAGGACAGTTGAGGTAAAGGGAATCTTGAACTGCTGGATTCCGATCCCGAAACCGCAGACGGTGAGCGCGATCGCAATCTGCCCCAGCAGTTTTCGCTTCGCTCCCAAGGGCTTTATATCGTCCCAAAACCCGAGCGCAAACATGGCCAGGGAACTCAGCAGCACAACCAGCCGACCCGGTGTCTTCGTGCGTTGCTCCGGGAAGGCGATAGACAAATAGAGCTCAACGACGATAAAAGCGACCGCCAGCGCCAGCCCCCCCATACGCGGAACGGGTTGACGGTGGGTGTGATGCGGGTCCTGCCTGCGTCGGAACAGCCTTACGAACCTTGCCGACCCCAAGGCAGGGGGGATCGACAGAAATACGGCCCCCATGCCCACCAAGGCACAACTAATTATCATCCAATAGCTCATACAGCCCGGACGTAAGCCTCATCAGTTTTCCGGCCCCAATCCCTATCGACAATAAATCTCATGCGGTTCGTTCTGGCTCGACAGATGTCCTGTGGCGGCTCTTGCTCGTTGAGCAAACCCACAGCAACTCATCTTTCGCTGCACTACGCACCGCAGCTTCAATGCCATGCTCCGTGATAAGATTTCCCCACGTCGTCAGGCACGAGGAGCGCCATATTTGCCGCCACTATGGCAAGAATGATACAGAACGGTGAGAATCCCGCAAGCAGATTCCTTCGCTGATTCTGCTCCCGAGTGCTATCTCGCGCCCACATTCCCCTTGCGGCCCAGGCTCGAAAGCAGCGCCGTGGTCGCCTCAACCATGCCTTGCTCGTATTGCGCCGAATCGCGCACCTCAAACCGCCTGACCTTGTGCGACCCCGGCCCCTTACCGCAACTCACCGTGCCCGCATCGCTGACCAATATTTCCACTTCGGGAAACTCGAACAGCGGTTTCTGCCCGGCAACTGCTGCAGCGCGGTTGCTTTGCGGCAGCACGGAAGTCCATTTGCTTCCGTCAAACACGACCTCCCGCCCCGACATCACTCCCAGCACGGCGGTACACCAGAGATTCCGCGTGCCGGCAAACAGCCGCGCCTGGCGCTCGGGTTCGACCGGACGCGACAGAAACGCCAGCGGCTCGGCTGATTCCTTTTCGAGCGCATAGATGAAATACTGGATGCCCTCTGGTGTCGCCCCTTCAAGCAATGCTCGTTGGCTCGCGCGCCAAAAAGAAGCGTGCCCCCGATTTTGCCACAGCCCCCCGTCAAAGCACGGCACCCAATACACCGGCAAGCCCGACCGCATCAGTCCTACAAACGCCTGCGGATCGAGGCCCACGTTGTATTCCAGGAACTTCCCATCCGACGCCTCGCCAATAAAGGCCAGCACCATCGCCACATTGGTCCGGAACAATCCCGGCTCCCGGTTGAAGGCGCACACCACGTCCCGCACGCTGCCGAGCGCGGCAATGCACACCGGTCGCGCCGACGCGCGCAGCGTCTGGATGATCAATTCCACCGCCCCCTGGAATTGGGCCGGCTGATCGAGCGCCTGGTCGTCCGGACTCTTCAACGGGTCCGCCAGCCCGATTGCCGCCGGCACGTTGCGCCCGGTGATCTTATTCATCTGCGACACGGGGATGCGCCCCGGGCGCTCCAATTGTTTCCGCCCCTGGTCGAGCACCACCCCCTTAATGTCCAGCTCCGGCATCGCGTAGAGCGTCGCCAGGTCAAAATGGTCGTCCGGATCATCATGCGGGTGAAACAAATCGGTGCAATAGATGACCGGCACCGAGCGATTGACCTCGGCAGCCATTCCCATCATTAGGCCGGAGACGAGGATGGCCCCAATGATTACAGTGACCAACAGATATAGCCGTGCGGTGCGCATGAGGCAGCATTCAGCCAATTACAGTCTTACTTTACAAGCCCAAGTGGAGATTTGCCGAGACTGCACCGACCCCATACCCAATCTCCAACCTGCCAACAGGCTACTAGATGGCTAGTCCCTTGATAGTCCCATAATAGTCCACTGATAGTACCTTGATGGTACCTTAATAGTACCGTGATAGTACCTTGATACCAGCGCGTTAGTGGGGTGCTTGTCGCAGGCTTGAGGATCCGGAGTTTGGCGCAATCCGAGTTCTGCCGACTGGACAAGCGGCAGCGTTTCCCGCATTCTGATGGCGTGCCCCGTAGGGCCATGATCGTTTCTGATTTCGTTGTATGGAAGAACCTCTGCCGGTCCTGGAATCCACTCCGGAAGTTCCGCTGCCGCCCGCCACCTCCCTTGCGGCGCGGCTACTGAACGTCTTTGCCATTCCGGGGGAGGTGTTCGCGGGTGTCAAGGTCAGCCACATTTCCATCGGAAATTGGCTCGTGCCCGCTCTGCTGCTGACGATCGTCGGCATCTTTACCGCCTTCGCCGTGGTGTCTCAGCCCGCCTTCCAGAAGCAGATTAACGACCTGACGGAGCGGCAGTCCAAGGCACTGGACGAGCAAGTTAAGGCCGGTAAAGTTAAACAACTCGATGCAGAACGCGCCATAGCTCTCACCCGTGCCATTATCACCCCCGCCTCGCTCAAGAGCTTGTTCAGCGTCGGCGCGGCCGTGGTTGGTGTCGCCCGGGTCTTTTGGTGGGGCTTTGTTCTTTGGCTGTTGGGCCGTCTGTTTCTCAAGGTTCGATTCGGGTATCCCAAAGCGCTTGAGGTGGCCGGCTTGGGGCTGATGATAAGCGTGCTGGGTGCGGTCGTCATCCTGCTGCTGATGGCGAACCTGCCCAAGCTCTTTTCCACGCCCAGCCTGGCGTTCACAGGCAGCGACTTTGACACCAACCGGCAAAGCCTGCTGCTGATGGGCGCCGCTAACGTCTTTTCCCTCTGGTTGCTGGGCGTGCTCTCGGTCGGCCTGGCCAAACTCGCCGGCGTACCCTTCCTCCGGGCCGCATGGCTCGTGTTTGCCGCCTGGGCTATCCAACAATCGTTGTTCCTCTTCGTCGGCGGAGTGCTGGTGCAATTTATCCGGTAGCGTGAGGAAGGCGGCCTATAAATAAATGAGGGCACTCCCCTCGCAGCAATTCTCACTATGGACGAGATGGAGACGCCGGGTGAGGGCATCCGGCCTACAAGCGGGCGGTCTTGCAGGGGATGTAGGCCAGGTGCCCTTACTCGGTGGGGGCTTACAGGGCCATAATAAGAATTGCTGCTCCCCTCGTCTGACGGCTTGACAACCGGGAGTATTTCCGGAATGCTCGTGGTGCAGCTTTAATGCCGCGTTCAAATCTGAATTCATCGTATGGAAGAACCTCAACTGACGCCGGAAGCGCCACCGGAAGCCCCGCAGGCGCCCGCCATGTCGCTTGGGAGCCGCCTGCTGAATGTGTTCGCGACTCCGGGTGATGTATTTGCGGAAGTAAAAGCCGCCCCGGAAACGACCGCCAACTGGCTGGTGCCGGCGTTGATCCTCATCGCGGTAAGCTGGGTGTCGGCTGTGGTGATCTTCATGCAGCCCTCGATCAAGCAACAACTGAGCGACCTTACCGCGCAGGCCATCCAACGGCAGATTGATACGGGTCACATAAGCGAGCAGCAAGCTGAGCAAGCCAGCGTCGCGGGGGAGAAGTGGGCGATTATTGCGGCGCAGATTTTCGCCGCTCTAATTCCCGTGTTGCAGGGGTTTGTCGCGCCTTTTCTCTGGGGTCTGATAGTCTGGCTGCTGGGTGCCCAGTTCTTCAAGGGGCACTTTCCCTACATGAAAGCGGTGGAGGTTGTGGGCCTGGCCAACATGGTCAGCGTGTTGGACGTCATCGTGAGGACCCTGCTTATCGTGGGCTTGGGCAACCTCTACGCCTCGCCCGGCCCGGTGCTGCTGGTGAAGCAGTTCGATCCGCAGAACCCGGGGCATTCGTCGCTTGCCTCTCTGAGTGTCATGACCCTCTGGCTGCTGGCGGTGCGGGCCAGCGGCTTGGCCCGGCTTAGCGGCGCGTCCTTCACCAAATGTGCCGTATGGGTCTTTGGCATTTGGGCGGCATACACCGGCTTCTTCATCGGCATCGGAGCTCTGATGCAAGCGGGTGTTAAGCAGATCACCGGATGAAGCCGCCGACTCAAGGGGGCAAATGCTGAAAAGCTGAAACTAACTCAAATGGCAAAGTCTAAAAAGCGCAGAAAGGTCCTCGTCTTCTCGATCATCGCGTTGGCCCTGGTGGGCTTGACCGTGCTGGTGATCCTCAAACGGCGGGAGCCCGTCGTTACCATCCAGACCGAGAAGGTCGCCCGCCGCAGCCTGACCGAGCTCGTCATGGCCAACGGCAGAATCCAACCCGTCCTGCAGGTTAAGATCAGCGCCGAGGTCAGCGGCGAAATTATTGACCTGCCCATCAAGGAAGGGCAGCGGGTCAAGAAGGGGGACTTGCTCGTGAAGATCAAACCGGACTTCTACACCGCCGCTCTCAATCAGGCCACCGCAAACTTTAAGTCCTCCGAGGCGTCCAGGAGCATGGCCGAGGCCACCCTGCGGAAAGCGGAAGCCGAATTCAAACGCAACGAGGACTTGATCCGCCATAAGCTCGTGTCGGATTCCGTGTTCGATGAAGTGCGGGCCGCTTTCGATGTGGCCAAGGCCCAACTCGAAAGCGCGTCCCACCAGGTCGATGTCGCCAAGGCGACGGTGGACAGCGCCAAAGACTCGCTGGATAAGACGACCATCATGGCGCCGCTCGCCGGGACTATCAGCAAGCTCAATTCCCGGCTGGGCGAGCGGGTGCTCGGGACGGTCCAGAATGTCGGCACGGAGATCATGACCATCTCGGACCTGAACGAGATGGAGGCGCGGGTGGACATTGGCGAGAACGACGTGGTGCGGATTGCGCCCGGACAAAAGGCGATGCTGGAGGTGGACGCTTTCAAGAACCGCAAGTTTAGCGGCATTGTCACCGAGATTGCCAACTCGTCCAAAGACGCCGGCCAATACAGCAGCACCAGCCAGGAGGCCACCAAGTTCGAGGTCCGAATCCGGGTCCAGGAAACCGAGGCCTTTCGTCCGGGCATGTCGGTGACGGCCGAAGTCGAAACCTGCTATCGAACCAACGTGCTCTCCGTGCCGTTCGCCAGTGTCACCACGCGGCCACCGAAGGAAAAGGATAAGAAAGTGAAAGCCAAGTTCACAGCTCAGTCTAACTCGCCCAAGTCCAAATCGCCCAAGTCCGGCACCAACGACGTGGCGGCCAAGCTCGCTTCCGGGTCTGATCCCACCAATGCGGTCACAGCCGCGACCAATGATCCCGCCGCGGACGGGACCAACGTCGCCAAGTCCGATAAGAAGTCGAAGGACGCCCTCAAACAGGTGGAAGTGGTCTTCCTGATGGAAGGCGATCACGCCAAGATGGTCCCGGTGAAGATCGGCATCAGCGATGACAGCTATTGGGAGATCACGGAAGGCGTTACCGAGGGTCAGGAGGTGGTTTCCGGCGGCTTCAAGGCCATCACTCGCGAGCTGGAAGACGGCACGAAGATTGCCAAAGGCGTGGCAATCACCGACAAAGACCGGGCGCGCGAGAAGAAGGATTGAGGTATGAAGTCCGAACCCCATAACCCAAGAGCTAAAGCCCGGAGCCGGAGAGCAGGATCACAGAAACTCCTCTCCGGCTTCGGGTTCCGGATTTCGGCCTTCTTTCGGTTTTCGGATATCGGCCTTCGGTTTTCACCTCCCATGCCATGCCCCTGATCCGGCTCCATAAGATCTCGCGCCGTTACCAGATGGGCTCGGAGATCATCCACGCCTTGCGCGAAGTATCGCTGGAAATTGAGCGCGGCGAATATGTCGCCATTATGGGGCCCTCCGGCTCGGGCAAGTCCACGCTGATGAATCTCATCGGCTGCCTCGACACGCCAACCGGGGGCGAGTACGTGCTAAACGGCATCCATGTAAGCCAGATGGATGACAACCGTCTGGCGGAGGTCCGCAATAAGGAAATCGGGTTCATCTTCCAGACCTTCAATCTGCTCCCGCGCTCGGACGCCTTGCGCAACGTGGAGCTGCCCCTGATTTATTCCGGCATGCCCTCCGAGGAGCGGCGCGAGGTGGCGCTGCAAGCGTTGAGCAACGTCGGGTTGGCTGATCGGATTCATCATCGGCCCAACGAGCTGTCCGGCGGTCAGCGCCAGCGCGTCGCGGTGGCGCGCGCGTTGGTGAATCGGCCCTCCATCCTGCTGGCGGATGAGCCGACCGGGAATCTCGACACCAAGACCGGGACGGAGATCCTGGCGTTGTTTGCGCAGCTCTCGAAGCAGGGCAACACCATCATCGTCGTGACGCACGAGGAAGACGTGGCCAAGCATGCCCGCCGCATCGTGCGCATCCGCGACGGCCTGATCGCCAGCGACGAACGGCAAAGCGATGGGCAGGAGGTGGTGGGGCAGGGGTGTAAGCTATGAGAATTGAGCGGACGCTGTTCCCGCCGGTTCCCCGGCGTTCCCAGCGGGGCGGGTGGTGGGTGAAATCCGAAATCCGAAATCCGAAAACCGAAGGAAATCCGAAGGCCGAAATCCGAATACACGCAGGCCTTCGTGACCATCATGGCAGGTTCGGGCTTCGGATTTCGGATCTCGGCCTTCCTTCGGGTTTCGGGTTTCGGGTTTCGGATTTCATCTTCCTCTTCTCCTCGCTCGTCGCATGAACTTCTTCACCGAGATCAAAGAGGGTCTGGCCATTTCATGGCGCGCGATCCTTGCCAACAAGATGCGCTCCGTGCTGACGACCCTCGGGATCGTGATTGGCATCGTTACGGTCACCTTGATGGGCACGGCCATCCAGGGGTTGAACCATGCCTTTCTCAAGGCCGTCTCCTTCATCGGCGCGGACGTGCTCTTCGTGCAGCGCGAGGACTGGTCCGCGCCCGACACGGAGGCGGAGTATCACAGGGTGCAAAAGCGGCGCCATCTTACGATCGAGCAGTGCGGCGCGCTGGAGCGGGACTTGACGATGTTCAGCGCGATCGCGCCGCTCGCTTTCGATCAACAGCCGATCAAGTACGACAAGCGCAGCTCCCCCGGAGTTCAGATCATTGGCTCCACCGATCAGCTCCTGGTCACGGGCGGCATTTCGATCGCGGACGGGCGTTTTATTTCCGCCGCCGAGGCCGAGGGCGGCCGGCCCGTGTGCGTGATCGGTTATGCCGTGGCCACGAACCTCTTCGTGCGCGAGTCGTCGCTCGGGAAAAGGCTAATGATTGGCCAGCGGCCCTTTGAAGTGGTCGGCGTGCTGGAGAAGCAGGGGGATATGTTTGGTCAATTCGACAACCAGGCGATCATTCCCCTGCGGCAAATGATGGCCGCCTTCCAGCACACGCGCGACGTGGAAATAATCGAGGTCAAGGTCAGGGATGTCACGCATCTGGAGGATGCCAAGGAAGAGTTGCATAGCGTCATGCGTCGAGTCCGGCGCCTGGCGCCGGGTGATCGGGATGATTTCGCCATCAACCAGCAGGAGCAAATACTCGAGATCGTGCATAAGGTGACGGGCGTCATCGGCGGGATCGGCTTGTTCATCACCGGCCTGTCACTTTTCGTCGGTGGCATTGGCATCATGAACATCATGTTCGTCTCGGTAGCCGAGCGGACGCGCGAAATCGGCATCCGCAAAGCCATTGGCGCCAAGCGGCGGACCATCCTGTTGCAGTTCCTGATCGAAGCCGCAGCGATCTGTTTAATCGGCGGCGCCATCGCGCTCGGCATTGCGTGGCCGCTGACCTTGGTCATGCGGGAGTACATGCCTGCCACGCTGTCCGTGGCCGTGGTCAGCCTGGCACTGATGGTGTCGCTGGTCACGGGTGTTGTGTCAGGCTTTGTCCCAGCCTGGCACGCCGCGCGCATGAACCCGGTGGATGCGCTCCGGTCCGGGGAATGAAACGTGATGCGTGAAACGTGAAACGTGAAACGTGATGCGTGAGCAGAATGGGCAACTGTTATGAATTATGAGGCGTGGCTAAGGGATGTTCCGGCGGAGATGACGGGTGACTCGCTTTGGAGGATGGAAGCGTATCGGCTGGCGCTCTTCGTGGCAGACCTCGGCTGGCACGACGTGACCAAGCTGACGGGGGATAGGCGTACACTGGACCTGGCCGGCCAGTTGTATCGTGCGCTGGGCTCCATCGAGGCGAACATTTCGGAAGGTTATTCGCGCGGTAGTGGCAGAGACAGGGCCCGTTTCTACGAATATGCCTTGGGTTCTGCGCGCGAAAGCCGCGGCTGGTACTACAAGGGCCGGTATGTGCTAGGGGATACCGTCACCGCGCATCGCCTTCAACTTCTCACACAGATTGTTCGTTTACTTTTGGCGATGGTCCCCGACCAGCGAGCTTACGGTTCCTTTCTAAAAGAGGATGCTCCGGCATATTCGCCCGAACAGGCTCAAGTTCCACTGCCAAGCCCACTCCAGCCCGAGGTGCTTTCACTGTTACTCCAGGACGTCCCCATGCCCTAATCACGTTTCACGTTTCACGTTTCACTCCCCCCATGCTACCTAAAGGCACAATCATCCTGCTGGCCGAATTCCGCGAGAGCTTCCACATGGCAGTTGGCGCTGTGGCCGCGCATAAGCTCCGGTCCGCCCTGACATTGCTGGGGGTTCTGGTCGGCGTGTTTTCCATTATTGTTGTCATGACGGCCATGCGGGTCATGCAGGGCTACGTCGAATCCCAGCTCAGCCAACTGGGCGACCAAACCTTCATGGTTCGGAAGTTCCCTACCGTTCTGTTCAGCATGCCGGAAGGACTGGAGAAAATCCGGCGGCGCAAGAACATCACCCTCCAGGAAGGCCGGCGGCTGGAGGAGAGTGCCACGCTGGCGCGCGCCGTCGGCGTGGAAACCACCTTCTGGGCCGGTCAAATCCAAACCCGATACAAACGGACTTCGCCCAACGTGCGCTTGTACGGCGAAACTCCCGGCAGTCTGCCCGCTCGCAACTGGATTGTTCAGGATGGCCGTGGAATCGCCGAGGCTGACGTGGACAGCGCCCGGGACGTGTGCGTGCTGGGCAACGGCCTCGCCCGCACCATCTTCCCCACCGGCTCACCCGTGGGCGAGCACGTGAAGATCAATGGAATGAATTACACCGTCGTCGGGGTGCTCTATCCCAAAGGCGGCCAGTTAGGCGGTGATCAGGACAACTTCGCGATCATCCCCATCACCACCGGCCTCAACCGCTTCGGTTACATGTGGCGCTCGTTGACCATCCTGGTCCAGGCCCGCGACCGCGCCAGCTTTGATGGGTGCATGGAGGAAGTGCGCGGCCTGCTGCGCATCATTCGCAAGGTGCCGCCGGGTGAGGCGGACAGCTTTGACGTTACCTCCAATGACACCCTGATTTCCCAGTTCAGGAAGTTCACGCGCACGCTACGCCTCGGGGTGGCCATCGTCAGCTCGATTGCCCTGCTGGCTGCGGGCATCGGCATCATGAACATCATGCTCGTTTCGGTCACCGAACGGACACGCGAGATCGGCGTTCGCCGCGCCGTCGGCGCCAAGAAGCGCAATATCATGACCCAGTTCATTATCGAAGCGATCGTCCTTTGCGAGATCGGCGGCGTGATGGGGGTGGGGTGTGGCATCCTGGGCGGCAATTCGACCGCCTACCTTTTCAAGCTGGAACCCGTGATCCCTGTGGACTGGATCATCCTGGGCTTGCTCATCTGTTCGGCAGTCGGCCTGATTTTCGGAACCTACCCCGCGTTCAAAGCGGCCAACCTCGACCCGATCGAATCCCTGCGCTACGAGTAGGGGGCAATACTGCATTCCAAAATCCGAAACCCGAAACCCGAAATCCGAATCACAACCGCCGCTTTCAGCTTCTCAGCTTTATTTCGGTGGGGCGCAAGACAGTATTCGGCGAAGCCTGCGCTTTCATGAGGATTCAACGCTTTTTCTATATTGCCAAGCGGCCCCATTATTTGTCCCCGGAACTGCGGCTGGCGATGGGACGCTCAGGAATTGGCCTGGTGTTTGCCGCAGCCGATATTGGGGAGGGCTGAGGTTGTTTAGGTGGATTATCTGGCATTCCGGCAGCACAGGTCATTTGCGGTACCGGATTTCGCACAGGAAGGTACCGGGGATCGATTTGGATGGCCTGGGGGTAATCGGTGTAATGGACGATGCCTCCGATCGCTCAGAAGCCCAGCCGTTTTCAGGTTAATCGTCCTTTACTCAGGCCGGAAGGCTGGCCTGGGAGCGATTTGTAACCTGCCAGGGGTCAATAGATACCCACCCGCCCCCCTCAGAACGCCCCCCAGAGCGCCTGGCGCATTCCTGGGGGGCATCCCAGGTTGTCTCCCGGACCCCGATTTCAGTCTGCATGATTCTTAAAGTTGATGAGATTGCCATGTTCTTACCCAATCCTCTTGTGCCGCCCGGCTGGGCTGAAGAAAAGCGCGATGATCTGCAATGCTCTATATGACAATCTCATGGCCTCTTACACTCCGTGTTTTCTCTGGCAAAACGGGTATTGGAATGCTACATATAGTGCGTTATAGGCGAACAATAAGTAGTATTATGGGAAAACCCATCAATCAGGCAAGTCTTGATCAGGCGCTCGCGCTTTTGGCGGGAAGGCTTGACCTTGCCCAGTCCGAGCCGGTGCGTTTGGTTGTCTGTGGAGGATCGGCACTGATTGCGATGGGGCTTCGGCAGCGGACAACCAGAGATGTGGATGTCGTGGCGTTGCTGAGCGCGGCCCACGAGCTTGTTAATCCTGACCCGCTTCCGGATTTTCTGCTCACGGCCGCCGAACAGGTGGCGCGTGATTTGGGTTTGCCGACGGGTTGGCTGAATAACGGCCCAAGCCGCGGTGAGGGCGGACTCTTCCAGATGGGTTTGCCGGCAGGGTTCGTCGGCAGATTGACCGGGAAGAACTATGGCTCACGGTTGGCCGTCTACTTCATCGGGAGGCTGGACCAGATTCACTTCAAACTTTACGCGGCGGCCGATCAACGGGATGGCACGCATCTGACCGATCTCAAGGCGCTTGATCCGAGTGCCGCCCAACTTGAAGCCGCGGCCCGCTGGGCAATGACCCATGATGTCTCGGAGGGCTTCAAGATGGTTTTGAAGGAATTACTCACACAACTCGGCCATGAACCCGTCGCTAAAACAATTTAAGGGCGAGTATCAGACTCTGCTGCTGGATTATCTCTGGCGGCAGTGGTCCGCCTTGGGCGTCGCCGGCCAGACCCAGGCCGCAAATGACTGGATCATTGATCCCGAGGCGTTGCTGTTGTTGACCTGCACCGTGGGCCGCTCCGATCCGCGCCTGTTCGACGAAGTGCTCGACTGGCTCCAAGTGAACGGTTGGCTCATCAACGTGATGCGGCTCAAACGCATCCTGCGGACCGAGGAATTCGCCGGCGAACCGGTGCTGGCAGCCATCGCCGGGTGGCTGGCGACGGGGGCGGAGGCGCCCAAGTGGAAACTGCTGGCGGCCTCGGCACCGCCGCTCGTCGCCGCGGAACCATTGTTCTTCAGCGAAGACGGGCAGGCGATTCCTGCGCTCGGCGAACCCGAACCGATCTTTGCGCGTTACGGATGGCAGCGCGGGCCGCTGCGGGTGCGCGGCTACTCCCAGGAATTTCGCCCGGCCCTGGCCGCCACCCTGGCCCTGCAACTCCGGGCGTTGCTCGGCATCAACGTCCGCTGCGAAATCGTGATGTATCTGCTGACGCACGACGCAGCCCATCCTTCGCAGATTGCCCGCGAGGCTTATTACTTTGAGCGGGCGGTGCAGGGGACGCTGGCGGACATGAGCCGGTCGGGGGTGGTCCAGTTGCGCACCGCCAGCCGGGAGAAGCACTATTGGATCAAGCCTGACCAGTGGCTGCAGTTGCTCAATCGCGGCGCGCAAACGGCCCCGAAGTGGATTGCCTGGCCCCCCTTGTTCAGTGCCCTGGAGCAAATCTGGCTGCGGCTGCGCGATCCGAAATTGCACGATCTGGAATCATTGCTGCAAGCCTCCGAGGTTCGTCAACTCATGGCCAAGGTGCGTCCCGCCCTCGAACGTGCAGGCTTCGATCGGGCTCTCTCGGATGACCGGCAACATCTGGGCGAGTCGTATCTGCCCGTGTTCATCGCGGATGTGAAGCAGCTCTTGACCTAGCTTCAAACTGATGGTACTGGCTGCGGCAGTCCAAGCGCAATGCGGAGATTGCCACCCTTTTGGGAGTCAACCACCACACGGTGCGGCAGCACCTGGAAAAGATCTACGCCAAGCTCGGCGTGGAGACCCGCATGGCGGCCGCCTACACCCCGGGCGTTTGA
>SESF01009126.1_pt1 | contig 34695 bp, 39 predicted proteins | sample 3171521 | NCBI WGS metagenome assembly SESF01 (sample SAMN10866945, study PRJNA518727) | freshwater metagenome | biome: subpolar coniferous forest; feature: holomictic lake; material: water; isolation source: holomictic Lake 227, 6 m and 8 m depth | place: Canada: near Kenora, Ontario | collected...
AGGCTGACGACCCGTCGGAAGTTTGCCGCTGGTATCGCTCCTATCGTGACAGCGATCATTGCACATTGCCACGCGAACAACTTCGCAATATGCGCGACACAATGATTCAATCGATGCGCGAGAGTAATCGCCAAGACCCGAATCCTCGCAAAGAAAAGCAAAAGGGGATTCACTACGACGCACACAACGACGGTCGCATTCGCCCAAGATCCGGAGCCTGACATGAACGCCTACGACGAAATTGCCCTGCATCGCGTACCTTGCGGCCCAATGACGGTTGCTGCCTCTGCAGTTTGCCGCCGCCGGTTGAAGGACACTTACGATCAACTTCTTGACCGTCTCACTCGAGAAATTCACCCAGAGTACGTGCCGCCTGAGTTGCCGAAGGACCACGAATTCGACAAAAAGGGCAAGCTGGTTCACAAAGATGAACTGGCTCGCCGTGAAAAAGCTGGCAAGTCAATGCAGAAGGGCAAAGAGGTGGCCAAGAAAGAACGTGAGAAGAATTCTCCACATTCTCCGGAAATTCTGGAGTTTAAGAAGGAAAAAATGCTTCAAGAAGGTAAGCTCAAGGTTGACGTCAAGCAGGAAGTTAAAGAGTATGAAGAAAAGTTGATGGGGAATAGCAAGATGCTGCAGAACACGACCGGAAAAATAAACAAGCGGTAGGTGTGATGCTGTTCAAACTGAATCCAAAAGACTTCAAAGGGTCACTCATCGCTTTTCTCATAGTAGCGATTGTTACGGCTTTGTCTTCCTGGCTGAACATGAATCAAAAAGATGTCTGGAAGATTTACCATATGTTTTTGCAGAAGTTCGGCCTTGAGTTGATGGTTCCCCAAACTGACAACGAAATGGAAAGGGAAGCAAGAACCGAATTAAATATCGACAACGCACTTGAGCGAGTCAGGCCTGAATACGATCGAATCATTCAAGAGGCGAACCGAAAGTATCAGCCACGGTACGTCGAGGAAAAGAACGACGAGAAAATGTGTTACACTCCTGAATGTAAGACGCTGGCTCCGCCGATGAGAATTTGTGCCGCATGGGTCGAAGATTGCCCGGCAGCGGGTAAAATACCCGTAGTTATACCACAACTGACACATGAGTAACAGAATTGGCGGCGATTTTGATGCCGACGCGATGGAAGCGTTCCGTGCGGCGTATGCCACACAATTTATGACTCCTGAGGATCAAGACGTTGATGCTTTCACAGGTCTTCCCACCGGAGAAATCTCAAACACTTCCCCCTGGATTGCCCACACAGGACTCTGGAAATATCCCAACGGGAAAGGGCCAGAAGAAGACCTCAAGCAGCCTTTCTCTGCCGAACAGTACTATGCTCCGGAGGGAGATGAGTACGAAGAGGATACGGAGGAGCCCATTTCTGACGAGGAAATCGACGAACTAGTCGAAGAAATCTTAAACGAGTTTGAACCCGGTTAAGAAGAAGGGTAAAAATCATTATTGCTACACTCCAAGTATGTACGGAACTCGGCTCGACTTCTCAGACGTTTCCCTACCCGGTGTAGGCGGAAGCATTAACGCCTCAAATGCAATCGGCATGAACAGGCTGAAAGAAATGAACGCTTCAGGCAAGAAGTGGTCTCCCGACATCACCGGGGGAATGTCTCATCACAACGAAAGTATTCTAAAGATGAATGAGATCACTCGCCAAAAGCGGGCCGGTCTTATCAATCGCGATTACAACGAAAATTGCGATGGCCCCGGAGCGATGAGAGAGATTTTCGACCGCAAGAAGTCTCGCATGACTTCTTTCAAAGAGATGAAGCGGGAAGAATACGGTTTCTCTGAAGGTGATTCGCAAGATTCTGAGTTGATGGCGATGCCCCAACCCTTCGCAATGGCTGAGTGCAAATGCGGGGGGACTTGCCCGACTTGTCGTGAGAAAAAGCGCAAAGATGCCGAGTATCGTGAGTGGAGTGCAGAAAAGCGGAATAAATTGAAAGCTGGAGACGTCAAAGGCGAATTTGCCGGACCGGATATGTCCTTTCCGATTTCCGGGCCGGAAGATGTTGCCGCTGCTTGGTCGTCCGTGGGCCGAGCAAAGAATCCCCGCCAGATCATGGCAGGAATCATACGCATCGCCAAGAAACATGGCTGGGAATCGGGTTTGCCGGAGACGGTGAAAACCCGTCTGTCTGAAGGCCAATCAGGACTCCCGAACTGACATGGAACCAGTAACAATCATCAGCGTTTTAGCGTCTGTCGTAACCACAGTTAGCGGAATCGGTTGGTTCCTGGAAAGAAACGGTAAGAGAATCGACGACCGGTTCGGAACAATTATCCAACACATGGAGAAAATGGAACTTGTTCTTGACGACCTAAGAATGACCCTCCCCCTCAAATATACGCTTCGCGAAGATCATATAAGGCTGGAACAAAGGGTTGAAAAAATTCAAGAAGAAGTTGTGACTTGGAAACACCTGGAGGCGCCAAAATGAATTATGATGATTACGATTGGAATCGCCTTGACGGGCTCGGTTTCACCGAAGATGCGAAAAATAGTCTCAAAGACGCTTGCTGGAAAGGTTATCATGCAATCGGTGTCAAGAAAAAAGGTGGGCGAACTGTTCCCAACTGCGTTCCACTAGAAACCAAACATTCTGAGAAATTTAAGTACGGTCGAGACTCTTCTCTGGATGAGATGGCTGCTCGTAGTTTACCGAAAGAACCGATTCCCGGCGGCGGCGACTTGAAAAATCCCCAGATGGCTGAGGGTGTCCCGGTGCGTATGCCCCGTATGGAAGTTATCAAGAAAGCAGCAAATAAAAACGGCCAACTTGCTATGCATGCCTCAGTGAACGACTCGATGTACTCAGAAATCATGGATTCTACAGAAAGCAATGGAGGAATGATTATCACCCAACTTCGCGTTGCTCAAGAAAAAATTGCCATCATGCTGGACATGATTGACCCAGAGGACAATCTTCCCCCATGGGCTGCCACTAAAATTGCAAATGCCGGTGTTAGCCTCGCCAGCGTTGGCGACTACATTCGTTTCGGTGAGGAAGGCTGATGTGGGGCTCTTTCTTCGCCGGAATTCTTGAGCAATTTCACAGGGATTACGCTGAGAAGGCTAACTTAGCCTGCAATAAACCGCAGGCGGACACTCAAGGCGGACACAGCCATGTTGTGAAAGCGTGCTACGACGGACAAGAAAAGTTGATTCGTTTTGGTCAAGCTGGCGTCGAAGGTTCACCTAAGAAAGAAGGCGAGTCAGAGTCTTACCGGGCTCGCCGCGAAGCCTTCAAAGCACGACACGCAAAAAACATCGCGAAAGGCCCGTCCTCCGCCGCCTACTGGGCTAATCGTGTGAAATGGTAGTTTTAATAACATGGGCAAACTCGGTTACTTTACAGACAACTCCGTTGAACGAGTTCGGGAACTCCTTACGGAGGTTCACGATTTCACACGTTGTGAAAGGCCAAATGGCACGCACTATGGCACAGCCGGACGTTGCAAAAAAGGAGTTGAAGTAAACCGAGAAAATAAAAAGGAGAATATACAGAAAGCGTTTGACGAGGGGAAAGTATTCGGTAAAGGAGCCATGGGAGAGGTTCGTTTGAATGCTGGTCCTCCCCCTACAGTGGTTAAGAAGGGAAAAATAGGACAACATGAAGCTGAAGCTCTAACTCGCCTAAAGGGAACAGGGTTGGCCCCGCCTTTAGTTTCTGCCACACCATTGGCAAACGAGAAATTGGTGAATAAGGTTATATTCGGAGGTCATGTTACTTCTGGTGACGGAATGCTGCAAATGGGGGAAGCAAAAGGAAAGCCGATCGCGTCTCAGATTTTGTCAAAAGAACAAAAAGTTCAGCAAACTGATTCTATGATGAGGGCGCGAGCTCAACTTCATCTAGCGGGAATAGCGCATAACGACACTCATGATGGAAACGTCTTTTATGACCCGAAAACCAAGAGAACTATGTTCGTGGATTTCGGTTTGTCTCAAATCGGTCCTCGCTACGCTTTAGTAGAGGCTTTACTTACCAACAAAGACTCCTCCTCAAAAACCGCTTTCGACGGTGGTGAGGAAAGCCCCCTGTACAGAAAGTTTCAAGGAAACTGGGATAAAGTTGTTTCAAAACTACAATTCGGCCCGTACGACTCTGTGGAAATTCGAACCAAAGAAGCGGATCTCCCCCCAGCAATAAAGAACCTATCCGACTCAGAAGCCACAGGGCTTCTTAAATCTCTCTACGAAGGAATACGATGAGCACTTACGTTAAACTCGCCTCTGAACGAAAAAACGCACTCTTTCAAGGTGATGAGAAGAAAGCCTCCGTGATTTTGAAAGCAATGCAAAAGTTAGCAAAATCCGGAACAATCTCTGAAGAAGAGTTCAAAGCCGCTGCATACCTATGACACTCATGAACAATTTTAACTTCCCCTCCGTTGATCACCTCGTTGAAGGTGTGCACTACACCCTTGTAGATTGGGACTTCGCCGAAGGTTGTGCGCCCGGCGAAAAAATGACGTTCGGAGTCTGCAGAAAAGTAGGGGACTCTCAGAAAGCTGCATCTGAAGAAGAGCTCGTAGGCAAAAAAGCGCAGAAAGAGGGCTCGAAAGTTGAGAATAACAAAGCCGTGACAATGGGAAAGAAGAAGTACGGATGGGCAATGAAAGGCGGAAAACCAGTGATGGTTGAATGGGGCTCAGTCGCCGGGGAGAAGAAAGTAGGGCCGAAACCGCAGAAACCGGGTAAATCTTTAGCGCCGAAAAGCGTTCAACCTTCTGCACCTCCGAAACCTGCCGTGGCATTGGCGAATCCGAACGCCAGTCAAGCCGACCGCCAACAAGCAATTAACGAGATCGGTAAAAGGGTTCTTGGAACTACGTAAAAGGGTAAAACTTAGTATAACACTCTTGTCCGACTATGCGGAAAGATTCAATTTCTGATAAGGCTATTCAACAAGCCTACTTAATTTACTCTGAGCGGGGACATCAGACCCTCGAGTTTTCACACAATCCTACAGATTACGCTCGCGGCACAGTGATGGAGCCCGAGCAAACTTCTGTCATCAATTCTCGATTCGGTGAACTTCTTCCTGAGAACGTTCGTGACGGTGGCGAATACGATAGTCTGTCAGATACGGAGAAAAGTTTGAATCTGCGCATCGACTCGCTTCAAAACGAGATGCGCGTTTCTCGCATGCGCGGTAATTTTCAAGGTCTGCAACAGCAAATGAAAGAGTTGCATGATCTGATTAAAGCTAAAGAGGCACTCGATGCGAAAATGTCGGTGCTGAATCTTGGCCGCAAACAGATGGATGACTACGATCGGACTTACGATCAAGACGACTCTTACTCAGAAAAAATTGAGTCGGTCGGAAGCCGAATCGCAGAACTCGAAGCCAAACTGCTAGAGTTTCGCGAGAATAACAAATGAGAAAAAAGTGCTCGCGAAGCAAATCGTGCGGTGCCGGTTGTATCAGCAATTCAAAGTTTTGCCGAATTAACTTTCCCACCGCTGTAAACAACGTTCTCAACAAAGCCTCGCATGAAGTCGGCGTTGTAGAACTCTATCGTGCTGCCGCTGCGGGTGGAAAACGTGGTGGTGCCGCTCAATTTGAGAAAATTAAGAAGCAACTTCGGGGGGAGCTGGGGCACAACATTCGTGCAGGCGAAGATGCCAAAGAATTGAAACGGCGCTTAATCGAAGCTGGCGTGATTCCGAAAAATCCCGCGAAATCGACCAACGAGCCTCCTCGACTGCCCAGTGATTTGAGGCAAGAAATTGCGGCATTGGCAGCGAATGCCCAGCAACAAAAAGATAACAAACCAGACCCTTTATACGGAGCTTGGGGTACAAACGATCTTGCTAAATTTCGGAAAGGTCTTTCAGAGGCACCTGCCGGACACAAAGAGTTGTTCCAGGTAGCCAAGAGTAGAATTGACCGGGAGTTAGCTCGCAGAGAGGAAAATCCGAGTGAGAAACCTTTGCTAGTTCAGCCACCTCGGCAACCGGCAAAATCACCCGACGGTCGCGTACCCACAGCCGAAGTCTTCGACGATATCTCCCGCATTCTTCGAGGAGAAACACCGCAAAACATCGCGATAGTGTCAGACGACAGAGCTGTTCCTCGCGCCAAGTCGCAAATAGCACAGCTTCAATCTGCTCTCGGACTTGGTGCTAAAACCCGTAAAGAAATTGGCCGTGACCTGGAGGGACTTCTCGAGGAAGCCTGGAATTTGCGGAATAACTTAAAATCTGAGATGAGACAAGAAAATCCTAAAGGCATTCTTGTCAAACAAATGGCCAAACAGCTCAAAGACGTCGAAGAAGCGATCCAAGGTGCGCCGAAGGGCGGTTCGCCGCAGAACAAATCGCAAATAGCACAGCTTCAATCTGTTCTTGGCCTCGGCGCTCAAACCCGTAAAGAAGTTGGCCGAGATCTTGAAGGTTTGCTGGAAGAAGCTAACAATTTACGAGAAAGGCTGCAAAAAGAGCAAAAGTCTGCTATAGCAAGGGGGGCAAATGCGACTGAACGATTTGAGATAATTGACAGGATTCAAAAAGTTCAAGAGGCAATTCTTGGCCCGGCAACAAAGGCCACCGGAAACGTTCGCTACGCTCGAGAAGATGCCCGTGACCATGACGGCGACTTGCTAGCCAAAGGCATCACAAAAGAGCTGGGCTCGAAAAATTACAAGTGGGAGGAATCATACGGTTCTGGCTCGACTTTGCTCGGCAAAGGCGCATATGGCACAGTACTTCGCGAGCCGAACAAAGGAAATGCGATTAAACGGGGTGAAATTGGTTTGCAAGAAGCCGACCTGATTAAACGACTTGGCGAAGCCGACTTGGGCCCGAGACTTCTGGCAGCACAGATTGACGGCGAAGGTTATCATCCAGGCACCAAACTTGGTCGCCTTGCGATGGGTGTTGTACCCGGAAAACCGATCGGAGGAAAAGATGCCGATAAAGAAATAAACGGAGTCAAAGTCGCTGACGCATATTGGATCGCTAGAGCAAACCTGCACAGAATGGGAATCGCTCACAATGACATGCATATCGACAATGTTTTGATTGACAACAGGGGAACAGCGCGATTTGTTGATATGGGTCTCGCTCAAGACTCCCCGAAAGCCGCACTCTCGGAGGCTATGGGTGCGTTCATGAAACCTCAGGGGGCCATGGTTTCTCGCGATCGCGATGCAGGGGGACAAGGCGATTGGCAAGTGAGACGTTGGGACGGAACGGGAGGAACGATACTAAACAAATTAGAAAATGAGACTTATCGAGGTAATGCGACGGGGAAGAAAAAGTTTCAAGAGGAGCTTGAGAAAAAAGCACCAATTCTTGCCAGAGTACGGGACAACAGACCCGCAGTTCTGTATGAAATGAGAAGAGACGGCTTTACAAACGACGACATTGCAACTATAATGGACCATGGAATTCGCTCTCCAGGTAGCTCTTATGAGCGAGGGCCGTGGGGCAGAATGTCCACCGAACAAGCTCAAAAATACATTAACATTCTCTACGAGGGCACCCCATGAGCAAACACGACGAAAAGTATATCGCGTTAATGTCGCGCTATAAGGAAAAGCGGGAAGAACTCGGTGAGGCTGCCCTCCCGTATCTTCAAGCTGCGATGAAACTTCGCGAGAAGGGGGATGTGAGTGACGATGCAGTCATCGGCGGAGCCTACCTTTAGGGTAAAGTAACTGTAGCGTCTTTACGCGTAACAACTCGCTCTTTAGCAAATGTCAGCCGTAAAAGTTATCTTCAAGCGTTCAAGCATTCCGGGAAAACGCCCGACGAGCTCGAATCTTGAGGTGGGTGAGATTGGACTGAATACAAATTCGAACGACCCCGGTCTTTTCTTTGAAGTAAATGACGACACTGTCGTCAAAGTCGGACCGACGTCAGTTCTCCCCGAAGAGCCCACGGGAGTTCCCTCGCGTGGGGAACTCTGGTTAAACACCCAAGATGGCACCCTGAATTGCGGTGTTTTCAAAGATTTTACGTCACAATGGCAAGCTATTGCCGCACCCTATCTAGGAGGAGGAGGTTACGTTGTATTCGTTGCACCCGAGTTCCCTGGATCTACCGACTCAGTCTTAAACAACGGTCAGGCTTTACCTTTTCAGACCCTGACACGAGCAATTCTAGAGTTAAGCAAGATCACAATTAACGCAATCTTGGCTGGGGCTACGGCAGCAAGCGAGAACAGCAAATATACTATCTATTTCGCACCTTCTCGGATAACTGCAAACAATGGGCCTGGTGCGAGTTTAGCCGAATTCAATGTCAATTTCTCCGCCGACCCTTACGGGGAAGTCACAACAACGCAGTTGACTCAGTTCAACAGTCCGACAGGGGGAATCATTATTCCCCGAGGGATTTCGATTGTTGGCCTCGACTTGAAAAAGTGCATCGTTAGTCCTACATACGTACCGAAATATAAAAATCCAGCTTACCCTGCTGGAGTAGATGACGATTTTGACCAACCGATAACTTCAATCTTTAAGTGGACTGGTAACACCTACCTCAACAATTTTTCAATACTGGACAAAATTGATTCGCGAGATGTCTACAAAGTAGAGTCTTCGACTAACGGCGCAGCGGTGTTTTTCTCGACGAGGCCACACGGTTTAGAAGTGAACGATTCTGTAACCGTGGAATTTACCTCGAGTGTGAATCAAACTACCGGGTCTTTTCAAAACGGTCGATACTACGCGTATCCCATCAACACTTTCTCTTTTTACTTACGCACGGATCCGGATTCGCTCTATGTGAAGTATTCTTCTCTCCCTGTGATCTCGAATTCTGTAAATGTAATTTTATACGTTACGAATACGTTAAAGTCGGCCCACCGTCTTCGCGGTTCTCTAAATACTACGTTGAACGAGTTGGCGGACTATTACACGAAAGTTCAAAGAGCTTTCCCGGACTTCTTTGGTGGGCAAGTAACCAGCGGTGCCTCTCTTGTGAGTAAAGCTGAGTACATAATTGTGGCGCCAACTAACTTCTCATATCCGAACAATCGAGAGGTTAACAGCACCAGAAACTCCTCCGCCTACTCAAACAGCGTAAACCTCAGGTCCGAGTACGGCATGTGCTGGGGAGAAATTATAGGTAATCAGTTGCAAGGATTGCGCTCCGTCATCGCAAATGAATGTACTTGTGTCTCACTGCAGAACGACCCTGCGGCGTACGAAATTTATACGACTCTTCTCAACCCTGTTACAAATACTTCGGAGCAAAAGTGGTGGTCTCTCGCCAGGGCCACTTACCTTTCACTACCGCTGAACGAGCGTCCTTCAACTATCGACTCAGTATCGGTAGAGGCGCAACTCGACCTTCTTAATAGGACCCAGATTAACAACATTCGGTATTACTACCAAAACCAAGTCACCGATGGCGACGAAAATATCGGAATTGTTGACATAGAGAAAGATTTTCGACATTTCGGGTTCAGAGTTCGAGATGGTGCGTATGCTCAACTTCAGTCGATTTACACAATCGGTTGCGCAGTCGGAATTTGGGCGTTAAACGGAGGATACATTTCCCTTACGAACAGCACTAGCAATTTTGGCTCAGTTTCGATTAAATCGGAGGGATTCGCAGGAATCAACACAGTCGGCGGTGCCGAAACCAACCAAACCGGTTTCCTGTTTGAGGGTATTCAATGTCCTCTCGCACTAACCGAGTCACAGACCACTTCTGACGAAAACAAACAAATCCTGTCCCTCGGAGCAAAAATCGTATCGGTTACTATTGATGCGGAACTTGACCCCGAAATTCAACTGGTTGAACTAAGTTCTGAATTTTCACCCTGTTATCTTCTCCCTTACTCCCTCAACCCCGGTAGCGCGGTTTGGGTGAGAAGTTCGATCAACGGTGAAATTTATCGTGGTTTCCTTGCGACAGATGGCGGGCCAACTATTGAGCCAACTCCGGGTTCCTGCGGTTTAACTTCGACTTTGAGATTGCGCGCTTCTGACAGCAACATTCCGCTGGCGACATCTGTCGCTGAGCTGGAGGTTCCCTACATTCGCAGGTTTCAGGACCCTCGTCCCGAGTTTGACAGAGCCTATAGTTTCAAGGTTTCGAACACCTTTCCTACAGTAATCCCTCCGGAAGTGGGGGCAGTTCTTCGCCTTAATCAAACCAACCAGGCAATCAACCCCGGAACTCTTCGGCCGAACGTGCAATTTGACCCAGGAGTCTTAGGTGGCTGGGGCAGAATCTTCACTGTGAACCAAGTGTTTACAGCATCTTTGGCGGAATCGCCACAATTTAACTACGTTATCAGTGATAGCAACGACAACGTAAATTACTATTTCACTGTCACTGTTTCTGACTACTCTCGGCCATGGAAACAAGAGTTCAATAACTCGACAGGAACACTTGTCACATACCAGGACAGAAACTGGTACGCAGCAGAAAACAACATCTGGAGAAATCTTTACTACGGAAATTCAAACACGTTCCGACCAAGCGCAGGGCCTCTGAAACTTGCGCCTACGGAATCTTGCTCTCCCTTTGTGGACACAAGCGTTCTTGAGCGCCAAGAACGAGTTGCGACGACTTACCAGGGTAGTTACGCGAAAGATGTGTATCTAGAGGGCGATGTGTACACGGAAACGGACACTTATTTCCGTGGTTCGACTTACCCCTACCCTTCTTACAGCATTCAGTCTTATTATGACGGGGACGACGGCTCCCCCAGTCTGGGAATCTGTCTGTCGGATATTCCCGGTGTGGCCGCAACCCTGACTGTTGGTGGATTGCTTGAAATTCAAACTACCCTTCCAGCGGGTCCGACGACGCGGTATCGGCCAGCGATTGTGCAGTTTACAGTGGCGAGCGCGACAGCCATCAAGAATCCTTCCGAAGAAGTTTCGATTGTTTGTTTAACCGACGCGACCAACTTCGAGTACATGCAAGTGATCGATATTTCAGGGACAACTGTCAAGGCGATTCGCTTAAACCAGCTCAATAGTTACTACCCTAACCCGTCGTCCGACCCTCCGCAAAATTGGCCCTCAGGAACGACAGTTACCATTTGCGAAACCAACAAAACTTCGAACCCAGAGGCTTATGACCCAATTTGGGGAAACACGAAACAGGCCGTTCTTCGATTTTTTGAAGTAATGGGTTACTCTAATGGGGAAATCCTTCCCTACCTTGGCCCCAAGTACTGGGGTGACAGAACGCTTGCGATAACTTCAGTTCCGATCACACCTGCTGACGGTTATGCTTTAGTTACGGAGCGATGGCCGCTCGAATTCAATAGTCCTTCAACGATTATCGCTAACACGCACACCTGGGCTTTCGCCGGGTACCTCGATTACTCGCGTGGTTTACCGAAGTATCAGAGCAAAGATCTCTCACGAAAACTTTCTGCCGACTTTCAGACAACCGTTCTTTGGGGCGGCAGAGTTACGATCACAGGGGTGAGCAATCGCGGGGAAATTGTATTATTTGGCCCACAACGGCAGGCCTTGACCGGGCGGTTTTACGGTGAAACTAACCCCCAATTCAATCTTTCGAACCAACAACTTTCTCAATGAGCGAGTTAAGGGGTAAAACCTCGCATAGGACGATTCTTCACCACGGGTAGGGTAAAACTTACTATATTTCAAAACAACTCCCCTTTCGAACTTCAGTCAGCACACGTAATGACCAATTCGACACCAATTCAATTACTACGTTCGAAAGCCTTCCGACAGAGGCCCGATGCCGCTTTCTTACTGGAAGGACAACCAGCAGTCAACATTAACGAATTTGAGCCGGGTCTGTTTTTCGCAGATTCCGCGAACAATCTGTTCAAAGTAGGACCCACGTCAGTTGGTCCCGAAGCGCCAAACTCAGGTATTTCCGGGTCCGGTGCCGAATTTCTTCTAACTGGAGCTGTTTCAGCAGCGTCCGTGGAAGATGGTGGAACTGCTTACACAGTGAACAATTTGTTGACTGTGGTTGGCGGAATCGGAACGCCAGCTGTGTTAAAAGTCACCGGCGTTTCTTTGACAGGTGAAATCACCTCGATTAGCGTTGAAAATGCTGGCCTTTACACCACTTTCCCCGTTTCCCCGGTAGTCGTAACGGGGGGATCAGGCTCCGCAGCAACTTTTAACTTAGTTGGCGGAGTCACTTCGGCAAGTGTTTCTTTCGGCGGTACCGGATATATTGTAAACGACCTTCTGAATCTGTCGGGTGGTTCAGGTATTCCCGCAGTTCTTCAAGTTTCTTCTGTTTCCGGATCATCGGTGACAGGGGTAACGATTTTAACAGCCGGAAGTTACACTGTTTTTCCTATTGCACCTGTGGGCGTTAGGTCCAGTACGGGAACTGGGGGAAACAGTGTTGGAGAGCAATGGTTAGACACTTACAATCCTAACGCCCCTGGATTGAAAGTATTTGACGGTGTTCGGTGGAGAGGAATCACACCGATCTCAAATACTCTGTGGGTTGACGTGAACGGTGACGACGGAAACGACGGAACGAGCCCACAAACAGCGAAAAGAACAATCAAGAGCGCCTTGGCACTGGCTGAAGTTGGCACTCAAATTCGGGTTGCTGCAGGTGTTTACGAAGAGCAGAACCCTTTGGTGTTCCCTTATACGGACGTTTCGATTGTTGGGGCAGACTTACGCGCCACGACTATTCACCTTCAGAACCTGAACGACGATCTGTTCCACGTTCTTAACGGTTGCTATGTTCAGAACTTCTCCTTCACAGGGGTAGTGAACCGGGTTGAAGATCCTCCGGGCTCTGGGATTACAATTCAAAAGTGGGGGATCATGTCCTTCAAGCCCGGTGTGCCCGACATCAACACACCTGGCTCGCCGTTGTATATCACACAGAGCCCTTACGTTCAGAACTGCACAAACTTCGTTACCAACAGCATTGGCCTCAACGTCGACGGCAGCAAAGCGGGCAACCTACGAAGCATGGTGCTCGACAGCTTCACTCAGTACAACCCGGATGGCTTAGGCGTCAAAGTTTACAACAGAGGTTACTGCCAAGTCGTGAGTATGTTCACGATCTGCGCGGACAAGTCCGTGTTGGCGGAAACAGGAGGTCTAGTTAGCGTTACCAACAGTAACTCTGATTTTGGTAACTACGGAATGTACGCAGATGGCGTTGGACCTCTGGAACAATCCGGCGAGCTGGCGAGTGCCGCGACAGTTAACAACAGTGTGTTTAGCCTAGAAAACCTGACAACGAATCAGATTCCTTACGTGGGGCAGGTGATTACGGTTGGTGAGCTTTACTATAATGTGTCTGGTTTCAGGATTGAGAATCGAGGTAGTGGCTACACAAGTACCCCCACTGTTACAGTTTCGGCGCCAACCACGCCATTGGATAAGGCACCGATCCGGGCGCAAGGTATAGCGGTAATTAAAGACGGTGAGTTAGATCGAATCGAAGTCGTATCCTCAGGTCAAAGCTATTCGGCTGCGGATACGCTTACGTGGACGGTTTCAATTACTGGTGGTGGGGGAGTAGGTGCTTCCGCAGAGCCAATTAAGAACCCCGTTTATTACACCGTTGCCGAAGTCACAGAAGATTACAGCAGCATTACGGATACGGTTTCGATCGCGATTCAAGAAAACCTCCCTTACACACCTTCAGTTGGCGACACCGTAAACTTCTGGCGTGTTAGCCGGATCATTGCGAACTCTCACTGTATGGAATACGTGGGTAGCGGAACCAACATCAACACCGCTGTTCCCTTCAAAGGTGGAACTGCCATCCAAGCTAACGAAGTCATTCAAGTCAACGGCGGTCGCGTTGCAATTACTAGTACGGACCAACTTGGTGACTTCCGCGTTGGCGAAGACCTAGTAATTAACCAAAACACTGGAACAATCTCTGGTCAAGCGTTTAGAAAGTCGATCTTGTCCATTGTGATCCCTTACATCCTCGCCCTCTCCTGATAACATGGCACTTCCATTAACAGTCTTTAAGACGATCCCGCTTGACGTTCCGGCGTTGGATACAGTTATTTACACCGCACCGACCGGGTACAACTCGATCGTCCTCACAGCGCAAGCTGTTAACACCGCCGCCTTCGGGAAAACCTTTTCGATGACCCTAGTTCGGGGCGGAACACCACATCCTGTTGTATATCTTTACACGATTCCCGTGAATGAAGTTCTCATTGCCTCGGGCGGAACTGCGGGTAAACTTGTTCTTCAGACTGGGGACTCGCTTTCAATTTCCGGGTCGTCTACTGACATCAAGTTCACATTGAGCGTCCTTGAGACTCTGGTATAAATCATGGCAGGATTTTTTGACGGAAAAGTAATTCCCACTCCCCCACCGGATTCCGACCCGAATCGCTACAATATTTTGGGGCTCAGGGACGTCGAGCCTAATCTAGGGGTTCCCCCAGGTAGCAATTATGCTCTTACAAGTACGGTAGAAGGAATTCGCAGTTGGACTCCTATTTCGGGCGGTGGACCTCCTGGCCCTACTGGACCAACTGGCCCAACCGGCCCAACCGGCCCAACCGGCCCAGGTGGGACAACGGGTCCAACAGGACCAACTGGTCCAACCGGTCCAGGCGGACCGCCGGGGCCAGGTGGGGGGACGGGTCCAACGGGACCAACTGGTCCAACTGGTCCAGGTGGACCAACGGGACCGAGCGGTCCAACAGGGTCACCGGGACCAACTGGACCTGCAGGTGGAGGAATTTACGCCCTATACCTTGACGACATTTCCGCAGGGTTTAACGGGTCAGCCGTAACGTTCACACTTCAAGTCGCGTCGGTTAATCTCCCGGCAACGGTAATTTCGACTGATTTGCTTTTATTTGTCGGGGGATCAGTTCAATTGCCGGGAAGCGGTTTTTCGTGGAATGCCGGAACGAGCCAAGTCACTTTCACAAGTGCCCCTTTGACCGGTTTCACTTTTGTCGGATGGATTGCTAATAAAGATGCTAATCCTGGTCCGCCGGGTCCTCCGGGCTCAGGCGGGGGTACGGGGCCGACAGGTCCTGCGGGACCGACTGGGCCAACGGGAGCCCAAGGGCCAGCCGGGGATCCAGGACCGACAGGTCCTGCTGGACCGATCGGACCAACGGGGGCCCAAGGGCCAGCCGGGGATCCAGGACCGACAGGTCCTGCGGGGCCGACCGGACCAACGGGTCCCAATGGGCCTCCGGGGCCGATATCCGTTCCAGCTGTGGGCGGTATTGGGGACTTTTCTATTTTAGTTGTCTATAGCTCGGTTGTATCGGACCCAGTGGTTGTTGCAATAGGACCAGGAGAGTATTTAGCCGGGGGATCACCTGCTGGTTACCAACTTGTACATTGGAACTTCTCCGGTGACCCCGCATCTAGCGGCTATGATACCTGGACTAGTAACGGGGGTGGTTACGGCGGAACCTGGCAATGTAGGGGCTATGCTGATTGGTCCTACAGCGGCGCAGGCGGTGGTGGCGGTCGAGATTTCTGGTATCTTTACACGCTTTTCTGCAGAGTTGCTTGATTAACAGTGAAGAACACTTTACACATCTTAGTTCCTTTTAACCTTTTCATTAAAACACAAACAAATTAGGCCAAAATGTCAAACTCACTAATCCAAGTCGTACCCACTCTTACGCAAGAAGAATTGCAAAAAGTCAACGAATTTTGCGAATCGCATCAACAACGCTCAAAGAACACGGTTTTTTCCGGGGGAAGTTTCAAAGAGGACACTTCCATTCGTTCGAGTGAAGGTTTCTCTCTTGTCGAGGGGGAGGAAATAACGAACCTTCTGGGAAATGCGATCAACTCCGCATTGCTCGTTTACCGGGACAAACTTGCAGAAATTCATTCTTCTCTAACACACTACACTCTTGCTCCAGGGGCGATCGGAACTCGCTCCCATCGCGAAGCCATTCAGGTGCTAGAATACCTGCCGGACCAACAGTACCATTTTCATTACGACCAGAATTGGGATCGGAAGCAAGAAACTTTCTACAGAACTATCTCTGTTGTTTTGTACCTGACTTCTGACTTCGAGGGTGGCGGGACTGAATTTGCGGATAAAACCTACAAACCACAACCGGGCGAGGCTCTGATTTTTCCCTCAAACTGGTGCTTTCCCCACTCGGGTCAACTGGTCACATCTGGCATGAAACGAGTGGCTGTTACGTGGTACTACGTGTATCCTGCAAGTTAAATTTATCAATCACAATCAAACTATGGCTTACTCTTGTTCTCAACCTTATCACGTCAGCGCAACAGACGAAGGAATTTCTCTGATTTGGAATCACCCAACTTTAGGTCCCATTCCTTTTCTGGCGTTGCCCAACGACGTGGAACCGCACGGAGTTGAAATTTACAACGAAGCATTATCAGGAGAGTACGGACCGGTGGTATCTTACGCAGACTCTCACTGGTATTCCACGGTGAACGGAAATGTGTGGCAAGGCAAAACTTACGGTGTAGGAGGTTTAATGATTTCTCCCACTGGGGAACAGCCCCCCAACTCAACTCAAACCCCTCCCCCACAATCTTGAACTAAAATGTTACAACCTCAAGCACTATTCGTCAGCTGGGACGGCGAAGGCTGGCGTCAATCGCCTTTCACGTGGGACGACGACTTGGCGAAGTCGCAAACATACATGGTTTCTCAAACGAATTCCTTTGCCTATGCGACTCTCTCTCCGACTGACTGGTATGTTACCCGCCAAGTTGAAGAGAATGTTCCCGTACCCGCAGAATTGGGTGCGTGGCGGCAAGAGATTCGAGACGCAGCACGACTCAAGAGGGGGAAAGTTCTCGAAGTTGACACGAAAGAAGAGCTGAACGACTACACCAAGAGTGAAGAGTACCTGTTCTGGCCGGACCAGCCTCAAATTTGAGGATATACGGGTAAAAGTAAAAATCAATGCCGACAGCCCGAACTGGTGCCGTAATGCCTACGATTATCTTTCCTTCGTCGCCTGTTAACGGTCAAATCTATCCGGAACAAGAAATACCGGGGGTGAAACAATATCAGTACAACGGGCAATCACTTACCTGGGAATTAGTTCAAGCAGAGGGACCTCCAGGACCTCCAGGACCTCCGGGTCCTACTGGGACTCCCGGTTCTCCTGGGCCGACAGGTTCTCCTGGTCCGTTCGGTCCAACAGGCCCTACGGGGCCAACTGGTACTCCTGGAAATGATGGTACTCCCGGTTCTCCTGGGCCGACAGGTTCTCCTGGTCCGTTTGGTCCAACAGGCCCTACGGGACCAACTGGCACTCCTGGCTCGTCAGGTTCAGGGGGTGGCGCACAAATGGACCTTAATACCCTCAGCAACCCTTTAACTCCCGTAGGCAGAATTGTTTGGCTTCAGCAGCAACCTACGAGCCCTCCGATTGGTTGGCTCTATTGCAACGGAGTTGATAAACAGAGAGAGCAGTATAATGTTTTGTTTAATGCTATTGGAACAACGTACGGACCTGGAGATGGTGTAACTACTTTCGGTTTCCCTCTTGAGGCAAACCTTGTTCGCCCAACCTTCGCACTTGACCCAAGTTGGCATCCGTTCATTAAGTTTGGAACTCGAACGAGCGAGCCTGCTCAGATCGTGGCACGCAATTATCGAATTAATGTGAATTACTTGACAACCGAAGCCCTAGGGGCTCCTCTTTCAATCGCGGGAGGTGTTGCCAACACCTCCGGTACGGGAGGTCCCTCTTTATCTGCGGAAGGTACTATTTTAGTGTACGGGTCTTCTTTAGACACGGGCCGAAACGCAATGGTGTATAAGTTGTCCGGATCTAATTATACTTTGTTACCATGCAATCCCGACAATATAGCGAATTTCCCCATAACGTGGGCTGCTGTTTCACCTGACGGGGTGTACGTTGCTTTTATGAGTAATAATTCCCCCGGAACAATTTGGATTTACAAAGGAAACAGTGCGCTAAGTGAGTTCAACTACCTTACAACCGTTAATTTTGCCTCAGTGGACGGTGTCGTTCAACTGATTTGGTCACCCCAAGGGAACTACATCTGTGTTCTCTCTAACTATTTTGGCAGTAGCATCACAAGATCGTTCAAAGTTTTCTCACGAACTGGTGATTCTTTCTCAGAAATGGGGGGTTGCGAGGTATCGAGTGGTTACCTCAATAAGCGAAGCATATGCATGTCATCGAACGAGGATTATTTGCTCATTGGTAATGATGAGACAGCTCAACTTTTCGCAAGAGCGGGAGATAATTTCTCATCACTTCTAAATATAGCTCAAAGTTCAGTTAGCTGGGGAGCTGCATTTAGTCCGGATGTCACTAAAATTGTTGCGGGTGCCGGAGTTTATACATTCAACGGCGCGTCTTTGACTCAACTTTCGGGGGATGCGGTGAGTGGACGCTGGCCTGTTTTCAGCGCCGCAGACCCGAACATACTATTCCTGTACTCTACCCCCAGCGATGGATACGAAAGTATGCAGGCTTACGCCTATTCAGTGGAAAACGATACTGTGACAAGTTTGGGTGCGGTCAGTGGTTTGGTCAGCCCTTCTTTCTTTGGCGGTCCCGACGGGGTTATCAGTCTTGCGCAAACAACGAACTAAATCATCCCAGGGTAAAATAAACTCAGAACGTCTTTTGCGGTTTCATGGCTCTTCCCACCCCGCCTTCTCTCGACACTCCCATTCCGAATCCCCAACCAACAATTCCGAACGTCGCTCGCGAGTACATCGTGAAGGGTCCGTACTGGAACATGAAAATTGCTGATAGCGGCATCACCGTTACAGATACTGGCGCGATGAAGCGTACTGGATCCAGCACAACTTATTCCTCAGCCGCAACCGCATTGATCGGTACTGATAACGGATACTTCTCCATCGGGCAAGGAATGAGTGTCGTTAACGGAAACAGTTTTCAAGTGGGGACCGGCTCCGGAACGCTGCCTTACTACATCGAAACTGAGCAAGGGAAATTGATTCTCGGGAACGGTTTCTACGTCAATTCGACAACCGGAAATCTGGAACTTGACTGATTCCGGGTAAAATTCATTAACCACTTTCTGCTTTAATTTGTCATGGCCGTTACAAAAGAAATTTACACATTGACTGCCGGTTTCACTCCTGCCGACGTCATCGACCTGCTTGGGCAAGCCTTCATCGACGCAGGTTTGATGGCCGCATGGCACGACACTTTTTCGAATGGGTATGGTTCGTGCGGGGTTCTTGAGTGTGTTTACGACCCGACAAAAGCATTCGGAACTACTTACTACCTTTTCTTTGCGGATACCAACCGATTAGGCGTCGCCATTGGAACGGGCTGGGATCTCGCAACGAATGAATTCACTGGAACTCAGTATCTGGACTACTTTCTGCCAGCTTCTCAAGTTTTCAATCAAGGTAATTATCGAACTACTGATCTTTCAACTCCTAGCTATTATGCCAATACCACCACGCTTAATATCTACCGGTATACATCCGCAGCTAGTACTAACCAAAGCTGGTTTGTTTTCCAGCAAGGTTTGGGAACAACTTATCCTTTCACTATTATTTCTCCAAATCAATCTTTATATCCTTGGTTAGATCTTGATCTAGCTATGATTCCGGGTGTTCACAACGTCTCTACCGGCGTCGTCGGCAATGGTATCCCGTGTAGTTTAAGTTATAACTTGCTGGAAAATATTGGTCGTGCTTATCCTTATGGGCAAGGTGTGGCGGGTTACACCGGCACCATCGTCGGGACCGGCGTCTTTCACGCCATGTATAAATCAATGTACCAGTATGTTGGGACTGGTAGAGTTCCTGCTGCCGCGTCGTACAATTTTGCCACCACGGGAATTATTCTCCCTATCTCCTCGTCAGAAGTGAATCCCGCTTTCGCTCAAGATTACATTCCGATTTGCTCTGAACTTCCCTGGTGTTCTTTCACGTCTGAACCGTTGGCAACCGATCTCGGTGTCTACATGCACTACGCGAATAACACTCTGAACTTCGAGGATCGGTTCGTCGTTGACCCTGGCGTTGAAGAGTGGGAAATTCTGACTTGTACGAATAACGCCACAGTTACGACGGCTGGAAGCCCAACGTTCCTCGCCCGTGTGGTGTAAGAGTGGAAACTTTTCCGATCGGCAATGATTTTATTCTGAACCTCGTTAGCTCCACCTCTTTTACGGAGGTGGCTAACGGGGGGCAGGGGGAATTTGTGCCAAGATCTTTTTCGATTGGAAACGACCTTATCGCCCTCGATCTGTTTCCTTCGGAACCGTGCCCGGCTCTGCCAACAAGGGGCCAAGTTTGGCCCCAGGGATTATTTTTCGGCTCTCCTGTACCTCCTTCACCAGCAGTTGTAGCAACCGGCGGAACTATCACAACATCTGGCGGTTACACCATCCACACGTTTACGTCTAGCGGCACATTTACCGTTACGAGCGGTGGCGCCGTGGATTACTTGATCGTCGCCGGTGGTGGTGGCGGCGGTGGTGGCGGTGGTACTTGGGCTAATGGCGGCGGCGGTGGCGCTGGAGGGGTCATCACTGGCTCGCAAAGCATCACCCCTGGGTCGTATTCCGTCACTGTTGGCGCTGGCGGTGCTGGCGGATCAGGGTTTAACGCAGGGACTCAAGGATCAAACTCTATCTTTAATGGCTCAACGTCTATTGGCGGAGGCGGCGGCGGGGGCTACTTTGGCGCGGCAACGACAGGCGGATCTGGCGGTGGCGGCGGGACTATCTACAACACCGGCGTTAATGCAATCGGCGCGGCTGGCACTGCGGCACAGGGCAACGCTGGGGGGTTTGGCAATGGATCGGCTGTCAATGTCCCGGCCAACTCAACAGCCGCTGCGGGCGGCGGTGGTGGTGCGGGCACACAGGGTGTCAATGCCAGCACCGGCGTGGGAGGCAACGGCGGCGCTGGCATCTCGTCTTCGATAACTGGGACTGCGGTCAACTACGCCGGTGGTGGCGGTGCTGGCAGCAGCACTAGCAGCCAAGGGGGAACGGGCGGATCTGGCGGCGGGGGGAACGGCGGATCGGCCAATAGCTCGGCGGGCACAGCGGGCACGGCCAACAGAGGCGGCGGCGGCGGCGGCGCTGGGGCGGACGTTGACGACCCCAGCACCGCTGGGGGCGCTGGCGGTTCCGGCATCGTGATCATCCGCTATCTGACTTGAGTAAACTAAAGCGCCGGGGGGCATCCTTGGCATGGCAGCACCGTTCCCTACTAGCTGACCAGAAACTTTCGACGGGGCCGGTTACCCGATATCAAATTATTGATGGTGCAAGATGACAACTTTTCCGATTGGCAACGACTTTATTTACAACCTCGTTAGCTCAACTTCCTTCGGACAGCTGACTAACGGTAGCCAGGGGGAACTGTTGCAGAGGTCTTGGCCTGCTCAGGACGGATTACTCGAACTACTTCCCGGATTTTCCTCTCTTACACCTTTACTCAATCAAACGAGCCCGGTGTCGGTTCGCACTTGGTCTGCTGAAGGATTTCTCAACCTGCTTCCCGGATTCTCCTCTCTCACACCTCTGCTCAATCAAACGAGCCCGGTGTCGGTTCGTTCTTTCTCAGCGACAAGTACGCTGAACCTTGACTTACCGAACTCTCCAACTTGTGGGCCGTGGCCAACTCTTCCAACTACGGGGCAAATTTGGCCATTAGATAACAATCTTTACAACTACGTTGCCTATATCTTCAGTTTTAGCCCAACCACACTTACTGCTGGCAGCGGGATTGTCACTCTGACCGTAAATGGTCAAAACTTCACTGCTGGCGCAACTGCAACAGTAGGCGGAAACGCAACGCCAATTACGTTTGTTTCCACCAGTCAAGTAACACTGGAAGTTGATACAGATGCGCTGGCCGCAGGAACGCCTACCGTCGCGATCACGACCGCAACCGGTACGGCTACCAAGAATATTACCGTGGAGCCACCTCCACTGCCTATTCCTCTGCCCAATCTGTGGCTTGATGCTTCGAACCCTGGTGATGTTTCGGTTGACGGAAGTAACCTTGTTACGAGTTGGGCAGATCGCCTAAACGGAGACATATACGCTCCGACGACACCAACCGATGGACCTACGCTTGTAAGCAGCGGTATCAACGGTTTGCCCACTTTGCAGTGGCCTTCTGTAAATAGTAATGCAAATCTACTGCGATCTTTGGGTAGTAGCACGTTGCCCTGCAACACCATCTATATGGTTGCGCAGTGGTTAGGTCCATCGGGGTTTTCTTACAGAAATTGTCTATTCTCTGACGGCGCAGGAAACAATAAGGTGTGGGGCAATCCATTTCAAACAGGCTTGTGGTTCAGCAATGGTTATTTCCCAGAAGTAATGTCTGCCAATGGGGGTCCAAACCTGTATCCTAATCTTGATTTCACGAGTACACTACCTAACCCCACTCTTGTCAAAGCAGGGCGCACCAATAATAACAATACAGTAGATTTAATTAACACTATTGGCATTGGTTGCGATGCCGAGTACCCATTGGGTCAAAACAGAGGATGGTGCGGTTACATCGGGGAAGTTATTATGTACTCCAGTGCTCTAACCCCCCAAGAGGAAACACAAGTTATTGATTATTTGACCAACAAGTGGCTTCCCCCAGCACCGCCACCGACCGATCCTTACTTTGCAAATGTCTCCTTACTTATTCAACCGACAACCGAAACAAACGGTCAGATAACATTTACTGACAAGAGCAATAATTCTTTCCCCATCACTGCAATCGGTGATACTAAGTGGGACACTGGTGAAATGCTGTTCGGAAAACCCACTGTCCTATTTGACAGCACGGGCGACTACCTAACGGTTCCATGTACGTCACCGGTGTTTGATATGGAAACAGGATTACTCACTGCTGAGTTTTGGATTTGGCTGCCGTCGATTCCGGGAACTTACGGGATGTTGGCAGATGCAAGAGGTAACACGGCTAATTTAGAACCGTATAGTTTTGGACTGTATAACGTCTCAGGAGCGCTTCGTGTTGACGTAATAGGCGGAACTGGCGGCGCTCGGCTCACCGGCACCGATACATCAGTTTCAGCTGGATCTTGGAACTTTATTCAAGTGATAAGGAGCGGCGGCGGCGCGAGCGAAATTACTCTCAGGGTTAATGGGGTGGAGGACTCACTTCGTGTCGGTGACTTTGGCCTATGGGATCCCACCAACAATACGATGTTTATCGGTGTTGATTGCGGCATTACTTCATTCCTCAACGGCAGAATTGGTGCTATGCGGATCACCAAAGGAGTTGCCCGTCCCAACGTTGTGCCCACAGCACCGTTCCCTACTAGTTAATAATACTTAATCGTTAATTCATCGCGAGTTACGATTGAAACTACCTCCTCCAAGGGTAAAAGTCATTAAATGTTTCTTCCACCATGAGCAATAACTCTAACGATAAAGCACCAGGCGTCTTTATTCGAGAGCAGGATTGGAACAGGCCTTCAAATAAGAAACAGAGCTTGGGTTCCCCTTCGTCTGCTGGCCCTTTTCCGGCTTTTCCTGGCCCTGCTGGACCCCCAGGCCCAACAGGCCCGACTGGGCCTACGGGACCAACGGGACCAAACGGGTCGCCCGGCACTCCCGGCTCACCTGGCACCCCTGGACCAACCGGCCCAACAGGGCCAACAGGCCCAACCGGACCGACAGGGCCAAACGGAACGCCGGGGACGCCGGGTTCCCCTGGGCCTACAGGTCCCACCGGGCCAACTGGAACTCCGGGAAATGATGGCACCCCAGGTTCCCCTGGAACCCCTGGTTCCCCTGGGCCTACAGGTCCCACCGGGCCAACTGGAACTCCGGGAAATGATGGGACTCCAGGTTCTCCCGGAACCCCCGGTTCCCCTGGCGATCCCGGCCCTACCGGTCCTACAGGGCCGACAGGACCTCCGGGAGCATCAAGTTTTTCGTCAACACTTTATACAACGAACTTACTGTCGTCTGGCGGAGTGGAAGACTTCTCGCTTGCACTCGGACTGTTGTACAATTTGGTCGCGATCTCTTCGGACTATCCGATGTGGATTCGCGTTTACGGGGACCCAGCATCAAGAGCCGCTGACACTCGAACAGTTCCGGGCGGAATTCCCCCGCTGAGTGGAACAGCTTTCTACGCAGAAGTTGTAACGGTCACTACAGAGGAAACGATCGAATTCGCCCCTCTTCCGACGGTTTACGCACCGGGTGGCACGACATATCTTCGCGTGGTAAACACGGGAGCAGAGCCACAAACTCTTCAACTTTCGTTCACCACGGTTGAAAACATTCCTTCGCCACCGGTTTGATAAAACTCCATGACACTCAGTAAAGTTCAGCTGCTAAATGACACCGGAGTAACAGCCGGAAATTACGTTAATCCTAATCTTACCGTAGATTCAGACGGACGAATTTCGAGTATTTCGTCGGATCCAACACCTGGTCCCACGGGGCCTACAGGTCCTACCGGACCTAGTGGAACGCCGGGAACTGACGGCACCCCTGGTTCTCCTGGGCCTACAGGTCCAACAGGGCCAACTGGAACTCCGGGAAATGACGGTACTCCTGGTTCTCCTGGGCCTACAGGTCCTACCGGACCTACTGGAACGCCGGGAAATGACGGTACTCCTGGTTCTCCTGGGCCTACAGGTCCAGCAGGGCCAACTGGAACGCCGGGAACTGATGGCACTCCTGGTTCTCCTGGGCCTACAGGTCCTACCGGACCTACTGGAACGCCGGGAAATGACGGTACTCCTGGTTCTCCTGGGCCTACAGGTCCTACCGGACCTACTGGAACGCCGGGAAATGACGGTACTCCTGGTTCTCCTGGGCCTTCAGGGCCAACAGGGCCAACTGGCACTCCTGGAAATGATGGCACTCCTGGTTCACCTGGGCCAACTGGACCAACTGGACCAACTGGGTCACCGGGACCAGGTGTAAACGCTTCTCCTCTAGATGATATCAGCTCTTTGTTTAACGGGGCTACTACAGTTTTCACTTTACAAACTGGATCTGTCAATCTTCCTTCAACTGTTTCCTCCTCGGGCCTACTCCTTTTTGTTGGTGGTTCGATTCAAATTGCGGGAAGCGGATTCTCCTGGAATTCGGCGACCAGCCAGATTACATTTACGAGTGCTCCTTTAAGCGGATTCTCTTTCGTGGGTTGGGCTTTTTGAAGATTCTGCTGCTGATTCAAGGGGCATAAGGGTAAAATTCACTATACGGGCAACGAAAATTCAATGGCACTCGATAAAGTTCAGTTATTTAGTCCCACTCCATTTATTCCGGCGGGGCCGTTCGCGAGTAAAACTGTTGGCTCGTTTGAGGTCCTTACTGGGACATACTTCTGCCAAGATTTCACAGTTCCTGACGGAGTCACTTGTTACATTCGGGACACGGTTTACGTAGTGGCTCGTGGCAACGTGACTATAGACGGCTATATGCAGGGGGAAGGCAACACCACCTACCCATCGCCCCCGATGAGTTATGCGGATTTGGGGGAAACTTGGACATCAGTAGATATAGTTCCGGGTTTCTTCTGCTACGGCAACTACAACGGGTCAGGTATCGCCGGTGGTAGTACACCTTTAGGGGGTCAGGCATCCGACGCGATTGTAAACTTACGTGGTTCCGGCGGAGCCTCAGGGTATTTAGACAACACTGATCCGTCAGTGGTGTATCCCGCTATTTTTGCGTCGGGAGGTAAACCTGGGAAAACTCTGATCATTCGGGCATTGGGATCAATTACAGTTAACCTTGGGGCAACTATCAACTGTAATGGTGGGTGGGGCCAGCAGTGGAATCCCTCTGTATTCCCTTCTCTTCCCGCAACTGTACTTAGTTCCGGTGCTGGCGGCGGGTCAGGCGGAGTAATTATTTTGGATGCGGACGAAGCCTGCACTTGTGACGGGAGTCTTCGAGCCCTTGGGGGCAACGGCTCTGACGGTCTTAATGGAACCCTCGGAGGAGGGGGAGGAGGCGGAGGAATTATAATTTGTCAATCTCGTTTCAGCACTGTTTCGATAGTAGATGCATTTGCCAACGGGGGATTGGCGGGAGCCTCTGGAGGCACCCTCCTTGGCTCAGGCGGCGGCGGTGGTTGCGGTGGTTTTGGCGGAAACGGGGGTTATGGTTATGGAGTTGGCCTCGCGTCCTATGCAGCACCGACAAATGGTTCTGCAGGGGTTGTTCAAGTAGGGGGCACCCCATGGTGATTACATCAGGTACAAACATGGACTTTTCTGTTACAGACTGCTACTACGCAGACGCGGATCACAAAACAATAGCTTGTCTTTTAGGGCAACCCGGAGCTGAAAAGATGTTTCTTCTTCTCACTCCTGACGCTCCACCACCGACGCCGGAGATTTTTGAGAATGCGAAAAACGGTGTGTACGGCCCCGTTACAAGTTACGCCGACTCACACTGGTATTGCACACTCCACGGTTACGTTTGGAACGATAACTATTATTGTTTAGGGGACGTAATGGTCTCTCCGTCCGGTGAACAACCCCCGAACTCCACGAACGAACCGAATCCCTACTACTTTACTCGACGAGTTCTGCCATGAAAGCAAAAATTCAAACCTACAGCGGATGGGACGGAACGAAATGGGTTGAAGCCCCGTTCCAGTGGTCCGACCCCCTCGAAACTGCCAAAGAACAACTCAACGGTTTAACAAACTCCCAAGCCTACACTTATCTTCAACCGTCAGATTGGCTGGTTGTGCGACAGACTGAGACCGGAGTGGACGCCCCAGAAGTATGGACCGTGTGGCGTCAAGAGATCCGCGATTGCGCTGTTGATAAAAATCAACATATCTCCCTTTGTTCTACAAAAGGGGAACTTGCGAATTACACAATGAGCAATGAATACCTGGAGTGGCCCGACTCCCCTTAAAAATCAAGGGAGACTTCCTCCGAAGAAGTCTTTGAAAAGGACCCATATAACGCCTCGGGCGTCCGATATTCACCGCAACCTTTACTTCGGTTCGCACTGGCGAGGACGATTGCGTACCTCGCCTTTTCATTATGGAACTTTTTCCAGGATTCCCAGAGACTTTCGCAGCGAAATCGTTTGGCAGTTGGGGGGCCGACCAGAGCAATGTCCGTGTACCTCAGTCTATTTTCAATCATGAAAATATCGGCAATCTCGCTGAACGATACGCCAATATGATCGACATCTGTGCGAATTCCTCGACGAATATGCATTCCCGTGAGATAACACACACAAGGCAGTTTCACCGCATTCCGAAAACTTTTCAATTGATCTTTGACTGCATTACGCATCGCAGTCTTGCAGGAATTATAGTGTTTCTCCTCGATTGTTGCAGCAGTCGCAATCTTCTTCGTTGGATACAACGCCTCAACTAACTTGCTCTTTGAAATCGGCTGTCGCGTTCCTCCGCGCTCCAGCGACAACATCTTCACTCGCCTGCCACCGGCAATCTCGACGTTGCGAAGGTACACGCACGTTTCAACGTCGCCGCCGAGTTTCCCCCACTGCTCGGAAAGGCGGCAACTACGCAGGATAAATTCCGCAGGTTCTCCGCACAATTTGCTGTTAGCGCGATGGTTCGTGATGACTCGACCCAATTTTTCGTTGTATTCTTTTTTGTTGAGCCCGAAAGTTGTTTGCCCGATTGACATAGTTTTCCTAGGTTTCACCTTGACTTTACCCGACCCTTTGACGGCTATGCTAAAGGTGTGAGTAACTTCTCCCGATGTGAATACCGTAATTCGTCAACGCGACGATTTAAGACTGCTTGAAGGGACGCCGGTAATGTGCACCGGTAGAGTCAAAGAGTTTCGCCGTCACGAAAAACGACGCGACCTTGACACTCTTCTTCTCTTAAACCTAATCGTTACGCCTCACCCTCTCGGTGAATCAATCGCGGTAGAACATCTCTGGTTTCTGCAGCGACAATTCAAAAAGATCGGACTTTTTCCTGAACAAAATGAGCGAATACGGTTCCTCGGGGAAGTTTACTCTTACACTCGCCTCGGCGGTAAATCCATTGACCGAAAATTATTCGGAACAACCGACTACGGCATCAAGCCTGTAAGCCATGCTAATTAAAGTTACCGACTGCTATACTGCGAAAGGGAAAGAATACTTTCGCTTTGATTTGTACGATGGCCCCGACGGAATTGAGCACGTTAGCGGATTTGCCCTTGACTTAGTGGAAACTTTTAGCAAAATTCTTGAATGGAGGGAGCGAATCGCTCGCGACTATGTACACGACCTTGACGAAACCGGCGATGAAACCGACAACTAAAGAACTGGCTGTATTCAAAGAAAATTCAGCGCAGTGGGCTCAGGAACGTCTTGCCGACGTTTCGACCGTAATAATCGACACCGAAACAACCGGTTTGCCGTCAAAAGACCCTGACACGGAAATTTGCCAGTTGGCAATTACCGACGTAAAGGGACGACCTTTGTTTTCGATGCTCATTAAACCGAACAAACCGATGTCGGAGGAAGTGATCGGCATTCATGGTATCACGAATGAGCAAGTTCAATATCAACCGATCTTCGCCCAAGTCGCGAAAACTATTGCGTTCGTTCTTCAGGACAAACACGTTGTTTGCTGGAACTCCGACTTTGACGTGAAGCTTCTGTGGTCGCTTTTCAAAAAATACAAGCAAGAGCTTCCGAAAATTTCCGGAGCATCGTGTGCCATGGACCGATATTCGGAGTGGGTAGGTGAGTGGAACGAAAAGAAACAGGGCTTTAAGTGGCAAAGATTGCCTGCGTTGTCCGGAATGCCGGCGCACGACGCTTTCGCCGACTGCTTATCTACGATCAAAGCGATTGAAATGATGGCCTCAGGATTTGACGCATCGGAAGTGACCGAGGACGAAATTGACATCAATTTCTAGATTACCACAGGGTGTCGAACCCTATACTAACGCTGAACACCTTTACGGAACAATGGCTGAATTCGGGAGCTATCGCCTCACATATGAACCGCCGCACTTGGCAGCAACTGAGGCGGAAATTTCGATGAGTATTTCATCACAAGCCGACTTGAGTGAGATGTTGTCTTTCTTCGAGTCTTTTCTGTTGGCTGCTGGTTACCAATTAGACGGAAAAGAATTGTCCCTGAAACGGGAGAAGCCGGATCACGGCAACCTTCTCGACAAATTTGACTGGCAACAGGGGGTTATCTGTGCAAAGTGATAATCCCTGGTTCATCGAAGGCAGCAGCAAAGTGCGCCTTGTGAGCAACACTCCCGAACCCGAAGCGATGATGGGATACATCGCCCGCGTAACTTCCAAGGATCAAAGCAAGCCGAGCGTTGAAAAACTTCTGAAGTATTGCGCCAAAAACGGGCACTGGAGTGTGTTTGAACAAGCTACGATGACTGTCGAAGTGGTAACCCCGCTTGCGATCGCAGTTCAACTTCTTCGTCATAGGTCGTTCACCTTTCAGCAATTCTCGGGTCGCTACGAAGATCAACAAGAGATGCGAAAGCACACTCAAGATCTTTCCTCTTTCCAGGACTTGTTTTACCTGCCTGAAGAGGCTCGGACTCAAGATCTGAAGAACCGGCAAAATTCTAACTTCGCCGAAGATCCGGGCCTCACAGATGCGATGTGGGCGACAATGTCCACCGCTTATACAACTGCTATCCTTTGTTACAATGATCTCCTACAACGTGGCGTCGCGAAGGAAGTGGCGCGGTTTGTACTTCCTCAGGGGGTTTTTAGCCGAGTGTATGTCACTGGCTCTTGCCGTAGTTGGATTCATTACCTTCGCGTTCGCGATGATGAAGGCGTTGCGCAATACGAGCATGTTGAACTTGCTCGGGCATGCAAATCGGTCTTCGCCAACGTCTTTCCGACTGTATACAAATCCCTCCCCGCCAAGGAGTCGAACGCCCAAGAAACCAGCATCGCCGAACTGAAAGCCGAAATCGCCGTACTTCAAGCAACTCTACGAGGAAAACTCTGAAATGACCACCCTGATTCGAGAAACCGTAAAAGCCGTCTGGCACATTACCGAGGATTATCCCGCAGTTGACGGCGATTACTTGGTTTGTTTTTTGAAGACCGATGGCAATTACGGTTGGCCCGAAGTCTGGTCCTTCACCGCCAGAGAGGGTTGGGATTGCGGTTTTGACGTTATGCCAGACGGCTGGCCAACTCATTGGTGCAACATTCCGATGCCGAGAACTTGATGGATCGTCCCAAACTCGAAAGTTTCCTCAAACTTGGCAACAATCCAGTACCGCTTGTGGTCTGGGATTTTAACGTGGCCGTTCACGATGTTTTGAAGTGGTATGAGAAGATCTCAGGCTCCTTCAACCCTGAAGTCGAAGCCAAACTTGTGAAAGGGGCTTTCGCCCTGCACATCAATCGCGGCCCGAGTATGCTTCCGAGGCACACTTATCGAATGATGTTCGCCGCTGATTTTCGTTTTAAAGATCGAGGAAACTATTGGAGAAATGACATTGTTCGCTCGTCTGAAATCGTTCGTCAAGCGTGGGTTGACCATGCGGAACGAGAAGGAGTTAATGTGGACACCTTACGGACCGATTATAAAGGTACGCGAGGCGACAAGACGGAAACTTTCTGGTTTGTCTACAATATCTGTCGAGAATATGCCGAAGAATACTTCCCATTCTTCGAAGAAGAAGGTTATGAAGCGGATGATTGGGCTGGCAGTGTTTATCGCCTCAGCCGCGATTCTGATCCCGACAGCATCGCCAAGAAAAGGCAAATCTTCCTAGCTACTTTGGACCGCGATTGGTCAATGTGCGTGGCGGACGAGCACCAGATATACTTCGCAAACACTCGCGTTCCTTTTCCGAAGGAAAAGATTCAAGAGCGGCTTGTCGGAAACCAGGGTGTTATTGAACACACGAAACACCGTATGGGGTTCGACATTACGCATCCGAGCGAGTTACCAAAGTACAAGTCTCTGCATTCGGACGAGGGGGATAATCTCCCGAAAGGAACGCCAGTCGAACTTTTTGATCTATGTGAGCCGCACCCGGTTTACAACATTGACTTGACGAAGAGGCATTCTGATCTGATCGAGTGTGTGAATGACCCGAAATCAAACACGCGGGACGATCATTTTGAACAAACTCTGCGACAATTCGCAAAAATTTGCTTGGAGCCTCCCGTGAAACTGTGATGACAATAGTCGAGGGAAACCATCGATTTCCTTCGACTAATCTGAAACCTTTTCCGGAGAAGATCTGACTGGAATTTTCGCGAGAAAACCGAGGGTAAAACTTAGCAGATTCAAAGGTTCGAGAATGCAAGATGCGGCCTATATGGCAAAGTATCTGTCGATGGCAAGGCTCCTGTGGGAAGCGTCTGAAGGCGTTTCTCACGGGATTCCTGCTAATTATGCTGAGTATCTTGGTCACAGCTATGATGATGGGTCTGTCTCTCTGGTTTCTCTTCTCAATCGACTTGAGTATGCGGAAACTTTAGAACCCGAAGAGTGGGACGAGGCAGTGGAAATCCTGGGAAAAGTGAACCCGATGGATTGGCCGTTTTCGGAAGATATTGTTTCGGTCAATGCCACAGAATTGCTGACGATTTTCGACGAAGAGGAGGAAGAGGCGCTCAACTATGTAGAGGACAGCCTGGGCACTGGAGAAAAGTGCGAGCAAGTGTTACAGAAAGTGATTGAATCGGTGTTTGGATCGCCTATCGAGAAAGTTCGCAGCAATTCCGGCGATTTTCCGAAAGATGAGAACAAGTTTCTTCAGAAGGGCGACGGAACTTTTGCCGGAACATTTGTTCATGGCGATCACAAATTCAATTTTGAAATTGCGCCTACGGAAAGCGGTTGGCTGTGCACGTATCGCATGAAAGCAGACTCGCTTGACAAACTCCCTCCGATTCCCAACGAGCACAAAGAAGAGGATGACGCCACGAAGCGCGACTATGGGCGCCAAACTCGAACAAGAGGGTGGAAATAATGGGATACCGGGGAGGGCCATTAAATATGGTTGGAATCACTCCGCAACTTGTTTCCAACATTGTGACGACGAGTGTGAGTTCCGGAGTTGTGCAAAGTGCCAACCAGTTGTTAAGAGGAGTTGGTAATCAAAGTCTTGCCCAGGCAGGATCAGCTGTGCTGGGCAATGTTGTAAACGTCGGCCTCAACTCGGTGCTTGGGACGAAGGTGGCTGGAGTCTCTGGGCTTAGTTTAACTTCAGGAGCTAACATTCTTGCCTCGACGATAACTCCGTACGTAACCAGTGGCCTTGCGCAAGGCATTAACCAATCGATTCAAAACAGCCTCAAAAGTGCCGGTCCTTTGGGGTCGGTTCTGGCTGAGATCGGCACCGGACTTGTTAACCAGGGTTTCAACGGCCTCTCGAACTTGATTACAGGGGCAACTACTCCGGGTTCAGGGGCAGGCGGAGGCCAAAGCTCGAAATTCTTCCCCGGCGCAGGAAATGAACCGGACGCGAACTATAACAGCGGGGGGGCTTACACATTAGGCACAAACGGCCCCGATGTTGTGATTGCGATTCGCCCTGCAAACTCCGGTCCCCTGGCATTGGCCACAGCGGAGGCAATCAACAATCCTTCGACTCCGACAACTGTGCCGACCACACAAACAACAAACGGAGCTGCTGGAGTAAATAAAATCGTAAATGCTGCCAAAGTGACGGAAATACAGGTTGTTCCTTCCGGTTCAACTAGATCCCCCTCAGAGGGGTTCACAGTTGTACCAGCGCGAACTCCGCAGTCTCAACGAACTTACGGAATCCCTGGCAGCGGAGGACTTCAATAACATGAACTACGCTAGTAATTTTCCCCCCTCATTTGACTGGGTAGCTCAAAACCCCAACAAGTTGTCGGAGAATGCAACTTTTGGCGTCGCAGCTGAAAACAGTCCTATCAATTCGGCCAATTTGACAGGAGCGAACGCATTAAGAGACACCACTTGGACTTTCATCTGCGCTCCCGAGGAAATCTCTTGGACGACCGCAAACGCAGTCAACCGCGTAGACATTTTCGGCACAAACAATCCTCCCGCGATTTCCGGAACCAAAGGGTTACGCGAGTTTAGCCTCAACAACGCACTGGTCGAAGGTTTCACACGAAACAAGCAAGTTGAGGCCAAAGTGGCTGCCCTTGAAGATTTACTGAAGTACAAGTCTTCTCTCGCGGGTGGTTTCGTTAACGTGCCTGTATACCAAATCTGGGCTAATCAGAAAGGATACGGACAGCAGGCGTACTTTCTGATCAAGAGTGTTCAAGTGAAGGAGGCAATGCGAGATCTCTCGGGTGACACAACTCGCGCCACTGTTGACATTTCTTTCGTGGAAGTCCCCGCCTACCAAGTGGATTCAGGTCTTGATCAGGCACCGTTTTCGCAGCAAGGTGGGAACAGTAATCTTTCTAAAATTAGCTTGGCAAACGCGCAGGCGAATACTGTCGCCATTACAGCTCAGGCCCAGGCTAAGATCAAACCGCCACCGGCACCACAACGTCCCCGTTCACGTTGAGAGTAACCGGGTAAAAGTAAGAAAGAGTAACCTCAAAGAATGGCCGAAAATAGGACGTTTACGCTAGTCGGTAAATTTGACGATCAAATCAGCAAAAAGCTGAAAGAGATCAACAAGATTTTCGCTGACATCCAAAAATCGGTCAATTCTTACGGGTCAGGCGTAGATAGTGCTTCGAGGTCGATAAACAAGATGACGTCTTCGTTGGAGGACGCAGGAAAGGCAGCGGGTAAAGTTCGTGACACTGTATCACAGATCGGGGAAGGTGTAAAAGGTTTAGACGGGATTGGAGAGTCCCTGGAAGCCGCAGCGAGAGCGGCGGGAAGAGCGCAAGACGAAGTTTTAGGTATTGGCGAAGCGGCAGGGCGAGCAAACCGTCAGGCAGACGACTTGATGACTACCCTGCTGAAAGCCGAGGGACTGAGCAAATTCGGCGACGCGATGGCTCAGGGATTCAGTCGCGGCATGAATGTTGTGATGAGCACCGTTCAGAAAGGCGCCGGAATGACAGCAAAGCTGTTCAAAGACGCCATGGATGACGAGCTGGCGGATATCAAAGCGGCGTCCGGTATACAGGGGTCTTTTGCTCTAGCGGGGTTCAAAGGTGATTTCCGCGAGTCGGAGCGGATGTATAAGAAGTACGATCAAGTGGTCTCAGAGATGATTCGGCAATCTTCTGCCCCCACTGCAAAAGTTGTAGAGCTACAGAGATATACGCTGGACACAATGGGTCCGCTGATGCTTGCCGCGCAAGGTGTCAAAAAAGGCACCGCGATGAAAGATATTGACCCGAAAAAGATTCAAGCCTCAGCTACCCAGTATGGCCAATTCCTGGAAAAAGCTGCTTTGTTCTCCCAAGGAACGGGCTCGGCTGGATTCCGCGTGGCGGCAGGTCTCGAAGGGTTGGTAACTCGCGGTAAGATTGACACGACGATCGATTTCTTCACCGACAACATTATGTTGATGAAGAACCTTGAGGCGGCAGGATTTGCCGGGCGAGGAATGCGTTCTTCAAAACTAATGAACGCCACCGACGCCCAGAGAATGGCGGCGATGATGGAAGCCTTCAACAAGTCGATGTCGAGTGAATCGACAAAGGCGATGGCAAGCAGCTTGACAGGTTCACTGCAAGGTTTACAAGATACGATCTTCAACCCGTCGGTCGGTATTCTCGGGATGTCCGTGACGTTCTCGAAAGAAGAACAAAAGAAAGCCAATGAGTCTATTCGACGTATTCAGAACGAGAGAATCGCGGGCTATACCCGAGAACTCCAGAGTACAAAAACGTCGGAAGAGAGGAAGAAAC
>SESF01026088.1_pt1 | contig 34693 bp, 29 predicted proteins | sample 3171521 | NCBI WGS metagenome assembly SESF01 (sample SAMN10866945, study PRJNA518727) | freshwater metagenome | biome: subpolar coniferous forest; feature: holomictic lake; material: water; isolation source: holomictic Lake 227, 6 m and 8 m depth | place: Canada: near Kenora, Ontario | collected...
CCGACGTGCTGTCCACGCTGAGAGTCACTTCCTCCAATGGAAGGCAGCGGCCTAAAACAGCGACAACTGTGGGCGCTCGCCGTGCTCTTCAGGGGCGGCTTTTTTTCGGGGCCGGGGGGGGAGTTTGGAGGGGATCTCTGCGATCTTTGGTTTGCCGTCGGCGTTGAGTTCGGCGAGTTCCAGGTTGCCTAGGATCTCTTTGGCGCGCTCGATGACCGGGCCGGGCAATCCGGCGAGGCGGGCGACCTGGATGCCGTAGCTTTTGTCGGCGCCGCCTTTGATGATTTTCCGAAGGAAGATGATCTGGTCGTTCCACTCGCGCACGGCCACGTTGTAGTTGCGGACTCCCTGGCGGGTGATCTCCAACTCGGTCAACTCATGGTAATGGGTGGCGAACAACGTCCGGGCTTTGACTTCGTCGTGGAGATATTCGGCCACGCTCCAGGCGATGGAGAGCCCGTCGAAGGTGGAGGTGCCGCGCCCGATTTCGTCGAGGATCACCAAACTGCGAGCCGTGGCGTTGTTGAGGATGTTGGCGGTTTCGTTCATTTCCACCATGAACGTCGATTGGCCGCGCGAGATGTCGTCGCTGGCGCCGACGCGGGTGAAGATCCGATCGACCACGCCGATTTCCGCGCGGCTGGCCGGGACGAAGCTCCCGATCTGGGCCATGAGCACGATGAGCGCCACCTGCCGGATGTAGGTGGATTTGCCGGCCATGTTCGGCCCGGTGATGATGTGCAGCAGGTTGGCGTCGCCGTCGAGTTCCACGTCGTTCGGGACGAATTTCTCTTCCACGAGGCTTTGATCGAGCACGGGATGGCGGCCATCGGCGATGTCGATCCGCAGGCCCTCGTGCAGCACCGGGCGGCAATAGCTGAAGAGCCGCGCCACTTCGGCGAGCGAACAAATCACGTCGAGCGAGGCGATGGCGGCGGCGGTTTGCTGGAGGGGAATCAGGTCGTCCAGCACTCGCTCGCGCAGGGTGAGGAAAAGCTCGTATTCCAAGGCGCAGGAACGCTCGTCCGCGCCGAGGATTTTGCTCTCCATCTCCTTGAGCTCGGGCGTGATGAAGCGTTCGCCGTTTACGGTCGTCTGCTTGCGAATGTAATCGTCGGGAACACTCGGCAAATTGGCCTTGGTGATCTCGATGAAGTAGCCGAACACCGACGTGAACCGGACCTTGAGCGACTTGATGCCCGTGCGCTCGATTTCGCGCTGCTGGAGTTGTGCGATCCAGTCCTTGCCCTCGCGGCAGGCGGCGCGCAGTTCGTCGAGTTGCGCGTCGTAGCCTTCGCGGAAAATGCCGCCTTCCTTGATGGCGATCGGCGGTTCCTCAACAATGGCCCGGGAGAGTTGGGCGGAAAGCTCGGGAAACTCAATGACGTCCGCGTGAATCTGGCAGGCGAGGGGAATCGGGGTGTTCTTGTTGTCGGGAGAATCGATTTGCAGCGTCGAGTCAGTCTCGCCCTCGGCGGCGTACCATGCCGGATTATTGGCAGGGGAAACTCGGGAGTCCAAATTGCTTTCGGGCGTTTTGCGAATCGAAGATTCGGGGACAAGTGCGTTCCCAATCGGGAGATTGGGAACGAGCGCGCGTTGGGGATTCAAGCTAGGGCCTTTGAGCAGCGCGGCGAGATGCGAGCGGAGATCGGGAAGCTGATCGAGCGAGTTCTTGAGCGCCAGCAAATCACGGGCATTGCCGCCGGATTGGCTCAGGCGGCCCACGGTCCGCTCGATGTCGCGGATTCCCTTGAGCGAATCCCGTAGTTGGCTCAGCAAAAAGCCGTCCCCGAGCAGGTCTTCGATCATCTGCTGGCGGGCCGAGAGCGGCGAGGGATCGCGCAACGGATGGAGAATCCAGTGTCGGAGCAATCGCGCCCCCATGGGGGTGATCGTGCGGTCGAGCGCGTGAAGCAGGCTCATGTTCTTGGTGCCGCGGGAGGCGACCAGTTCCAGGTTAGCCTGGGTCGTGGCATCGACCGTCATGTAGGCCGAGTTCCGGTAAACCGAGAGCTGCGTGATGTGGCCCGTCTGCCGCCGCATCTGGTTTTTCAGATAATGCAGGATCGCCCCGGCCGCGCCGATGGCGGCGGACATCCCCGAGCAGCCGTAGCCGTCGAGCGATTGCACTTTGAAATGCTCGCGCAGGGTGAATCCGGCATGCTCCGGCAGGAAGGCGTAGCCGTCGCAAGCCACCGCGTGGGGCAGTTCGGGCAGATCGCGCTGTTGCTCATCGCTGACGAGCACTTCGGCGGGAGCCACCCGGGCCAGTTCGTCTTCCAGCGCCACGGTGTCGGGCAACTCAGTGAGCCGGAACTCGCCCGTGCTGGTGTCGATGAACGCGAACCCGAATACGCCGCCGTGGGCGAACAGCGCCGCGAGGTAATTGTTCCGCTTCGAGTCGAGCAGATTCAGGTCGGAAATGGTCCCCGCGCTGATCACCTGGGTCAGTTCGCGCCGGACGATCTTGCCCGGCTGCGGTTCGCCCACCTGATCGCAGACCGCCACGCGCCGCCCCGCCTTGACGAGCTTGGCGATGTACCCTTCGGAGGCGTGGTGCGGGATTCCGCACATTGGCACCTGCCCGCGTTTGGTGAGGGAGACGTTGAGAATGGAGGACGCCTGTTTCGCGTCCTCAAAGAACATCTCGTAGAAATCGCCCAGCCGGAAAAGCAGGATCGTGTCGGCCGGCAGACTGCGCCGGACGCTCTGATACTGCTGCATCATCGGCGTGAGGGCGTCGTCGGACATGGGTGCGGCAGTTTAACTAGAGCGGGTTTGATGATCCCGCGAATCTGTTTAGCGCCCGACTCTTGAGCGCCAATGGCGCGGCCCCATACCAGCCTTGGGCATCGCCCAAGGTCTTTGCGATACAAGGGTTCAGGGCTGAAGGCCCGTCCCATTCCGGGGAGATGGGGCGGGCTTTCAGCCCTGATTCCGTCGGATTTGGATTCCTGGGGCTTCGCAAAGCCTTCGCCCCAGGCTGGTATGGGCCGCGCCGTTGGCGCTGAGAACCTTTTTTTGAAAACATACCCGAAGGCGCCAGTTCTACCACCCCTCGGTCACTTGGGTGACCAAGCGGACCGCCGCGTTTTGAAGTGCCAGCGGAAGGGCTTGGCGTTCGTCCTGGTTCACGTCAAAGCCGCTGACGAAGAAGCTCGTGTCCCCATGAACGGTTCCCTTTTGGAGTTCTTCCTGGGTCGTGCGACGGGTCACGGTGTATTTGACATCCACCGTCAGCGTGAACTCCCGGGAGCCGGTGACATCGCTGCGGATGGATCGGGATGGATGGCGGTGGACGCCGCTGATGGTGCCTTGGATGACGGCATCGGCGTAGTCTCCGGACACCACCTGATAGGTCCCGTCGCGTTGCAGTTCGGCGATCACGGAATCGGCGGCGAGCACTTCCAGGCGCGGAACCAGCGAGGTCGTCGTGAAGGTTGGCACGGCGACCGTATGCACCCCTTCCATGGCTTGGGGATGGGCGGTTCCCAAATGATAGCCAGCGCATCCATTAAGCAGCAGGGCGGCGGCGGCACCGAAAACGAGGCGGAAAGAGCGATTCATCGACAAAGGAGGTTAGCGGCTGGGAAGGGAGGGTTCGGGAGCTGGAGGCAGTGGACCCGCGTCGGCGTCACCCGCCGTGCGCAGCTTCGGTTTCGCTGGCGCCACCTCGTCGGGAACGACGGGAGCCGGGGGGCCCGCATAGTCGGGGCGCGCAGCGGTATCCACTTGGGATTGGAGCTTGCGGCGCTCTTTGACCTTCGCCCCGGTTTCGGCCCGTTCGGGACCGGCCCGAAGATTGTCTTCGCCGACGGATTTTTTCATCCCATCCAGCCGCTTCTTGGCGATCTCCCCTTCCGGAGAATCGGCCGCGGTCGAAATGACGGCATTGTAGTAAATGGCGGCTGCCTTGTAATTCTTGGTGCGCTCGTAGAACTGGGCAACTCCGAGGGTCTGTTTGACGTCCGTTCCTGAGAGAGTCGCCAGATTTTCCTTAACTTGGGCCGCCTTTTCGCTTTGCGGGTAGCGCATCAGGTAATCTTCGAACGCCTCGCGCGCCTTGGTCCGGGAGCCTTGATCGTTCGAGCCCTTTTTGGTGAGCTTCAGGTAAATGTAGCCCGTTTGATAGAGGGCATCGGCGGCCACATCTTCCCCGTTATACTTGTCCACCACTATTTGGTAGGCCGCCAGGGCTGCCGTGTCGTCTCCCTGTTTTTCCTGCGCCTGACCGATGTTGAATTGGGAAAGCGCCGCCCACTTGCTGAACGGCGCATTTTTGACGATCTCCTCGAACATCTTCTGGGCGCGTTCCATCGACGAGAAGGTCTTCACCCCGAAAACCGTCCGCTTCTCTCCGTTGAGGAAGGCGACCGCAATCTTGTATTGGCTCTCAACGGCTTTATCGAACTGGGCGCCCTGGGGATATGTGGAAATGTATTTGCCGTAGGCGTCGAACGCCCGGTCCAACTCGTGGCCTTCTTCCAGAAGTTGCGCGATTTTGAACTGGCATTCGGAAGCGACTCCGGAGGTCGGCCACTTGCGGATGAGCGTCCGGTATGCGCCCACCGCTTTTTTGGCGTCGCCCCCGGTTTCGAATGCCTGCGCCTTGTGCAATTGCTCGCTGGCGGACTTTTCGGCGGTGCCGGCATCTTCATCTTCCGCGCTCCAGCCTTCGCCGGCACGGTAGATGAGCGATGCGCTGGCAGTTGGGACTGCTGGCGCAGCGAGCGCCAGGACGAGGGATAACAGGAGAAGAGGCTTCCTCATAAACGCGCTGACGCTAGTGGATGCACGGAGGGGCGTCAAGGGATGGATCAGTGGGAATCTGGAAATGGGGGCATCGGGCCGTTCCCGTTGCCGCTTTCCTGCGAATCTCGGATTGCCGCGCAAGAGAATTGACCCCTTGGTCAAAATCAAGAGGGTGACGCGATCTGCCGTCCGGCTTATTTCGTTGGAAATCATTCACTTACCCCGCTTTGGCCTGCCGCTCTTTCCCGAAAAGCCGCTGGAAGTTTTCCGCGATTTGGACCGTAAGCGCCTCAACGGTCCCGTTGCGGATCTCAGCAAGTCCCTCATACACGCTCACGATGTTTGCCGGATGGTTGATCGCGGTGCCGTCCGGGGCATTCGGCAGCGGCCAGCGGGTCCGTTCGGGCGGCAGCGGCATGGCCGGGGCATCGGTTTCGACCAGCAGCCGGTCTGCGGGAATAAGCCGGAAGGTTTCCCGCCGCTCTGCCTTTTTCTCATGCAGAAAATAGCCGGAGAACGAGAAATACGCGCCCAGCTTCACGAAATCGTTCACCATTTCGGCTGGTCCGCCGTAGGCGTGGAGCAGAAACCCGCGTTCGGGCACGGGCCGGGTGCGGAGAATTTCCAACAAGGCACCCCAGGCTTTGAGGCAGTGAATGGTCACGGGCAGATTTCGCTCGGATGCAAGGTCAAGCTGGGCGATGAAGACGCGTTTCTGATCCTCGAAATCGTAAGCCTTGATCCAGCGGTCCAGCCCGATCTCGCCCACGGCGCAATGGCCGCGGTCGAGGAATTCGATGAGCCGTTCGCGCCAATGAGGGGTGCGTGCGGCGATGAACCACGGATGCAGCCCATAGCTCGGCAGCACCCACGAATGTTGTTGCGCCAGCGCGGCGACTTCCGGCCAGTCGGCTTCCGTGGTGCCGTTGACGACCGCCCGTGAAAGCGCGACGGAGTCCAAGTCCCTGAGGACGGCGCTCCGGTGGGGGAGCAGCCATTCGTCCTGAAGGTGGTTATGGGCGTCAATGAGCACTCACAAACTTTGCCACGAACGCGCGAAAAGAGAAGCTTGGGAAAAAGCAGTCCACACGGTGCGTAGGGCGGCAGTAATCTGCCGCCTTGCATGGCGCTGAGAACCCGCATGGACCTTTTTTTCTTAATTTGAAGCGGATGCTCCCCAAGGCGCTCAAACTGAATGGACTCTTTCGCGCAGGAGCGGCATCGTAGGGGCACGATGAATGTGGAAGTTGTCAATACCGGGACGGAGCTGCTTCTGGGCAGCGTCTTGAATACGCATCTTACTTTTTTGGCAAAGGCGCTCTTTCCGCTTGGACTGCGGATCAGCCGACAGGTCACGGTGCCCGATGGCGACGCGATCCGGGTGGCTTTGGTGGAGACGCTTGCCCGGGCGGACGTGATTCTGTTGACGGGAGGTCTTGGGCCGACGACCGACGACATTACCCGCGAGGTGACAGCGGAGTTGTTCGGACGCGCGCTCCGGTTCGATCCGGCGGTGATGGCGGACATCGAAGCGCGGTTTGCGAGCCGGAACATCGTCCTGACGGATCGGGTTCGCCGCCAGGCTCAGGTTCCCGAAGGCGCGATCGTTCTCCCGAACCAAAACGGCACGGCACCGGGGCTTTACCTTCAATATCCAGGCGGCGAACTGACTGGGGGGCGCCCCGCCCATGTGTTCTTGTTGCCGGGACCGCCCCGGGAGTTGCAGCCGATGTTCGAGCAGGCAGCGCTGCCGATTTTGAAGGGGATCGCCCCCAGAGGCGAAACTCATGGGTGCCGGGTGTATCATGTGCTCGGGCTGGGCGAGTCGAACGTGGAAGACTTGGTTGGCGAACGGCTGCTGGCGATCTCCGATCTGGAACTCGGTTATTGCGCGCGACCGGGGGAAGTGGATGTCCGGTGCATCGGGCCGGAGGCGGCACTTGAAGTCGCCGAAAGGATAATTTTGGCGGCCTTGGGCGAGCGGATCGTATCGCGCGATGGCCGTCCGCTGGAACAACTCGTGGTGGAACGGCTCGCCGAGCGCAAGGAGACGCTCTCGATCGCAGAGTCGTGCACCGGCGGCGGACTGGCCAATCGGGTGACGAACGTCTCCGGAGCGTCCGCCGTGTTCATGGCGGGATTTGTCACCTACGCAAACGAAGCGAAGTCGCGCGACCTCGGGGTCGATCCGGCGTTGATCGAAGCTCACGGAGCCGTGAGCCAACCGGTGGCCAGGGCAATGGCCGAAGGGGCGCTCGCTCGAGCGGGAACCGATTGGGCGCTTTCCACGACAGGAATCGCCGGGCCAACCGGTGGGACGCCGGCGAAACCGGTGGGCACGGTGTTCATTGCGCTGGCCCAAAGGGGAAGGGAAACTTTGGTCGAGCAGCACCGGTTCTATCGGGACCGGGAGAGTTTTAAGAACATCACGGCCCAGACCGCCTTGGATATGCTGCGGCGGAAGTTGTAGAGGAGCCCGGAATGGGAAGTATGGGAAGTATGGGATGGCTCCCATAGCTCCCATAGCTCCCATAGCTCCCATGCTTCCCATCATTCCCATCATTCCCATAACTCCCATGCTTCCCATCATTCCCATTCCCCGCTACCGGTGCCTGCGCGTCAACACCCAGCGCGCTCCCATTACCGCTCCGATCGTTCCTGCCGTTGCGGCCACGGCGCGCAGCGCCATCCGCAGCCAGGCGAACGGCGCAGGCCTCGGGATTGACACAATTCCGTTTTCATCCGTCCGCGCAGGTTCGATCGCATATCTCCCGCGCTTTGGCGGCATCAGGCTCTCCGCGAAAGTCGAAAGCTGTTCGGCCAACTCTCCACCGCTAATCGGGATGCCATGGCCGGCGGCAATGGTGCGAGGCTGCAACTCGGAGAGCCGCCTGACGGATTTCGCCGTCGCCTGCCAATCGCAGTTGAACGGGATCGGCCCCGCGGAGAGCTCCGGTTTTTTCTTAATAAGGGCACGGAGCGACTCCATGCTCTCTGTGGCGAGGGCGTCGCCGGCGAGCAGGGTGGCGTCGCTTTCTCGGAATAGCGACAGATGTCCGGGTGAATGTCCCGGAGTATGAATCCACTGCCATCCCACCAAGCTCGGCACCTTTTCGTATAATTTCGGCGGATCGGGAATTTCTTCGACCCGCTCCGAAAGATCGGCGCCCGAGGTGGGCATAAACATGGAGGCCAGTCCGAGAAATCCGCCAATCAACGGGTCCTGAGGCGGATAGGGAGAACGACCCGTCACGTAAGGCAGTTCCAAGTGGTGAGCATAGATCGGCACGCGCCATTCCTTCGCCAGTTCCAGGGCGTTCCCGCTGTGATCGAAGTGGCCATGGGTCAAAACAATGGCGTCCGGCCGGTCCTTCCCAAAGCGCGCTTCCGCCGCCGCGCGCACCTCCGCAGCGTGGCCCGGCGTGCCAGTATCGACCAGCACCCACTTGTCTCCGGGACGCCCGATAAAATAGACATTTACCAGGCCGACGGGATGCCAAGCCACGTCGGTTGCGATGCGTTTCGGTGCGTTAACAATCACCTTAGAGCAGGTTGAAAGACAAGGTCACACCCGGTCGATAGTAACCATAACCAAACGGGTAGCCGTAGCCGTAAGGATAGCCAAACGGGTATCCATAGCCGTACGGGAACCCCCCATAATAATAGGGCGAACCGTAGACGTAAACGCGGCTCCCATTCCGATAGTAGTGCCGATGTCCTCCATAGTAACCGTAATGCCCGCCGCCATGGTGCCAGCCACTCCTGGCCCATCCGTGATGTCCTCCTCCGTGCCAGCTCCCATGCCCGCCTCCGTGCCACCCGTGCCCGCCCCCTCCATGATGGCCGCCTCGCGCCGACGCTGTTCCCGGCAATCCGAAGCTCAAGGCCGCTACTGCGGAAAACAGCAGAATTTTAAGTTTTGCGTTCATGTTAAATCAGACGAGTTACGTTCATCGGATATTCAAAAACCTGATCCGAAATCGAAGCGGATGGAGGGAGCCATCACAGGCTTACCACCCTCGATAACAATACCCCCGGCGATAATGGTAGCGATAATTCCGGTAATAATAATTGCGGTAATAGGGGCGGTATTCATAGACCGGCGCCGGGTAAATAATGGCGCCGGGCCGGTAGTAATACCGGTAAGGACGATGGTAGCGATATCCCCACCTCCAGTCTCGATCATAGTAGTAGGGATAGGCGTTGCTACCCCAGCCAGACTAAGCGCCGCCAAACCTGTCATCATGAAACCTCTTAGTCCTAATCTCATATACAAAATGCGGCTAGATTTGCTTTCCTTTAAAGTGTATCGGATGCATTGGGAAACGAGGCTGTTGGCTCGATGGGCGTTGCCTCGCCACTGCGAATGTCGAGGAATGTTCGGATGAATCACCAATCGAAAATTCTCGTGGTCGATGACGAACCGTTGATGCGGCGAATGCTCGGCCATGCCTTGCGGCGTGCCGGCTTTGAGGTTGAGGAATGCGCAGACGGGGTGGCGGCTTTCCAGCTATTGGAAAATCTGAAAGGCCAGGCGCTGCTGGTACTCGACTATGCGATGCCAAAGTTCAACGGCGCCCAAATCTGTGAGATCATCCGGACGCATGCGGATTCGGTCGTCGCGCAAACGCCCATCATTCTGTTGACCGCCCACACCGGCGAGCGGCACGAGATCGAATGTCTCCAGGCTGGAGCCGATGATTTTGTGAGCAAACCGGTGAATCTGCCGGTGCTGAAAGTGCGGATCGAAACCCATCTCCGGCTTGCGGCCCTGAGGGCTCAGTTGCGAACCCAGAATCGCCAGCTCGAACAATGGCGCGCCGTGCATGAACGCGATCTCGAAGCGGCCCGGCTGATCCAGCAGGCGATCATCCCGAAGGAGCTTCCCGAATTGCGCGGATGGGAATTTGCGGCCTGCTACCAATCGCTTATCCAGGTTGGCGGAGACATTTACGATTGGCTGCCACTGCCGGATGGCGGGCTCCTGGTCTGGATTGCGGACGCCACGGGCCACGGGGCATCGGCGGCGCTTCTGACTACATTCACCAAATTGATCTTCCGCCATGTGGCTGCCGAAACCAGTGATCCGGCGGCCATCATTGAAGGGGTGAATCGCGACTTCAAAGCCATCTTCTCGGCCCGGTTCTTCCTTACGGCCGCTTGCGTGGTTTTGCGTCCGGACGATTCCCGCGTTCGGGTTGCGGGAGCCGGCCATCCGCCGATTCTCATTCTTCGCAACGATGGCCGCGTGGATGTGCTGCCTTCCATGGGGCCGCCGGTGGGGCTCCTGCAGGATGGCAGTCTCCAGGGGCGCTACGCGCGGTTAAGTTCAGGGGATGCTATTCTGCTGCTTACCGATGGACTTTTTGGCGTGAGCGATCCCTCAGGTGAGCGCCTCTCGTTTGGACGGTTTGTTGCAAGCTTACGCAACCTTCATTTCGATTCGCCTGAAACGGTGGTGGAAATGGCAATGGGGAAGGTGCGTTCTTTCGCGGGCGGAAATCCGTTCGACGACGATGTCGCCCTGGTAGCAATCCGGTGCAAGGGATGAGGGGGATCGCTGCGACCATCCAAATCGTTCGTTCCGATTTAGGCATGGTAAGTAGTTTCCGCTTGGGATTTCGAACCCAGGTGTGGGGCGCCATGAATGGAGTAGGGCCAATGAAAGAACGCATTCGAGAGATTCTTAGCTGGTATGGGGGCGATAGCGCGGGAACGTTGACCAATCTGGCCCGTCTTCTGAACCATGGGCGGCTCGGGGGGACAGGCAGACTCGTGATCCTGCCGGTCGATCAAGGGTTTGAGCATGGTCCGGCGAGAAGCTTTGGCCCGAACCCGGCGGGATACGATCCGCGGTATCATTTCGAGCTAGCCATCGAAGCGGGCCTGAGCGCTTATGCGGGGCTGCTCGGCTTTCTGGAAGCGGGCGCCCGGGAGTTTGCCGGGGATATTCCGTTGATTTTGAAGGTAAACAGCCACGATCTTCTGCACGCGGAGAAAGACCCGATGGGTGCGCAAACGGCCTCGGTGGATGACGCCCTGCGCCTCGGGTGCGTGGCCATTGGGTACACCATCTACCCCGGTTCGGTGGATCGCCGGTTCTTGTATGAGCAGTTGAGGGGGCTTGCTGAACAAGCCAAGAAAGCAGGTCTCGTCGTGGTCGTCTGGGCTTACCCTCGCGGCGGCGGATTGAGCAAGGAGGGGGAAACCGCTTTGGACGTGGTGGCTTATGGCGCCCATCTTGCGGCGCAACTCGGCGCTCATATTATCAAGGTCAAATTGCCCTCGGCCCACCTTGAATTCGACGAGGCCCGCAAGGTCTATGAGGCACAAAGCATTCCCATCCAAACGCCAGCCGACAGGGTGCGGCATGTGGTCCAAAGCGCCTTCAATGGGCGTCGAATTGTCATCTTTTCCGGAGGAGCCAAGGGAGAGGATTCAAAGATCCTCGAAGAGGTGCGTGCCATCCGCGAGGGCGGAGGATTCGGTTCGATCATCGGGAGGAACAGTTTTCAGCGCGAGCGCTCCGACGCCCTGCGGTTGCTGAGGGAGGTCGTGAATAGCTATCTGTAGCCGCCTTGCTCTGTCGAGGCGGCGATGTGGACACGCCCTGCCGGTTGCCGTCCCAGCGTTGTCGCTGTGCGTCGCCCCCTATAGCCACTTCGCTGTGCGACGTCGGGGCGTGATGACGATGCAATATGCGCCTTATTCGAGCCATTCTCCGGAAAGTTGAAGAACGGCGGAGTCTACGGGGCTCGAAAGGCCGGAGGGCAATACCTGCAAAAAGGCTTTGCGCTGAGTTGGCGCACCCGGTATCGGTCGCCTACTGCATCGGAAGCAGGCGGCAGTTTAAAAATAAGACGACGCCACCTCGGGGATTGGAAACATAAGACCATCGCGTTTCCCGCTTCGGGCGGGACCCTATTGGTCAATCTTTTCCCACTTGTCCCGGGGATTTCCACAGACCGGGCATTTCTTTGCCGGGAGCTCGGTTTCCGTGTTCCCACAGACCGGGCAAACGTAGTAGTCTGCCTTGGCATTTTTGCCGAGGTTATTGAGGGCGTCTTTATACAATTTTGCGTGCTCGGCTTCGGCAAGTCTGGCAAAATTAAAGGAACGCACCGCTGGTTCTGCGTTCGCCTCCTTCGCCTTTTTAATGAACGCCGGATACATCGTAACGCTCTCGTAAGTCTCGCCTTTGAGCGAGGCTTCGAGGTTCTCGCGTGTTGTGCCAACCTTTACCTTCTCGGGCGTGAGTGCAGGCACTTTTCCGCCGAGTTTTTCGATGGCTTCTTTATGGGCATCCCGATGAGCCTGCTCCGAGCGCGATGCAGCCCGGAAGAGCCTGGCGACTTGCGGGAAGCCCTCCTCGTCGGCTTTCTTTGCAAAAATCGCGTAGCGTTCGTACGCATTCGCCTCATCTTGATAGGCCTCATTGAGGTTCTTTAGGGTTTCCGCAGGTTTCGTAGCCCCCTGCACGTTGGCGACCAGCGCCAAACATCCCAGCACGGCGATCAAAAGATAGGCTTTCATACTTCAAAATCGAAAAAGCCAGGGGGCGGTGACCGCCTGCGATTGGCATCCGGCTTCATCCAGCATCGCTCCCGTTTTGAGGATTTCCACTTGCCACGAGTCAACTCTTCACGCATTTTTCCGCCGATGAATTCCCTCCGACACCAACTCACGGCACTGCTTTTGGCGGCGGCCTTTGTATTTGGTGCGATGCATTGCGCCCTTGATTTGGGTTGCTCGGATGAGGGGTCTGATACCTCGTTGTGTCAGACATGCTGGTGCCATACGCCGGCGGTTTCTGAAACAAAGGCGTTAGTGATGAAGCCGAGCGAGCGCCCCGTTGAGCGCATCGTGGAAACTTTCGAGCCCAACGCGCGGCTGGCGTCGGTTTCCATTTTCAATCCTCCCAAGGCTTAGCCGCCTTCGCTGGCTAACCATCTCCCGCTTTTCGGCGGGAGATCGCATTCCTGTAATCTTCACACGGAGGAGGATCTGTGTCTCATCATCGTATTTTTGGTATTCCATCATTTCGTTTCCTTGCTTTCATCACCCGCAACGCGTTTGCGTTGTCCATCTTGGCCGCCGGATGCGCCCACGCCGCAGAGTTGACCTTGCCTGACGCCATTCGCCTGGCTTTGGAGAAAAATCCCGACTTGCGCGCCACGCGTGGCAAGTCGGAAGCGGCCTCGGGAAAGGCCGACCAAGCGGGTCGATGGTCAAATCCCGAGCTGCAACTGAGCGTGGAAGATTGGCCGCTGCGAGGAGCTGGGTGGTCTTCGTCAAAACGCCTTGCAGGAGTTTCGCAAACGCTTCCCTTTCCAGGAAAGAAAAAGTTGGAACGAGACATGGGCGCCACGGGGGTTAAACTCTCCCAGGCGGAACTGGACTTGCGCCGTCTCGAAACCGTGCGCGATGTGAAGGCAGCCTTCTATCAAGTGCTGGTGGCTGAGGGATTGGTGAAACTGGGGGGCGATCTTGTCAAAACGGCAGAGGACCTCGCTGCCGCAGTGGACAAGCGCGTGGATGCAGGGGCTGCCCCTGAACAGGAGAAGCTGCGGATGGCGTTGCCTCTTGAAAAAGCCCGGATGGACCTGGGCGATTTCCAACGCGATCTATTCACGGCCCGCAGGACGCTTGCCACATTGTTGGGACGTGCCGATTTGGGAGATGCGACCGTGACGGGTTTCCTGGCGGAAACCGGGGACCTGACGCGCGTAGCCAAACTTCCGGAGAACCACCCAAGCCGGTTGGCGGGACAGGCGCGCGTCGCCCAAGCTGAACTGGCGTTGCGCCGTGCGCGATTGGAGATTTACCCGGACGTGACCGTAGGCATGGGAGCGGGCCGGGAGGCGATCACGAACAACTCGATGGGCGAGATTCGCTTTGGCGTGCCATTGCCGCTTTTCGATACATCGAGCGGCAAACGACGAGAAGCCCGCGCCAATCTGGCAGTGGCCGAAGCCGAATCAGCGGCGGCGGACCTGCGCCTAAACCGCGAACGGAATGCTGGCGTTGAGCGGCTGCGCGTCGCATCGGAGCAAGCGCGCGCTTACCGCGAACGGATTATACCCAAGGCGAACGAAGCGTTCAGCCGGGTGCAGACGGGGTATGACGAGGGGAAATTCCCCCTTGTAGATGTGCTCGAAACCCGGCGAACCGCCGCTGAAGCGCGGCTTGCCTATCAACAAAAACTTTTAGAACTCAACATTGCCCAAGCGGAACTCGAAGCGCTGGCAGGCAAACTCAAATAAAGAGAACCTATGAAAATCACGCATTTTAACAAACTGGCCGCCCTTCCTCTGGCGGCGGCTCTGGCGCTGCTGCCTGCGTGCTCCCGCGAAAGCGGACACGAGGCAGAGGGGCACGATTGCGCTGGGGAAGCGAAGCCGGGCGAGAAGAAGATATGCAAAGAACACGATGTGCCGCTCGATGAGTGTGGCATTTGCAAACCGGAGGGGCTTGCGAAGCTCAAACCGGGCGAGTCGTCCAAACTGAGGCTCGCTTCGCCGGAATCCGCGACACTCGCAGGGGTGCAGGTTGCGCAGTCCGAAAGCGGCACGGCCAAGGATGCTATCGAGTGTTACGCCGAAATCGCTTTCGACCAGAAAAAGCTGGCCCGTATCGTGGCTCCGGTGAGTGGAATCCTGGAAAGCGTGGACGCGGACCTCGGCGGCAAAGTTGACGAGAAACAAAGCGTGGCGCGGCTTTGGTCGGCGAGCATTGCGGATGCGGCGTCCAAAGCGGTTCTGACCCGTCAAACGGTGGAGCGCGAGCGCAAACTGCGAGCGCAGAAAGTCAGTTCGGAGAAGGATCTGCAGGAAGCCGAAGCCGCGTCCCAAGCGGCCAACCAGCAACTGCAAACGCTCGGGTTCACCGCAGAGCAGATTAGTGCGATGGACAACCGGACGCGCGAGTCGGTCTTGCTGCCATTGCGCGCGCCATTCGCAGGGGAAATCGTCGAGCGTTCAGCGGTGCGAGGGGCGATGGTCGAAGCGGGCAAGCCGCTCTTTACCGTGGTGGATTGCTCAACGATGTGGGCCTTCGCGTCGGTACCGGAATCGGCGTTGTTGAGGGTGCGCGTGGGGCAGGAGGTGGAATTGCGCTTGGAAGCACTGCCCGAGCAAGTCTTCACGGGCAAAGTGACGTGGATCGCGGCGGAGGTCGATGACCGCACCCGCATGGCGCGCGTTCGGGTGGAGATCCCCAACCCCAACCGGTTACTCAAAGCCAACCTGTTTGCCAAGGCGCGTATCCTGCTGCCGGGCAATTCGAACGCAGTGCTGGTGCCGGACTCGGCCATCCAGCATGTGGAAGGCAACCTGATGGTTTTTGTCCAAAAAGGGTCGGACCTGTTTGATGCACGGGCCGTGCGGCTCGGAGCGCGCTTCGGGGGCAAAGTGGAATTGGTCGAAGGACTCAAAGCCGGTGAGTCGGTGGTGACCGCTCACGGCTATTCCCTCAAATCGCAACTTCTTATTTCCCATCTCGGCGCAGGCTGCGCGGATGACTAGACATCATGTTAAACTGGCTTATTCGAATTTCTCTCAAAAACCGCCTGCTCGTTTGCGTGCTGGCGGTGGCGCTCGTTGTGTTAGGCGGGCGCTCGCTCATGAATCTGCCCGTCGATGCGTTCCCGGACACGACGCCCGTGCAGGTGCAGATCAACACGGCGGTGCCCGCGCTCAATCCAGAAGAGGCGGAGCGGCAAATCACCATCCCGATTGAACTCGCCATCAGCGGGTTGCCAGGGTTGCAAAATGTGCGTTCGGTTTCCAAGTTCGGCCTCTCCCAGGTAGTGGCGACGTTCGAGGACCGCACGAGCATTTACCTGGCTCGCCAACTCATCACGGAGCGCTTGCAAAGCGTGGAGCTGCCGGAAGACATCGCGCGCCCGGAGCTGGGGCCAATCTCCACGGGGTTGGGTGAGGTATTTCACTATATTGTCCGCTCCGACGACCCGAAGCGTTCACTCGCCAGTCTACGCGAGATCAACGACTGGGTAGTGAAACCGCAATTGCGCAAGGTGCCCGGCGTGGCGGAGGTCAATAGTTGGGGCGGGTTGGAGAAGCAGTTTCACGTCGTGGTCGACCCCCAGCGGTTGGTGAAACACGGACTCACACTGGACCGACTCTGCACGGCGTTGCAGGACAATAACCGCAACGTCGGTGGCGGTCAGGTGATCCGCAACGGCGAGTCGCTGCTGGTGCATGGCATCGGCTTAACGACAGGCGTGGAGCAGATCGGCGCAATCGTGATCGACGCGCGCGATGGCGTGCCGGTGCGGGTGCGGGATGTGGCGGCAGTGCAGGTAGGCCATGAGATCCGGCGCGGTGCGGTGACAGCCGCAGGCAAAGGCGAAGCGGTGCTTGGCCTTGGCTTCATGCTGATGGGCGAGAACAGCGCGGTGGTAACGCGGGGGCTTAAAAAGAAGCTCGCCGAAGTGCGACCGTTGTTGCCGAAGGACATGATTGTCGAAGTGCTCTACGACCGCACGGAGCTGATCGACAAGGTGATTCAAACCGTCGAGCACAATTTGCTGGCGGGAGCGTTGCTAGTCATCGCCGTGCTCTTCGCGTTTTTGGGGAATCTGCGCGCAGGGATCGTAGTGGCGTCCTCCATTCCGCTCTCGATGCTGGCCGCCGGGGACATGATGCTGCAAACGGGCATCGCGGCCAGTTTGTTAAGCCTCGGTGCAGTCGATTTCGGACTGATCGTAGACGGTTCGGTGGTGATGGTGGAGAACACCCTGCGCCGACTGGCCGAGCGCCAGCACAAGCTAAGGCGACTGCTCAGACCCGAGGAGCGCGCCGAGACGTTGACGGACGCCTCCCTTGAAGTGGCGCGCCCCGTGGCATTCGGCGTCGGCATCATTCTGGTCGTGTTCCTGCCAATCCTCGCCCTGGAAGGCGTGGAAGGAAAAATGTTCAAACCGATGGCGCTGACGATGATTTACGCGTTGGCCGGTTCGCTGCTGCTGGCGTTGACGCTCACCCCAGTGCTGGCAAGCCTCTTATTACCCAAGCATGTGAGTGAAACCGAGCCGTGGCTGGTGCGCCTGGCCCACCGGGTTTACGCGCCAGTGCTGACGTTGGCGTGGCGATTCCGAAAGGTTACGCTGCTGGCGGCGGTTATTATACTGGCACTCGTGGCAATGCTGGCATGCCGCATGGGCGGCGAGTTTCTACCGAAGCTCGGCGAACAAGCCATCGTCGGAACGACCGTCCGGCTGGCAGGCATCTCCGTGGACGAAGCGGTGGCCTACAATGATCGGATTGAAAAGACGCTGCTTGCCGAATTTCCGGACGAGATCGCCAACATCTGGACACGCCTCGGAACTGCCGAGGTGGCGACCGACCCGATGGGCATTGAACTGTCAGACTTTTTCTTGGCGCTCAAACCACATGAGCAATGGAAGAAGGCGCACACCCAACTCGAACTGGTGGAAAAAATGCGTGAGGTATTTGCGAAGCTCCCCGGCATGACGGTGGCATTCAGCCAACCCATTGAGATGCGCATGAACGAGCTGATTGCCGGGATTCGCTCGGACATCGGCATTAAAATCTCCGGTGGGAACCTTGCCACCTTAAAGCAGCTCTCCGACTCGGTGCAGGCGGTGCTTGGAAGAATTCGTGGCGCTGGCGAAATCTCCGGCGAACAACTCACCGGTCAGTTGGTATTGCAGGTGAAGGTGGACGCTGAGAAAACCGCGCGCTTCGGCATTTCCACGCGCACGGTTCTCGATGCCGTGGAAGCCGTCGGCTCAAAGAAGGTGGGCGAGGTCCGAGAGGGTGAACGGCGTTTCCCGCTGGTGGTGCGCCTGCCCGACCAGCAACGCACCGACCCCGAGGCGCTGGCCAACATGCTCATTCCCACGGAATCCGGGGCGGTGCTTCCGCTCAGTCGCCTTGCGGCTATCGTGGAAACCGAAGGCCCCTCCACCATCAACCGCGAATGGGGGCAGCGGCGGATTACCGTTCAATGCAACGTTCGGGATCGAGACGTGGCGAGCTTCGTGGCCGAGGCGCAGAAGAAGATCGCCGCCGAGGTGAAGCTGCCCGAGGGATACAGCATCGGATGGGACGGGCAGTTCGAGAACATGGAGCGCGCCAACGCCAAACTGGCATTTGTCGTGCCGATGGCGCTCGGGCTGATCTTCATCCTGCTCTATTTCAGTCTGGGCGCGTTCCGGGACGTGCTCATCGTCGCAAGCGGCATCCCCTTGGGAGCGGTGGGCGGCGTGCTTGCGCTGTGGCTGCGCGGTTTGCCTTTCACCGTGAGCGCCGCCGTCGGATTTGTGGCGCTCAGCGGCGTGGCGATTCTCAACGGCTTGGTGCTCGTGACGTTCATCAAACAGCGCATCGACGCAGGTGCATCCGTGGAAGACGCCGTGCGCGAAGGCTGTCTGGTGCGATTGCGTCCGGTCCTGATGACCGCGCTGGTTGCGGCAGCGGGCTTCGTCCCGATGGCCATCAACGTTGGCGTGGGTGGCGAAGTCCAGCGCCCCCTGGCCACGGTCGTCATCGGCGGCATTTTGACCAACACCCTGCTCACATTGGTCGTCCTCCCGACGCTCTACACCACCTTCCGTCGCAGAAAGCTGCCACAAGACGCACTTGCCGAGCTTCAAACCTCCGAAACGAAAATCTAAAAACTCATACCTATGTTCAAGGAAACCTTCTGCTTTATAAGCATGCTTTTCGGCCACCACACCTGCCCGGACGAAAAGGTGTTACCCGCGAAAGCCACCTCGCAATGCGGCGCGATCATCGCCAATGTCCACGCCGGAAATGAGCGAGGCAAAACGCATGTAACGGGTTCGGTGGAGAAAGGCATGTGTGCCGGAATGGTCAGCACTGCCCGGATGCACCTCGACATCACCGCCACGAAAAATGGAAAAATCATTCGCAAGGTCGCCACGGGCTTCTCCCCAAACGCCATCCCCGCCAGCCGCCAAGGGACTTGCGGGCGTTCGACTTTTGCGATCAACCTGAGTGAACTCCCGCCCGACGCAGAAATCACCGTGGCGGTACACGATCAGCCCATGCATCTTTGCCCATCTTATGCCAAACGATAGCGCAACAGCTTGACGCAATGTAAGAAAGGGTGAAAATCCGCCCAGCGAATTTGGAACGCAAAAATTACCCATCAACGAAGAAATCGGCGAACAGGAAAAGAAATCGGCGGCCTTGAACTCGGTTGCCGCAGCCTTTTTCCTTACGGGTTTGAAGGTGGTTGTCGGCGCGATGACTGGCAGTTGGGCATCTTGGCGGAGGCTGCGCATTCCGGTCTGGATTTCGTAGCGGCCATTGTCACTTACATCGCCGTGTGGGCTTCGGGAAAACCGGCCGACCCGCGACATAGTTCGTGGCGGGCATCGTTATCGGCATCAGCTCAAAACTGGGGATGGCCGCAATCCACGCGTTGATGGACGGCACGCCCGACGGAGTCACGGAAAAGATCCAGGCCGCCGTCGAGTGGATCGAGGGCGTATGCGCTTGGAGGCGCAGAAACCGCAATATGGTTCTGCTACCCCGGCGCTACCAATTTATTTTACCCTTAAAAAAAACGACAAGCTGCCTCCAAAACAAGAGTGGATGCATTACCTCCTATCCGTTTTAATATCGATCTTTTTGAGATAGCGCCAGCGATGGAAAACGCTCCTCATGTTTCCAAAATCCCTTCGCGGTGGGTTTAAAACACTGGAGGCGAGGGGAGTTGAACCCCTGTCCTTCAAATCATCATCACCCGCTTCTACATGCTTATCTGGCCAACTATTTAGAACGCCGGCTGCGGACCAACGCGCGTCCGGCATTCGAGTGCCCACGAAATTATTTCGCCTTCAGACGCGGTCACTCCGCCTTCGGGCTAGCCTACTGTCTTCGCTCCTGGCCGTAGTAGGCGTCCAGTCAGGAACGTCACGGTCAATTAAGCCGCGAGAGCGAGGTCGTTAGACTCTGCATTTATTTGTTTTGGTCCGGATTTTAACGAGGCCAACGAACCATCCTCGGCATGCGACGTGAGTCTCAGACTTGGAGTCGAAACCAGTACGCCCCCTTAACACCGATTAGAATAGCCCAGATTGGCGGGAACGCAACCGGAATGAACGGCGGAGGGACCGGGGTTCCGGCTTGCTCCCCGAGGCCCATCCCGGCAGTAGAGTTGCCGAGGCAATGGCATTCCCAAATTGAGTTCGGGAACAAGTTTTCATGGGCTTCACCCACCACGCAGGATGAAAATGCACCCGGCCTTGCGGTGTCTGGAATGTGACACGGGCTTCCAGCCTGTTCCGGAAACGGCAGCGCGCACCCTGCACCGGACCAGGCTGGAAGCCTGTGCCTGTAACGGCCCACAGGGCCGTGGCTACAGTAGGCTCGCGAACGTGTGCGGCGACACCCGCTTGGGAACCCCGGATTCCCCCCGCCTCGCGCTTCACCGCCTCCTGTACATGCGAATCATGACACCGCCGCTTCTCTCAAGTGACGAGGATTTCAGTGTCAACAAGAGACCACTGTAAAATCCTTTCCAAAGACCGGCGCAAACCTGCCGTGTTTTCTGAAGCAGCTTCAACGTGTTGGAGGGTAATGCCAAGCCGCCCCCGCGCGCCGTTGGCGCTCAGGAAATCACCGAGACTCAATTTCAATCGCCGCAAGCCGTTGCTGGATTTTAGATAACCGCTCCAGGTCGAACTTGGCACAGCGATCGAACGTGAAAAGCCCATTTTGCTCCTGAAAGACGTCGGTGAGCTGAGTGTAGCAGTAACCAAACATGTGCTCGTTATCCAGGAGCACCGCGCAAAGATCCTCGAACCTGCGGTAGAACTCTTCGATCGTTTTGGGGCCGGAGCCGTATCCCCAGCCATCGCGGCACCCCGGGCTCCAGAGGATTCCTCCAAACTCGCTGACGAAATACGGCTGACCGCGATAAGCCACCGAGTAGTCCTTGCCCACATTGTGATCGCCGTGTGCGTTGCTGATGAACGGTTTGCCTTCCGCAAGGCCGACATGATGCAAAGCGAACTTCAGCGGGTCCTGCTCGTAATCGTGCGAGTCGTAGATGTCCGTCTCCGGGACGCGATGGGAGTAGCCGGATGCATCAAGAACGGGCCGGGTTTGATCGAAGACTTTCGTCGCCAAAAACAGCGCGCGGGTGGCGTCGTCCAGGTCCGTCATCCGGTCGTGCAGCACCTGCCAGGTTTCGTTGAGCGGACACCACCCGATGATCGACGGATGGGAGTAATCTCGCTCCAACACCTCCATCCATTCCGCCAGGTAGCTGAGATTTGGCTTCTGGTGATCGTGGTCAGAACCGTAGTCCGAGCAGCCCCAGTCGGCGAATTCTCCCCAGACGAGATAGCCGAGCCGGTCGGCATGATAGAGAAAGCGTTCCTCAAAAACTTTTTGGTGAAGCCGCGCTCCGTTAAAGCCGGCCTCCATTGACATTTCGATGTCCCGCACCAAGGCCGAGTCGCTCGGCGCGGTCAGAATGCCGTCGGGATAGTAGCCTTGATCGAGGATCAGCCGCTGGAAAATCGTTTCCCCGTTGAGCCTGACCGCCTTGCGGTGGATCGCGATTTCCCGTAAACCCGCGTAGCTGGAGCACGAGTCGATCAGCTCCCCCGTGCCGGAGAGCAGCTGCAGGGTGATTTGATAGAGGTGAGGATCGGCGGGCCGCCAGAGTCGGCGCCGGGCTTCCGGGATTCTAATATAGAGCAGCGGAGTGAGCGTTCCACCAACGGCCACGCTGGCTGAAGCAACTTCGCCCGAGGCGTCCGAAAGCGTCGCGCGAAGGCGGCAACCCTCTTGGATCCTGGAAAGGGGTTGTTCGATCCGAAAGAGCGCATTGGCCACGTCCGGGGTGATCCTGGGGCGGCGCAGGGAGCAGTCGGGGACTGGTTCCATCCAGACCGTCTGCCAGATTCCCGTGGTGCGGGTATAGAAACAGCCGTGATTTTCGAGCCGGCGACTTTGTTTGCCCCTGGCTTGAGGCGTTTCGTGGGAATCGCGGGCCCGGACGACGATCACGGCCTCCGTGAACGCCCGGTCGGGTTCCACCAACTGGCCCAGGTCGCAGCAAAATGGAGTGAAGCCGCCCCGGTGTCGGCCGACCTCCACTCCGTTGACCCAAACGGTCGCGTCGTAATCCACCGCGCCGAAATGTAGCAGCACTCTGCGCCCGGCCCAATCTGCGGGGAGCGCCACTTTTCTGCGATACCACACGGCCGGCATCAATCCAGTGTGGGCCACGCCGGAGAGGCTCGATTCCGGGCAGAACGGAACCAGGATGCGGGCGGAAAGCTCCCGCTCAAGGAGCCCCCTTTCCCTGCCGTTGTCGGCGTGGTCGGTTTCAAACTGCCATTCGCCGTTGAGATTGAGCCAATCAGGGCGAACGAACTGCGGACGCGGATATTCAGGACGAGGAACGATCATGGAGAACGAAGGAAACCACTGCCCCAACTCGCAGGGCGACGCAAGGGGCAGTCTTAAGAAAAATCCGTTCCAATAAATCCCATAAATCCCATAAATCCCATAAGTCCCATTCCGAACAGCCCCGCCGCTGCTATATTCCCGCCGCTTCCGCTTCGGCGTGCGATTTCCTATACGATGAACTCGTCGTTGCCATTATTCCGCAGCTTTTTCCTCGGTGGATTCGAATGCTCGACCCAGCAACTGGCCGATGGCACGCGCCTGGATATGCTCGCAGCCACCCAGCACGATCGCTTTGTCGCCAAGGACTACAGGCTGCTTCAGAAATACGGCCTCTATTCCGTGCGCGAGGGCATCCGCTGGCATTTGATCGAACAAAGCCCCGGCGAGTATCAGTGGTCGAGCGTCCTGCCGATGTTGCGGGCGGCTCGCGAAACCGGGACCCAGGTGATCTGGGACATCTGGCATTATGGCTGGCCGGACGATCTCGACATCTTCTCGCCAAAGTTCATCGATCGCTTTGCCCGGTTTGCCGGCGCCTTTTCCGAATTGGTCGCCGACGAGGGGATGGGGATTCCATATTTTTCACCCATCAACGAAATCTCCTTTTTCTCGTGGGCGGGCGGGGAATCGGCGGTGCTCAATCCGTTTGCGCGGCGAAGGGGACAGGAACTCAAGCGGCAACTCGTCAGGGCGACCATTGCCGCGATTCGCGCCATCCGAAACGTCAACCCGGCCACGCGCCTCTTTCAGGTGGACCCGCTCATCAATGTCATCCAACGGCGGGCGCGTCCTGAGGATTCGTTCGCGGCCGAACTCTATCGGCAGAGCCAATTCGAAGTGTGGGACATGATTTCCGGGCGGCTCGAACCGGAACTCGGCGGTCACCCCGGCTATCTCGATGTCATCGGCGTGAATTATTACATCCACAATCAATGGCGGTATCCCGGTGGCCACGGCTCGATGATCGTCCCGTCCGACCCGCGCTATCGGCATTTGCGCGATATGCTGGCGGAAGTGCACGAGCGCTATAACCGACCGATCTTTGTAGCGGAGACAGGCATTGAAGATGAAACCCGACCGGCTTGGTTGCGGTATATCAGCAACGAAGTGGCGGCGGCCATTGACGAAGAAGTGCCGGTCGAAGGGGTCTGCCTGTACCCGATCCTGAACCATCCGGGGTGGGACGACGGAAGGCACTGCTACAACGGGCTCTTTGATTACGCCGACGAATCGGGTCGCCGGGAGGTCTATCTGCCTCTGGCCACCGAGCTCGCTTACCAGCAGCACCGGGTCGAGGCGGTCCGTTCGGGCCGGGAGCCCTTTGTCGATACGTGGGACCCCGCCACTTCCGCCCTCGACTGGGCCGCGCATGTCATGGAAAACCGCACCGACGAAGCGCGCAAGACGTAGCCTATCTCCGCAATTCTCTCGACAACCGCCATTTTCTGGTTTGTGTTGCGTACAAACCAGCGATGCGCCTCCTCATTGTCGAAGACGAAAGAAAGATCGCCTCTTTCATCCGCAAGGGGCTCGCCGAGCAAGGCCTCTACGGGGAACTCTGTCATCATGGCGACGACGCCCTGACTCTCCTCAAACGGGAGACCTACGACGCGGTTATTCTGGATATCATGCTGCCGGGCCGCGACGGACTCAGCATCTTACGGGCGCTGCGCGAGGCGAATAATCCGGTGCCCGTGCTCCTCCTTAGCGCGCGCGGTGAGATCACCGAACGCGTTGAGGGCCTGAACCTCGGTGCGGACGATTACCTTCCCAAACCATTCGCAATGGATGAATTGATCGCCCGGCTGCGCTCACTGTTGCGCCGGGCAGCCGGAACAAGTCTGACCTGCTACCGACTTGGCGACCTTACTTTGAGCCTTACCACTCGGAAAGTAACGCGCGGGACTCGGGAAATCGAACTTACCGCACGGGAGTTTGCTCTCTTGGAATATCTTATCCGTTCTCCAGGCCACGTATTTACGCGCACCCAGATCTGCGAGCGGGTCTGGGATTATCATTTCGATCCGCTCACCAATCTGGTCGATGTTTACATCCAGCGCCTCCGAAAGAAGATCGATGAGGGCGAAGCGGTGCGCCTGATCCACACGGTGCGAGGCATCGGCTACAGCGCCCGCCTGCCCTGAAGCTCCTAAACCCTGTTTACGCCGCATGCGCTACTGGTCGCTCCGCCTGAAATTGACGCTCTATGCCGCAGCGGTGTTCAGCCTTGTCATGTGCCTTTTTGGCATTGGGGTTGCGCGACATCTTTATCGTGAGCGAATCAGTTCCCTCGACGACGATTTGCGGCAGGAGAGCCATGAATTTTTTGACATTCTCCAGAGCCGCTCCCATCAGGTGGACTGGAGCGATTTTCATGGCGTGGAGGATATTTTCCGAAAAGCCACCGCGCTGTATCTGGTGGAAATCGCCACGGCCGACGGCCGACTGCTCTTCCGCTCGATCAACTCGGGCGATTTCCGTTTCGAGGGAGTCGCTCGGACCCGCGGAATGCATACCACCCGGTTCGGTTCGAAGCGTTACCGCGTGGGGATGTTTGAAAGAGGCGGTATCGTCCTCCGGTTGGCGGGCAATCTGGATGAAGTGGACGAGATCGGGGAAGATCTGCTGCTTGCCTACCTCGCGGGCGGTCCCGTCGTATTACTGCTGGCAGCGGTCGGGGGGTGGTGGATTTCAAAGCAGGCGCTCGCACCGGTGTCGGCCCTGACGCAAGCGGCGGATCGGATCGGTGCGGAACATCTGAATCAACGCCTGCCGGTTCATGGCGCGCAGGACGAGATCGCCCAACTTGCGCTAGTTCTCAACCGGATGATCGACCGGTTGGAGCGCAGCTTCGAGCAAGCCACCCGGTTTACCGCCGATGCGTCCCATCAGCTCAAAACCCCGCTCACCATCATCCGGGGTGAACTCGAACTGGCCCTGCGGGCTCCCGACTGCCCGCCAAGCCAGGTTCCGCTTCTGCTCGGGGTGCTGGAGGAAACCGTGCGGCTTTCGCGGATTACTGAAAGCCTGCTGCTGCTCTCGCGGGCGGACGCCGGTAAACTCAAGATCGCGCAAGAACCGGTCCAGCTTTCGGAGTTGGTGAACGAGACCCTCGACGACGCAGAGGTTCTTGCGGCGGACCGCTCGATCACTCTGACCCGTGACGTGCAGCCGGACATTACCGTTTCCGGGGACGCTCAGTTCCTGCGCCAAGTGCTGCTGAACCTGGTCGAAAACGCCATCAAATACAATCACCCCGACGGCGGAATTCACGCAAGCCTGTCCCGCTGCCCCGCTGAGGACGATCGGTATCTTTGTGAGATTGTCATTGAAAATACCGGGCCTGAGATTCCGCCAGAAGATGCGTCCCGGATCTTCGAGCGCTTCCATCGCGGGGAGAATAACGCGGGGGGAGGAAAGATCGGTGGACATGGTTTGGGGCTGAGCATTTGCCGGGAGATCGTTCGCGCCGCGGGCGGCAAAGTGGAGCTTCGGCGGGGCAAGCCCGGGTGGACTACGTTCGCGGTCTGTCTGCCGGGATAGCACCACATTACAAAACTGTCATGTTGGGATACGGGATTTTGTAATGTTGCCCGTTCAATTTGCGGGCGCATGGAAAATAAACACACCCAATTCTCCCGTGCCGCGCGAAACTATGCAGTCCTGGGCTGCCTCGCAATGGCCACCGCAGCTTCGGCTGCCACTGATTCAGTTCCGGAAGGCTACGTTTCCCGAAAGGAATACGAAGCCCTTAAACAGCAGGTTGTCGAAATGCAGAAGGCGCTCCGCGCCCTAAAAGCAGACAAACCGGTTGCGACGACGTCGGCAAGTGAATCGAAGTCCGGTTCCACCGCGTCCGCCGTTCAGGCGCTTAGCCAGGAGGTCACCGACCTTCGCTCCGTCGTTGAAGAAACCAAGCCCGGAACCACCAAATTTCACATCGCGGGGAGCGCCTCCGCGTCGTTCATCGCTCCACAGCATGGGCCCGCCAATTTCAGCGCGACCTTCGCCCCGGTATTCCTTTGGCAGTTGAGCGACAAGCTGATGTTTGAGGGCGAGACCGAAATGGAACTCGCCGAGGACGGGACCACACTGGTCAACCTCGAATACGCGCACCTTTCTTACGCTCTCAACGATTACATGACGATCGGCGCCGGAAAGTTCCTGAGCCCGATGAACATTTTCGTCGAACGCTACGAGCCAAACTGGATCAACAAGCTCCCGGACACTCCGCTGGCCATTTATGACGGCATCCTGCCGGAGACCAATCTCGGCTTGCAGATTCGCGGCGCTGTTCCCGTCGGTCCGGTGCGGTTCAACTACGCTCTCTTCGCCTCCAACACACCGCGTGTTCTCTCCGGCAGCGCGGAGGAAGCGGGGCAGCTTCAATTCGACAACTTCTCATCCCTCAACAACGCCAAGGAAGTAGGGGGCCGGATTGGATTCCTGCCATTCCCCTGGCTGGAATTGGGCTATGGGATGCAGACTGGCCATGTCACCGATGTGAATGCCACTGGAAACCCACGCTCCACCCAGCAGTCGGTCGATATGGAGATCCATCACAACTCCGATCTCCTCAAAGGCAACCTGACCTTGCTGGCGCAATACGCCTGGAGCGACACCGGCAAGCTCACGTATGACCCGAACGCTGCCGATTTCGGCCCGCTCACCTATTCGAACCACCGGAACGGCGGCTACGTGCAGGCCTCCTATCGGCCTCGGGAACTTAGCGACACGCTCAACCGAATGGAGTTCATCGTCCGGGCAGACGAAGCAAACATGCCGAACAACGAACCCGGTGGATTCGATGAAAAACGCCTCACGTTCGGCATCGATTACTGGGTGACCAGTTCAGCGGTCCTCAAAGCCGCCTATGAGATCGACCGTCGCAACCATAACGAGCCAAACCAAAACGCAGTTCTTCTCCAATTCGCAGTCGGCCTCTAATTATGAAACTCTTCTTAACTTGTCTCCTGATTCCCGGAGCCTTCGCTTTCGCCGGTTCCGACTCCACGGCTGTCGCCAGCAAGGATGAACCGATCGACGCCGCAAAACTCTGGGCGCATGCCTGCCAGCAATGCCATAATCTGCAACCCGCCACCCGGTTTAGCGATGCGCAGTGGGAAGTGATCGTCCACCACATGCGAGTCCGTGCGAGCCTCACTGGCGCGGAACAACGCGCCATCACCCAATTCCTCAAAGAAGCCAACTAAAACACACCATCATGAATATCCTAAAACTTACCGTCCTTGCGGCAATCACCTGCTCCACGCTGACCGTTGGCGTTCGGGCCGAAGATTATCCTACCAAAAAGTGCATTGTCACCGGCGATCAACTCGGCGGCGACATGGGCGCTCCGATCGAGATCAAATATAACGGCCGCCTCGTTCGCCTCTGCTGCAAGGGATGCGTCAAGAAGTTCAACAAGGAACCCGAGAAATACATCAAGATACTCGATGACGCTGCCGCCAAGGCCAAGTGAGTTAAATCAGGAGGATTTGTGATCCATTTCTTTGGCCAATTTCATCCGGCGATCGTGCATTTCCCGGTGGCGCTCCTCATCGCGGCAATGCTCTTCGAGGTTGCTTCCTGGCTGCTCAAAAATCCCACGCTTCACCATGCTGGAGTCTGGAATCTGCACCTGGGGGCCATCAGCGCGCTCGTGACAACGGTGTTGGGTTGGGCGCTCGCGGCGACCATGGGAATGGAACCCGAGCTAAGGCCAACCCTTCTGTTGCACCGCTGGCTTGGAACCGGCTCGGCAGTCTGGGCCGTCATCTGCCTGTACGCCTGGTATCGCCATTGGAAAACCAACAACGAGGGCAGCATCCTCGTCTATCGCTTCACCTTGCTGGTCGGCGGAGCCCTCGTCGGGTTCACCGGCCACTTGGGTGGATTGCTGGTTTACGGGTTAGACTTCTATACTTGGACGTTTTAAGCGCTTACGAGAATCATGTTCGCGTATTGCGTGGTGTCCCCGGTGCGGATCAGTCCGATGGCTCCTGGGACCCGCTTCTTGAAATCGACATGAGGCTCGTACGTGATCGGTAATCCTGCGAGACCATCGGCAAAAGCGAGCCGGGTCGCCTCGGAGTTGTTGGCCTTGAACTCTTCCGCCATGTAGGCCTGCCCGAACACGCAGGCATTACGCACCGCGGCGAGCGCCTGAAGCACGCTCGGGATGTTATCGACCAGGGAGATATCGATCGTTTCGATTTCAGGCCAGAATGGGAAGCCACGATCGGAAATCACCAAGGTGTTGGTGTGGCGGATCCTGGCGAGCAGGGAGAGGAGATGGGGGTTGAGAATGCCGGTTTTGATCATAATTCAAATGAGGCGCCGAGAGGCGGTGTCCTAAAATGCGGCGCCCAAACAGCCGAGGGGGGCTGATCCGCTGTATCCAGCAGCGACATATACCCGGGACGGCGCCTGATGGGAAAGCGAAAACTGCCGGTTTGCGCTTGCTCCAAGGCCGGTTATATTCTCGAAGGCGCGATTGCTTCCGATCCTATGAAACTGCTGCTCTCCATCGTTCTTCTCGCGGCGGTCATCCCTTCGGCCATGCCGGCGGACACCGGCGCTGAGGAAGCTCGCGCCAGGCTGGCTGCTATCCCTATGAAAGACAAAGTCAATCTATCCGAGGACGAATGGCGGAAGATCCTTACTCCCGAGCAATTCCATGTGATGCGCGAACGGGGAACCGAGCGCCCATTCTCTGCCAAATGCCTGAACATTCATCAGGAGGGGACCTTCGTGTGTGCCGCTTGTGAAAACCCGTTGTTTGAGGCAGGAGCGAAGTTCGAATCCGGCACAGGCTGGCCGAGCTTTACCCAGGCCGTTTCAAGCGAACGCGTGAAGATCGTCAAAGACACCAGCCACGGGATGATCCGCGAGGAAGTGAATTGCGCGCGCTGCGGATCGCATCTGGGCCATGTTTTTCATGACGGGCCGCCGCCAACCGGCCTGCGGTATTGCATGAATGGCGTCGCTTTGAAATTGAAGGAGAAACGAGAATGAAGCACTTCGCTTTTCTCCTCTCGCTGCTTGGTGTCTTGATTGGGCTTTATGCGCAGGGACAGCAAGCCGCCATCCCCGCCGCAAATGAATCACGAGGAATAACGACCATGCATCATACTGAAAAAGCCACGCTCGCAGCCGGTTGTTTCTGGGGTGTCCAGGAAAAGCTGGATCATGTTAAAGGAGTCATCAAAACAACCGTCGGCTACACCGGGGGGACCTTGAAAAACCCGACTTACGAACAGGTCTGCACTCATGCGACCGGCCATGCCGAGGCGGTCGAGGTGGAGTTCGATCCTTCGATCGTAAGTTACGACGAGCTTCTTAACGCCTTTTGGAATCTGCACGATCCAACCCAAGTCAACCGCCAGGGGCCCGATATTGGCGACAACTATCGGTCGGCCATTTTCTATCATGGCCCGGAGCAACGTGCCGCCGCCGAAGCCTCAAAACAAGCCTTGGCGGCTCGGCTCGGAAAGAAGATTGCCACTGAGGTGGTGCCCGCCACGGAGTTTTATCCTGCGGAAGACTACCACCAGCACTATGCTCAAAAGCATGGCATGATGTGCAGGTAGAGATCGCATTGTAGCCCGCCCCGACTGTACCGAGTGTCTGCCCCCGACGGTCCACAGGGCCGTGGCTACAGCCCAAGGCCCGACTGCATCACTCCCGGGCCGCGCCGGAAGCGGCCAAGATGGCCACTCTCCGATGATGAGCCAGCCTAATTCGCCAGAATTGTAACGGTAGCCGTCTTCCGCAGCCCGAGCACGGCCCCGTTGGTCGGGTTCGAAAGGGTCACGGTGAAAGTTTCCGCAGGCTCTTTTTCGGTGTCTTTTATGATTGGAACCGCGAGGGTTGCGGTGCGTTGGCCCGGGTAGAAGGTGAGGGTGCCGGGCGCGCCGTTGAAATCGGACCCCGGGAGGGCGGTCCCTTTAAGCGCTGTATATTGCACCGAGATCACGCTGTCGGCGCCCCCGAGCCGCTTTACGGTGAGGATGGCAGAGCCGGACGCCTCGGCAAAGGATAATGCGCTGGAGGCAAATTCGAGCACACCATCGGGATTATCGTCATCGGCGATCGTTACATCCGCCGTGTTTTGCGCGGCCAGGGTCGCGTTGAGCGGCGAGGAGAGAGTGACCCGGAAAGTCTTCGGCTGCTCATAGATTTTATCGTTGAGAATCGGGATCGAAACGGTCGCGGCAGGCTGGTTGGCTGTAAAAAGCACCGTGCCATTGGTCGCGGTATAGTCGATTCCCGACGATGCCGTGACATTGCTGGTGGTGTAGCGGGCAGAGGCCGTCCCGGTAAATCCGCCGAGCCGGGCGATGGTCAGCCTGGCGTAGCCATCGTTTTCCTGGACCGTCAGATTCGACGCAGCAAATTCCAGGGCGCCTTTGGGATTGCTATTGTCGTAGATTGTCGCCGTCGCGAGGTTGGGAAGGGCGGTGGAATTCGCCAGCGCCGCCCCGGCGGAAGGCGCGGAAAGGGTCATGGTGAACGTTTTTAACGGGTCGAGCGTGGAGTGCGGGGTAAGCGGAATCGCCACGGTTGCACTGGTCGCGGTCGCCCCGTATGCCGCAAAGGAAATCACGTTGCTCTTCGGAACCGTGAAGTCAGCCGGAGTTGTCGCGGTCTTGGGGGTCAGGGTGAACTTGACGGTCGCGGTTTTTCCGACGCCCCCGCTACGCACGATTGTGAAAACCGCGGCTTTTGCGCTTTCGTTGGCGCGAACGGTGGGGGATGCAAATCCGATCAACCCGGCAGGGGCCTGCGCATCGGTGATGTTAACGGTCATGCTACGGGGATTCAGAACCGTGCCGGGTTTGGGCGCGAGCGCTGCCACAAAGGAGCGTTCTCCATTGGGTTTCAAGTTGTTGATGATGGGAATGGTGGCGGTTCCCGTGGTCGCGCCCGCTTTGAACACCACGGGAATGGAGAGCGCCTGGAAGCTGTTGAGGGTGCCGAAATCGACCCCCGGTTTCGCGGTGCCGCCGTTCTGGGTTGCCACCGTGATAGTTCCCGAGGTGGAAACATCGCCATAGCGATAGACTACCACCGCCAGCTTGCCGCTGGCGACGTTCTCACTGACGGTGCCCGTGGTGAGGGCGAACCCATAGCGCATTGGAATGAGCAAGCCGCCCGAGCGATCACTGGCAATTCCTGAACTGGTTGCAATAGCGTAAACGGTGTACCCGCCAAGGCCGGCCCCCAGCGGCAGGCTAAAGGAAGCGCACCCTGCTCCGTCGGTGGTCAATCCCAAGCTCTTACCCAAAGCGGTGGGCTGGTCGCCGGAAAGCGATCGGTAGAAATCGACGCTCGCTGTTGTGTTCGGTGCTCCTTGATAGGTGCCGCTCACCACCGCTTGATTGCTCAGATTGTCCACGGTCAGAAGCGTCGGGGCAGGGGCAGGTGTGGGGGTAGGAGTCGGCGTCGGCGTGGGTGTCGGGGTTGGGGTCGGTACAGGCTCGTCATCTTTAATGGTGACGGTCTCGCGGCCCGGGTCCACTACGCCCTCGGGACCGGGGACGAGCACAACCGTGAACGAGCGGTTCCCATCAGCAATCGTATTATTGATGGTCTGTATAAAAGCGGTGCCTGTGGTTATCGCTCCCAGTTTTCCGGGGGCGAAAATGATGGGAGAGGCCGGGGCATGGAAATCGATTCCCTCCGCCGCGCTACCGTTTTGCGTGGTGATTGCGATTGAACCGGAGGTCGTTGCGCCTCCACGGCGATACACGATAACGGTAAGCTTGCCTCCCTCGGTCACGCTCGCGCTCGGCGAGGCGAGTTGATAGATAATCGGGTTCCTCAGCCCCGGGGAAAATTCACTGGTGCTGCCCAGGCTGTCGGTCACGGTCGCGTAGATCGTTTGCCCGTCGAGGTTTGGTCCGAGTGCAATGAAAATGGGAAAGCTTCCATCGCTGGCCGTGGTGAATGCCAGGCTGCTCAAGAAAACGGCGGGCGCTCCGGGCAGCGATTTGTAAAAATCCATCGTGCCGCTTACGGATATTCCGCCCATATAGAAACCGGTCACGATTCCAGTATTTTGGGTGTTGTCGATCGCGGTCAACGTGGGCAACGGAATCCAGTTGTCTTGATCCTCGCTATCGGAAATCAGATTGATGGGCGCGTTACCCGTTCCGCTGGTTAAGATCGAGTTCCCTCGAATCGTGTTGCCCACTGAATCGATGCCGCAGACAAGGACCCCATCGTTATCGCTGGCGATCAGGTTCGCCCCGACGGCCCCCTGGCCCAAGGTGTTCCCATTGGCGCCATTGTAAATGCTCACTCCATCGACGCCGTTGGTTAGAAGCGAAGTGCCATTGGCGGCGTATCCGATGAAATTTCCGAGAATTTTGTTTTGCGAAACATCGGCTCCATCGAGCCGGACCCCGTCTCCGCTGTTCCCAGAAATGAGATTCCTGCCGGTTACAGCGTTGTCCCCGATGACGTTTCCTGTAACCGGCCCATCCGTTCCGGAGATCAAGAGGATGCCTGCGTCCCATTTATGACTGCCGTTTGAAATGCCAGCGCTGCCCTTTACGTCGGTCCCGATGAAGTTGTTTTTGATTCGATTGTTGCTGCTGGAGATTTCAATCCCGCAGCCCGCATTGCCTGAAATCAAGTTGCGGGTGGAGGTCGATGCCCCCGTTCCGCTCCATCCTATAACATGTGACCCTCCGCCAATGATTCGAATCCCGTCTCCGCCATTGGCAATCTCGGTCGAACCGGACAAAGCCAACCCAATCGTATTGGCAGTCACCGTGACGGCATTTGCGTCGTACAGCCAGATGCCGTCCCGATCGTTTCCTGAAATCAGATTTCCCGAAATCTTCTGGTTGCTGCCGGTCGTAAGCACCCCGAATCCAGACAGGTCGTCACTCCCGGAATTTGGAAGATTGTCGGCGCCATAAATATCGGTTCCGATGGCGTTGCCGATGATTTTGTCGTCGGATGAATCGCTAATTATAATTCCTGCACCATTCCCGGAAATGAGATTGGAAGTGGGATTATTATAAGCATAAAGGAGATTGTTCGCATTGCCGATCTCATTGGCGGATCCGGAAGTGATTTCGATCCCTGGCCCCAGATTGCCTAGGCCGTCGGCGGTGGTTCCCGATTCATCGGTGCCGATCTTGTTCCCGATGACCTTTGTTTGAAAGGAATGATCGGCAATCAGAACACCTTCTGCGTTTCCCGAAATGATGTTGCCGCTGACGGTTGTTCCGATGGAGTTTCGAATATCGACGCCATCGCCGGCATTGGGGATGCTTGTAAAATTACCTGAGTCATCCGTGCCGGTGAGGCCGATCCAGTTTTGAAGCACCGTGTTTGTGGGGCTGTTGTCGATCAAAACGCCATCTCCGGTGTTGCCGCAGATCACATTGCGTTTTCCAATGGTGTTGTTCGTGGCTCCCCGAGTGAGCCTGATGCCATCCGCATTTCCGTTGCCTGCGGCCCCGGGTGCATCATCAATGGGAACATGAACCATGGGATCGTAGGCGTTCGTGCCGATCAGATTCCCCTGAACGGTGTTTCTGTTTGCTCCATTCGTTAGTTCCATCCCCGCGTCCATGTTGCCTGAAATGACATTTCCAAAGCCTGCGCTGAGCCCGCCAATGGTATTTGAAACACCCCCGTCGATACGTATTCCTATGTTTGCGTTTTCACTCAATGGGGTTTCGCCATCCACGGCGATGCCGATATAGTTGCCGTAAACCGAGTTGGATGAGCCGCTGATCGAAATATTGACAGGACTGCACCCGATGATGTTCTGATCGGCCAAACTGGCCGAACCGACGCTGTTGGAGTTGCCGGTTATCGTGATTCCCGCATCCCCATTTCCATAGTCGTTGGCTCCGTCTGTTCCGATGTAACATCCAAGAACCGAATTGTTATTGGAGTCCAGGCGCACGCCGGACTTGGCGCTCGATTGGATCATCAAGCTCCTGATTGTGCTATATGAACTTGTGCCGGTGAACACCAGGCCATCGCTGTTTCCAGCTCCTGAAAAATCCAAGATAATCACCGGGCTTGTATCCGGGGGGATATCATCAGGGTCGGGGTCTGGGCGGATGGTGGTTCGGAAAGTGATCGGATTATCATGTTCATCCGTGCCCATGTCCGTCAATGTAGCAACCGAGTTCCCTAAAATATTGGTTCGCGCGGTAATTGGCGGAAGGGGACTGTTAAACGAAAAGGTGAACCCATCCGTGTCCCATAATTCGAAAGTGATGGTCGTTCCCGGATTATCGTTGGCATAATTAATGGCTTGTGCAAACGAACCCGCGGCGGAACCCGATAGCCGCGGCGTGCGAATATCTTCGGTGGTATTGACCTTAAACGCGTGGAGCGGACCGGCGATTGCTAGAAATAAAAGAATCGATGCAATCAGTTTAGGCATGGGAAGCGAGGTTGATTTTTGATCATCCCGTGATTTTTTTCCGACCGCAAGAGGTAAATGTCAGGGCAAACGCATCAAA
>SESF01021357.1_pt1 | contig 34611 bp, 39 predicted proteins | sample 3171521 | NCBI WGS metagenome assembly SESF01 (sample SAMN10866945, study PRJNA518727) | freshwater metagenome | biome: subpolar coniferous forest; feature: holomictic lake; material: water; isolation source: holomictic Lake 227, 6 m and 8 m depth | place: Canada: near Kenora, Ontario | collected...
CACGGTCACAGTCACCGACGATAAGCTGACCGGCTGGTCTGACACAACCATAACCAACCTTGCCCCTGCCGCTTTCCAAACAGTGACCGCCCCGCCAGGCACCTCGGTAGCCGGCCAGTACGAAAACACGGGCAAAGCAGTAGGCACGATTGATGCCGCCCATGGAGATGGAGCCAATGTCGAGGACACCGATCTGAGCCACTACTACGGCGCCAATCCCTCGGTCGAGGTTATCAAGTATACAAACGGCGCGGATGCCAACACTCCCCCCGGTCCCTACATTCCCGTAGGCGGCCCAGTCACCTGGACCTACAAGGTCACCAACACCGGCAACGTTCCCCTGGCCACGGTCACAGTTACCGATGATCAGCTTCCCCTCTGGTCGGACACGAGCATAACCAACCTGGCCGTTGGCGCTTTCCAAACCGTGTCCGCCCCGGTCGAAATCTCAGTAGCCGGCCAGTACGAAAATACGGGCAAAGCAGTGGGCACGATTGGTGCGGCCTATGGAGATGGAGCCAATGTCGAGGACACCGATCTGAGCCACTACTTCGGCGTGCAGCCGGATATTCAGATAGTCAAATTGACAAATGACGTAAATGCGCCAAACCCCAGTGATACTGGTCCTTCCATTCCCGTAGGTGGCACAGTCACCTGGAAATACCGGATTACAAATACAGGCAATATAGAACTCAGAAATGTTCGTGTCGTTGATGATAAAATCGGCGTCGTTCCCGGTAGCCCCATTGATAGCATTGCTCCCAGCGCGTATGTGGACCTGACGGCCACGGGGGTAGCAACACTTGACCAGTACGAGAATTCCGTTACAGCTACAGGCAGACCATCCGATGAAGAGCCAGATGTTTTTGACCAAACACTGGGCCACTACATTGGAGTTCCCGCGGCTATTGCTATCGTTAAGCTGACCAATGATGTCAATGCCCCTCTTCCAACTGACACCGGTCCCTACATTACGGTAGGCAATACTGTCACCTGGAAATACCAGGTAACAAATACAGGAAGTGTTGTACTCACAAATGTGCGTGTCAGTGATCCCAAAGTTGACCCCATTCCTGGTAGCCCCATACCACTTCTCGAACCAGGCGCGACCCATATGGTGGAGCTGACTAAAACGGGCGTGGCCGATATTGGCCAGTACGAGAATACCGCTATGGCTACTGGTACCCCACCGGAAGGTCCTGATGTCTCTGATGACACATTGGGCCACTACTTCGGTCAACAGCCTGCTATCCAGATAGTCAAATTGACAAATGACGTATTGGCACCCAACCCAGGCGACACAGGTCCCTACATTCCTGTAGGCAATACAGTCACCTGGAAATATCAGGTCACTAATACAGGCAATGTAGTACTAACAAATGTTCATGTTGTTGATTCCAAAGTCGGTCCCATTGATCTCGGCCCAATAACCCTTGCTCCTGGAGCGACGGTGGAGTTGACGAAAACAGGCGTCGCCGCAGCAGGTCAGTACGAGAATATTGCTACAGCCACAGGAAAACCACCCGCCGGCCCTGATGTCTCTGCGCAAACGCTGGGCCATTACTTCGGCTCACAGCCGGGTATCCAGATCGTCAAGCTGACAAATGACGTAGCTGCACCCAATCCAGGCGACAGCGGACCCTATATCCAAGTCGGCAGCACAGTCACCTGGAAATATCAGGTCACCAATACTGGCAATGTTGTACTCACAAATGTTATTGTCATGGATCCCAAAGCCGGTCCAATCACTGGTAGCCCTATAAACCACATTGATCCCGGCGCGACCGTGGAGCTGACGGCAACAGGCGTCGCCGCAGCTGGCCAGTACGAGAATACCGGTACTGCTACAGGCACACCACCCGTAGGCTCTGATGTCTCGGACGACGATCTGGGTCACTACTTCGGCTATACTCCGGGCATAGCGATCAAGAAATTCACTAACGGAGTAGACGCACCTGTTGCTCCCGGTCCCAACATCGCGGTAGGCGAGCCAGTGATCTGGACCTATCAGGTCACAAATGTAGGCACTGTCCCTCTGCATGATATCCAGGTTACCGATGACAAGCCCGAACCTCATCTGATCGGCACCATTGGAACTCTGGCGGTTGGCCAAACCTCGCCAATCTTGACAGCCCCGGCAGGTGTTGCAGTTCGTGATCAATTCGAGAATACGGGCACTGCGACGGGCCTTGATTCCAACAATGTCCCGGTCACGGCCAGTTACAAGAGCCACTACTACGGCCTTATTGCAGAGGTCCAGATCATCAAGAAGACCAATGGAGTAGACGCACCCCTGCCACCTGGACCCCACATCTCGGTAGACGACCCAGTAACCTGGACCTACGAGGTCACAAACACGGGCAATGTGCCGCTGACAAATGTGCGGGTAACGGATAATATGCTTCCAGGTTTCCTGGGAACTAAAGCATCGCTTATTCCTCAGGAGAGCTACACCTTTACAGCTCCTGTTGGAGTAGCAGTTGTAGGCCAGTACGACAATATAGGCACAGTCACGGCTACGCCACCCGAGATCCAGCCCACTACCGGCCCGGCAATGTCGGCTGCTGATATCACAGCCAGCTACCCGAGTCACTACTTCGGCCAGCTTCCTGGCATAATCCTCACCAAGGAAGCCGGCCAGTTGAATGCCAAGGTAGGCGATGAGGTCACCTACACCTTTACCGTCAAGAACATCGGCAACACGCCAATAACTCTGACGAGTATGATAGATGATCATAGCAGTCAGTTCGTGCCCGATCCGGTAGGCCAGACTCTTGCACCAAAAGATACTCCCGGCGACACACTCGTATTTACCGCCAAGTACACTGTCACTGCTGCTGATCTACCGGGTCCGATACTGAACACTGCCACTATTGAGGGTGAGGACAACCAAGGCAATAAGGTAACATCCACGGATACTGCCACAGTAGGCCTTGCCAACTTAATCGTGGCAAAGTCCGCCACTCCAACCAAAGGTCCTACCGGCACGGAAATTGATTTCCTCATTACCGTTGAGAACACGGCATCTGCGCCTCTGACGATAAGCGGCGTGGATGTGCTGGATGCAGGGCTGACATATCTCAGGGATGACTACAATGGCATCGAGAATCCAAAGAACACCATAACCTGGAACAATATGTTCACTTTGGATCCGCAGACCTCCAAGTCATTCCATCTGTTTGCCAGAATAGATGCAACTGTAATGGGTACATTGTGGAATAATGTACAATTTACAGGAATCACCACGGATGGCAAAGAGGTAAGCGGACAGGCTAAAGCAGAGGTCCTAGTGCAGCAGGCATCTATTGCTGTAACCAAAGAAGCCTATCCGAATTTCGGACTGCCGGGCACCATTATCGAATTCCCGATAGTTGTTAAAAACGACGGCAATCGTGATCTCGTAGAAGTGACTGCGACAGATACCCTTCCGGATGGTCTGGAATATTTGTCAGACGATCACGAAGGCGTCTTAATCGCGCCTGGTGTTATACAATGGAAGAATCTGGAAGTAGTAGCGGGAATTCCATTCCTGCCCCCAGGCGGTGAAATCCCAATAAGCCTGAAAGCTATTGTCAAGGGAACGCTTGTCGGTGATCTGAATAACGTGGTCTATGTTTCAGGAGTTCCCCTGGGCGGCGGCACACCCGTTGAAAGCGAGGCCCAGGTCAAGGTCGGCGTCAAATGGTTCGGCGTAAGCAAGACCTCTGATAAAAAGGTGTACCGGCCTGGAGAGGATATCACCTATACCATCTCTATCTGCAATTATCCAGGATTACTGCCACTGGAGAATGTAATAGTCAAAGATGTCTTCCGTAATCCCGAAATGGTTACGATCGTGGCCAGCTATCCGGAGTCCAGCGAAGATGGCCTGTGGCACATTGATAGCATCCCGCCCGGAACATGCGAAGAGATAATCATCGTGGCCAGAACGCCCAAGGTCAAAACCACCTTCGATCTGGAACAGTCTGTAAACGGAAAGGGATTCGTTAATGTGAATAACGACCTATCTACAGCAGTCGGTCCCTACGCAGTTGATAATTGCGTCTACGTAACTGCTACGATTGGTAAGGGAGAAGATAAAACGCAAGTGACCAATAGTACCTGTACCGGCGTAACTATCCAGGACCTCGGCACGGAATTGCAGACCAGAGAACACGGAAGCGGTGATTACAGCTCTGAAGAGAACACAAATCTCAAGTGGGAGAACAGATCTATCGAGTCGCTAAAGAATGTCTCCGCCAGCTACTATCCGACGACCTTCGAGCTGCCCGGCAACAATGGCCTCAACTATGCCTCCAAGTGGACTGAGGAGAGCCGGGCCAAGAACCACATTACCGGCACTGTCATGCATGAGACCTACCGCTACGCCACCAACGTAGACCGCGATTCGTACATCAAGATGGACGAGAACGGCTCGAAGATGATGGTGGACGCGAGCTTCACCGGCAAAGGCAGCATTGGCTTCTTCAAGAAGGCCTCACCGGAAGATGGACCCAAGAAGAAACCCATCTTTGAGAGCCAGGAGGATTACAGCGGCCAATTCAGCATCAACGAATCATTTGATGAATACGGCAAGAACGTCGTCACCAAGAAGGCTGCATCAGGAGAAGGCTTCGTAGCTGCAGACAAGAGGGTGCGCGACAGCCAGAGAACCTACGAGTCTGGAACCGGCGCATACAAGAGCGAGGAGATAGTTGACTCCTTTAGCAATTATATAGCCAAGGATATTGAGGTTGCTCATAAACCGAGCAGCTACAATTATTCTCCTTCTGTCCAGGCAAACCAGGATATGAAGTGGAATGAGGGAATGTGGTCCAAGAGCGGCAAACTGCGCGGAGGCGTCATAGTCGCTGCCAATGACTCAACAGGTGCAGCCTCAGTCGAGGCACCGTGCAATACTACCGATAAGGGAATGGCTCCTGCTTCTCTAATCAGCGAGAAGTATTCATCTCTGGAGTATATGAAGAAGGATTCCATAGCTCTCGGCTTAAACGAGATGAAGACCAATGCCACCTTCAACGGCATTGCTGATTTCAGGGCAGCGTCGGCCGGTGTAAATGGCACAGACAAGGTCGACAATGAGGAGCGCTATGCAGGCGAATTCAGCCTGAACCGGCATATTCTCATGACCGGCGTCTCGAAGTACGACTTCCCCCATATTACCGTGACCAAGGAAGGCCAGAGGAAGTCCGAATGGTTCAACCGGATTAACTCAACTGTCGGCGATTACACCATAACTATAACCAATGACGGTAATCGGGCTCTGGCTCCAGTGTATGTTGTGGATTTCTTCCCGCCGGGAACGCAGTACATCGGCTCCTCGGTCAAGCCGACGGCACTTACGGCAGCTACGGCTAATTGGACAATATTGCATCTTGGAATTGGCAATAGCCTGAGCATCAATCTGAAGCTCAACATAACCGAAGAAGCGTCCGATAATGTGCTCAATTGCGTCCAGGTCAGCGGCGTTGCAGGCGAGGCAGTGGTTTCTTCAACCAATTGCACGAGCCTGGATACTGCATGGCTTGGCTGCTGTGCATCCGAGGTGTCTGTGGAAAAGAATGCTAAATTGGACTCAACGGATCCAACCGTAGTGCATTACACCATAATGCTCAGAAACAATGCCAAGAGCAACTGGGCCGCAAAGGTTACCGATCAGGTTCCAGCAGATATGACTCTGCTCAATTCCTCAGTTGAGCCTTACAGCATTAACCCGGCTTATATCAACTGGGCTTTCGCCAATCTGGCACCTGATGAACTGGTAACCATTGAGTACAGCATGCGTGCGGCAAGAAACGGGGCCTACACCAATAAGGTGCACGTGGATACCAGCGCGGTTGATGGGTCCGGCAGCGGTTCTGCCGATGCATATGCCTACATAGATGTCAGGGGCACTGGTGTTGCCCCAAGGACTCTCAAGTATGACGGATGGCAGCCGCCAGACTGGGAACTGAACACATCTGAAGAAGGCATAAGCGTTTAAAGCGTAATGTTCCTGGGCTTTCTGTCCCAGGCTATTTCTTATTTTTAAAAAATTTCTATTTTTCTTGATAGATACTGACTATTATTCGGGCACGCCAACCTTAATAAAGAAGCCTTCCAAGCATCTGGCGTGGTATAGCATGTCATTTCAGATAGAGAAGATTCATGCTCGTGAGATCCTTGACTCACGAGGAAACCCGACTATAGAGGTCGATGTTTACACTTGCTGCGGTTTCGGGCGCGCGGCTGTGCCCTCCGGCGCATCCACTGGCACGCACGAGGCTTTGGAGCTACGCGATGGAGGAGACAGATATGGCGGCAAGGGCGTCCTCAAGGCGGTCAAGAATGTCAATGAGGTCATTGCCCCCGAGATGCTGGGCATGAATGCCTCTGCTCAGAGGGAGATCGATGATTTCATGATCGAGATGGACGGCACGCCCAATAAGTCCCATCTGGGTGCCAATGCCATTCTAGGCGTCTCGATCGCCGTGGCCAAAGCGGCAGCATCCTCCGCGGAAATGCCGCTCTACAAATACCTGGGCGGAGTGAATACCTCTCGCCTGCCCATTCCTTCCTTCAACGTCCTCAACGGAGGTCAGCATGCCGGCAACGAGCTCTCCATCCAGGAGTTCATGATTGAGCCCACCGGGGCCAGGACATTTTCCGAGGGCCTACGCATGGCTGTTGAGACCTATCATGCTCTGGGCAAGATTTTAAAGGGAAAGTATGGTGTGGGTGCAACCAACGTCGGATACGAAGGTGGCTATGCACCGCCGCTGGTGAGGACTCGCGATGCCCTGGATGCCATCATGAGCGCTCTTGATGTCAGCGGCTATGGCGATGAGATCAAGATTGGTCTCGACTCGGCAGCCTCCAGCTTCTACATGGAAGGCGGCTACTCTGTGGACGGAAATCGGCTTACTCCAGGAGAGCTGGTCGATTACTATGTCGATCTGGTCAAAACCTACCCCATTATTCTGCTGGAAGACCCCTTCGAGGAGGAGGCGTATGACAGCTTTGCCGAGCTTACGGCGAAGTTGCCGGGCACGATAATAGTAGGAGACGACCTTTATGTCACCAACATAAAGCGCCTGAAGAAGGGCATAGAGATGCATGCCGGCAATGCCCTGCTGCTCAAACTCAACCAGATCGGATCCGTTTCCGAGGCCTTTGATGCGGCACGCATGGCCTTCCGGGCGGGCTGGAAGGTCATGGCCTCCCATCGCTCGGCAGAGACTGAGGACTCGGCTTTAGCCGATGTGGCTGTAGCCCTGGGCTGCGAGCTGCTCAAGACCGGTGCGCCGGCCCGTTCAGAGAGGACGGCCAAGTACAACCAGCTTCTCCGGATAGAGGAGCAGCTGGACGAGGCGGCGGAATACGCCGTCATTTAGATTTTTTTTTAAAATAGAGTGCCCTTTGGCTCTTTGACCAGAGTCACAGGCCTTCCCGAGAGCTGGGCCAGCAGCCATGGATCCACGTTTATGCCATTCTGGTATGGATATTCGTTTGAACCCGTTCGATTTATGATGATAGGATTGTAGGCCGAATAGCTATTGGGATAGTACCATTGAGGTTCAGTTCCCGGTGGGTAGAGGGTGCCGTTATGAAGCCCGAATCCCTTGGGCGCACTGCCCCAGTTCCATAGACCGTTGGCAATTTCCAGGGTACTTACCGGCTTGGTTCCGTAATTCTCCAGCCATGAAGTGCCAAAGTCCTCACCAACTCTCTGAAATCCATACGATAGAGGTATGCATATCAAGCAGACGCATATGCAGGTAATTGCGACCAATGAATCTCTCATCTAATTTCCTCAAAATCCATGATTCGCTCTGAGTATCGCGACCGTCTTTTCCATCTTAGGGTCATAATTGGGAGGCAATGGTGCCTTAGGGGGCTTAGAACCCCAATCGGAGAGATTTTTTGAGGCATTTGTCAGATTTTGCAGCAATAGGTTTCCATCGTCTCCGCCAAGAAGCAGGGCAGAAGCGTTCTCTAAGAGGTTGAACGATGAATTGATGGTTGAATTATTTGTCAATCCGCCTAAGATAAGATTTCCATCTCTGCCCCCTAGGTTGACTAATGGTTTGCTTTGTGCAAAAAAGACAATAGCTATCAGTACCACCATAACCAATATCATTCGTTTCATTTCTAATAAACCTCTCCAAAGACCTCAAAGTATGCCTGTTCATGCTTGCAGGCTGGGCACTCCTCCGGAGCAGCATTTCCCTCATGTAGATATCCGCAATTGCGGCATCTCCAGACTACCTTGTCGTCTCTCTTGAAGACTAAGCCCCCATCGAGATTCTTTTTCAGGGAGAGGTACCTTCTTTCATGCCCTTTTTCGGCGGCGGCTATGTTGAGGAAGGTTGTAGCAATCTCTGGAAAGCCCTCTGACCTGGCAGTCTCTGCAAAGGATGGATACATTTCTGCGTATTCATATCGCTCGCCTTCTGCTGCCCCCTTTAGATTTGCAGTAGTATCTGCAATGACTCCTGCCGGAAAACGTGCGAAAACTTCTGCTTCTCCGCCTTCCAGCAGCTTGAAAAGTACTTTTGCGTGCTCCTTTTCGTTGTCGGCAGTGTCCAGGAATATGGCAGCAATCTGCTCATAGCCCTCTTTTTTTGCCTGAGAGGCAAAGAATGAATATCTGTTTCGGGCCTGTGATTCTCCGGCAAATGCTGTCATCAGATTTTTCTCGGTCTTGGTGCCTTTAAGGCTCTTCATTATTGCATCACCTGGAATTTTGATCGCCTTTCATATCATGTTGCATTTAGATAAACCTATGGACAAAACCTCTGGTCCCCCAATGAGCCGCGGGCCGTAATCTTTTTAACCGTTTCCGTGTCTCAGATTGCGAAGCTGAAGCGCGAGCTTAAAAAGCATCAGTATCACAGCGCCCATAAGCAGGTTTTCCATGTTAGACGGATGGATTAGAAGAAGGATTGTCTGGTACCTAAAGAATAGCCAGGTTTTGGCGTGGCGGGTTAAGAGGTGCGGAGAGTGTGTCCGGTGCGGCAAATGCTGTGAATTGTGCCTCGCCCACGATGCCAAAAACAAGCGCTGCAGGGTATACGGTATTCGGCCCAGCATATGCAAGGCCTTCCCGCTGACGCCCGAGGATATAAATAATATTCAAACCTGCGGATTCTATTTTAAGAAATAATTTTACTTTTGAACCATTTGATCGTCTCTAAGAGAGCCTCTTCGAGATCGTATTTGGGAAAATAGCCCATCCCTTTCGCCCGGTTGATATCGGCCAGCGAGTGCTTGATGTCTCCTGCCCGGGCGGATTCATATCTGGGCCGGACCTCTTTTGCCAGGACCTTGCCGATCACTTTTACCAGGGTATTCAGGCTGATGCTCTTTGCACAAGCGATGTTATAAACACCGGGCAGAGCCCGGCTGGCGAGAATATTCGCGAAGACTACATCATTAACGTAGACAAAGTCGCGAGTCTGCTCCCCGTCTCCGTAGATCACAGGCTGTTCATCACTCTGAAGAGCGGAGATGAACCTGGATATCACTCCCGAATATTCGGATGAGGGGTCTTGCTTGGGGCCAAAGACATTGAAATAGCGCAGGGATACGGTCTTCAGGCCGTACAGTTCCTGGAAGACGCGGGCATAGTGCTCGGCGGCAAGCTTGGAGACGGCATAGGGCGACATTGGCTCGGGCAGCATATCTTCCTTTTTGGGAAGCTCTGGTGAGCTGCCGTAGACTGCCGCCGAGGAGGCCTGCACCACGCGGTTTACTCCGGCATCCCTGGCAGCAATCAGCACATTAAGAGTTCCATCGATGCCCGCAGCATTAGTACGCAGAGGATCTTCCACGCTCTTTTTGACCGAGGCTATAGCCGCCTGATGAAAGACGCAAGTTGCACCGGCAAAGGCCTCTTTTAACAGCAACAGATCGGTTAAGCTTCCCTTTAGGAATGCCACATCCAGGCCGGCCAGGTTTTCCATCTTGCCGGTGGAGAGATCATCGATGACAAGCACATCATTGTCTTTCGACAGGTACTCGGCCAGGTTGGAGCCTATGAAACCCGCGCCACCGGTTATGACAAACTTCTCCGACATATCTCCTTCGTTTATTTTATCTATTTAGAAAGCTGCGCAGCTTCATCGCCAGATAAATAGTGACAAGGCCACCGATGATGCAAAGGTATGCCAGCAGAGACACCAGCATAAGAACGCTAACTACGGGAGAGCCTATCAGGAGCAATCCGAATATGATGCTTAAGACGCCCATGATGGCCGTCCCCCATCCTTCCTTCATCGCCCAGAAGAGGCTGCTCACGCCGAAGCAAACTCCGAGAATGCCCACAATCAGGATAACCGTCTCAGGGACTATTAGGGCGCTTAGCAACGGATGACCAAAGATAATTAAGCCTGCCAGTATTCCCAATAAACCGCTGACCGCTCTCCATATCCAATCAGTCCTGTCCATGAAGATCGTGATTATCGTCAAGATGCCGATGATGATCCAGTATAATCCCAGGGTCTGCACGAGAAAGATGATGGTCGAAACCGGTGAGATAATCAGATAAATGCCTATAATCAGGGCGACCAGACCTTGCAGCAGTACAAGCCACCAGGGAATTAGGGCAGCCTTAACCAATGATGTCTCGTTCACAGTTATTTCTGTCACAAATATCATTCTCCACAATAATTATTTTTAATAGTTAAGCAATCTTAATAGATATAATTTTGTATTCAGCTTAGCGCCGGTATATGTTCGCAAAGATCGCTTCGATCTTCTTCTTCTTTGGTAATCTCAACCCAGTCATTCCTGCACATAAAGGGCTCGCCCTGCGAAAAGGCATTATATTTATATCAAATGCATGCAGAGATATTTCCTATATGGCTAAAGTCTCGGGCAACATGGGCAAAGCGAAGAAAAAGCCCATTGTGCCTCGCGAAAATTCGCGAATAAGCGGTGATGACCTGATAGATATGAAGCTTCATGCCGCCCAGGAGATCCTGGCTGAGGTCTTTGGCATCACAGTTGTCGATGCACAAGAGATGATAAAACAGAGAAGCAAAGAGAGAATGCTCTGGCCGGAGAGGTTTCAAACCGGATAGATAATAATATATCGGTGCAAGCAGTAATTAGTCCTGATGGGAATTCTGGCAAAGTTGATAAAAACCGTTATTAGCGCCGTTCTGCTCAACAAAGCGGTCAGGGGTGCCATAATAGTCACGCTGGTCAAATCTGTGAAATGGACCCTCCGGCCATCGACAAGGTCGAGAATAATGGCATTTTTCGCCAATTTGATAAAGTCAGTGCCAGGCAGCAGCCGGCCCAATTTTCTTACAGGTCTTTTCAAGGGTATCGTGGAATTAGCGCTACTCCGGTTTGCAAAGCGAAGCGGTTTTTCCGGGCCTGCGGTACTCTCAGCCCTCGCCGCAATCCTGCTGGCCATGATGAAGGGAAGTGAAGAAAGTCCGGGCGCGAGCAGCAAGAGGCAAAAGGATCAAATCATTGACATTGATGAGTATACCGTAGTGGACGATCGGCATTGACCGAATAAAGATTCCTATAAATATGAATCCGTTTATCCTCTTTTCATGACCTTCAAAGCCGTGGAAATGGTAGCTGAGCTGATGGCCCTCTCTGCGCGCACCGCGCCCAAAGGCCGGGGCCAGGACTCCATAGTAATAAGAGTAGTAATAAGCGAAGAGCTGGTGGAGCTTTCTCGAGAGCTGCGCCGTCTGGGAGAGGCGCGGGGCATCAAATTCTTTTTGCGGGACGCAGGCAACCTGGAAAAGAGCGATGCGTGCCTTCTCTTGGGCAGCAAGGCCATAGAAAGCGTAGGCCTGGACTGCGGAGGATGCGGCTATGCCACCTGCAAAGAGATGCAGGAAGCACAAAAACAATTCATGGAGTTGGAGCCGGAAAAATTCTTCCACGGCCCCAACTGCGTCATCAAGATGGCTGACCTTGGCATTGCTCTGGGCTCGGCTGCCAAGACGGCCAGCCTGCACAATGTCGACAACCGCGTCATGTTCACGGCAGGAGTGGCCGCACTCTCCCTGAACTGGCTGGAGGGCTGCAGCGTAGCCTATGGATTGCCCCTCAAAGCCTCAGGAAAGAGCATCTATTTTGATAGACCGATCTGAAGATTAGGTGAGCAGTCTTGGCTAAAATGAAGATTAGAGGCGGGGATCTGGACCTGGTGGAGTATGATTTCCAGCCCTTTCAACCTGGGGAATGCATCCACACACTGGGATTCGAAAAAGACTACCAACTCATGCCCCATGTCGGAGTAGTCAAGGCAACGGCCCCTGGTCGCATTCATCTCACTGTGCTGGACATGAACCGTTTTGCTCCCAACCGACCGGGGGGCGGAGGCGTGGGCTTTGCCCTGCAGATCTACTGCTCTGCGAAGGTAGAGTGCACCGCCTCCGGCCTTGACATCGATTACTCGCGTGAGCCCATTATCCGTCATTTCGCAGAGGTCTTTAAGAAGACGGTGCATTATGAGGGCGGCTTTAAGATTGTGATCTCGGACCACGAAAGAAAGCACGTCGGCCTGGGCTCGACCGGATCGGTGCTCCTGGCCCTGGGCCACGCATTGAACGCTGCTTTAGGCTCCCCACTTAACTCTGAGCAGATCCGCCTGCTTTTGGGTCACAACTATGTGGAGGAGACAGAGGACGGACGGGTGACCAGCGGCTTTGAGACGGGCGTGGGCCCGGCGGCTGCCACCTACGGAGGCATGGTCATTACCGGCGACGAGCTGGCGCTGGCCTACCGCCACCGTTTTGCCGAAGGTAAAAACGTCTTTGTCACCATACCACCTACCGCCGTCTCCTCGGCGGGAAGAGCGGAGTTTGACCTGCTTATGAACCGGGCGAGGAACCTGGATTATCAGGACCGGGAACTGAAAGCCTATCTTCTGCTCATGGATCTCATCCCAGCTCTTGAGAAGGGCGACCTGAAAAAGGTAGGAGATGTCGTCTGGGAGATAGAGTTTCGCGGCTCGAAGAGGGCCGAGGTGGAGCACCACGGCTTTGAGATCTACCGGCAGATGAGCAGGCTTCGTGAGGCGGGCCTGGAATTCGTGGGCATGAGCTCGGTAGGCCCCTCCATTGCCATTGTAACCGACAGGAGCCGAGAGGAGGTAGCAAAGTTGATCGAGCCTTTGGGGCTGGAGATTGCCATTGAGACAAAGGTGGATAACGAGGGGCTTAATATTATATTGAAGCACTGAATATTCACCGTGAGCTAAATCCATCCAAAAGCTATTTCGCTAAGTACTGTAATGGCCATCCATCATTTAAGGAGTAAGTATGGCGATAGGCAGACGCAGCGATAATTCAGAGAGCAATGGGGCTATCATGGGTTTCGAGGCCATGCTATGGGCCGCCGCGGATAAGCTTCGCAACAACACTGACAGAAAAAAACAGATTAAAATATTGGGCCTGAATTTAGGCATTGCCGCCGCCGACATAATTACCTTCTCGCCAGGATTACTCGGAATAGAGATGTCGGGCGGGGCTAGTGCATTGGCAACAGCCTTTGGTAGCACAATCATATTCTTAAGCGCCGTTGGGGTAATCTACGGCAATTATAGGCTCCTTGCCAGACCTGAAAAATCAATTCCAACGGCAGAAGATTATATTGAAGCATTGAATAGGCATCGTGGGCTCAAAACATTCGAAGAAACCATTAATTTGGCGATCGATCAGATTGTGCGACTGCAGAAAAAGAATAAAAATATACTGTTAATCCTTCCGCAGATCTTCGGTGACTCAGAGATCACCTGCAATAAATTTATTGCGGCCATCGCCGAGATGAAGAATGCATTCTTTATGAATATCCGAAACATACTCAATAAATTAGATACATTTGATGAAGAAGACTACAATTTCATTAGAGAGAAACACGAGGCAGGGGTAGTTTCACAGCTGATCATGAGGGATAAGTTTGAAGTCTATAACGAATATGTTACTTCTGTTAAGGCTGCCACTGAAGATAATGAACAGATCCTGCTGATGCTGGATAAGCTGCTGCTTAGGATCTCAGACTTAAAATGTCCAGATAGCGGCCAACGGGATCAAATGGCCGAGATGATCGACGATCTGATCAAACAGTTAAAATACTATAAGAAGTGAGTTGGGGGGAAAATCAACATGCTGAACGAACGCGACAAAAATGTGATTTTGAAGATAATTGGTGCGGCAGTTGTAGTATTTATTATAGTTTTGATATCGATAGGTCCGAAACCTGGACCTGACCCTACAAATGAGCTGAACAAAATCATCCCAAACATTAATGTGAAGACCGTCTTGCATGAGAAGCGTCCGGTTGAAGTTGCGCCCACAAAGCCGATAGACTTCTTGCCCGAAATCTCCAAGTACCCGCCGCAGTTGAACAGCAGCACACCCAACTACATCGAAATATTCTCCTCAACGGAAAAAGCCGGCAGCGGTACTGACGGCTGGCTGACAGAGGTGGCCAGAGACTTCAATAACGCGGCAATAATTGTTGATGGCAAAACGGTATCGTTAAGGCTCAGAGGAATCGCTTCCGGACAAGGGGCCGATTATATTACGTCCGGGAAGTATCTGCCGGATGCCTATACGCCGTCCAATGAACTATGGGGCGAGATGATCGTCTCCCAGGGGGTTAAAGCCCAGTTAGTGCAAAAGAGACTTGCTGGCAATGTGGCCGGGATACTGCTCACCAAAGCCAAGAAGGACGAGCTGGTAGCCAAATACGGGGCAATCAATATCAAGACGATCATTGATGCTGTCGCGAACAACGAAATGCAGATGGGCTACACCAATCCTTTTACCAGTTCAACCGGGCTGAACTTTTTGATTTCAGCTTTACAGACTTTTAACAGCAGCAACTTATTGAGCGACAAAGCAAAGGCAGGATTTGAGAGCTTCCAGGCCAATATTCCCGTCGTCGCTATTACTACTCTGCAATTGAGGGAAGCTGCCAAATCAGGTGTTTTGGACGGTTTTATCCTGGAATACCAGACCTATATGAATACACCGGATATCAGGTCCTACGAATTCATTCCCTTTGGGGCCAGACATGACAGTCCGATGTATGCGATCGGCGAAATATCTGCGGAGAAAATGAAAATCCTAAATAAGTTCGTTGAATTCACCCAGCAGGAAAAGTACCAGGCCCTGGCTACCGAATATGGCTTCAACGGCCTTAATGAATACCAATCAGATACGGTAGCCGTCAGCGGCGATGTGATCATTCAGGCCCAAAAACTATGGAAAGAAAAGAAAGATACCGGTAAAAATATTTGCGCAGTCTTTGTGGCCGATGTCTCCGGCAGCATGGACGGCGAACGGCTGAATAGATTGAGACGTTCATTGCTCCTGGGTCAAAACAAGATCGGCAAGGACAATCTGATTGGCCTGATATCATATTCCAACGATGTCAATATCGATCTGCCGATTGCCAAATTCGATCTGAACCAGAGGTCCTTGTTTGCCGGAGCGGTTGAAGATTTACAGGCAGGCGGCAGCACGTCAACCTTCGATGCGATTGCAGTCGCCATGAAGATGCTCATAGATCAGAAGGCTGCTGGTCCCAATGCAGATCCCAATCTGAAAGCGAAGATTTTCGTTCTCAGCGACGGCGAAAGCAATACAGGCCATTCGCTGGATGACATTAGAGACATCGTGAAAGATCTTGGAATACCCATATACACAATTGGCTATAATGCGAATATCCCTGCCTTGGTGGAGATCTCCAAAATCAATGAGGCTGTCTGTATTAACGCTGATACCCAAGATGTTGTTTACGAACTGGGCAATCTGTTTAATATCGTGCTGTAAATACAGGGGGAGTTAAGAATGGCCTTTACAATGGAAGTGCCCGATGAGGCGGCGATCAAGAAGGAGGTCCTGGAACAGGTCAAGCCGGTACCGGAAGAAGTAGCAAAGCTTCATGCTGTAGCGGAAAGCAATGTTGCCGAGATTATGACCCTGGATCTCGATGAATTTGCCAAACGGAAGGATATCCACCAGTCAATCGAGTCTTTTGGGGCTGACTCGATTAAACGCTCGGCAGCCAAAAATTCTTTGCTGCAGATGAAAGTCGGGAAGCTTTCCAAAGACGGTGATGATGGAGGCCTTGTGGCAAAAGGTTTAGTGGATTTGCAGCGGGAATTAAGAGAGCTGGACCCCAGCCTGATTGATTTCACCAGGACCGGCATTTTGGGCAAGCTGTTTGACCCGGTCAGGGCCTATTTTGCCAAATACCAGAAAGCAGAATCAGTGATTGCTGATATCATTGTCTCTTTGGACAAAGGGAAAATAACCCTGAAATATGATAATACTACTCTGGAAATCGAACAGCAGGCAATGCGTGATTTGACTAAAAAGCTGATGAAAGATGTTCAGCTTTGTACCCTGATGGACGAATCGATTGAAAAACAAATCGAGGTGGCAAAAGCCAGGAACGAAGACCCGGAAAAGGTTAAATTTGTCACCGAAGAGGTCCTCTTTCCGCTTCGGCAGCGGTTTATGGATATGCAGCAGGTGATCGTCGTCAATCAGCAGGGAGTAATGGCGACAGAGCTTGTGATCAGAAATAATAAGGAACTGATTCGCGGGGTAGAAAGGGCCCAAAATGTGACGATTAACGCTTTGCGGATCTCAGTGATGGTTGCCGGCGCTCTCTATAACCAGAAGATTGTCCTGAAGAAGATTCAAATGCTCAATGAGATAACGGATAATTTCATCAGGAACAACGCGATAATGCTGAAGGAACAAGGGGCGGAAATCCAGAAACAATCAATGCAAACCAATGTCTCAGTCGAGACGCTGAAGACTGCCTTTGCCGATGTCATGGAGGCGATGGATTCCATCAGCACCTATAAACAGGAAGCTCTGCCCAAAATGCGGGATACTATCAATCAGTTCAAGGAATTGGCCGCCAAAGGCGAAGAACAGATTTTGCATTTGGAGAAGGACCATAAACTGGAGCTGTAGCTGTAGCTGTTGCTGAAAGAATTCCGGTGCCTGCAGGGCGTGGTAGTTGACAGAAATCGTCTACACAAATAGCTTTTGAAGAACCATGCAAGTGCAGATCTGGGCAAATTCGCTGATACGCATCACTTCGCCATCGTAATCTTCCCAAGTGATAGCCGATACCTCAGCTTTCACCGGCTTATGGCTCTTTATGAACTTCTGGAAGGCGGCGATTTTTGCCTCATCTGCATCAACCTGGCAGATGACAACTTGCGAGCTGTTTTCCTCCCACCAGTAGGCAGAAATTCTCATCACCCCGCAATCCAATGCAGCCTCCATCAGGAATATGCGATAGCCTACATCATGCACTTTGGGACCGGTGATCTTGACTTTCAGCTTCATCTCACTCTTGATATGTATCGACAAGCTATTTGGTTGTTTCCAAGAACGTTTCAATACATGGATCTCATCCCGGCCTGGGAGAGGAGCGACCTGAAAAGGATGGGAGAAAAGAGTTTCGCGGCTCGAAGAGGGCGGAGATCGGGCACCACGGTTTTGAGATCTACCGGCACACAAGATCTTTTTGCGGGAGAGCGGCCCGGAATTCGTGGGCATGAGCTCGGTGGGGGGCCTCCATCGAAAAAGCAGGTGGTGTTCATGTCTTTGCAAGCCACACAACAGCAACCATGATGATAGCAAACGGCGCTGACATAAGAATAGTTCAAAAAGTATTAAGACACAATGACATAAGAACAAACCTTCGCTATGCACATGTTAGCGATAAAACTAAAAGGAAAAAATATGAGCAATGTTTGACTTTGTGAATATTTCATTTAATTACATGCAGCTAATGATACAAAAAGGTGGAAGCATGATGAATTCTAGAAGTTATCAGAAGTAGATACTCCCATATTAGCGTCCATCTGGCCATAAATCTTATAATTTATTCTTGTCGATTGTAGGATCAACATGTCTCATTTCATCTGCCATTTTATATTTCCAGTATCCTGCATTATCATAAGGAGTATATAAAATACCCGAATAATCGGAAGCCATTTCGAAATTATCATCAATACGACAAAGAATAAAAACTTTTTCGCGTCCTAATTTCGCAAGGAAGAAACCAAGCTCCATTATAACATTTTGCCTTGCCCTATACTTTCCTTTGCTTGGATCTATATTTTTAGGATAAGCAAAATCATCTGGAGAAAGAATAATTATTGCAAAGCAGACATCCGAGTACTGTTCAAATTTTTCTATTATTGTTTTATTTCCATCAGGTTGTTCATGAAGTATTATTGGCGTCAAATCCAGTTTTTCAAGCGTTCTTGCAACAGCAAGCTTCATCTCATCATCATGTCCATGAACTACAAAAATTCGATTAAGAACCTTTTCCATTATCCCGATTTGAGCCACTTTAGATATTTCAGAATTTTTGCCTAGTCGCATTAATGTTGTGGGAATTTCGGTTTTATTATCTTTTTCTTTTTTAGCCGACACATCAATTTTTTCTGCCAATTTTTGCTCTTTGTTGAATTTATCAAATTTGCTGTTAATAAATTCTTCAATTTGCTGAAATTTTCCTCTTACCCATGCTTCGTCGTATCCAGTGATGTACAGGTGTGAGGAAGCTCCGGTATTAGTAGTTAGATCAATGGCTGACTTATATTTCGAGTCGCGATTGTAGGATCTTATTTCATATCCACTTAATCTATCTGGAATCTCTTTATGGGCCAAAAGCGCCTCAATCGATTTCTCCTCGATTTTAAGCATATCAACAGTTATATATATAGTAGAATCCAAATCAGATTGATTATTACCTACTATCATTTCCCAAAGATTTTTCAAATCTATTTTACTAATTGGAACGTTTTTGATAAATTCTGATTTTATAAATTCTTTCAATCGTATCCCCTCTGGTCCTTATAGGCCAAGTATAAGCCTGAGCATACATGAATATCAACTTTTGGATAACCTATTATTCTATATAAGGATACAACTATTCACGTTTGAAAAGCACCCAAGGAATTTATCAGAATTTTTATTTGTATAACCCAATTATCATTGTTATTTCGGCCTAGTTCCAAGTGGAATTTCAAACTTTACATGTATCATTTATTTATTAATTTTACGCATTTGAACCAATCAAATCGATAGCAGAAAAACAGCTATCAGCCAAACAAAGAGCACATTGGAGCTACTTTCTAGCTCACTCATCAGGGTTGAAGAGTATCGGTTTTATCTATTCTTTTAGTTTATGGATTTATTTGAGAGAGCCTTGCCGGCCAATCCTCCCGGCAACGCCCCTCTCACTGCATACCCAAGCGTTCCTTTATCGCTCTGACATCGGCCTGCATTTGCCTGGCATATCCTGGCTGAATGTCTTCCCTCATGCCTTTGATCTCTTCCGTGACCTCACTCATATTCGCTTTCACGGCCTTGATGTCTTCCCCGATTTGAGGGATGATCTCGGTATTCTTCCGCACTGCTTTCATATCACCCTTTAACTCTTTTATATCACCCTTCAACTCTTTCAGATCACCCGTCATCTCTTTGAGGTTGTCTCTAATATCCAGGAGTAGCGGGATTGCCTTGTTTAGCTGTATATTTGTGCAAACAAAGGCATACTCGCTGGTCTTCATAATATCGCCCTCATAGTCCTCAAAGACAATGCTCGATACTTGGGAATGGTCAGGTTTTTGGGTCTCTACCAGCTTCTTAAAATCTGCGATTGTTTCTTCATTGCCTTCGACCAGGGCTGTTACCTCCGGCCCCTTCTCGCCCGTCCTATTGCGAGCGTGAAAGCCCTTGAGACCCAAGTCTATGGCGTTGCTCATCAGAAAGTACCTGTAGCCCACATCATGCACTTTTGGACCGATAATCTTAACTTTCAGCTTCATAGTCATCCTTGATATGTATCGGCAAGCTATTTGGTTGTTTCCTCAATCTTGCTACACCACAAAATTCCTAAGAACCCCAATTCCCTCGATCGCCACTTCCACCGCGTCCCCTCTTTGCAATGGCCCCACTCCGGGTGGCGTGCCCGTGGCAATCACATCACCCGGCTCAAGAGTCATGACGCCGCTTATGAACTGCATCACCTTTCCGTTGACGCGAGTCTGAATATCTGCGTCCGAGGGATCGATTTTGGCGATCCAGGGGCAGAAGGGGGCAAAGGTGTCGAAGCTCTTGGCACGCGTCCACTTAGATCTCAGTGCATCCCCAGTCGTTCCTTTATCGCTCTGACATCGGATTGTACCTGTCGGAAATTCATCCCATATCCTGGTTGAATGTCTTCCCTCATGCCTTTGATTTCTTCCAGTACCTGAGGAATTGCGTCGGTATTCTTCCGCACTGCTTTCATATCACCCTTGATCTCTTTCATATCACCAGTCATCGATTTGAGGTCATCTCTTATATCGAGGAGCAGCGGAATAGCCTTGTTCAATTGGACTATGGAGCAGAATTGGGAATATTCTCCGATCTTCATGATATCTCCCTCAAAGTCATCAAAGACGATATTCGATACATTAGAGCGATCAGGACGCCTGGTTTCAACTTGGGTGCGAAAGGCTTTAACTGCTTCATCGTCACCTTCGACAAAGACTAGGACCTCTTCACATTCGCTGCTTTCTGTATTATAGGCTTCAAACATCTTGATTCTATTAGACATGGCCATGCTCAACAGAAAGTACCTGTAGCCTACATCATGCACTTTGGGACCGGCAATCTTAATTTTCAGCTTCATAGTTATCCTAGATATTTATCTTCAAGCTATTTGGTTGTTTCCTCTGTATGTGTTATGCTCTCCTGCATTCAACGATCCTTCTTTTAAACGCAATACCTGCTTAGTTTGCTGGCGCGGGTGCGTCGCAGTCGTTTGCCTTGAGAGGCGCTTTGCCAGCTCCCTGCCGGCAACGCCTCTCAGCTACACCACAAAATTCTTAAGAACCCCAATCCCCTCGATCGCTACTTCCACCGCATCTCCTCTTTGCAGCGGCCCCACGTCCGGGGGCGTGCCCGTGGCAATCACATCACCTGGCTCAAGAGTCATGACGCCGCTTATGAACTGCACCAATTTCGGCACATCGAATATCAGGTCTGAGGTGTTTGATTTCTGCATCACCTTTCCGTTGACGCGAGTTTCAATATCCGCGTCCGAGGGATCGATTTTGGCGATCCAGGGGCCAAAGGGGGCAAAGGTGTCGAAGCTCTTGGCACGCGTCCACTGGCCATCCTTGCGCTGCAGATCACGGGCCGTCACATCGTTAAAGCAGGTGTAGCCCAGGATGTACTTCTCCGCCTCTTCTGCCTGGATCTTTTTGCAGCGTTTTCCAATAACTACCGCTAGCTCGCCTTCGTAGTCCACCTGGCTGCTGGAAGCAGGATAGACGATATGCCCGTCCGGGTCCAGGATGGAAGAAGGGGGCTTTAAGAATAGAATGGGCTCCTCGGGTAGCGGCATCTTCAGCTCCTCTGCATGTTTTACGTAATTTAAGCCCACACAGACGATCTTCGTCGGCTGGCAGGGAGGCAGAAGGAATACTTCGTCCAATCTTAGCACTTCCCCCCTGGAGATTATGCCATTCTCTTTGCTGTACGATCCTCCCCGAACTATGCCATCAAGCATGAATCGAACTATCATTTCTAACCATCTCTCCCATTTCTTTTGTCTCTCGAGTTGTTAGTTCGTCGCTCTGTGCGTTCTCTGTGAACTCTGTGTCTCTGTGGTGGATTAGTCGTTAGCCAATGGTTTACCTTTCATCCTTTGCAGGGACCCTTGCCACCGGTAGGGCCCCGCCGGTATCGCCCAAACTCGCTCTCTACCAGTCGGTCGGCCATTACGACCGGTCCTTCCACACAGACCCGCAGGCCATCCGGGTCCAGGCAGCAGGAGCCGCAGATGCCTGCCGCGCACTTGAAGTAGCGGTTGATGCAGGCCTGGGTCTTTTTGGCATGCTCCTGGGTTCGGGAAATTATGTCCCACATCATCATCTCCGGGCCGCAAAGGTAGATCTGATCGTAATCAAATAAGTCTAGCTCTTTTAGCCCGACGGCAGCGCGGCCGTGTATGCCCAGGGAGCCGTCATCGGTGGTGATAATAGTATCTCCCAGAGCCTCAAATCGATCCCGGAAGATGAGGTCTTCTTTGCAGCGAAAGCCGAGCAAGGAGGCGACCTTCATCCCTGTACTTTTGGCCTGCTCGCCCAAAAAAGTCAGCGGCGCCGTGCCCACGCCCCCGCCTATGAGCAGAATTCTCTTGCCCCGCAGGACAAAGCCATTGCCCAGAGGGCCGCGTAGGCCAACGCTGCTTCCTCTACCCAAGCTAAAGAGCGCGGCGGAAGCCTCGCCTACCGACTGCACCGTTATGGTATCAGGTCCCGAGAAGCTCATGGGAATCTCATCCACGCCTCTGATCCAGACCATGACGTACTGCCCTGGTGCCGGGTCAAGGTTTCTATCCAGCCAAAAGGTCCTGATCAGAGGAGCCTCCGAGCGCACTTCTTCTATGATGCAGTTAATGGGTTTCATGAGCGTTTCCTCCCGGCCAGGCCGCATAGTTCCTCAAGTGTCAGCGATTTTCTCTCCAGGTAGCGGGATAGACCAGTTGTGATCTCCTCGAAGACCCCGTAGCCCTTGAGAAGGGCCGTTCCCACCTGCACCGCCGAGGCCCCGGCCATGATCATCTCCACGGCGTCCTCCCAGGTGGAGACTCCGCCTACGCCAATCACCGGAATCTCCAGGCGCCCGGCCAGCTCGTAGACACAGCGCACGGCCACAGGTTTGATGGCCGGACCGGACAGGCCGCCAAAGCGGTTGCCCAATATCGGGTAACCGGTTTCGATATCAATGGCCATGGCCTTGAGTGTGTTTATGGCTACTATGGCGTCAGCTCCGCCCCGCTGCGCCGCCAGGCCCAGCTCCAGGATATCGGCCGTGTTCGGAGTCAGCTTGACCCAGACCGGCACATCTGCCGCAGCCTTCACTGCTCCCGTGACGGATTCCACCAGATCGGGATAGCGACCAAGCTCGCTGCCGTACTTCTCGGCATGGGGGCAGGAGAGGTTCAGCTCGAAGGCGTCGGCCTTCAGGCTGCGAGCGATCTGGGCGAACTCTGCGGCAAAAGATCCGAATATGCTGGCGATGACGGGCACCCCGCCTTTGCGAGCTGTATCGATCTCGTCCTGAAAGTCTTTGTAGGAAGGATTGGGCAGGCCCATGGCATTGAGAAGGCCACCGTCCACGTGAACAATGGTGGGACCGGGGTGGCCCTCCCGCGGCAAGGATCCCACGGATTTGGTGACCACGCCGCCTGCGCCTGCTATTGCGGCACGACAGAGAGAGGCACCGGTAGTGCCCAGGATGCCTGCCGCCAGCAGGATGGGATTATTAAGCTGCAGGCCGCCGGCATGGATGGAAAGGGATGGCATGAATAGGGAGATATGCTGGACAAGATAAAAGGCTTATTAATGGGAATAATCTTGAGAATAATAAAAAATTATCTTAGGCGGCACCTTGGTCAAGCCGTGGCTAAATAATTCCTTTCACTCTCAATGCGGCTCTCATCTCGACTACCTCGTCCTCCAGCTTCTCGAACCTCTGATCCAGGTAGCCTTTTAGATCATTTCTGGATTCCTTGACCTCATCAAGAAGATCCTGCTGCGAATCAATCATTTCTCTTTGACCACTGAGCATTTGATCTTGCTTTTCGATCATTTGATCCTGCTTTCCAATCATTTGATCCTGCTTTCCAATCATTTGATCCTGCTTTTCGATTAGTATGTCTAACTTGCCGCCTAGCTTGTCACCCAGATTATTAACGGCAACGATCAAATCTTTTAGGTGAACGGCAGCTGTGTCCAACCTGGTATCTGTTTCCCCAATGTCTACCAATTTATAGAACTTAGAGACTTTTCCAATCGCAGAGGAATACTCTTTTTCGATGGTCGAAACTTGGATTCGGGTATTCTTAATATCGATAGCTTCTTCAAACCACTTCAGCCGATCTTCGTCTCCCTCAGCTACAATCCTCACTCTGCCGTCGTCCAGGTTTTCCACGAATCCTTTAAAGCCTAAAGCTCGGGCGATATCCGTGACCCTGGCACGGTATCCAGTCTTCTGGACCTTGCCTGAGACATAAGCTGTCAACTGTTTCATATAGTCATTACTCCGTAATTCTTTCTATTTGGCTCTATCGTCGCATTGATGACTTTCATTTATTATTTTGCAGCTAGCACTCCTTCCACAATCCCCGTCCAGGGATCGCCTTTAGTCGAAAACGCCCTGTATTCACCGGAGGCGGAGTTGCCACTCAGGTTGAGCCTGAGCCGGTAAAGGTTTACGGTTCCAGAGGATATCACATCCAAACTCAATTTATCCGCGGAAACTGAACCGGAAGCTGAGGCCTTCATGGTATCGCCGCCGTCATTTATGTTTCCCGTTCCGAAAACTGCATTCTCTGACTGGAAAAGCGTGAGGGCCAGGAATCTGTTCTTGTTGTCTCTAAGCCGGAAGGACCAGTTTCCTGCCGTGCTTACTGTCGGAGATGTAGTCTGCGATATTGCCGGCAACCTAGCCGACACGTCTGGCTCTGCCGATGATGCGGCTTTAGCCTGGCCTGAGCTCACGGTACTTGCTGTCTGATATTCCAGTGCCTCGCCGGTTTTCACAGAACTTCGGGACGACTGCGGATTGGTGCCGTTTTCCGGTAGATTGCTGGGCATGGTGAAATTGATGCCGCGCTCCTCGCTCCACAGCTTCCTCGCCGCCGCTGGGTTTTCCGGTATACCGTTATTGGGGATGTAAATCCCATTGCTGAAATCAATGAGCTGGTCCGCGGATAGTCCAGAGCCTCCATCAATGATGGCATAGGCATGGACGGCAAATAGTGCAAGAATCACCAGTGATAAGGCTATCAGAACTACTAATCTCCTGGCTTTCCAAATCATGTCGTTAAATACGCGCTTTTACATCTTAAAACTTATGTAATATCCGGCTGGCAAATCTTCATTTTTACATATTCGGTAAACCCCAGGGTTTACAACCTGATTTTGACACGCGCGGCGATCTTGGAGCTTTGCATCTGTTGCAGAAGGGCAAGACCAAAGAGGTGCGCATAACCCTGGCCGGGAAGATACTGCATTAGATTTGGGCGAAAAAGCCATATCCCATTGACTGCAAAGATCACCGACAATTCTCATGGAGGATCCAGATGGTTATAGAAAGCGAATTCGCAGGTAAATGGAAAGTCATCGAGGCCGTGGATATGGTGGAAGATTATCTCAGCCAGTCTCCTGACCCACATCTTCTGATAATAGTGGATGAAAAAAACATGGTTACGGGAAGCTATCAGTTTGGCACCCAGGATGGCTACATCGATGGACAATTCGAGAAGGATGAAGTAAGTCTGAAGTTGATTTTCTCCTTTGAAGGCTGGGACGAGGCAGATCTGGTAAACGGCTCCGGCACTTTCTCTGTTGAATCTGGGGACACGTATCTCTTGACGATGAACTACGAAAGTGGCAATACTTTCAGCTTCAGATGCCAGGCAACGCACAGCGATCCTACTACTACTGCGAACGATGCGGCATAACTAGTATCGATCCGATTACATCGATTGAGATGGCTCGAAGACATGCAGGTCTTACACTCTCTCTGGGACACGGAAACCTTCTACATCTGGGCCGAATCCTCAGCTCTGCCCCTCTCTGTCGGCAAATCAGATGGTCGCAGGAAAAAGCATCCATCGGCTCATCCCCATCCTTTTGCCCTGCCTGGTCACAGCTCGCCCTCTTTTCTCTGGAGCTAGTATCGCGTGAGCAGTTTGTGCCCGCTGTCCGGAAAAGCAGAGCCCTCTGGAATGCGGTGATTGACGAGCCGGATCAAGAGCGTCTCAATATCTTCAGCCGGCCCTGCGTAGTTTCCGCTCTGCCGGTGCGAAAGAAGAATCCGAACGCTCTATCTCTCGTTCCTCTCCCGACTCTGTCTCTTTCTCCCTCATCGAGGATAAGGCCAGGCCTCTGGAAGAGTGCCTGGATTGCTTCTGGCAAAATGGAAAAGAGCTTGATTTGCTGGAGATAAATCCCAGGAGCCCGCCGGTAGAGAACGCAGTCCTGAAAATACTTGGAGAGGCCCCTATCTCCATTGGCCGGGCCAATTTGGCCTCTTTGCTCGTAAAGGCATACGAGATAGCAGGTCGGGAGGCACTGCAGAAAGCCGCCCGGGGAAGTGAAGAGCCATAAATTTTTTTACCACTTAAATCGCTCTCCAGACCAACCTCCGAGCAGCCTATAAATAGTTGGGAGAATATTATTGAACTTAAGGAGTGTATGATATGGGTTTCTTAGATCGTATGAGCACCGTTGTGCAGGCAAAGATGAACAAGATCATGGACAAGATCGAGGATCCCAGGGAGACCCTGGACGTGTCCTACGAAAAACAGCTCCAGCTCCTGCAAAATGTTAAAAGGGGCGTAGCCGAGGTCACCACCTCCAAGAAGAGACTCGAGCTGCAAAAGGCCAAGCTGCAGATGGGTCTGGACAAGCTGGACGGTCAGGCCAAAGAGGCATTGCAGGCGGGTCGCGAGGATTTGGCTCGAAAGGCTCTGGAGAACAAGGCCTCGCTACAGGCGCAATCGTCCACGCTCGACCAGCAGATCGCCGACCTGCAAGACCAGCAGCAAAAGCTCATGGACGCCGAGAGCCGCCTGGCCACCAAGGTGGAGTCCTTCCGCACCAAGAAGGAGACCATAAAAGCCCAGTATTCTGCAGCAGATGCACAGGTAAAGATCACCGAATCAGTGACAGGCATCAGCGAGGAGATGGCCGATGTAGGCATGGCCGTACAGAGGGCAGAGGAGAAGACGGAGAACATGAAAGCTCGCTCCGCAGCCCTGGACGAGCTTCTCGAATCGGGAACGCTAACCGATTACTCCGGCAGCGATGATCTGGACCGGGAACTTGCCAAAGTAAAGGCGCAGAGCAGCGTCAACGATATGCTGGCCAAAATGAAGGAGGAGATAAAGAAATGATCATCAGGATCTTAGGTGATGGGCAGTTTCGGCTGGACGACAATCTGGTGGACCGAGTAAACAAGATAGACAACAAAATTGTAAAACATGTCTCCCAGGGCAACAAAGAAGAGTATGCCAGGGATCTGGCCAATTTGATATCCACCATTAAAGAACTGGCCGAGCCCCTTGATCCGGTGGAGATCCTCCCCTCGGATATCATAATTCCTCAATCCGACATGTCATTTGAGGAGGCTAGGAAGGTGTTCTGCGACGAGGGCCTGATCAAGGGTTGAGGGGAAATCAGATAGGTTAACCAGTGGCTAACGACGTTTTCACCACGAAGATCACAAAGCTCACAAAGGAAGCACAGAACTAAAAGGTATAAATCCGGCTGCCTTCCCGCATCATATAGTCCACCAGACTCTCGTAAAAATCAGCTGGAACGGTTGCCTTCCCATCAGCAGAAACGCCCCTCGCTTCCAGGTCTTCCCGGCAGGCTAGGATTCTATGACTGCCGGGCAGAGCGGATGCTAAAGTCTGGTCCGCCTGGCCTGCTTGACTGGCCTTGTCAGCCTCTTCCCGGCCCAGCAGATTATAGACTCCATCCCCGGCCAGATAGACCACGGCATCCTGAGAACTGGCTATAAGCCGCAGGCATATTTTTGTGCGCTCGCTCTGGGGTGTTTTTGTCAAAAGAAATATCCTCATAATAGTATAATGCTATCCGATTGCAGCATCTCCTTTAAGAACATCTCCTCGTCCATCAGTTCCACTCTCTCCACCAGGCTGGCGCTCATGAGGCCTCGATCCGCCAGGGATTGTTCATGGGCCACGATCCTCATCTCCGGATAGGCGTAAAGGATGTCGGAGTGATTGGGCAGCCCTAAAGCTCTGCTGTCCTGATCGGCCAGGGCCAGGTAGACGCCGTCCCCGTAAAGGCCCACAGCTACATCCATCTTGCTGCTCACCGCTGCGGCATTGAGCAGGCCGAATGCCTTCTCGCTGCCGTAGGGGGCGCTGTCCAGGAGAAAGAAAAAGGATCTCACAAATAGAACATATTTAAAGCATGAATAACTAGATTTCCATTCATACTTTGAGGCGAGAGACATGAGCAAGATTGCCGAGATGGTCCAGGAGCTCCCACCCGATCTTCAGCAAGAGGTCGAGGATTATGTGCAGTTCTTGCTGGAAAAAAAGGTAAGAAAGCACAAAGGCCGCATGAAGCTCGACTGGAGGGGCGCTTTACGTGATATGAAAGACGAGTACACTTCAGTAGAACTGCAACACAAGGCTCTCGATTGGTGGAGCAGTTGATGTATCTCCTGGATACGAATATCTTACTGGAGTTTCTCCTTGATCAAGAAAATGCAAACGACGTGGAGAAGATGCTTCAAAGCGTTCCACCTGTCAATCTTTACATATCGGAGTTCTCTTTATATTCAATTGGCGTAATCATGCTGCGGCGAAAAATGCATGAAGAGTTTATTCATTCTTTAATGGATTTGTTCGATGTCGGTGGCATAAGATTATTGCGCCTGGGTATTGATGATATGGGTGATGTTGTGAATGTGGCGCAGAGATTCAATTTGGATTTTGATGATGCCTATCAATACGCAGTTGCAGAAAAATATATATTAACTCTGGTGAGCTACGATCGCGATTTTGACGGCACTGATTTGGGGAGGACAACTCCTGCAAAAGTTCTGGATGGATCGTCTTAAACGCATTTATCTCGCTAGAACCACTACCCTGTCGCTTTCCTCCAGCATCTCTGCCAGGCGGTAGAGGCTCGTGATCTTGATCCCCTCCACATAGTCCTCGCTCTTTCCGCCCTCGGGCGCGTAGCCGCGCGCTGTGGCGCACCTGGGGCAGGCCTCCACATTTACGCCCAGCCGGGCCAGCTCGGCAAAGAGCTCTCCTGCGTTGGCAAAGAATGCGGGATTCTGGCCGGCTTTGGGGATAGCAACCGCATCCAGATAGAGGAAGATATTTACCGTGTGCGCTTTTGCGCTCGCCGCTTTGCAAATCTTGTAGGCCATCTCAGCATACTGGGAGATGTAGGGCCCGTCCGTGAGGATGATGGTCAATGTGCCCATGCGTCGTTCCCCATAAATCCTAAATACCTCATACCACTGTCGCTACTATTATTACTATTACTACTATTTACTCTTACTAATCAGCTTACAAATACTCTCGTAAGGCTCGCAGCGTCTCCAGGCTGGTGGCGAACCTGGGCTCCAGTAGGGGCGTGCACTTCTCTAATGCGGTCTCCCCTCCCACCAGCCGGATGGCAAAGGCGTAGCAGCTCTGCTCGCCACAGATCATGCAATCTGTCCTGGGCAGATATTTGTAGACCTCAGCGTGATCCACCATAACCCTCTCTCTGGGAACAGGCGTAACGCCGCTAGCAATGGCTTTATTGATGGTCTCTTTCAGGCTTTCCAAAACTGCCCGGGCTTCGGCCTCGCTGCTGATCATGGTCATGGTCACGTTGCCCGTGGAGTAAAGGGTGATGAGGACATTGCCCTTTTGAATGATGAGGGCGCCGATCCTCTCCGAGTATCTGGCCCGTGGAAATAAGGGCTCCAGGAGCTTCAGGGCGCCGCCGAGCTGCGGCTCCAGCCGGGCGATGATGCGAAATTTGGAGACATCGGCAATGCAGGGCAATAGCTGCCGGACCTGTGTGATTTGCAGGGGCATTGTCCCGGAAAGGTCCTTCCTGGCCTCGGCGGGCTTCTCGGCCTTGGTCTCCATGAAATTCTTGCCGAATTCAGTCAGGACGAATCGATCCTCCTTGATATCGGCAAGTCCGGCCTGCTGAAGCATTTGCAGGTGATAGTCCAGCATGGAAGCTCCCGCCGCCTGCTCGACCTCAGCTCTAGTTCTCTCCTTCTCAACCAGCATGGTCATTATCTTCCTTCTCGTGGCATTGGCCATGGCGTTGCTCACGAGTTTAACGTCTGCCTGTCCTCCAACCATATCGTCCACCCCATTGGCAAATCAAATTATTTTCTCTTAAGCTGTCCGGCTAAGTTGAGCATATCAGCAACTGCCCCATCCGAGATCCTGTAGCGGCACCATTTTCCTTCTTTTCTCTCTTTTACAAGGCCAGCGTCTTCAAGTATTGAGAGATTATGAGAAATGGAGGACTGCGGTCTTTTCAAGGCCAGCATGAGCTCACCAATGCAAAGTTCCCCTCCGCTCAGAAGTTTGAGAATCTTGAGTCGGGTTAAGTCTGCTAAAGCCTTAAAGACTTTCATCTCGGCAGTCAATTCCTCTTCGTCGATATTTTTTATTTGAGTGCATACCTGGAGACATCGCTCTCTGGCTATGCTTCTATCTCCATAAAACCGGACAAGAGTATTTTCTGCTTCGCAGCAAGCGCTATCGTCCTGGCAGGAGGATTTCTCAACTCCTGGCAGAGGAAGGGGCAATCTTTTTCTTTGGATCATTGGGAACTCTTTATCCAGCATCAGCATAGCCTACCAACGTGATTTATTACTACTCGTATCAATCTATTCATATATAAGGATTTCTAGATACGATTCTCTTTGCCAAAAGAGATATAAGTATTCTCAAAAAAGGTTCCCACCGGTGAGTTTTTAGAGGATTTCGGTTACTACAATGGTCAGAACAATCACTCTCTGCTACTCGCAAAAAAAAAATTGCAGTTTACCTTTAGATCCGCCGCTATTGGGGTGCATCTTTTTTTTGGCTTCTTCTTACTCTTTCTTGCCTAGCGTATTCATGCCGAGCATTGAATAGAGCGGACAGGTCCCGACAATTCCCGTCACGAGCAGGATCAGTCCGATAAACGCAACAAGATACGACCATGGTGCTGCGACCGTATTCACCACGAAGAGGTAGAGCAGGATAATTCCAAGAATGATCCTGATCACACGATCAATCATGCCAACATTCTTTTCTCCAATCTTCACACCTTTTCACCAGGATATAATAGCATGGATTAGAATATAAAATTATTGCATATCTGCCACGAACACTTAATCTATTTTCTCCTAAATACATATCAAAGATGGAGCTGCCCGAAATGCGGCGAGATACTCTGTGTTCATAAATCGCAATGTCTTTATTGCCGGCACACATGGCGCTAGAAAAGACCAAATGAAGGTGTGAGCTGGACAATGGACATCGTTATCCGCAATGAGATAACGTCGGACATCAAAGCGATATCGGAGATCACGAAAGCCGCTTTTGAGACTCTTGCAGTTAGTAACCAAACGGAACAGTTCATCATTGATGCACTGCGAGATGCGAACGCGCTTACCATCTCGTTGGTAGCAGTTGCCGGGAAAAAGGTGGTAGGCCACATAGCTTTCTCGCCTGTGACAATTTCCGATGGTAGCCCCGGTTGGTATGGTCTCGGCCCCATTTCTGTCTTGCCGGAATTACAGAAGCAGGGTATCGGAAAATCTCTGATCCGTGAAGGCCTGTCCTCACTAAAGTCATTGGGTGCAAATGGCTGCGTGCTCGTGGGAGATCCCGGCTACTACGAGAGGTTCGGCTTCAGAAGTCCCTCGGACCTGGTTATTGACGGCGTTCCGCAGGAGTACGTTCTTGCGTTGCCGTTCGATGAACGCAAAGCCAGCGGTACTGTGATATTTCATGATGGCTTTGCAGCAACCGGCTAACAGGGCGCAGGGGCCAATCGGCGAAATAGGGCGCTCTGGCTTGTCTCTGTGTTGGGGAGCGCCATATTCGGCATAGGTAAGACCACATGGTGGCCACTTTCGGCCGTTCATCAAAACCGGTCTTGAAGAAGGATCATAACGAGTTGGCTTGGGAGAAGTAAAGGGGGCTGTGGTTGCCGGCGGAGGTCAGACGAATATATGAAAGAAACATCAATTAGATCATGGGATGAGTTCGTCGAGCAGGTGGAGAAGCTGCAGGCTGAAAGAGATGCCTACGCCAAACAAACATCCTCATTTTTCTCAGAATTGCTCTATCGTGGTCAGCGAGACTCATGCATGAAGCTAGAGACAACACTTGAGCGATCGATACCGCATGAGATAACCCTAAGTAAGTACTATAACTTTGTCTATATCATACGGGCGAAGATCGAATCTGTAACAGGCAAGGATTGGTGTATTCCTTCGCGAGAGGAATTCGAAAAGTGGTGCGATGAGCAGCACATTCCTTTGCATGACATTCCTGGATACTCCTTCCTTGCATATCTTCGGCACCATGGCCTGCCGTCTCCCCTCTTAGATTGGACAAGATCTCCTTACGTGGCCGCGCACTTTGCCATGGCACCGCCTCCGCTTGAGGGTGTGCAACATGCTGCGATCTATGTCTATCATGAAGCAAAGGGATGGAAAAATGGAGACGATGAGGCACCCGCCATTCAGAGCCTTGGCCCCTATGTCACCACTCACCGTAGACACTATCTTCAGCAGAGTGAATATACAATCTGCACCGCGGGGAAAGGCCGATTACTTCGGTACGCTTCTCATGAAACAGTTGTGGCCCGAGATGATAACGGCCAAGATGGGCTCTGGAAACTCATCATCCCGATTTCCGAAAGGGTGGATTTTATCGAACACCTTCAAAGGATGAACATCAATCCATTTTCCCTTTTTGAGACAGAAGATAGTCTGATGGAGGATATTTACCTTTCAGAGATGTTTCTGCGGAAACGTCTTTAATTAGGCTTACTGACGATATGCACTAAAGTTGCGTGCGTTATGCGTTTACCCGCGTTCGGTAGAGCACCACGTTTGGCACGAAATAGGAGGAAATATGGACTTCACAAAATTTGAGACTGTATCAATCAAAAATCATCCCGAGTTGGACGAAAAGTGGGTTCAGGCACGAATCGCGGAAGATCCGTCTATCCTTGGTCTTGGCGATGTTATCCTAAAAGACAAGGAACGTCCACAACCTAGAGCCGGGCGTCTTGATCTTCTCCTTCAGGAAGCAGAATCCAACGGACGATACGAGGTCGAGGTCCAACTCGGTCAGACAGACGAAAAGCACATTATCCGAACGATTGAATACTGGGACATAGAACGACGCAGATATCCTCAATACGAACACATTGCGGTGATTGTCGCTGAAGATATTACAAGCCGATTCCTAAATATAATTAGCCTATTCAACGGAATGATTCCACTTGTCGCCATCCAGATGAAAGCGCTCAAGGCAGGAAATAGCATTGGTCTTGTATTCACTACGGTCGTCGATCAGATGACACTCGGACTCTTAGACGAAGATGAGGAAGTTCAAGAGACAACTGACCGCTCCTATTGGGAATTGCGTGGCTCGAAGAAGACTGTCGCCATTGCCGACGAACTGCTTGAACTTGCGCGAATTCACGATAAGGCATTGGAACTAAAATTCAATAAGTTCTACATTGGATTGGCAAAGGAAGGCCAAACGCGCAACTTCATAATATTCCGTCCAAAGAAAGGATTCCTCAGATTTGAGCCTCGCCTAAAGAGTACCACAGAGACCCAAGAATTTCTGGCCTCCGCCGAACTCAATGTAATGGACTATGATAGCCGATGGGGGCGTTACCGTATCCGACTGCAACCAGGGGACGTTGAGAAATTCAAAACGGTTCTCGCAGAAGTCATTGCTCGAGCATTTGCTGAGAGCAACAAAGATTAAGTGTCGAACAATGAAATTAATTAGTTTAATGAAAAATAAATAATATACTCTATTTTTCAAAGTACTTGCATATCAACTGCAGCCCGATCCTCCGCAAAATATCTCTCCTTCAGCTTAAGCGCCACCTTCGCCAGTCGATCAGCATGGCACCTCGATGAGCGGCCCGATGACCGCAGCAAAGGCCTCCTGGGAGGCGATGCCCGTCGTTTCGGCAAGTTTAAACTTAAGAAGCATGTGAGGATTCAGTTATGGCCAATACCTGCAAAGAAGGAAATTTCGACGAAAAACCACCGGTGAATGTTGAAGAATATGATAAGTCCATCAGGCTATTTTGTGGTGCTTACGAAGAGATGTTTAAACTGACTCATTGCTACCTGCGAGCGAGGCTTCCCGAGCAGGCCAGGATTCTGGTAGTAGGCGCAGGCACCGGTATGGAAATTTCCGAATTTGCTCCTTTGAACCCTGGCTGGTCCTTTTGTGGCGTTGATCCTTCTGCAAATATGCTGGCTCTTGCCGGAAAAAAAATCTGTGAAAAGAATCTGGCCTGCGAAATTGAGCTGAAAAAGGGGTATGTGCATGACCTTAAAGATGAGGAGGTTTTCGACGCTGCCACCTGCATTCTGGTAATGCATTTTTTGAAAGACGACGGGACCAAATTAAAGCTACTCGAAAGTATATGCAAACGCTTGAAGAGCGGTGCTCCTTTTGTATTGATAGATGGCTTTGGAGAGCCGGGCAGTATGGATTTCGAGGAGATCAAAGCGGCCTGGAAGAATTACCCGATTATTAGCGGTGTGCCAGGCGAGATGGTGGAAAACGTCTTCAATGAAGTTATTATGAAGATGATCCAATTTGTTCCAGAGTCGCGTATAATGGAATTGCTGGAAACGGCGGGCTTCACAAGGGTGTCTAAATACTTTTCAGGATTTCTCTATGGTGGTTGGATGGGCTATAAGAAATAGATATCAAAGAAGCCGAACAGCGAAATTGCGGCAGCGCATCCATGCAAGCAAGTTGCGATTTATTTTTAATGAATACCCC
>SESF01012269.1_pt1 | contig 34491 bp, 34 predicted proteins | sample 3171521 | NCBI WGS metagenome assembly SESF01 (sample SAMN10866945, study PRJNA518727) | freshwater metagenome | biome: subpolar coniferous forest; feature: holomictic lake; material: water; isolation source: holomictic Lake 227, 6 m and 8 m depth | place: Canada: near Kenora, Ontario | collected...
TGCTCACCAAGCCCATCGGGACGGGCGTCATCACCACTGCCATGAAACGCGGCGCGGCCGACTCGGAAACGGCTTCGAGGGCCATCGGGGTCATGACAATGCTGAACGGTCCGGCGGCGCGCGTCCTTGCTGGCTTCGATGTCGGAGCGGTTACCGACGTGACGGGCTTTGGCCTCATGGGCCACCTCCGGGAGATGTCGCGGGGGAGCGGAATGGATATGGAACTAATTGCTTCTACCGTGCCCTTGATTCCCGGAGCCCTGGCCCTGGTCCGCGAGGGCATGGTGTCAGGCGGATCGAAGGCCAACGAAGAGCTTGTCGGCGATGTGGCAGACTGGGCGCCCTCGCTGCCGGCCGACCGGAAGACCCTCCTCTGCGATGCGCAGACGAGCGGGGGCCTCCTGGCCTCCGTCGCCGCCGGTCAGGCCGATGCGCTCGTGAAGGCGCTGAGGGAGGGTGGCTGTGCAGAGGCAGCAATCGTTGGGCGGGTCCTGGCACGGGGCCCGGGACGCATCACGGTCCTCTAGCTCAGGCGCGGCCTTCCGGAACTATCATCACAACAGCGATATTCCATGCTCCTTGCAGGCCTTGCGGGTTTCCCCGGACCAGAGGCTGACCTGGATCTCGCCGATATGGGCCTTCCTGAGGAAGTACATGCAGAGCCGCGACTGTCCGATGCCACCGCCGATGGACAGGGGCAGCTTTCCGGACAGGAGGCTGGCATGGTAGAGGAGTTTGGCCCTCGCCTCGCAGCCGCGCATGGCGAGCTGCCTCCCCATGGCGACCTCGTCGACGCGTATGCCCATCGATGAAAGCTCGAAGCTCCGCCCGAGCACGGGGTTCCACACAAGGATGTCCCCGTTGAGCCCGTGGTACCCGGCCTCGTTGGGCGTCGACCAATCGTCATAGTCGGGAGCTCTTCCATCGTGGAGGGCACCGTCAGAGAGCGGGTGGCCGATGCCGATCACGAAGACGGCCTTCCTCTCCTCGCAGATGCGGTCCTCGCGCTCCCTCGGGCTCAGTTCTGGCCAGCGGCTGCGGAGTTCCTCGGAGTGGATGAAGGTGATCGCCTCCGGGAGGATGGGAACGATGGTACCGTACAACTCGCTCATCCAGTATTCGGTGCGTACGATGACGCTGTAGATGCGCTCGACGATACGGGTGAGGAAGCCGAGGTTCCTGTCCTCGCGGCGGATTGAACGCTCCCAGTCCCACTGGTCCACATAGAGCGAGTGGATGTTGTCGAGCTCCTCATCGGGCCTGATGGCGTTCATGTCGGTGTAGAGGCCCAGGCCGGTTTCTATGTCGTACTCGGCGAGGGCCATGCGCTTCCACTTGGCCAGCGACTGCACGATCTCCGCCTCGACGCCCATGTCCTTCACCCTGAAGGAGACCGGCTTTTCTATACCATTCAGGTCGTCGTTGATTCCCGTGCCCTTTTCGAGGAAGAGGGGCGCTGTGACGCGACGGAGGCGTAGCTCGGTGGAGAGGTTGAGCTGGAAAAAATCCTTGATCTGCATGATCGCCGTCTCGGTCTGCTTGACGTCGAGGAGGGATCGGTACCCCGGAGGGAATTGTAGGCTTGCCATGGTGGGCCGATGATGTTCCATGACCGGGGCCTCTGTCCAGCGGGAACCGACGTGGATGCCCCGGCAGCGGCCCGCTGCCTTGTGCCAGGCCCGGCTTCGCGCGTATCCTCGCCCGATGAGCAGAGCCACGATCACCCTCAAGCCCAAGGAAGACCTCAGGATCAGGTGGGGTCACCCCTGGATCTATGACAATGAGATCGCCAAGGTTGAGGGGCAGCCAGCGCCCGGCGACGCGGTCGACATCGTCGATGCGCGCGGCATCCCCGTGGGCAGCGCCTTTTTCAATCCAGCCTCCAAGATCCGCTGCAGGCTCTTCTCAAAAAAGCCGCGCGAGGCCGATGAGGCCTTTTTCCGCGAAGCCATCACGGCGTCCCTGTCGTGGCGGAGGAATTTCTTCGACCCGGAAAAGCAGAGCCTCAGGCTCGTCTTCGGCGAGGCCGACGGGATCCCAGGCTTGATTGTTGATTCTTTTGTCGACGCGAGCTCAGGCAAGCGTTGGCTTTCCGCCCAGTTCCTCGCCCTCGGTGTCGAGACTCGCAAGGCCGAGATTCTCGCTGCGCTTGCGGCTGTGTTTCCGTCCCACGGCATCATTGAGCGCTCCGAAGCGCCGGTGCGCGCCTACGAGGGTCTCAAACCGGCCGTGGGACTCCTCGCTGGCGAGGCGCCATCAGGTCTTGTGATAGCGGAGAACGGTCTTGAATTCGCCGTGGATCTCCTGGAGGGCCAGAAAACCGGGTGGTTTCTCGACCAGCGCTCCAACCGCGCTGCGGCTGCGCGGCACGCCATCGATCCGGTGACGGGAAAGGGACGCCGCGTCCTCGACTGTTTTTCCAACGCTGGGGGCTTCGGCCTTGCGGCGGCAAAGGCCGGGGCGATTTCTGTCAGTTGCGTGGATTCCTCAGCAGTGGCCGTCGCTTCCGCGCTGTCCAATGCAGAGCGGAATGGCTTGGGCGACCGTGTCAGCGCAGTAGACGCCAATGCCTTTGACCATCTTCGCAACCTCGAGCGCGCCCACGAGCGCTTCGGCCTGGTCATCCTCGATCCGCCAGCCTTCGCGAAGAACCGCGCCTCCGTCGAGGGTGCTCACCGTGGCTACAAGGACCTCAACCTCCGCGCCCTGAAACTCCTTGAGCCGGGCGGCATCCTCGTGACCTGCTCCTGCTCCTTCTGGTTCGACCGGGATCTTTTTTCGCGCACGCTTGAGGAAGCAGCCCGCGATGCCGGGCGCCGCTTCCGCATAGTAGAGGAGCGCGGCCAGGACCACGACCATCCCATCGTGTCGGGCTACGCGGAGTGCAGGTACCTCAAGTGCCTTATACTCGCCGCTGAGTAGAGCCTGAGTAGAGTCTGGTGGGGCGGATCTCTTCTTCCGCTACGATTTTTTCTTTTTCTCTCCTGCCGACGCAAGCGCCGGGGTCCTGCATGGGCGTACTGTCTGCATGAAACGACACAAGGCGCCGCGGATCGCCGCCCTTTCCGCACTGCTTTTCCTGGCCTTTCCCTGGCTGCTTTCCTGCTGCACCCCTTACAGCGCGGCGCAGGGCGGACAGGGCCTCCGCATCATGTCCTGGAATGTGCTGTCGCTCTTTGACGGCCTGGACGATGGCAACGAGTATTCCGGCTTTTCGGTAGCCAGGGGCGAGTGGAGCGAGGCGAAGTACCGGGCCCGACTCGATCTCATCGCGAACGTCATCCTGCGCGCCGGCGCAACGGGAGGCAAACCCGGACCGGACATCTGCTGCCTCGTGGAAATCGAAAAGAAATCGGTGCTGGACGATCTTGCCGGAGGCCCGCTTTCCAAGGCGGGCTACCGCTATCGCGCCTTCGCTGCGGCCAAGGGCAGCCCCATCGGCGTCGGAATCCTCTCGCGGCAGCCCCTTGCCGACGCCAAGGCCTGGGGCCTCTCCTATGGCGAGCGTGCAGGCAGGCCCGTGCTCGAGGCCCGCGTGGAGCGCCCTGGCGGCGACCTGGTGATCTTCCTGTGCCACTGGAAGTCGAAGCTCGAGGGGGCAGAGAAGACCGAGGCGGAGCGGCGAGAAGCTGCAAGGCTCCTCGGGGACCTGTTCAAAAAGCATTATGCGGAACAAACAACGGTGTCCGTCATCGCCTGTGGGGACTTCAACGAGAATCCCGATGAGTCGGCCCGCACAGGGGGGCGCTACGGAACAGCCTTCGAACGGGATCCAGGAGCGGCAGGCAAAGGTGACGCCATCATCCTCGGGAGCCGGTCTGCAACCCTGGCTGCCTCCCCTCCCGGATCGACCCTCTACAGTCCCTGGGACGATGTCGAATCGTACAGTTATAGCTATAAGGGAAACCGCGAGCGTATCGATGGCTTCGTGCTCGGGCCCTCGTTGCTGGATGGCCACGGCCTCGACTATGCCGCATTCCGGGTGCTGGGCGAGGGACTCATGGACAGCTCCGGGAATCCGATACCCTGGTCGCGGAAGACGGGAACGGGATGGTCCGACCACCTCCCCATCCTCCTCGAGCTATCCTCGAATGCCCTCCCCTGAGCCTTGCCAGCGCGGCTTGCGGGCAGGGCGGGCAGGGCCGGGAGGAGTTTTCCCATAGACAAAAAAGAACCAGAAGAGAAGGGTCCCGAGCGCGTAGAGGGCTGCTGTGATGGTGAAGGAGGGCGCGAAGCCGCCACGCCAGATCAGCCATCCCGACAGGCGGGCGGAGATGGTCCAGGATCCCGTCCATGCCAGCATTTTCACTGCGTTGACCGTGATCATCCGGGAGGGTGGCACGAGTTCGAGGGCGAACATGTCCTGTATGGGCGTCGCGAGGTTCATCAGGGCCTGGCGCACCATGTAGGCGAGGATCGCCAGCGGCAGCCAGCGGATCCACGCGAGCACGAGGATCAAGGGGACGGAGATGCTCTGTGTTATGAGGATCGTCATCGGCTTGCCGAGCCTGCGTGCGATCAGCGGTCCTGTGGCCATGCCGAGGAAGGTGGCAACCTGCCCCGCGGCTACGGCGGCACCGATGGCTCCGTCACCGAGCCTGAAGACATCCTTGAAATAGAGGTTGAGGTAGGGGATGGTGAGGCCAGCGCCGAGTCCGACGAGGAAGCCAGGCAGGATGAGCTTGATCCAGAGGCTCATTCCTATGGCATCGCCCTTCGCTTCGCCCTTCGCCTCGCCCTTTGCCTCGCCCTTTGCGGGGCTGCGGCGGATCTCGGGGGCCTTTCCGTCCTTGAGCCGCGCGAAGGGCAGGAGGGCAGAGAGCATGAAGGCCGCCCCGATGGAAAGCCCGATGCGGTAAGCGAGGATCTCGCCTGCGCCGAGGGCGACCGCCAGGTCCTTGACGCCTCCTCCGAGAAGCGAACCGATGACACCCGTGCCCATGGAAAGGGCACCGTTCAGGCTGAAGAGGTGCATGCGCTCGCCCTCTCCTGAGTTGCGCATGAAGAAGGGACCGGAGCTGACCTGGAATACAATGGAAAAAGAACCTGCGAGGAAGGCCGCAGCAAGCACCACATTGCCTGAATCGGCGATGCCCTGAGCAAGGCTTGCAAGCGAAACAAAGATGGCTGCAAGGGGCAGGAGTCTTTTCAGGTTGAAGCGAGCGGCGATGAATGAAGCGGGGAGGGCGACGAGGGCCGACCCGAGGGCTTTGGTTGCGAGCACCCCTCCGATCGTGTCCTCTGAATAGCCCACGCGCTTTAAATAAAGGCTGAGGAGGAGGGCGAACTGGTTCGTGCCGATCCACAAGAGGGATTGCCCGAGGAGGTAGAGCCGCGCGTTTCCGCTGAATGCCGCAAAGGCTTCGCGGTATTCTGCGAGCATCCTTCCTGCCGGGCCTTTGGGGAACAAGGGCCTTCGGGATGCGGCTGGATGGGATTGGGGCATCCTCCGAGGCTAGCGCCTGGGGGATCGATGGTCAACGGGAGCCATGAAAGCGGCTCTCCCTTGCCTTGCCCCTCCCCCCCGCTTCGGCATACACTAGTCCGGATATGGCCGATGGCAGACCCCTGATCGCGCAGGGAGACCTTACTCTCCTCCTTGACGTGCACGATCCTGCCTTTGATGCGGCGCGGGCGGAGCTTGGCGCCTTTGCATCGCTCGAAAAGAGCCCGGAGCACCTCCACACCTATCGCATAGGCCCACTTTCCCTCTGGAATGCCGCGAGCGCAGGCCTCGCTCCCGATGATGTCATCGCCTCGCTCGAGCGCTGGTCGCGCTACGAGCTTCCGCGTGACCTCGCCTTCATTGTCCGCGACACCATGGCGCGCTTCGGGCGCCTCGTATTGTCTGAATTCCCCGGATCCGAGGGTCGCGAACTCCTGTTGGTTTGCTCCGACCCTGAGCTTGCCGCGGAGATCGGCGCGACTCGCAAGATCGCACAGTGGCTTTCTCCGGCCAGGCTGCCTCCGGGCGAGGCTGAAGACGATGGCCGGGCCAGGAGCTTCCTTGTCAGGCTCGTCGACCGGGGTACCGTCAAGCGCGAACTGCTCAGGCTTGGCTGGCCTGTGCGCGACGAGGCCCCCCTCGTCGCGGGCGATCCCCTGTCGCTGAACCTCATGCCCGAGCGGCGCTCCGGCGGCGCCTTCTCGCTCCGGCACTACCAGTCCGATTCACTGGCCGCCTTCCTGGGAGGCGGCCTGCCGGGCTCGGGCTACGGGGTCATCGTGCTGCCCTGCGGCGCGGGCAAGACGATCGTAGGAATGGCCGCGATGTCGGCCATCGGAGCGAAGACCCTCATAATTACTACCAATATCGCGGCGGTCCACCAGTGGATGGACGAGCTGCTGGACAAGACCGACTTGCCGCGGGAGTCCATCGGCGAGTACACAGGCGGAGCGAAGACCGTGCGCCCCGTGACCGTCGCCACCTACCAGATCCTGACCTGGCGGCCCGACAAGGAATCCGACTTCCCCCACTTCGACCTTTTCCGGAAGGAGAAATGGGGTCTTATCATCTATGATGAAGTGCACCTCCTTCCCGCACCAGTGTTCCGGGTTGTCGCCGAGATCCAGGCGGTCCGTCGCCTCGGCCTCACGGCTACGCTCGTGCGCGAGGATGGCCGCGAGGAGGATGTATTCAGCCTGATAGGACCCAAGCGCTATGACGTTCCCTGGAAGGACCTCGAGAGGAAGGGCTTCATTGCCGAGGCGTATTGCCATGAAATCCGCATACCCATGTCGGAGCACGACGAGCTGCGCTACTCGGTGGCGGAGCCGAGGGAACGCCATCGCCTTGCGGCAGAGAACACGGCCAAGTTCGAGGCGGTGCGTCAGCTCGTCGAGAACCACCCCGACGACCTCGTCATGGTGATCGGCCAGTTCCTGGACCAGCTCGGCAAGATGTCCAGGATCCTCGACGCGCCCCTCATCACGGGCAAGACACCCAATGCCGAGCGCGAACGCATCTACGAGGAATTCAGGCGGGGCCGCACAAAAGTCATAGTTGTTTCCAAGGTGGCAAACTTCGCCATCGACCTCCCTGACGCTTCGGTTGCCATCCAGATGTCCGGCAGCTTCGGGTCCAGGCAGGAGGAAGCCCAGCGCCTTGGCCGCATCCTCAGGCCGAAGGCTCGCAACTCGTTCTTCTACTCCCTCGTGTCGCGCTATACGGTCGAAGAGGAATTCGCTTCCAACCGCCGCAAATTCCTCGCCGAGCAGGGCTACCGCTACCAGATCGAGGCCTGGGAATGAGCGCGCGCGCGGCAAGGCCACGTCGGCTGGCCGGCGAGGTCCCGCCCGAGGGCGCATGGGAGGCCCGACTTCTTTCCATGGGGACGGGCAAGCTGCTGGCAATGACCCGCAACTATCTCGGGCCCGTGAAGACTCCCTACGACAAGAATGAGATTGTCGGACGTCTGGTGGCCTTCGTGAAGAGGCCCGAGACGAGGGCTGCCATTGCCGGCCTCCTCGATCCCGTGGACGCCCGGCTCGTCGGTGCCCTCCTCCTTGCCGGTCCTCTCCCCGAGGACGCGTTGCGCGACCTCTTCCGGGAGGATATCCGCGCCTTCGATTTCGGGCTCAGGCTCGCGAACCTCACCGATCGTCTTGTCCTTTTCGAGCAGCCTTCTGCCGGGGGTTCCCTCATTGCGGTCAATCCCCTCCTTGCGCCTGACCTCCTGCACCTCTGCCTGTCGGCGCGGGTCATCGTGGGGGCTGTTCCGAAAGAAGGGAACATGCCCTCTCCCCTGGTGATGCCCGCTGCGGCAGGGACAGCAGGAAGGGCCAGCAACGGACCTCTGGGAGCCGCCCTCGCAGCCGCCTTCATCGGCCTTCTCCACCACAATCCCGCGGGTCTGAGGAAGGGTGGAATCCTCGGGAAAAAGGCCGAGTCGCGTCTTGCACTGCTCTTGCCGGAACTTGCTGCGGACAAGGCCCGGCTGGACACCCTGGTCTGCGGACTGGCGGGAACGGGGGTGCTTTCGCGCGGCGAGGGCGAAGGCGAGGAGGCTGGGGTCGACGCGGCCGCTTTCATGGCACTCGCCGGCCTCTGGGGATCACGGCTACCGCTTCGGCTGGCGGTGGCCTCTGCATTCGGAAGCATGGCACATGACCAATTGCCCGATGCACCCGGGCCCGACGAATTCGCGCGCTTCCTCGGTGCCGCCCTGTCTGCGCTTCCGGACGGGACGGTGCTGCCTGCTGCCGGACTGCGACGCTGGATAGGCATTGCAGCCCTCAGGGCAGGCGTAGCGCGCGATCCCGCCTTGCTCGAGGCCACCCTGTCCGCCCTCATCGACCTGGGCTGGCTCGCCCGCGAGGGCGGCGGGAGCGTCCGCATCGGGGGTGAACCCGGGGATAGTACTCGATATGATGAAGAGCGGCACCGGAGGGTATTCGTGACCGATGGATCGCATTCCCTGTCGGTGCTGCCGGAGGCTGGACTCGATGACCGGATCTTCGCACTCCTTGTTGCGGTGCCGAAGGTCTATGGGAAGGTCTGGGAGCTGGAACTTGGGCGCGATTCCATCAGGCGGGCCTTCGGAGCGGGCCTCGAGGCAGGTGAAATCGTTGCCAGGCTCTCATCTGGTTGCGGGATGCCCCTCCCGCAGAGCCTTGCCTTTTCCATCGAATCCTGGCGAGACGAATACCGCTCGCTGCGCCTTTTTCACGGTTTTGTCCTGGTCTGCGACGAGCGGGGCAGGCGCATCGTGGAAGGCCATCCTGAACTCTCCGCGATGGTGGCGGCCCGTCTCGGCGACGGGGTCTTCGCCATCGCCGCCAGGACCCACGACGAGATCAGGTCGCGCTTTGCCGAGGCCGGGCTGGAGTTGCCTGGGGAGATCCACGCCTTCGGTGCGCCCGACTCGCTGGCAGTTCCTGGTGCCGGGCTCATGGAGACCTATCGTGCTTCAGGGACTCCGCCGGAAGACTTCGCCGCCATCGCGGGCTCGCTCTGGCGGGAACTTTCGGATGCCGGGGCCACGGCAGGAGAAGAGGGTACCCTTGATGGCCTTCCCGAAAGCCCTGGCGACCTCGACCCTACGCCGCGCCTCGAGGCGCTCAGGGCCCTCCTTGTAGCCAGGGCCGCCGGCGCGCCAACGGAACTTACACGTGAGTTGTCGGAACGGATAGAGTCCCGTCTCATCCTTGACGCCGCACAGCTCGGACGTGCCGACGTCAGTCTTGGCGCCATCGAGGCGGGCGGCCTGGACTACGGAGGCAAGGCGCGGATCGCCGAACGCGCGCTGCGCACGCGCGGGGACCGTCTGGAAATTCGATACCAATTGAGTGGAGAGCCGCCAACGGTTGCCATTGTCCGTCCGACGCGCCTCGAGAAGACCCCCAAGGGCATCGTCCTCGAGGGCGAGGACCTGACCACGGGCTCCCCGCTCAGGCTCCCCCTCGGGGCAGCCAGCATGGTGCGCAGGCTGCGCGCCACACCATTCGGAGATGACCAATGAAGAGTAATCGCAACAATTCAGATGATTTTGGCCACCAGGGCCAGCTCAAGCTCGCCGTGCTCGTCGATGCCGACAATACCCAGGCTTCCATCGTGGAGGGGCTTCTCGGCGAGATCGCGAAGTACGGAGTGGCCAGCGTCAAGCGCATCTATGGCGACTGGACGAGCACCAACCTCCGTTCATGGAAGGAAAAGCTCCTCGAGTATGCCATCCAGCCGGTACAGCAGTTTGCCTACACCTCGGGCAAGAATTCCACCGACTCCGCGATGATCATCGACGCGATGGATCTCCTGTATACCGAAAACCTCGACGGATTCTGCGTGGTGTCGAGCGACTCTGATTTCACGCGGCTTGCCGCCCGTCTCCGCGAGGACGGCAAGCTCGTCCTGGGCTTCGGGCAGAAGAAGACGCCCAAGCCCTTCGTCGCAGCCTGTGACAAGTTCGTGTATACGGAGATACTGCGCGAGAACGAGGACGACAACCACGGAGGCCGCGAGCCGAAAAAGGAAGCAGCCCCCGACATGAAGGGTGACAAGAAGATCAACACCCTGCTGAGTGCCGCCGTCGAAGACTCGGCAGATGAGTTCGGCTGGGCCTATCTCGGTGCGGTTGGTACCTACATCGCCAACAGGCAACCGGAATTCGATTCCCGCAACTATGGCTTTCGCAAGCTTGGCGACCTCATCAAGGCCTCCGGACTTTTCGAGATCGACGAGCGGGACAATCCCTACAACCCCGGCAAGCAGCTCTACATGCGACTGCTCCAGAAAGGCGGGGGCAGGAGGTAGGGCGGGCGGAGGGGACCGGCCCTAGGATTGCTTCACAAGCCGCGATACGGCGATGCCGAGAAGCGCGGCGGCTCGGGCGCGGTCGCCTGAGCTGCGCGAAAGGGCTTCTGATATGTGGCGGGCCTCGACTTCCCTGAGCGTGAGGAAGTGTCCCTGGGGATCTTCGAACACAGGAACCACGGATTCATCGGCTCGGTCCAGCTTGCTTAAAAGGGCGATGTGCTGGCGGGCCTTGGCGAGGATGGTGCCGACACGTGCCACCGAGATCGGCTTTGCCACGAAGTCGAAGGCGCCCTTGGCGATGCACTCCGACACGGTATCAGGATTCTCGTCGCCGGTCACCACGGCTACAAGACTCTGCGGCGCTATCATCCTCACCTCGTGGAGTATCGATGTGCCGGCCCTGTCTCCGAGGTCGAGATCGAGGAGTACCAGATCAAAGCGCTCCTGTGCGAGGGCGGCGAAGAGTTCCTTGGCCGTGGTTGCCGTGCGATATCGGTCTTCGCCCATCATCTCCACGGCCCGCGTCTCGAACTCGAGGGTGGTCGGCTCGTCATCGACGAGAAGGAGCGATAGGCTGGGATCGTCGGCGTTCCCGGAGTGGGCCATGCGGTTCATTCCGGAGAGTGTAGCGCGAAGATCCGGATCTCACCAGCCTAGAATTCGCTGCCTGTTTCCTTTCCCTATCCTTGCAAGCTCGGCCCGCAGTGGCAGCTCCGGGTCCCGCTTTTGCTTCATCTCGATCGCGAACTGGTTCATGGAGAAATGCCGGAATAGGAGGACCTCTTCCTGGAGCCCGGGCGTATCGGCGTATGCCTTGGTGAGCTCGTCCGCGTATATCCGGAAAAGGCCCCGCGGCCCGAGTTCTCCGTAGCCCGAGATCCACAGCGGTACGCCGAGGGCTCCATGCATGCGATGTGCGATGCGCGCCATTTCCACCTGGCTCTCCCTGAGGAGGGCTTCGAGGTCGCGCCGGGTGCCGCTGCCGCGCCGATCCGCAATCGCCAGCAACTTCCCCAGCTCGGCCGTCCTGGGAGTGTGGACCGGCGTCTTGTTTATAATTATGACATCACGCCGGAAATCGAGGCCAAGTTCCCTGCGGAACCAGCCTTCGGCCAGCTTGCCCGACTGTCCGACAAGGTATCGCCGGTTCTTTGACAATTGCTCGTTTTTCCCGGGATTGTCCGCGACAAGGACGAAGGCGGGCTCATCGGTTTCCGTTATCTCGTCAAGGGCCTCGTTGTAGACGACCGGATTCTCGATGCGGTAGTCGTCATGGCCCATTTCCACGCAAAGCTCGTCCTGCAGGGAAGCGAGGGCGGGGACAGCCTTCTGCCATGCGCTCACCCTGCCGCGGAATTCCCCGCGAAGCTCCGAGAAGACAGAATATGCCGACGCTTTCAAGCGTATCCCATCCACCGCTCGAGGGCATCGGCCACGAAGTCCTCGTCATTCGACAGCGGGGAGACCCACCGTGCCGCCTCCTTCGCAGCAGGTACTGCATTGGCCGGTGCGCAGGAAAATCCCGCCTCCCGGAGCATGTCGAGGTCGTTCATCGCGTCACCCATGGCTATGCAGCGCCCGAGGGGAATGCCGAGGTGGGAAGCCAGCCGGGCGAGTCCGACGCTCTTGTCGACACCCAGGGGGAGGACTTCCAGAAAACAGGGTTTGGAAATCAGGACCTCCGCCCTTCCGCTGAAATGGGCAGAGATCTCGGAGAGGAGTCCCGGCATGAGGGCGGGATCGCCAGGAACGACGATCTTGAGCGTCCGGCGCTCAAAAAAAAAGCTCGGGTCGGTCAGGGGCAGGGTTTGCTGGCCAGTCAGGCGGCTGTCCTCTGCGGTCCACTCGCTCCATCCGTGGTGGTAGATGATCCCGTCCTCGTAGATCTGCCACGGGAAGCCCCGCGCCTCGATCTCGGAGGCAACCTCGTGGCAGAGCGCCTGTGGCAAGCGCGTCTCGTCGAGGACCTTGCCCGTGGCGGATTCCACGATCTCCCCGCCATTGGTCGCGATGATGTAGTCGTCGGGTCCGCGGAGGCCCAGGAGGTCGATGTAGCGGCGCATGCTGTAGATGTTGCGGCCTGATGCGAGCACCACCTTGGCACCACCGCGGTGGGCGTGCGCCAGGGCCTCGCGGTTGGCGACGGATATGGAAAGGTCGGTGTGGAGGAGGGTGTCGTCCAGGTCCAGGGCGACAAGATCAAAATGCACAATTAGGCCTTTCGAGTTCCGGGTACGCCCATGTTGCGGATCTGCGCGGTGTGGTAGGCGTCGTGGGTGAGGTACCAGGCGAGGGCCTGGGCGAGGGTGATGCCCCAGGAAGGGATCGTGCGTTCTGCAGTCGCATCGTCCAGTTCCCGGAGCAGCACGGAAAGCCGGGCGTGCAAATCCTCGAGGCAGGCGAGGGTCGCTTCCCAGGATGCAGCATCGACGGTATCGGGCTTTCCGAAGCTGTCTTCCCCTGCTCTCAGGGGGAAGGTCCCGATGACTTCTTCCCCGGCAATGGCTGTCGCCAGGAAGTGTTTGCAGTATGCCACATGGATGGCTACGCCCCAGGCCGAATGGCCTTCGAATGTCGCGGTGGAGGCTGCGTCTCCGGGGGACAGTTTTCTGAGCGTGGCAACCAGGGAATCGCCATTGAAGGATTTTCCGTTGAACTCGGCGTCGGAGTAATCGAGGATCGTTTCGAGGAGTTTCATGCCCTGATCATGGCAGTTTGGGCCCAGAATGGGAAGCGAAGCCGAGTCCGATTTCTTCTGCAAGGCTCTTGAGTTTCCTGTCGAGCGTGAAAATCCTGCAGGGGCGGACCGCGCAGGCTGCCAGCAGTCCCGCATCGACCCAGCCGATGCCCCGGGCGGCAAGCTTCCGGGATTCAATGAAGACCAGTATCGCTGCATCGGATGCCTGGGCGAGCTTGGGCAGGTAGCCAAGCATGGACAAAAAAGCTTTGCGGTCATGGATCGAGCCGAGGGCCAACTCACCGGTCACCCAGGGATGGGAGAGAACCTCGTCCGCCTCGAGCAATTCCACGAGTTGTCGATTGCCTTGCCTGAGGTGGTCTATCCAGACGCTCGTATCAACGAGGATCACGGGCGTTCCGCGACTGCCTCAATGTCCTGCCGGCGTCCGGGCGCAAAGGCCTCCGGATCGCTGGCCCCGAAGGAGATCAGCCTCCTTCGGGCCTCCTGGGCGATCAGAGCCGAGAGACCGGCCCTGACCAGATCAGAAATCCTCTCGATGCCCGATACCTCCCTTGCATGGGAGACAAGATCATCGGAAAGTATTAGCGTACTTCTCATGAGCATGAATATGCCGCATTCATATGCGGCATTCAAGTGCTCTCCGCAATTATTGGATTTTTTCGAAGAACTGGTGAGACCCTACCGCGCCTCCCCCCTGCCATGGAGTGGGACTGGCGCGATTCCCGCAAGGTCGCCTATCACATTGACAAGCTCGCCATTGGCAGGAAGGACGATCTTCGAGTTGTGCTGGAGGGCCGTCTCAACGGCCTGGAGCTTACGGAGTATCTGGGCGTTGCCAACAAAGTATTTTTCTGCGGCCTCGTTGACGAGGGCAATGGCCTGGGCCTCGCCCTCTGCCTTGAGAATCTCCGCCTGCCTGATGCCCTCGGCCTTCTTGATCTCGGCGCGCTTCTGGCCGTCGGCCATGGTTTCCGTCGCGGTCGCGAAGTCGATGGCTGCCACTTTCTCGTTCTCGGCCTTGACGACCTTGTTCATGGTCTCCTGCACGTCCTTGGGTGGATCGATCTCCTTGAGCTCGGTTCGGACCACCGAAATCCCCCAGGTCTTCGTCTCGACGAGGAGGGTTCCGAGGAGCTCGGAGTTGATGCGCGAGCGCTCGGAGTTGGCGCTCTTGAGCGTTAGGGTACCGATGATGTTACGAAGGGTGGTCCGCGCGAGGTTCACGATCTGGTTTTGATAATTGTTGACATTGTAGACGGAGGCCTTGACGCTCTCCTCGTCGGCCTTGACACGGAAGTAGACCTGGGCGTCGACCCGGGCGTTGAGATTGTCGTTGGTGATGATCTCCTGGGGTTCTGCGTTGACCATCTGCTCGGTCGTGTTGACCTGGTAGAGCCTGGCGATCACTGGTATGACCCAGTGGAAGCCCGGCTCGGCAAAGCTCCTGTACTTGCCGAGGACCTCGATGAGTCCGCGATGGGTCGGGCGGACTATCCGGATGCCGGCGAAGAAGATGAAGACCACAAGAAAAGCGAGGGCGTAAAGCAGACCTTCCATCATGGAGGCCTCCTTTGGGGTTGGATACCTTTGAGTATACAGTAGGCAGGTCAGTCCTGCGCGTTTTTCGCAAGGCTTCCTTGTCATTTTGATTTCATGGTGATATCATATAGATATCTTGATGCAGGATATTCCTGCGGGAGGTCTCCATGAACGACACCCTTGAGAAAAAAATGTGGACGGTGAGCGGATTCTTCGCGCTCCTGGTCGAAATCGGGTTCTTTGGGCTTGCGGCATGGCTGGTCGTCGCCGCCGTACCCCTAATGGAACGGAGCGGCGCACCGACTCTCGGATTCTGGCTGGCCATGGGACTCGTCCTCCTGGCTTCCCTCCTCATGGGAGGTTTCTTCATCATCCAACCCAACATGGCGAAGGCCTTCACCTTTTTTGGTGCCTATGCCGGTTCCTGCCGGGCACCCGGTTTCCATTGGACCAATCCCTTCGTGATAAGGCGCGTCGTTTCCCTCCGCGTGCGCAATTTCGCGAGCCAGACCCTCAAGGTCAACGACCAGGGTGGCAATCCCATAGAGATCGGGGCTGTCATCGTCTGGCGTGTCGTCGACTCGGCCAAGGCCCTCTTCAATGTTGACAATTATGAGAGCTTCATAACGGTGCAGGCGGAGACGGCCATCCGTTACATGGCCAGCCGCTTCCCCTACGACGCCGGTCCCGAGGTCGAATCCCTGCGTGGCAGCCAGGACGAGGTGGCGGCCGAGCTTCGCAAGCAGCTGCACACAAGGCTCGCTGGCGCCGGCATCGAGGTCGACGAAGCCCGCCTTTCGCATCTCGCCTATGCGCCGGAGATCGCCCAGGCCATGCTCCGCAAGCAGCAGGCCGGGGCCGTGATAGCCGCGAGGCGCCTCATCGTTGATGGCGCTGTCGGCATGGTGAAAATGGCCCTCACCGAACTCGAGGAGCAGGGTGTGGTAACCCTCGACAACGAGCGCCGCGCGGCAATGGTGAACAACCTCCTCGTGGCCCTCGTCTCCGAGTCCGAGGCCCAGCCTGTCATCAACACCGGCAGCCTCTACACCTGATCAGGTACGGGAGGCGAAGCCATGGCCGATGAGGAAAAAAAGCGTTTCCTGCTCAGGCTCGATCCCACGATCTACGCGGCCCTCGAAAAGTGGGCCGCGGACGAGCTTCGCTCAATCAACGGGGAGATCGAGTTCTTGCTGAAGGAGGCGCTCAGGCGGGCCAGGCGCCTGCCCTGAGGACTACGACGATCTCGTCGGCCACCTCGTCCACGGTCTTGCCCTTCGTATCGATGTGCCATTCCACATGGGCATAGGCACTGCGACGGGCTTCCATGAGCTCCACGATTTGCTGGTAGGGGTCGGCGGTCGTGAGGAGGGGCCTGCGACCGTCATTCCTGAGCCTGTTGTAGACTTCCCTTGAATCAGCGTCGAGGCAGACCACCAGGGCATCCTTGAAGAGTTCCCGGTTCGCCGGATTGACGAAGACCCCCCCGCCTGTCGAGACGACAAGGTTCTTGCGGGTGGCAAGCCTCACGCAGAGCTCCGATTCGCGCAGCCGGAAATAGGCTTCACCCTGCTTTTCGAAAATCCTGGAGATGGGCATCCCTTCGGCCTTTTCTATGGCAGCGTCCATGTCCATGAAATCGCAGCCAAGGCGCCGGGCGACGGCTTTGCCCGTGGAGGTCTTGCCGGAACCCATGAAACCGGTGATTACGAGAGGCGATTTTCCCAGGCCATCCATCAGGGATCCTTGTTCTTGTGGTTCTTGCGGTTCTTGCGGTTCTTGCGGTTCTTGCGCCTCGCCAAAGTGCATTGATTCTATAAGCCCTTGCAAAATGGCGTCAAGGCGATGACCCGCGCCTCTGACTTGACCCTGAACGAGCTGCGAAGGCACCATGATCCGTATCCGCGAAGAAAGGGGCTGGCATGAAAGGCGTTCAAATCGGCAGCGGCCCATCGCCGCTTATCTGCACTCCTTTGGTCGGAAAGACCGAAGAGGCCATCCTCGGCGAACTCGCTGCAGTGCTTCCCAGGGTACCGGATGTCATAGAATGGCGCGCGGATTTCTTTGCAGCCCTTTCCGATACCAAGGCAGTCATCGAGATGGTCCGAAGGATCGGGGAGGTCGCCTCCGATTGCACCTTGATCTTTACCATCCGGTCGCATCGCGAAGGCGGTCAGCCAAACTCCCTTTCAGACCGCGAAGCGATAGAGCTTTCGGCGGCAATCTGCCGGGAAACAGGTATCGACTATGTCGATTGCGAACTCAGCAACAAGACGGGGGATATCGAATACCTGCGCGATATCGCCCATTCATCCGGCACGAAAATCATCGGCTCCTATCATAACTTCGAACTCACGCCGGACATGGATTTCCTGGTGGGCCGGATGCTGGCTGCCAAGGATCTCGGACTGGATGTTGCCAAGGTCGCGGTAATGCCAAGGTCCGAGTTCGATGTCCTGACCCTTCTGGGAGCCACGCTTCTGGGCAAGCAGCGCAGTGGCCTGCCCCTGATTACGATGTCCATGGGAGGACTCGGTTCCGTGAGCCGGATGGTCGGGGGAGTCTTCGGCTCAGGCCTTTCCTTTGCAGTCGGGCAGAGCGCCTCTGCGCCGGGGCAGGTGCCGATCGAGGAACTCAGGACGGTTCTAGGGATCGTGGAGAGGTCGAGGGGCGCAACCTAGGAGAGTCGGACGGATGTTTTCTGGAAGGACTGCCACCTGGACATTGCCTCGTGCTTCGCGCCCTCAGTTGTCGGGGAACACCGTTCTTTTTACCAGGTCTACCGGCATATCCTTGCCTGTCCAGATCCTGAAGGCTTCCGCTCCCTGCCACAGAAGCATCCCCGCACCATTGATGACCTTGCATCCCGCCTCCTCGGCGAACTCCAGGAAAATGGTCTTTTCCGGAATGTAGACGAGATCTGTCATGACCAATGAGGGGCGAAGCATGGCGGAGTTCGAGATCACACAACTTTCCTCAAGGGGATGCATGCCCAGCGCCGTGGTGTTGGTGAATATGTCCGCCAAGGCGATCCTTGGTGCGAGCTCTCTCTCGGAAAGCTGGATGGCCTCGACCTTGCAGGTCGGGATATTGGATGCGATGAGGCAGCGGATGGACTGGGCCTTCTCCAGGCTGCGGTTGGCGATGACGATCTCTGCTGCCCCGTCGAGGGCCAGTTGTACGCACAGGCCCCGGGCTGCCCCACCAGCTCCAACTATGAGGATCCGCTTGCCCCTTATCTCCACGCCATGATCGCGAAGATCATGGATATATCCCTTGCCGTCGGTGTTGTGGCCGATGAGCCTGCCATCTTCGATGGCTACGGTGTTGACCGAGCCGGTCATCCGCGCGGCGGGACTCATGTCATCGAGAAGGGGAAGGATGGCCTTCTTGAGGGGCATGGTGCAGTTGAAGCCCCTGGCATCGAGTGCCTTGAGGGCAGCCACTGCCGCGGGAAGCTCCGCTTCGTTCGAGCGGAACGCCAGGTAGGCATATTTCAGGCCCAGGTGCGCAAAGGCAGTATTGTGCATCCTGGGCGAAAGGCTGTGGTCCACAGGATCGCCAAGCAGGGCGATGAGTCTTGTTTCTCCTGATATCTCCATCGATCTTCCTCCAGTACCCCGCCGCTTTCCCAGGAGCCTGGCCCGCGCCGGCAAGCAGGGCCATGATGCCCATGGTTTACCTGAAGAATACAATAGTAACTAGTATGAATATCGGCACCAGGATCCCGACCGAGTAAAGCATGTAGCCGAAGAAGCTCGGCATCCTCACTCCGGAACCCTCGACGATGGCCTTCACCATGAAGTTGGGGCCGTTGCCGATATAGCTGTTCGCCCCCATCATGACGGAGCCTGCCGCCACGGCGGTCAGGAGCTGGGTCCCCCCATCGCGGAGGAGCAGTTCCCCAATGAAGCGTCCCTCGGCCGGAACGCCGAGGATGCCGCTGGCGAGGGCGGAAAAGGTCAGGTAGGTGGGAGCGTTGTCAAGGAAGCTGGAAAGGCTTCCTGCTGCCCAGAAGAACTGCCAGGGCCTCGTGATGCCGAAGGAGTCCCCTGCAGCGTTGAGGATGAGAAGGGCAGGCCCCATGGTGATAAAGATGCCGGCGAAAAGGATGGCAACCTCTGCGATGGGCGAAAAGGAGAAGCCGTTTTCCTCGTGGATCTTCCACTTGGTCAGGATAAGCGAAAGCAGGGCAAGGCCGACCATGAGGGTCTCGGCTACTCCGAAAGCCCAGGTGTTCCCTCCATTGCCGAGCCCCTGTCCTGATGCAATGACGACTCCGAGGACCCCTGCGAGGAGGAGCACGTTGATCCAGCCTTCGATATGGAAGGGTTCATGTCTTCGGACTTCCTCGAGCTGGGAACCCGTCCTGATCAGCTCTTCCTTGTTGAAGACTGCCTGGTCGAAGAGATTGAACACAATCAGGATGATCGCGTTCGTGAAAAGCCAGGGGAGGGCGAGATGGATGAAGGGCCACTCGAAGGGCACGCCCTTCAGGAATCCGAGGAAGAGGGGTGGATCGCCGAGGGGGGTGAGGAGGCCTCCCACATTGCTGACCACAAAGATGAAAAACACGAAGATGTGTACCTTGCGCTGCCGGGACGCGTTGGCCCGGATGAGGGGCCTGATGAGGAGCATCGATGCGCCGGTTGTTCCGACAAGGTTCGCGAGAACGGCACCGATGGCGAGGAAGGCTGTATTGGCAATGGGCGTACCTGAGAAGGAGCCCTTGATGAAGACGCCTCCTGCTATGACGTAGAGGGCTGCGAGCAGGGCGATGAATGATACGTAGTCCCTTGATTTTTCAAGGACCTCGGCGACGCCTGCGGATCCCCAGCCGAGGATCAGGAAGAGGGCTACGGGTATCGCGAGGACTGCCGAGACCAGCGCCTTGAAGCCATTCTTCTCCCAGAGATGGGGGATGGATAGGGGTGCTATCGCTATCGTAAGGAGAAGGATGATGAAGGGGAGCACCGACCAGAGAGGCAGGTGTATCGACATCCTTCCGACCAGCCCTTCAGTCCCGCCCTGGGAAAGGAGGGCCAGAATTCCCACAAGCCCGAGGCCCAGGAAGGCGAAAACCAGGCTGCTCCGGGTCCGCACAGCGCTATTATCCTGCGACATTGTTCTTGTCCCTTTCTTCCACGTTGCGTGCCATGGTCGTGCCGCCTGGGCTTTGCAGTTTGAAGGCACGGCAATGCCGGCGAAGGGTATCGTATCGGAGGCGATATGGAAAGGATGCGCGTATCCTCGCAGCAGTCAGAAGCCGCGTACCCGCGATGGCGGAAAAGCACCCTTGCAGTGCCGGATTGAGCATCAATCGTCAACATATGCCCAGACAGGCTGTTTAATGTCGTAACCCGCAATCGTCGCGCTTTAAAGGAAAAGAGAGCATAAATTTGCCACCTGTTAACGTCTGAGGCTTGTCCAAAAGGCGAGATATATATAGAATGTATTCATTGCCCGCCTGTGGGCACATCTTTTTCTAGGAGAGCTTCATGAAAAGCAAGATTCTTCTTCTCCTCCTCATTCCCGCAATCCTTCTCGCCAGCTGCGCGAAGAAGGCAGAACCCAAGGCCATGGCCAAGGCATTCACTGTCGGACTCGTCACCGATGTCGGCGGTATCGATGACAAGTCCTTCAACCAGGGCACCTGGGAAGGCGTCAAGGCCTTCGCTGACGAGATGAAGCTTGCCGTCGACAAGGACGTGAAATACCTTCAGTCCACCGCCGAGGCTGACTACCTCCCCAACCTCTCGGCCTTCGCCGACCAGAAGATGGACCTCATCGTTGCGCCTGGCTTCCTTTTCAACAACGCGATGCTCGAGGCTGCCACCAAGTATCCCAACCAGAAGTTCCTCATCATCGACTCCGTCGTTGCTGACAAGGACGGAAAAAACATCGCCAACGTTGCCAACGCGGTATTTGCAGCCAATGAGGGTTCCTTCCTGGCTGGCGCCGCAGCCGGTCTCAAGGCAAAAGCTGACGGCAAGAAGGTCGTCGGCTATGTCGGTGGCATGGAGTTCCCCCTCATCCAGAGCTTCCAGGCTGGCTTTGAGCAGGGCGTCGCCGCCGTGTTCCCCGAGTGCAAGATCCTTGTCGACTATGTCGGCAACTTCACTGACGCCGGCAAGGGCCAGGCCCTCGCCGCCAAGCAGTTCGGAGCTGGTGCCTACGTGATCTTCCAGGTTGCCGGCGGCGCGGGAAACGGTGTCATCAAGGAAGCCAAGGAGCGCCAGGCCAAGGCTGATGTCCGCTGGGCCATCGGCGTCGACAAGGACCAGTACAGCGACGGCGTCTACGCCGACGGGAAGTCCGCAGTCCTGACTTCCATGATGAAGCGTGTCGACAACGCAGCCAAGGATGTCGCCACCCTCGCCATGAACGGCAAGTTCCCCGGTGGTACCGTTACGGTGTACTCCCTCGCCAACAACGGCGTCGGCCTCCCCGCCACCAACCCCAACCTCTCCGAAGACATCGTCAAGCAGATCCAGGGCTATGCCGACCAGATCAAGGCTGGAACCCTCAAGGTCGCCGAGATGCCCGCGAAGAAGTAAGCCTAGTTGAGACGATCGCCGCCATCGGGGTGGCGGTCGGCTCCTGGCTGCGCGGTGTTCCGGGCAGCCGAACGCGCCTGGAAAGCTTCCGGGCGCTTTTTTTATGGTGGGACTGGCAACCTGGCCCTATTTGCCCTCCTCCAGATTGCGGCTAGAATGGATTCATGAACCCAAGGATCCTGGTCGTCGATGACCAGGCTGGCAACCTGAAACTCTTCGTGCCGATGCTCGGTGACGATTTCGAGGTCTCGATCGCGACAAGTGGAGAGCAGGCCCTTCGGCGGATTTCTGCAGGGCCGCTCCCTGACCTCATACTCCTGGATACACTCATGCCAGGCATGGATGGCTATGAGGTCTGCTCGCGGATCAAGGCTGATTCACGGACGAGAGGGATCCCCGTCATGTTCCTTTCGGAACATGACTCGGGGGAGGACGAGTCCCGAGGCCTCGGCCTTGGCGCGGTCGATTTCATCCACAAGCCCTTGAGAGCTGCCATCGTGAAGGCGCGCATCCGCAACCATCTGGAGCTCAGGCGCTGCCGGGATCGTCTTGAGGAGCTGGTGGAGGAACAGACGCCCGAAATCGGGGTCCAGAAAGGAAGCCCAGGATGAGACCCGAAGGATTCGACGGTGGCTTCAGGCTTCCTTCGCTCTGGCATTCGCAGCGCATGGCCGGAAAGTGCATGATATACTCCCCGCGCGGCAGCTACCCGGCGTTCGCCGCCCACTGATTTTCCCAGGGAGGCTCCCGTGGCATTTGTCATCGAGATGCTTGACATCACCAAGGATTTTCCTGGCATCCGGGCCAACGAAAGGGTGACGCTGCAGGTCGAGGAACGCTCGATCCACGCCCTCCTCGGCGAAAATGGTGCGGGGAAATCCACCCTGATGAGCATCCTTTTCGGGCTGTACCGGCCTGATTCGGGCTCCATCCGGGTCCGGGGCAAGGAAGTCCGGATCACCGATCCGAATGTGGCCAACGGGCTCGGCATCGGCATGGTGCACCAGCATTTCAAGCTCGTGCACAATTTCACCGTCACCGAGAACATCATTCTCGGCCTCGAGCCCAGGAAGGGCCTCGTGATCGACCGCAGGCGCGCGGCTGCCCGCGTGGCGGAGATCTCGAAGCTCTACGGCCTCAACGTCGATCCGGAGTCGAAGATCGAGGACATCGGCGTCGGCATGCAGCAGCGTGTGGAGATCCTCAAGATGCTCTATCGCGATGCGGAGATCCTCATCTTCGACGAGCCGACCGCGGTGCTCACGCCCCAGGAAATCACCGAACTCATGGCGATCATGAAGCGGCTCGTCGGTGAGGGGAAGACTGTCCTCCTCATCACCCACAAGCTCAGGGAGATCAAGGAGGTCGCGGACTCCTGTACGGTGCTGCGCCGCGGCCGCCTGATCGGCACCGTGCCCGTGTCCGAGACCAGCGAGGAGCGTATGGCCGAGATGATGGTGGGCCGCGAGGTCAATTTCCACGTCGACAAGGCTCCCGCAAAGCCCGGCGAGGTCGTGCTCCGGGTCGAGGACCTCGACGTCATGAACCAGAAGGGCGTGCTGGGCGTGCGGAAGCTCTCCCTCGAGGTCCGCGCGGGGGAGATCCTGGGCATCTGCGGCATCGACGGCAACGGACAGACAGAACTAATTAAGGCTATCACGGGGCTTTCGCCCATAGTTGCCGGGCGTATCCTGCTTGGCGGTGTCGACCTGGCGAAGTCCGGCATCAGGGAGCGCGTCGAGGCCGGACTTGGCCATATCCCCGAGGACCGCCACCGCCACGGACTCATACTCGATTTCAGGCTTTCCGAAAACCTCGTGATACACGCCTATTCCCGGCCCCCCTTCGCGCGTTTCGGAGTCCTCGATTTCGAGGAGATCGGGAAGAATGCCGACCGCCTCATCGAGGAGTTCGACGTGCGCTGCGGACAGGGCGGGGCGACCCCCACGCGCTCGATGTCGGGGGGCAACCAGCAGAAGGCCATCGTCGCCCGGGAGATCGACCGTTCGCCCCGGGCCATGGTGGTGGCACAGCCGACGCGGGGCCTCGATGTAGGGGCGATCGAGTACATCCACAAGCGGATCATCGCCGAACGTGACAGCGGAAAGGCAATCCTCCTGGTGTCCCTCGAACTCGACGAGATCCTTGACGTCAGCGACCGGATAGCCGTCATCCATGGCGGACGGATCGTGGGCCTCCTCGACGCGGCCAGGACGGACGAGAACGAGCTCGGCCTCCTCATGGCCGGTTCGAAGAAAGAGGTGGCCTGAAATGCCGCGCAAGCGAAACGCAGTACTCGTACCGCTTATCGCCATCCTCGCGGGCTTTGTCCTCGGGGCCATTGTCGTGCTGGCTACGGGCCGCGACCCCCTTGTGATGTTTTCCGCGATGCTCCAGGCTGCGACCGGAGTCAATCCCGCGACAGGGGGCTACAACCCCCGGCTCGTCGGCGAGTTCCTCGTGCAGGTGATGCCCATAATGCTGACGGGACTTTCGGTGGCCTTCGCCTTCCGTTCAGGCCTGTTCAACATCGGTGCCGAGGGCCAGCTGATAGCCGGGTCCACGGCCTCGATAGGGGTGGCCCTCTTCGTTCATGCGCCGCCCGGGCTCCACCAGCTCCTCATCCTCCTCGCGGGCATGGCCGCCGGTGGCCTCTGGGGCGCCCTGCCAGGCTGGCTCAAGGCCCGATTCAACGTCCACGAGGTTGTCGTAACGATCATGATGAATTACGTTGCCTTCTACCTCAACAACTGGATGGTTCTCAAGGTCTACGGGACGATCGACGGGATCAAGACCGCGAAATTCCCGGAGTCGGCTGTCCTCAGGGACTCCTTCCTGTCCTCGCTTACCAATGGCTCCCAGTTCCACTGGGGCTTCATCCCCGTGCTCCTGGCCGTAGGGATGTCGTGGTTCCTCGTCGAGAAGACTACCTTTGGCTTCGGCCTCCGCGCCGTCGGTTTCAACAAGGAAGGCGCGCGTTACGCCGGCATGAAGGTCGAAGCCAGCATCGTCTGGTCCATGGCCATAGCTGGCGCCTTCGCGGGCCTCGCCGGATCAATAATCACAATTGGAACATTCTCCTTCGGACGGGTCCTGCCCGGGATGGAGGGTTACGGCATGGACGGCATCGCGGTGGCCCTCGTCGGGGCCAACACCGCGATCGGGGTCTTCCTGGCAGCCATCCTTTTCGGAGCGCTCAAGGCGGCGCAGACCATCATGCAGGTCAACTCGATCCCGAAGGAGATCGCGAGCATCATCCAGGCTTCGATCGTGCTCTTCATCGCGATGAAGCTCGGCATCGATTACCTCCTGGCGCGGCTGGGCCGCAGGAAGGATAGCGCCGACGGGGAGGGGCACCAGGCATGAACATCCTCTATACCATGATTCCCATGGCCCTGGCCTACGCTACACCCCTGATAATCGCCGCCCTCGGCGGCTTGTTCAGCGAGCGCTCGGGGATAGTCAACATCGCCCTCGAAGGCATCATGATGATAGGCGGTTTCACGGCGGCGGCCGTCACGGTGATCCTGGAGCCCCTGACGCCGATGGCGGGCTACTACGGACTCCTGGCAGGAGTCGCTGCCGGTACCGTGTATTCACTCCTCCACGCCTTTGCGAGCATCAACCTGAAGGCGGACCAGGTGATCTCGGGCACTGCCGTCAACATCCTCGCGGGTGGCCTGACGATCTACCTGGCGCAGATCATCTTCCACCAGCAGCGCACCCGGTCATTCCAGACGGGCCTCGGGAAATTCTCCTTCCCGGTCCTCGGCGACATCCCCGTGATCGGGCCCCTCCTGTTCAAGGACATTTATCCCACCTTCTGGTTCGCGATCATACTAATTGCCTTGACTTGGTTCATCATATTCAAGACCCCCTTCGGACTCAGGCTCCGTGCCTGCGGCGAGCATCCCCAGGCCGCCGCCTCCATGGGCATCAGCGTGATGGCCTACCGATACTACGGCGTGATGATCTCCGGGGCCTTCGCGGGCCTGGCCGGCGGCGCGCTGGTGCTCACCCAGGACATCCAGTATTCGGCGGCGTCCATCCACGGTGCGGGCTTCATAGCGCTGGCCTGCCTCATCTTCGGAAAGTGGAACCCCTTCGGCGTCATGGGCGCGGGCATCTTCTTCGGTTTTTCCCAGGCGCTGTCCTTGTATGCAAAGGACATCCCCTTCCTTACCAACATCCCGCTCGAATTCTTCTATCTCCTGCCCTACGCCCTGACCGTGATCGCCCTGATCGTGTTCAGCGGGAAGGCTGTGGGGCCGAAGGCTGCGGGGGAGATCTACGATGCCGGCAAGAGGTGATATGCGGAGGATACAGTGAAATTCCTGTGGACATTCGAAGATCAGGCCAAGCTTGACAAATTCACGGCTGTCCTTGCCGACCGTGAAATAGCCTTTGAGATCAACTCCAAGAGCATGGAAAACAAGACCAACCAGCTGACTATTTCCGTGGAAGACGATGATTACGAGAACTCCAGGAAGCTCCTCATGCGGCACAGGAAAAGGAAGGCAAGCAAATAAGCTGAGGGCTAAAAGGAAGGCGCTTCGCGGCGCTCTTAAAGCCTGAACCTCGACACGATGGCGGCGAGGCTCCGGATTGCCAGGTCATTGCGCTTCCCAAGCTCTTTTACCTGGTCGCCGGCGCTCTGGATGACACTGGCTGCCGCTTCGATGTCGCCCACACCCACGCGGAGGTCCTCAGATGCGGCTGCGATGTTCTGCATCTCGCCACCGATGGATTGTGAGCCTTCCATGATCTCGTTCGAGCCGTTCCTGACGTTCACGGTGACGGAATTGATCTCGCCGATGGCCTGGAGGACCTGCTTGGAACCCTCGCTCTGCTCGTCCATGGCCTGGCGGATCTCGCGCTCGAAATCGCTCACGGTCGCAAGGTGTTCCATCACAAGTATGAAGGCTGCCTCGGCCTCGGCGGAAGTGGCAGCCACGGAATCGATCATGCCTTTTATCCGCCTGATGTCACTTGCGATCTCCTTGGACTTGCGTGAGGAGCCGATGGCGAGGCTGCGGATCTCGTCAGCTACGACAGCGAAGCCGAGGCCGGAATCGCCGGCGTGGGCGGCTTCGATGGCTGCATTCATGGCCAGGAGATTGGTCTGGCTGGCGATGGCGCTGATGGCACCGTTCGCGTCGTAGAGCTTTTCCGACTGCTCGGCGACACCCTTGGTAAGTTCGACCATGGCGCGCAACTTCGTGCGGCCCTCGTTGGAGGCTTCCTGCAGCTTGGCGAAGTACACGGCCATCTGCTCGACGGTGCGGGTGACAGCCTGGATGTTGGCTACCATCTCCTCGATGGAGGCGGAGGACTGGGTGACGCTCGCTGCCTGGTTTTCGACCTCTCCGTTGAGGGTCCTGATATTGCGTATCATTCCGTCGATTGTGGCGGAGGTTTCGGTCACGCTCGAACTCTGGTAGATGACATGGTCGCGGGCGGACTCCACGGCGGTGACGATGCCATTCACGCTGTCAGAGGTCCTCTCGGTCGCTGAGGCAAGCTCCGACCCTACAGCCCCGAGGTCGTTCGAGCTCGCATCGATGCGCCTGATGTTCTCAGCCAGGCTGCTCCTCATTTCCTCGATGGAGCGCCCGAGATCTCCGAGCTCGTCGTGCCTCGCAAGGACCCGCTGGTTGGGCGCTTCGGCAAGGTTGCCTTCAGCCACTGCCTTGGCGGTACTGCTGAGGATGGCAAGCGGCCTCACGATCATCCTGGTCGTGAAAATTCCCAGGAGGAGGGCTATGACAACGGAAAGCGCCATCATGGTTATGGAGATGATGAGGCTTGCGCCCGCCAGGGACCTGGACCGGGCGGTGATCTCGTCAGTCTGCTGGGTGTTCTTTTCAAACAGGGCGATGAAGATGCTGTCAAGTTCACTGGCTGTCTTGGTCGCCTCGTCATTGACCATGCGGATTGCCTCGGCCTTGTTGCCGCCAGTCGAGAGGGCGAAGATCGAATGCGAGGTATTCTGGAAAATCGGGAGGAGGCGGTCAAAGTCCGCGAGGGATTTTCTCTCCTCATCGCTGTCGACAAGGGGGCGGTAGGCGTCCATGTCACTTGCAAGGCCGGAGGTATGTTTTTCGAAAAGGGCTTCTATCTGTTTCTCGTCTGCTGCGCCGGCGAGGACATGAGAGTACATCAGTCCGCGCATCCGCTGGAACTCGACTTCCGCGTCCGAGATCGCGGTCATGGACTTGACGAGGATGTCGTGCGTGTAACTGGACTGGGCCATGATCTGCCTGAGCGACCAGATCCCGTAGCCACTGAGGGCGAGCAGCACGAGCGTTATCGCTATGAAGCGGATCATGACCTGACCGCCGAGCCTGAGCTTCCCGAGCATCTTTCCTCCCCGGCGGGGCGCAAGACACCGCCATCCCTTCCATTGTGTCATCGAGCGAGGAAAATTGACAGGGCCAAGGACCGGAGGCTGCCTCAGGGGAGGCCGGGGCTATCCGGGAAGGCCAGGCTGTCCGCGGTTTCGGACCCGGCCGCCCTCGAGCTCAATGACCTCGTCGCAAAGTCGGAAAACATCATCGCGCGAATGGCTGACGAGGATCGCAGTAACGCCTGTTTCCCTCTGGATCCGCCTGAGCTCTTCGCGGAGCGATAGCCTGAGCTCCTCATCGAGGGCCGACAGCGGTTCGTCGAGGAGGAGGAGGGCGGGCTTCCTTCCGAGGGCACGGGCAAGGGCGGTGCGCTGCTTCTGGCCGCCGGAGAGTTCCCGTGGGAAGTGCCCCGCCTGAGTGTCCATGCACACGAGTTCGAGGAGCTCATTCGTGCGCGCGTGGTCGCCTGTCGCGTACTGCACGTTGCCGTATACGGTCATGTTGGGAAAGAGCGCGTAGTCCTGGAAGACGAGTCCCACGGGACGCTGCCTTGGAGGGACAAAGACGCCAGCGCACGAATCATACCAACTATGAATTCCAAGCGATATGAAGCCCGAGTCTGGCCTGTACAGCCCTGCAAGCCCGCGAAGGAGGGTGGTCTTGCCGCTCCCCGAGGGGCCCAGGACGCCGAGGAAGGAGCCTTCCGGCACGGAAAGATCCACCTCGAGGCGGAAGCTCCGGCCACCGGCTGGCGCGCATCCGCCCTTGAGTTCCTTCCCGAACGAGATGCTCAGCATGCCTATCGTCTCGCTTCCCTGCGCTGGACGAGGTTCAAAAGGAGCATGCCGGAATAGGAGAGGAACACCAGGATGGCCGCGTAGACGTGGGCGGCGCCGAAGTTGAGGCTTTCCACCCGCTCGTAGACCGCGATGGAGACCACCTTGGTGACGCCGGGGATGCTCCCCCCGATCATCAGTACGACACCGAACTCTCCGATGGTATGGGCGAAGGTGTTCACGACGCCCGCGACGAGCGCTCCCTTCATGTTCGGCAGGACCACGCGCGCAATGGTCGTGAATCTGCCCTTGCCCAGCGTGTACGAGGCTTCCAGGAGCTGGGTGGGCACAGACTGGATTCCGGTCTTGAGCGCCGTGAGCATGAAGGGAAGCGATGACACGCAGCCTGCCAGGACGATCCCCGGGAAGGAGAAGGCGAGCCGTATGTGGAAGGTCCGCATGAAGAAGTCGCCGACGGGGCCACGTGGGGAAAGGAGGAGGAGGAGGTAGAATCCGAGCACGGTCGGAGAGAGGACTAGGGGCAGGGACGTGGTCGATTCGATCCAGGGCACCCAGCCTCCTGGGGATCTTGCGAGGACCCAGGCGAGGGGGAAGCAGGCAATTAGCAGTATCACGGTTACCCAGAGGCCAAGCTGGGTGGAGACCCAGAAGGGTACGGGATCGAAGGTCACGGGGATCCTGACTCCGGCGTGCCATAGCCGAAGCTGGCGAAGACTGCCCGCGCTTCCTGGGAGGACAGGAAGGCGGCAAAGGCTCGCACTTCGGGTCTGGCGAGACTTCCCTTCGTGACGACAAAGCCCTGCGTGATCGGCTCGTAGAGCGCAGGATCCACCGCGAACCAGTAGCGCCCCTCCAGGTCGAAGGGCGCGACTTCCTTTGAGGCCAATGCAGATTTGTTGACAAAGCCACCGTCCACGCTGGTCAGGGTGAACTGGAGGGTCTGGGTGACATTCTGTCCCATGACAAGCTTGGATTGCAGCGCAGGATAGAGTCCTTCCTTGACAAGGGCCTGTCGCGCAGCCAGGCCGTAGGGAGCGGTTTCAGGATTGCTGATGGCGAACTGGGATACGGCCGGATCGAGGAGAACAGCCAGTTTCTTCGCAAGGTCAAGCTTCCTGGTAGTCAGGAATATCAGGGACCCGAGTGCGTAGACCTTCACCTGGCCCTCGGTGAGCCCAGCCTCGACGAGACGCTGCGGCATCGCTGTGTCCGCCGACAGGAACAGCTCGAAGGGAGCCCCGTTGAGGAGCTGCGCGACAAGGGCACCGGAGGCGCCGAAGGTGAACTCGACAGTGTTGCCAGGATATTTCCGCTCGAAGGCCGAAGCCAGCGAGGGGGCGATGACGCCAAGGTTGGAGGCTGCCGCGACCAGGACCTTCCCCTGGGCTCCGAGGCTGCCTGCTTCAAGGACAAGTGCAAGGGCAAGTGCGAGGGGTTTCTTCATGACGGGATCTCTTTTTGATCGGTGCCTGCCACAGCTGTTCTCCCCGGGGCGCAGCCGGGGCAGATCCCCTCCACCAGGAATTGCTTGCCTCGTACCTCGAAGCCGGTTGGTAGGTCGAGGTGGGGAAGTCGAAGGCCTTCAAGGCAGGTGAGGGCGCCGCAGGACAGGCAGAAAAAATGGGGATGATTGCCGGGGCAGGCGTTTCCTTGAGTCCTGTTGACCACAAATCGACAGACCCCATCTGCTCCCCGAACCTCGTGAAGGAGGCTGCTCTTCCGCAATTGCTTGATGCAGCGGAAAATAGTCACGCGGTCAAGGTCAGGTAGGCGATGAACAAGATCCTTGTGTGAAAGGGCTGAGTCAGTCGCCAGCAGGGCTTCGAGGGTCTGCTCCCTGAACCTGGTCGGGCGGAGACCAGCCTCTTCAAGCCTTTTTACTGCCCTTGTTGGAGCTTGCATGGATCAAATATGCATGGTTTCGCCCATAATGCAATCGAGTTGCATTATAGATCGCTGTCTGTTTGCGCCTTGTACCCTGCGCCGGGTCCGATCGGGGCTTGCCAAGCTGATATATCAGAGTTATGCTCAAACAATGGAGATGGAAGCCTGCCCGGACAACTGCGCCACCCTGGCCCTGAGGGTCTACGGCGAGCTCAAGCGCAGACTCAATTCGGGGCTCCTCAAACCAGGGGCCTTCATAGATCAGTCAGCCTTGGGCGAAGAGCTCGGCATGAGCAGGGCGCCGCTCCGCGATGCCCTCATCAAGCTCGAGACGGAGGGCTTTGTCAGTGTCCTTCCCCGCCGAGGCGTGAAAGTGCGCGTACTCGACCTTCCGACAATCCGCGACGTCTACGAGATCATCGGAGCACTGGAGTCAGCGACGGCGCGTTCGTTCCAGCCCTCCGATAAAGACCTAGTTAATATGAAAACCCTCATGGCCGGGATGGATGAGACCCTCGGCCGTGATGACTTCGATGCCTACTATGCCGCCAATGTGGCCTTCCACGAGGCCTATCTCTCTGTTTCGACCAATACCGAGCTTCGGAAGCAGGTAACCCTCCTCAAGGAGAGGTTGTACGATTTTCCCAGGAAGAGGGGCTTCCTCAAGGCCTGGGAAGTCGCCTCGATGGCAGAGCACCGCGAGATCCTTGCGCGCTTCGAGGGCGGGGACTCCAGCGGGGCAGCCGACTGGATACGGGATGTCCATTGGTCATACCGCGTCCAGGAGCCCTTTATCCGCGAGTACTACCCGGAGGCCGCAGGATGAGCCTGGGCGCGGCCGGAAGTTTGGCCGGCAGCCCGGTGGAGGCCGGCGGTATGGCAGAGTCCCTTGCAGCCGGCGGTATGGCGGAACTCGCCGAAGGGGTGGTCTTCGACCTCAGGAAATTTTCCGTGCGCGACGGTCCGGGCATCCGCACTGCGGTCTTCCTCAAGGGCTGTCCCCTCGACTGTCCCTGGTGCCACAATCCCGAGGGCCGCGATCCAGGGCCGGCGATCCTCAGGCGACCCGAACGCTGCGTTGGCTGCCTGTCCTGCCTTGGCGTCTGCCCCCTCGGGATCGACCCGCGGCTGGTTGCCGGCACGTCCGCCTGCGATGCCTGCCCCGATTTCGGGGCCTGTGCCAATGCCTGTCCCTCGGAATCGCTCCAGACGGTGGGCGAGATGCGCGACCTCGCCTGGGTCATGGACGCCATCAGGAAAGACCGTCCCTTCTATGATGAATCGGGGGGAGGCGTCACCTTCACCGGAGGCGAGCCCCTGGCCAGGCCTGGCTTTCTCGGAAAGCTCCTTGACGCCTGCCGCGCCGAGGGCATCCACACGGCGATCGAGACCTCGGGCTTCGCAAGCCTCGCTGTCATGCTCGACATCGCGCGGCGTTGCGACCTCCTCCTCTATGACCTCAAGACAGCGGATGCGGCCAGGGGCGGCGAATTCTGCGGCATAGACTACTCGATCTGTCTCGACAACCTCGCTGCCGTCGCCCGGGCCCGGCTCGAAGATCACAACTATGCGGATATCCGCGTGCGGATACCCCTGATTCCGGGAGCCAACGATTCTCCGGGTTCCCTCGGAGCGATGGCCGATTTCGTCGCTGCCCTGGCGGTTCAGCCTTCGGTCGACCTCCTGCCCTACCACGGCTCGGCCGAGGGGAAGTACCGCCTCTGGAATCTCACTTACAGGATGGCCGGGACAGCGGAGCCCGACCCGGCCGCCCTTGAAGCGGCACGTGCTGTTTTTTCCTCCCGCGGCATCGCGGCGGGGAAGGAAGGATGATGAGTATGGGAACCATGATGAACGACAGGATCAGGAAGCTCAGGGACGAAAGCTTTGAAACAAAGCCCTCCTTCTCTGCCGAGCGCGCCTTCCTCACTACTGAATTCTACAAGGAATGGGAGGGCAAGGTTTCGACACCTGTACTCCGTGCCATGAACTTCCGATACCTCTGCGAGAAGAAGGCGATATACCTGGGTCCCGGAGAACTCATCGTGGGTGAACGGGGACCGCGCCCGCGTGCTGTCTCCTCCTTCCCCGAACTCACCTGCCACAGCGAGGAGGACCTCCACATCCTCGATTCGCGGCCCATGACGAGCTATCGCGTCGAGGAGGCCGATATCGAAATATATCGCAACACGGTCATTCCCTACTGGCGGGGACGCTCGATGCGGGACCGGGCTTTCGCGGCCATCCCCGAGGAATGGAAGCTCCTCTACGAGGCTGGCGCCTTTACCGAGTTCATGGAACAGCGCGCTCCAGGACACACGAGCCTCGACGGCAAACTCTATGTGAAGGGTCTGAGGGGCTTCCGCGCTGACATCGCACAGGCACGTGCAGCCCTCGACTGGCTTGGCGATCCTGGAGCCCTGGCCCGGGACGAGGAGCTCCACGCGATGGACATCGCCTGCGAGGGCGCGATCATCTTCGCCGAGCGGCATGCTGCGTTGGCCGACACCATGGCCTTGGCCGAAGGTGACCTGGCACGGCGGGCCGAGCTCGCCAGGATCGCAGAAGTCTGCCGGCGGGTGCCCGCCGAAGCCCCCCGCAACTTCCACGAGGCCATCCAGATGTACTGGTTCGCCCACCTCGGCACTATCACCGAGCTCAACGGCTGGGACGCGATGAGCCCCGGCCACCTCGACCAGCACCTCGGCCCCTTCTACGCGCGGGGCCTGGCCGACGGCAGCCTCGATCGTAGCAAGGCCAAGGAACTCCTGTCCTGCTTCTGGATCAAGGTGAACAACACGCCAGCGCCTCCCAAGGTCGGCGTCACTGCCCTCGAAAGCGGTACCTACAACGATTTTACGAACATCAACCTCGGTGGCCTTGACGCCGATGGCAAGGACGCGTCGAACGAGGTGTCCTTCATGGCCCTCGAGGTCCTCGACGAACTCCAGCTCCTCCAGCCCCAGGCCAACGTGCAGCTGAGCGCCAAGACCCCGGAGCGACTCCTGGAGGCTGCGGGCCGGGTGATCAGGCGCGGTTCCGGCTACCCATCCCTTTTCAATGCAGACGAACTTGTCGGAGCCATGGTGAAGATGGGCAAGAGCCGCGTCGATGCCCTCGAGGGAGGCAGCTCGGGCTGCATCGAGACCGGTGCCTTCGGAAAGGAGGCCTACCTTCTTCACGGATACCTCAACCTGCCCAAGGTCCTCGAGCTGGCCCTCAACGACGGAGTGGACGCGCTCTCGGGCACGCGCATCGGACTGGCGACCGGGAAGCCTGAGGACCTCGCGACATTCGAGCAGCTCTACAGGGCCTTCGAGCGGCAGCTGGCGCACGTCGTGGATCTTAAAATCAAAGTGTCCAATTACCTCGACCGACTCTTCGCCCGCGACGCGCCGGCTCCCTTCCTCTCGGTCCTCATAGACGACTGCATCGCGCGTGGCAGGGACTACTACGACGGCGGGGCGCGCTACAATACCGACTACATCCAGTGCTGCGGGATCGGGACGGTGACAGATTCGCTGTCGGCGATCGCCACGCACGTGTATGGGGCCGCCACGCTGAATCTGAAGTCGCTCAACGCGGCCCTTGCGGCGAATTGGGCGGGATTCGAGGCGGACAGGCTCCGCATGTCCAACAAGAGTCCCCGCTTCGGAAACGACGACGACAGGGCTGACGACATCGCACAACGCATCTTCGGGACCCTGCTCTCTACCATCGACGGGAGGCCCTCGCCCCGCGGCGTACCGGGTGACATGGGGACCTGGCGCATCAACATCCTGTCGACTACCTGCCACGTCTACTTCGGCCTCCGGACGGCCGCGAGTCCCGACGGACGCAAGGCCCACCTGCCCATTTCCGACGGCTTTTCGCCAGCCCAGGGTGCCGACCGCAATGGTCCGACCGCCGTCGCGAAATCGCTGTCCAAGCTCGACATCTCGCGGACCGGCGGCTCCCTCCTCAACCAGCGCTTCCTGCCAGCGACCCTCGAAGGGGAGGGGGGCATCAGGAATCTGTCAGCATTGGTACGGACCTACTTCAGGCTCGGTGGCCATCACGTGCAGTTCAACGTCGTGGACACGGCCACCCTGCGGAAGGCCCAGGAACGCCCCGAGGATTACCGCGACCTCCTGGTGCGCGTGGCCGGCTACTCCGACTACTTTGTCGACCTCGACCGCAACCACCAGGAGGAGATCATCTCCAGGACAGCGCAGGAAGGGTTCTGAAATAAAAAAGCAACTCGGGGGGAGGTGGTACTGCACTGCCATAGGGATTTCGCGCATTGTAGGCTGAAGTGGGCTTGCCGGTTTCAATTCAGACTGTACAATACAGGTATCCTGGATCCTAAAACGAGCGTGAAATGGGAAATCTCGAACGAATAGTCTTCATCGACAGCGAGTTGCGGGCAGGTAAT
>SESF01033773.1_pt1 | contig 34453 bp, 30 predicted proteins | sample 3171521 | NCBI WGS metagenome assembly SESF01 (sample SAMN10866945, study PRJNA518727) | freshwater metagenome | biome: subpolar coniferous forest; feature: holomictic lake; material: water; isolation source: holomictic Lake 227, 6 m and 8 m depth | place: Canada: near Kenora, Ontario | collected...
ACGTGTTTACTTGAAATAGCGTGAAACCTTAAACCTGTAGCAATAGCGCTCCGATACATTAATAACCAAATTTACAACAGTGGTATTATATTGTGTGATACTTATGCCGTAACAGTGTACTATTTATATAACTCGGGATAGACTGGTTTATATCAGAAGTATGCAGCATGTCTTGTAAGGAAAGCCTCCATTAATACATGAGCCATATCCCAACGTATATTGCCTTATTTATAAACGAACGACTGCAAAAGCGACAATAGGGTCACCGTCCCGTTCGCCAGCCCTTTTATTAGCACTAGTACACAATTGACTGACAATTTATATAAAATTAACCATCAGCATCTGAAAATTGCACAAACATGGTTAACGTCTCTCATACCGGAACCGGCCCGTGTTGGCGCCATCAAATAGGGTTAAACTTTGAAACATAATGACGATAGAGGGTATTTTGAGCGCGAATCGACAGTTCATTAAAACGCTATCGTACAGCGCTTGCTTCACGAAAAGTTTCCGATATACCTTTCCCTGGGTTAAGTCGGGCCGGGCGCCGTGATGGGCGGTACGGCTTGTGCTTTGTCCGGAAATACGGCAGAGCTTGTGCAGCACGGGCGCCTTGCGCCGCATTCATGTTCAGGGCTAGAGGTGCATGGCAACATTTCCGATCGGGGCGGGACAGGGCGTGATAGCATGTCCGGCCAAGGCAACCGCCGCCGGCATGGCGAATGGCGGCGCAATTCCGCCGCATGTCATGGCCGGGGCCGGCAAATCGATGGTGGCTAAGGGCGTGATGGCGGGCGGAGTCGGGTGCAAGGGGCTCAGTCTCGGACTCGGCATCGGGCTCGGTTTGTGGGGACCGGCGATTTTGGCCGGGCTGGGGGCCGCGGCCGCTTATACACTGTGGCGCAGCCGTTCGGCCGTCGAGGCGCTAAGCGAAGACCAGGTTGAAATCGGCGAAGCGCTATCAAGCCGCTGACCGCACGATGCATGCAGGGGGGGAGTATCCGATGACCGAGGACAGTGTTGAAAGCGAAGGCGGGCTACGGCCTTTGGTAATGGCGGCGCTCAGCTATTTGGGTATTCTGTGCTTCGTTCCTTTGCTGCTGTGTCGTAATGACGAGTTCGTGCAATTTCATGCGCGCCAAGGACTGGTCTTGTGGATGTGGGGCGTGGCTGCAATTTTTGCCCTGAGCCTGCCCGGCATCGGCAAGTGGTTTTTCAGCTCTTCCGGAATGATCATCATGGCGTTTTCGGCGCTGGGTCTGATCTCGGTCGTGCTGCGCCGGGCGTGGCGGTTGCCGATCATCGGCGTGATGGCGGATCGCCTGTGATAACCCGGCCGGGAGTGTGAATGGTGGCGGAAAGCCGGTGGAACGCGCTGTATTTGATTGCGGCTATCGCCATGGTCATCATGACCCTGGCGACCGCGATACAACCGCTGTTTCTGCGCAACGTGCTGGGGATCGCGTTTGATCGGGCGGGGGCGGTAAATGCCAACGTCCAGGTTGTAACGGAGATATTAGCCCTCACGGTGATCGGCTATCTGGGTTTTCTCTCCGACCGCTTCGGCCGGGTGCCGATCATGGTGATCGGCTTTCTGGTTGCCACCGTGGGTGGACTGCTGGCGCCGTTCAGTTTACAAATCGGAACCGCGCTCGGCCTCGGCGGTATCGGATTTTACTATATCGCCCGTGTCATCATGTCGATGGGAACCAGTGCGGTATGGCCCCAACTCGCGACCCTGGCCGGCGATTTCACCGGTTATGAGGATCGGGCGCGCCGCATGTCGAATGCCGCCTTCATGATGGCGTTCGGCAGCACCCTGGTCTTTGCGGTACTGATGCAGATTCCCAAGCATACCGGCATCATTCCGATGATGCTGTTCAATGCTTTGATCGGGATTGCCGGGGCGGCTCTGGCCTGGAGCCTGCTGCTTGATGTCGCCCCGAAGCAAAGCGACCATACCGTTCCCTGGCGCCGGATCCGTGACTTGCTGGCCCGCGAACCGAAGCTGCGCATTGCTTTTGTCGCCGGCCTGTTTTCACGAACCGACATTATTCTGGTCGGCCTGTTCTATATGCTTTGGACGATTTATTTTGCCGATCTGGTCGGGAAAACCCAGGTCGAGGCCGCCTCTCATGCCGGCAAGATGATCGGTTTAGTCGGCCTGACCGTAATGAGCACAATTCTGCTCTGGGGCAAGATTGTCCATAAATATGGTCGGGTCAATGCAATCATGGCCGGAATGGGGATCTCCGGCACCGGTTTCGTGTTAATGGGCTTTGCCGTCAACCCGTTCGATTGGTATGCTTATATCCCGATGACTTTGATTGCGTTAGGTCAGGCCGGAGCGTTGCTTGCTCCCGAGATTCTAGCCTTTGATCTGACCCCCGAAGACATGCGCGGCTCGATGATGGGGGCGCTCAACATTGTCGGCGGCATCGGTCTGGTGGTGGTGTTGCAGGTTGGCGGCTATCTGTTTGACGCGGTCGGGCCTTATGCGCCCTTCATGTTCACCGGTGTCGGCAATCTGATGGTTTTGATTTATACACTGGCGGTAACGCGCTTTAATGCGAACGCAGGCGCGCCGGCGGAGGGTCTCTGAAATGGGATTTTGCCGGACCGCCTGTTCATCACTGGAGTCGTGCGGAGCGTCATCGTGCGATGCGGCGGGTAACAAAAGCAATCGGCGTCGGCCCGGTGGTATCGGCGGGTGGCGAGGAGAGAGAATGATGCCTAGTATTATGTTCGGTTTACTTGCTGTCGCTCTGGGGTTGTGGGGCTTGAGCGCTTGGTGGTGGTCGGTGGTTGAGTTGTTGCGCGGGGTGCTGCCGCTGGTTTTGGTGTTCGTCGGGGTGCTTGCCCTTGCCGCCGGCGTTTCCGGCCTGCGCAAGGATAGCAAGATGACCGACGAGAGCCTCGCCGGCGAGGAATAGGAACAGGCGTGACCGAAATGACCTCCGAAGACCTTGACCTGGACGGCCCCGCAGTCGAAGAATACCCCGATGATTGTGCGCGGGGGTTGAGAAAATATCTCTTCGTCATGGCGCTGGTCGTCGTCGGGACACTTTCCGGCACGTTTTGGTACCGGATGCAGCCGGCTGTTGCCCTGGCTACTGCCGCTCACCCGACGGCTTATCAACCGATGAATGTGCCGGTGCCGGGAATGCCCGTCGTGGCTCAGCCGATGCAGATGGCCGGGGCGCCGAATCCGATGCAGCCGGTCGCGATGACCGCGGCCATTCCCGGAGCGCTGCCGGATTTTGCCGCAGTGGTTAATACTCTGCGCGGAGCGGTGGTCAGTGTCGGTCGTTCACGTCCCGAAAATCGGTTTGGATTTAATCCGGGGGTGCGAGTCGGGGGCGGTGAGCCTGCGCAACAGCAACAGGTTGCCGCGGGAACCCCGGCTCCGGCGGCGGATGGCGGTGTCCAGTTTGCAACGCCGGTGGCGGGTGCGGTCCTGGAAAGCATCGGAACCGGCTTCATTATCCGTAACGACGGCTACATTCTGACCAATTTTCACGTGGTGCGCGGCAACGAGTCGATGGTCGTTACCGTGTTCGACGATGCTGGCGCCCAACGCTATCCCGCCAACATCGTCAAGCTTGACGCCGCGGTCGACCTGGCGCTGCTTAAAATTGAGCCGCGAGCTCCCCTTATGGTCGCCCCGCTCGGCGACTCGGATCAGGTTTCGGTCGCCGACGAAGTGATTGCCATCGGCAGCCCGTTCGGCCTCGACCTGACGGTCAGCCGCGGCATCATTTCGGCCAAGCGCAAATCTTTGGTAATTGAAGGAACGGTTCATCGCGACTTGTTGCAAACCGACGCCGCGATCAATCAGGGTAATTCCGGCGGGCCGCTGGTTAACCGGGCCGCCGAAGTGGTCGGCATCAACACCGCGATTTACACGCCGACCGGGGCTTTTGCCGGCGTCGGCTTTGCCGTTCCCAGCAATCAGGCCAAACTGTTCCTGGCCGAGGAGTTGGTACTTCAGGCGGCGCAACCGGCGGCTTCCGTGCCGGGCGGGCTTTGGTCGGTCCCGGTGGCACAGACTGCGGCTACGGCCGGGTTGGCCGGTCCGGCAATTTTGGCCGGTGTCGCGGCCCCTCACGCCGACGGTCGGGAAAATATGGATTGCGCGATCTGCCACCAACTCCTTCCGCGCCCGGGCGCCCGGGCCGGGGCGACGCCGATGGTTCGCAGCATCCCCGCCGCCGCACCGCAACCGGGCATGGCGCCGCCGATCATGAAGGGCGCCACGCCGCCGCACCGTGACGGGCGCGAAACCATGAATTGCGCGATGTGTCACCAATTTTTACCGACCGGCGGGGCGCCGGTCGCGCGCAGCTTTCCAGTTGCGGCCGCACCTCCGATCATGAGAGGGGCGCCGGCTCCGCATCGCGATGGTCGCGAGGCGATGAGTTGCACAACCTGTCATCAATATCTACCAGCCGGTGGGGCGACGGCGGCTCCGGTCGCGCAAACGGGTGGTGCCGGCGGCGGGCTGCAATTTGCTCGACCTCCGTCAACCCTCGCGCTCAATGTCGCCGTGCCGCCGCCGGGCTCAGCTCAAATGACGGCGGGAGCGGCCCCGCAGGGTGGCTTTGTTATTCTTGGCGCGACAACCCTGCCGATTACCGCCGCGCTCGCGGCTCAAATCGGACAGACCGAAGGCAAGGGCGTGTTTGTCGCCTCGGTGGTGCCGGGGTCGCCCGCCGCGGTCGCCGGCCTCGAGTCGGGCATGGTGATCGAAAAAATTGACGGCAAACGGTTGCGCTCACCGCGGGAACTTTTCACGGCCCTTGAAGCCGCCAAAACCGGCGACACCTTGCGGTTGTCGGTTACCGGAGACAAGGGGCGGCGGGAACTCCGGCTGATTGCATCGGTGATGCCGGCGTCGACGATGGCTGTCCCCGCTCCGATGCCGGGGGCGCCCGCCGCCAAGGCGGCGACGGTCCCGACCGAGTTCAATTGGCGCGGCATGGAGATTGAAACCTTCGCCGCGGTTGCCGCACCCGGCACCGGTGGCGCCGTCCAACTGAAAGGAGCCGTGATTGCCGAGGTGATCCCCGGCTCGCCGGCCCAAAGAGCCGGCCTACAGGCAAACGATATCATCCTGGAAATCAATAGCCAGCCGACCGGAACAGCCGCCATGATGAATAAGGCCATGCAGGCGGCGACCGGGAAGCGTGAAGTAATGATGAAAATGGCAAGGAGCAACCGAGAGTTTTTTGTCGTTCTGCCATAATCGTGATCGCGGGCCGTGCTTAAACTTCCGGGGGAAATAATGGGTCAGATGAGCGCCGAGACAGAAACGCAGGCTATCGAGTCGCCCGAAGGCGAGCTTGAAGTCGTGTGCGCTAAAGCCACGGTTGCTCGGATGACCGCTCTGCGCGATCGGCGGCAGGACAATCTTTATCCCGAGCAAGCCTGGAATGAGTTGATTAATGCCGCCTCCTGGGCCAAACCGGAGTCGGCGGACAGTCCGGGCGGCTTGCCGCCGGAACCCTCGCTAGAGATTCCACACCTTAAGACGCCAGGCAAGGCACGCCGGATTGCCAGCTTCGATGTCAGCGCGCTGTGCCAACTCCCGACCATTGCGCCGAGAGACGACGCGATGGTGAATGTTGCGATGGCAACGGCAACCCCGGCCGTTCGTCCCCAGCAACCGAAGCCGGCTTTGGTTATTCCGGAAGCTGCGCCGCAATCTGACGAAGACCGGCCCTTGCCGGCTCCACCGCCTCAAAGCGGACTTGAGCCCGAGTCGGGCTCACCGTCTGAAACCGGAAGCGAGCCGGCCGAGCCCTCGGTAATGTTCGATGTGTGGGCGAATGCCGAGGGCGCGTGGCGGACCGATCTCGAGCCGGAGGCCGCCCCGCTTCCCGAGCCTGAAGCCGCACCGCAGGCACTGCCGGAACCTTTGCCGTCGCCTGCCGAGTTGACCACGCTAACGCAACCGGTTGCCGACGCTGTGGAGCCGGAGTCGGAACCGGTACAATCGGCGCAGAGCACCGAGCCGGTAGCTGAACCAACATTTGAACCGATTATCGAACCGGCGCCTTCCGTAGCGCCTGAGACACCAAAGCCTGAGACACCAAAGCCTGAGACGCCCAAGCCTGCGGCTTCGGCCCCGCCACCAACCACGCCACAACGCCCGAGCCACCCGCGGCCGGCGGGGATACGACAAGTCCGCACGCTGCTGTTTCATGGCGGGCCGCTGTCATCTCCCTATCCAATTTCAGTAACCATCATCATTGAGCCCCTTACGCATCCGGTCGGATCGCCCCCGCCTCCGGCGCCGGTCGCACCGGAGGTTCCGGTCTCCCCGCCCCCGTCTTCGCAGCCTTTAGCTGAAGCGCCGGCTCAGCCGACAATGCCCCGGGTTGAACCGGCGCGGACGCGCCCGGTAACGCCCGCGGAGTCGCCGGGCGGTTTATTCGCCCTGGCCGGTTGGATCGGGGGAGCGTTGGGGCTTGGCGGAGGGGCAGCAAAGCCAACGCCGACGACGCGACAAAAAAAACCGGCCGCGGGACCAAGTGATAGCGGTAGAGTTTCTCCCCACAGTGTACAAGGGAAATCCCACAGATGACGGGGTGATTCGGTTTAGTTCACGTTTTTCGATATGCGGGGCACGATTTCGGTATCCACGGGTTCCGCCTATGATCAAACTGGAGGAATAGTGAATGAGTGATGATAAAAATCAGCAACAAGGGACCGACAATCAAGTGATCGTCGGCATTGATCTCGGAACTTCACGGACCGCTGTCATGTCTAATCGCGGCGTCCGGCGCCTCTTCCAGTCGGTTGTCGGCTATCCGAAAGACGTCATCGGTGTTCGTTTGTTGGGAGCCCCGTTCATTGTCGGTGAACCGGCGTATGAAAAGCGCTCGTTCCTTGAACTGCGCCATCCGCTCCAAGACGGCGTGATTAAGGAGGCGAATGCGAAAGACTTGGTGGCCGCCCGCGAATTGCTCAAGCATGCTGTGAACTTGGTTGATGCCGGGCCGAATGATGAAGTCCGCGCGATTATCAGTGTTCCGGCACGTGCTTCGGCCGGTGACAAGTCGGTCGTGCTACAGATTGCCGAAGAAATCGTCAATGTCGCGGTCGTAGTCTCTCAGCCTTTCCTGGTCGCTTATCACTATGGCAAGCTTTACAATGCCTTGGTCATTGATATCGGTGCCGGTACAATCGATATCTGCGCGCTGAAGGGCATGATGCCGCCGCCAGAAGATCAGGTCACACTGAAGAAGGCCGGTAACTATATTGATCAGCGCCTGATGGAAGGTATTCTTGATCGTTATCCGGATGTTCAGATCAACCTGAATATTGCTCGGGGCATCAAGGAAGCTCACGCGTTCGTCGGCAAGCCGGCAAGCCCGGTCCAGGTCGAGTTGCGTTCTAATGGTCTGCCTGTATTGTGCGACATTACAGAAGAAATGCGCAATGCTTGTGAGTCGGTGATTCCGGACGTGATCGAAAGCGTTGAGTTCTTGCTGAAGCGATTCCCACCGGATGATCTGCCGAAGGTACTTCAGAATGTTATCGTCGCCGGCGGTGGTTGCCGTATGGCGGGCATCTCTGATTTGATTGCAACTAAGTTGCGTGCCTATGGTGATGTTAAGGTTGCACTGGCGCGGGATCCTGAATTCGATGCCGCTTCGGGTGCCTTACTGATGGGCCAAGAACTGCCGCCCAAATTCTGGGATCAGATCGGTGAAATGATCGGAGAAGGCTGATACCGGTAAAGTTCGAAGTTACCGGAGTTCATGCGAAAGACAGGAGGGGGGCTTGCCCCCTTCCTGTTCAACGTAATGGCAAAGTCGGGTCATAAGAATCGGAGGGGTTGGTGTCGATACGGCGCGTCCTGGTAATCATAGGCTCGATGCTGGCGCTGCTGTTCGTGTCGCAGAACCTTGATATGGTTGAAATCTCGCTGGTTATCGGGCGTCCGGTCGAGGCACCGCTGGCAGCTGTGATCGGGATTGCCTTTTTAGCCGGTTTCCTCGCCGGCATCGGGGTGATCCTGGAACGACAATTTCGGCGCAAGAGAAATGCCGTGACAGACGAAGAAGAGCACGGCTTGATCGAGTAACGCCGGAGTTTTATTTCTGCCTGTGCGGCTGGTAATAACGGGTCGGGTTGATGAGATACAAAAATTGCGTCAGATGCTCAAAATACATCGGCTGGGGCGGGTTGGTCGTCAACTTTGTTTTGATGTTGATGAACTTGTTCATCGGTCTGGTGGCCGGCTCTCAGGCGCTGGTTGTCGGCTCGATGTACTCGCTAAAGGACATGGCAACGTCTATCTTTGTCATTGTCGGCGTAACGGTCGGTCGCAAACCGCTCGACCGCGAACACCCCTATGGACATGGCAAGATCGAATTCCTGATGTCGCTTGTTTTCGGCATCGTTTTATTATTTCTGGCCGTTTTCTTACTGTATCACGCAATTGATACATTACTGCATGCCGAACGCAACGTGGCGCCACGCTTAATTGCGGTCTGGGCGGCGTTTGTCTCTGTTTTGGCCTATGCCTATACCTTTTATTATGCAAGCTGCGTCGCGATCGAAAGCAACAGCCCCATTGTCCGAATGATGGCGCGCCACCACCATTCAGACGCAGTGGCGGCCGGAATAGCCGGACTCGGTATTATTTGCGCCCATTTATTCGATTTGCCTTGGGTTGATACTATCGTCGCATTTTTTGAGGCGCTGGACTTGACTTTGCTTGGCGTTAAAGTGTTTTGGGATTCATGTAAGGGTTTACTCGATCGTAGTCTCGACCCTGGAATTCGCACCACGATTCGCAAAATTGCCGCCGATACCGATGGGGTCAGAGAAGTTAAAGCCTTAAAAACCCGATTGACCGGCCATCAAATCTGGTCGGACTTGATCATCGGTGTCGATGCTGACCTGACGGTTGATCAAGCTCATGAAATTTGCGAACGGGTTAAAGCGCGTATTGCCGAACGGTTGCGCCATGTCGGTTCTTTAAGTGTCGACGCCGAGATCTGCGAAAGCGAAATCGAGAAAAATCGTGAAGTAACGGCTCGGTGGCGGGCAAGCAATAAAGCGGGCGATGAAGCCGTCGCAATGGTGAAACCATGAGTAAGGAGCCAATCGGAGTGGAAGCGGACAACGCAATCGTTTTCTGTACCCGGCCATGGCGCATCATGGGGGCGGCCGTGGCGGGTTTGGTTGCCATAACCATGGTTTGGGGCGTGGTCATTCTTACTACTTATAGCAATGACGATCGGTTCGGTAACGATAAAACCTTATCAGTTACTGAATTTATGAGCCGCAATGTTGCGTTGCCCGGTTCTTTTAATCTACCCGATGTCATTGCACCTGCGGTGGTTGCGATCGACGGAGGCAAGATTAACGGTGGTGTCGTTGCATCCGGCGCAATAGTCGGTGCAAATGGTTATGTTCTGACGACCCTTCATTCAATCGAGGGTTTGTCTGAGATTACGGTTCATGTCCGTACCAAGACCGGTATTCAGAATTTCACGGCGCAGGTGGTTAAAAAGGCCCCGCTTCATGATCTTGTATTACTGAAAATTCAGTCGCCGGGCAGCTTTCTTTACTTGTCGCTCGCAGATACCGTGACAAAGCCGATTGGCACCGTCTATGCCTTTGGACAAGGAACACAAGGCAATCTCGTGGTTCGACAGGGCGGAGTTTCTAATCAATCGGTACCTTTGGCAATCGAGGCACTCCAAATCTCGCATCTTCGCTCAACCGATGCGGTTTATACTTGGGAGCAAAATGGTGGTCCGGTCGTTAATGGTGATGGCGCTATCGTTGGAGTTACAATAGCGGTCCGCGATGCCGCCGGTGGGGTGCGTGGTTATGTTGTTCCGGCTGATGTTATCATGTCGCATTTCCGAGACGTGCTTAACTTCAAGACTGTCACGCCGTCAACACCCGCTTCGGTTGCGCCGGCTGCTGCGATTACGACTGAGTCCGGCGCACCCCGTATGGTTGCGGCGGGCTTGACGCCAGCTCCTGCGTTCGGGGCCGGTCCATTATCGGCCGGCACGATTACCGGCGGTTCGGGCGCCTGGTGGATTAAGGCGGCCAATCAAGTTGGGGCCGGAGCGGCACAACCGACAGGTTATACCGCTCCACCCGGTGGAGCACCTGTCGCAAGCGGAGTGTCGGCCGATGTTGAGCATCTGCTCGGCCTTCGCATTGCCGGTTTTGCCGTTGAAGATTTGATCGGCCTTACCATTCTGGCCCTGGTCAAGGGCGTTATCGGCGGCATGATGACTATGGGCGGCGGCGTTTTTCTGGTCGCCGGCATGATGATGTTTTTCGGATACGGATTATTTCTGATCCGTCCGGTTGCCTATCTTACCAATATTTTCGTTTATAGTGCTTCTTCACTTCGTCACCATCGCAATGGCTTGGTGATGTGGGATGAAGTCAAAACAATGGCGCCTTGGGCGATCATCGGTGTTATTATCGGTTATTTTATCGGCAATGCGATAAGTGATCGGGTCATTGAAGTTCTCCTTGCAATCTTTGCTGTAATGATTTCAATAAAAGCCGCTCATGAAGTTTGGTTTAATGAGAGCGATGACATTCTTTTAACCCGGAACGGTGATAGTGGCACTGATGATGATGACCTATCGGTGTCTCACGAGAGCGTCGAGGATGAGCTTCCGCCAGCGGTTCGGCAAGCCAACCCGTTCAGCGCCTTGACTAAGCCGGCATTGCTGGCTTTACCCATGGGTATTATCAGTGGCATTCTTGGCATAACCGGCGGTGTTATTGAAGTTCCGTTGCAGCATTATATCGGAAAGGTTCCGCTTAAAAATGCCATTGCCAACAGTGCAGTGTTGGTTTTCTTTGCTTCTCTTACCGGAACCTTGTTAGCATTCATTCATGGCACTGCAACTGGAATTATTGACTGGCAAACCCCGTTGACACTTGCCGCAATTCTTATTCCGGCATCATTCGTCGGCGGTATTGCCGGAGCACACCTGACTAAATTGGCACCGAAACCTGCATTGAAAGTTGTGTTTTCAGTTTTGATGATGGCTGTTGCTATTCGTATGTTTATCGGGCATTAAGAAACTCCTTTTTCGGAGGACATGATGGCCATCACTTCCCCGTTGCTTAAAGAAGCCGAAATCATGGCGACGCTTGTGCGTCATCGCTATCACCTCAGAAATGACGCACGGGGACGGCGAGCCGATTTGTCCTTTACGGATTTAACCGGCCTTACACTTAAGGATCAAGAATTAAACGGGATAATCTTTAAAGGCGCCTGTCTCCACAAGGTTGATTTTTCACACTGTGACTTGACCGGAGCCGATTTCTTCGGTGCCGATCTTGAAAGCGCTAACCTCACCGGCGCTAATCTTACCGGTGTTGATTTCCGAGGCGCTAACTTGCACCGGGCGGTTCTCTCAAATTGCAATCTGTCATCCGCTGATTTTCGAGCCGGCACAAATCAAGACAATAGAGCGTGCCTTACCGAAGCCAAACTTGACCATTCCTTTCTTCAACAAGCCAACCTGACCGGGTGCGACATGTCGGGGGCTGATCTGGTCGATGCTGATCTTTCCGGCGCCGATTTAAGCCAGACCGTGCTCTTGGGCGCCGATCTGTCCGGAGCGTCCCTTAAAGCGGTAAAATTAGCCGATACTGTTTTGTCGATTTCTTGTTTAAGCCCGGCCCAATTGGGTGATCTCGGTTCTACCGAGGGCTTGGTTGAACCGAGTTACCTTAAGCTTGCTGATGACGTTGTTACAAGCAAACTTGAAGAACACGGCAAGTGGATAGTCACAGGCGGTGCTAAAGGGGCCCGTCTTAATCTTGAAGGCATTGATTTACGCAATTACATATTTTCAGTTCGCAGCTTGGCCGGTGGCCGTTTACGCCGATGTAATCTTAGTGAAACCGATCTGCGTGAAATCGTACTTGATATGGTTGATTTTTCTTATTCTAATCTTCGAGAGGCGAATCTTGATAAGGCGTCGATGCGCGGCGTTAATTTACGGAGCGCTGATCTTTCAGGGGCAAAGCTTACCGCCGCGATGCTTGAGGCGATGCCGCTTGAACCGGGACGCACGTGGCCGGCGAATCTTGATCAGGCCCGTTTGTGCAATGCCGATCTAACCGGCGCCTGTTTCGATAATGCAGTGATGACAAATACAGATTTAGTTAACTGCATTATTTCTGAAACTCGATTCCGAAATGTCGATCTCAGCAAGGTCAAACGGAGTGGTAACGGCACTGAAAGACGGCGCGTGACCCGGTTCAGTGAGCCAACGCTTTACGTAAAGACCCCGCTGGGGGTCTTTACAACAATAAACTGGTCCTTTGGTGGCGTCTGTTTATCTTTCGATGAGACTGAGCGATTCCCTGTCGACACTGAAATTAAGGCCGCAATTGTGGCGAAGAAATTTCCGCCGCCGCGCCCGGTCTCTCTGACTGTAGTTAAAGATACCCCTGACAGCGGTAAAGTCTTAATGCGTTTCACTGCGGTTGATAACGACTTGCAAAAATACCTTGCCCAGATAAGCGGCGAACCGGCTTAAGAACAAGGCCGAATCATGCTATAGTTTGTGAGAAGTCGCAAAGTTGCCGGCGCGGAGAGTGCTCAAATGATAACCGATAAAGAAATTGACAATATGCTTTCCGGGATACGCGACTATCAGCATATCCAGACGACACCCGCTGCACCCAAGGAACTCGCTCCTGTGCCAGAGACTAAACCGGAAGCGGCTATTGAAGCAAACCAGGAAGATAGCACTGAACCCCTTCAGTCCGTAACGACACTGGCAGCTGAAGGCGCGTCGGAAGAGGAAGTAATCGTCGAGTCTGCTTCTGAAGCCATGCCCGAACACCATCTCGACAGCGTCGATATGCCGAAACCGCAGCCTGAACTTGTGCCCGAGCCAATTGCGGTTCCTCATTCGCTGCCTGAGCCGGTTACCCTCACCAAAGCCAGAGAAGCGATTCGCCGTCCACCACTGCCACAACTGAGCCTTTACGATTGTTTTGTCAAAAAACAAACGCCGCCGCCCATCCGGCGCCCCACGGTTTCCGACGAGGTACATTCTTCAGCCGATTCAACAACACAGGAAGATGCACGGCTGGTTCGTCCGGAATCGCTGGCGATCAGCCCCGCCCAATCCGTGGCGGCACTGGAAAACTGGCTTTCGGCCGAGCCACGGCGCAAACCCTTTGGAAAGCGGTCGTGAACTCTACATGTGCCCGACAATGTCGGGAATTGAATCTTCGTGCATCACAGTTTCAAAAGCTGGCGCGGGCAGATATGTATATGACAGAAGTATCCCATTTTCACGGTCTTCGTCGAAAATAGGCTCCCGCTTCGACCAAACATTTTCAGCAATTTTTGAGGTGTTGACCTTAAAAACAATGATCGGCATGAACCCGATAAGTCGGAGAATATTGGTCGAGACATCGTCGCTGTCGCTGTAGCTGACCGATGAGTCGAACATATTCTTGGCGATCAGGCGTATATGCTCAAGATTGAAGGTTTTGAATAAAACGTCATATTCGGCAACCCGCCGCCCCACCCCCGGCTCAACCGAGGTGGCAGGTAGCAGACCTTTTTTCATAATATCAGCCTTATTCCAAGATGCTGCAAAATAATAAAGCGATGCCGGCGGCTCACGAACCATTTTGTCACTGTTAAAACGGCGAAAGAAAACAGTAACACTCTGATCCGGCATGGTAAAACTTTCGACAAACCAGCCATACTCATTGACAATCGTATTCAACTCATTCAAAAAGTTTTCATGATCAAACATCAATGATTGGCCGACCACGGCCTCCCAATGCCGCATAAACATGGTTAGATTCAAGCGTTCATCATTATAAGTAAAATTACAATAACTCTTCTGGTACATCTGCTGCCATTGAACAAAGCTCATCGGCTGCCAATTATCTCTATCGGCCTCATAGGCCTCATTAATCAGGGCTCTTTGAGATATCAGATCAACCAGAATCTGTTTCAGATCACGGCCTTCCAACGGGCGGCAATTCTCACGGGGGTGAGACAGCCGCTTGTTAAAGCCAAACACAGTGCGCAGGCCTTGCGACACCGTGACAAGATGCTTGCGCCCGATTGCCCCCAGCCCACCGGGGGAAAGGTTGAAAAAGCGGGAATGGCTGTTCGGATCAGGTTCATTCATTTCGGCATCAGAGGCTAAATTCGTGCCCCTAAACTATCATGATTGCCCCCCGGCTTCGAGGGAATTACTGTTCGAACGCAACCGGCCAGCAGGAGAAAGCCAGGGATGACTAACAAAGATGAACGACCGGGGCTTCTGCGCATTCCGGTCGAAAACACGTTTACCGGTCTGCTCGGCGTCATACGGGGAACCGCCCCCCGTTTTACCGCCTTACTCGCTGGTTCAGTTGGCAGTCTGCCCATGCCTGCGCTCCGATTAGCGGCAACACGCGGTGTTATCGCCGCACAACGCGAACTCGCAACCCGGCTCGCTACTGGAGATCGCAGCACGCCTGACCCGGTTGAAGCGTTCCAATGGTTCCGCCGAGGCGCGGATAAAGGTGACATCACCTGCCAATACGCTCTCGGTGTGATGTATGCCACCGGCCAGGGTGTTCCGGAAGGTAAGTTTCAAGCTTTTCTTTTGTATCAAAAAGCAGCAGACCGCGGCCACGCGGCCGCTCAATTCAATCTGGCAGTACTTTATGATACCGGCAACGGCGTTGAGCGCGACCCGAAAAAGGCATTATACTGGTATAGTCATTCAGCTGCGCAAGGGTATGCCCGGGCTCTTTTCAATCTTGGCATTTATTATGAAACCGGCGAAGCCGGGACCATAGACCCGGAACAGGCGCTTAATTGTTATCAGAAAGCGGCGGAACAGGGCTTCGCCGAAGCTCAACTCCGGTTGGGAGCGGCCTATCTTGACGGTAGCTTATGCCGACCCGCACCCTCGGAAGCATGGTTATTATTCAGCTTAGCCGCGCTTAGCCTGGCTTCCGGAGACTTGTATGACCAAGCCGAACTGGGTCGAGACGCGGCACTACAACAAATGACCCTGGCCGAAATTGAAGCCGCGCGTCGGCGTTTTCGAAGCATCACCGCGAACTTATAGGCGCGGCATCAAATACTCTTTGAGACACCACTTTCGCTGTAATCCTGACTGGATTGTATCATGATCTTATTAAAGCCGCGGTGACGCCGTAATGTGTCGGCCAGAACTTCTCGAACATAGGCATCATCAACGACCAGAACGGCCCGCATATTCCGATTCATGGCAAAACCGGTCAGACGAATCAGGCATTCGATCGCCTGTTCATTAATAGAAATGCCTGTCACGAAAACCAGATTTTGAACGTCGATTAAACAAAATTCATGCGGGCCGCTGTCCATCGCGGCCAGAATGACATTTGTAATAAATGCGGAAGGCTCATCAATTACGCCCCCGATTATAACCTTTACCATGGTATTTTCATCGAAATGATGAAGTGTTACCGTACAGGTTAGCTGGCTTCCGGCATAAGCGACCCACAATTCATTAATCTTCATATCTGGGTCGTTCCTTTATCAATCCATCTTTAACGAGTTACAGGCAAAGGCTGCGTCACCGGTGGGGTTAAATTAATAAAATTACCCTCGCTTGGCCAAATAAAATAGCATGCAATCAGTATTACAACCCAAAGTAAAATCAAGGCCGGCATATGATGGCTGCGCCTTTGGCGTGGTAACACGTCAGCAGAGGCCGGTTCGGCCTGACCATTCTCAGACATCGTTATAATGACCTGTGTAGCAACATGGCGCGAGGCCGGAGGCATGGAATATTATACGACTCCACGCATCATAATCAATTTTATACGACAAAAAAACCTCGGAGTGACACGCTGACCCGGATCAGCCGACGCTGAGGCGACAAAGTTACAGTCGCGACCCGCTCCCAACCAGGCGATCCTTCGCCAGGGCTGTGGTGGGATTATCCGCAATTGTAACCGATTTATATTTCTTACCGGGCAAATCCTTCTTCAACACGTCCTTAACACAGCCATCCTCAAGCATAACGTGCAGGTTTTTCTCATTTTGAGAAAAGTAACATACGAATTTTAGCAATTGTTCAATTGCACAATCATTGACTGTTTGCCCCGAAAAAAAAACTAAGTTGCGCGCATTAAGAAATACGGTTTCATAAATGGAGTTTTCGATTACATCCATTATCAGGTCGTAAACATAGAGACGAGCGGGCGTAAGCATACCGGCCAACTCAATTTCAATATAGCGGCCACCGGGCCCGTCATTAACGACACAGGTGCAAGTCAATTCGTCACCCGAAAATGCTAGCCACAACTCTTTTTTCTTTAACATGGTGACCACTCCGCAGCCGAATTCGCCGAACCATCCGACTTACGCTTTATCGTCGAACTGCCGTCATTTCAGCGCCTTGCCAAAGTGTTCCGCTAACATTGCAGCCATCGATAGCGGCCTTCTTCAGATTGGCACCGGTAAAGCTGGCACCGCTCAGATTAGCATTACTTAAAATGGCCCCTTCTAAATTTGACGGGGCCTGTTGATTTCTAATTTCAAGTTGTATTGGACTGAACGCCGCAGAAACCAAGCAACTGCCGGTCAAATTAGCCCGGCGGAGATTAACCCCGCGCAATCGGGAATTCTGTAAATTCAACCCGCTTAGATCGGCATAGGCCAAGTCGGCCAAATCAAGATCGACCCCATGCCAATCACCACCTTCAATTTGGCAGCGATGAAGCCGGGCCCCGGCCAGCTTTCGGCCATTCATCTTTACAAAAGGCACCTTGGCCAAATCCAGGTCAAGTCGACTCCCGGCGGCTCCGCTCGTCGCCACCCATAATTCATGGCTGATCATTGCCATTACAAAATCTTTAATCGACAGTTCGCGATAAGCCGGGCCGGTAATATTATCGGGCAACACAACCCCGGCCGCACGGCACATGGCTGCGGTTGCCGAGTCGACCACAACCCGGTTCAGGATTACGCCGGTGGTTTCGGCCCCGGTTAAATCAACGCCGATTAAAAGCGACCCGGTAAGATTGGCCCCTTGCATCTTAGCATCAATCAGGTCGGCGCCCGTTAAATCACAATCAACCAATTTTGCCTTGGTCATTCGTGCGTGATCAAGCGAAGCCTCTATTAGTTTCGCGCCGCTGGCGTCAGCCCCATTTAGTTGCGCATCTTTTAGGTTAGCTCTTTGCAGCGAAGCATTGCGGAGATCGGCATCATTAAGCTTTGCTCCGGTAAGATTTGCGCCGGTAAGATTCGTGCCTTGAAAACGGGCGCCACTCAAATCGGCTCCGGCTAAACTAACGCCCGAAAGATCACGAAATGAAAAGTCCGCCCGCTGACCGCTATTATTGGCCAACCATTGCTGATGTCTTCGAATCGCCAAGCGGATGTCGTAAGCTTCATCATCAAGCCTTGTGACGGGCTCAAGCTTTGAGGTGGGTTTCACGGGGGGACTACCCTCGCGAGGGTTGTTCATGCCTGCGTCCTCCCCCGATCCAGCGCTCACGGCCGGTTCACTAATAGCATTGACCGGTTAATTCCAGGTTAATGACAGTGCTTTAATAATTTCAGTAATTTTCCGACAAAGGTCGATTAATTCTCGATACAATATCGTTGCTTTACTAAACCTTGCCCCCCCCGGCCTTTTTGCCGTATAGCTCGAGTCGGTGGCCGATCAGCTCATAGCCCAGCTCTTTTGCGACTTTTTCTTTTAATAATTCAATTTCCGGACTTTGGAACTCGAAACATTCACCGGTATTCAGATCGATCAAGTGATGGTGGTGAGTTTCCGGCTTTTCTTCGAACCGCGCCCGGCCGTCTCCGAAATCAAGCCGGTCGATGACCCGCATCTCTTCCAGCAACCGCATCGTGCGATAGACGGTAGCAATGCTGATATTTTCATCAAGTTCGGCCGCACGGCGATAGACCAACTCGACATCGGGGTGGTCACTCGCCTCCGAAAGCACACGGGCAATGATGCGCCGCTGCTCGGTCATCTTCAGACCCTTTTCGGCACACAGCTTTTCAAGCCGGTTTAAGGGATCGCCCGCATTGCGCTCGTCAGACATTCCGTCCGGATCCAGCCTAGGTACTGTTCGGCAGATGCTAAGCGGCACCCGACGCCAAATCCAGCGTTTTCTTGCCGCAGCCGACCCGCTACTTAGTTTTATTTAAGCGTGAACTCATGATTGGCTGCGGCCTCGGCCATCGCAGCGGTCCGCGCGCCGAACCGAGCCTTAATCACGGGCGGTACCCGCGCCGTGAATTGAGAAAGGGCATGCCGAGTCGGCTCGTCGAACACACCGCTAATCGGCCCTTGATAGAGCTGGAGCGAGGTCAGCGCGGTTTGCAGCCGGACAACGGCCTTGTTCGGCTCAGGTCCGGCGGGGGCAGTCACCGGATGGGCCGCCGACGGCGTGTCCGGAAGCTCTACTATAGGAGGACGAATACGAGGGCCAGGCTTACGAACCGGATCAACCGGCATCGTCATGGCCGGAACAATAGGGATTACCGGCCCAGGCACTGTTAAATTTGGCGCCGATCGAGGCTGAGACTCACTCTGAGCCGGCGGTGGCGCCGGAGACGGCTCAGCAACGACTCCGGGGTGAAGCGTTTCGGGTTTTGCCGCCTCAATCCGAACCAAGTCGGGCCGCGCTACGTCCGGCCGCACCAACTCGGATCGAACCAACTCGGGCACCCGCTTCGGCGTCTCCGAATCATACTTGGTGCGAAGGCCGATGCTGATCGCCATGACCACGGTTGCCAGTGCCGCAACCGGAACGGTTAACAGCCAGCGCTTGAGCGACTGGCGCGAACGCCCACCGCCCGAGCCAGGCAAAGCCGGCTTACCGGTGGCCTGATCAATCGCAATAAAATCAGTGGACTCCTGCGCCGCCTTCACCGTGCATAAGCCAACCAGATGCGGCCGAAAGACTTCAGTAATCCAGCCGGTCTTATTGCATTGAGCACATTCGGGCTTGCCGGCACAGTCGCGGCACATCGCCTCGCGATAGAAGCTAAATCCAAATTCCTGAATATAAAATTCAGTACCGAAGTCATTAAGCCGCAACAACAGGGCGTTACGGACGGCCTCTTTCATTTCCCGTAACGACAGCGGGTCGGCCAACAACGCGGTGAATTCAAGCTCAAAAGCCGCCGTAACATTGTCGGTATCGTTCAGCGGGTAACCATCGGGCGGGCGCGACTGCCCCGGCAGTGTGGTCAACCCCACGCGCCAGCCGACATCGACATCCACGGCCAGGAACATATCCAAAGGCAAATGCGGATGCGGCGCGGGCAGATGCTGTTCAGAAGGCATTAGGCCACGCAGATCAAACGAGAATGGGTGAGACGATATTTAACCATGGCGACCCTTGTATTATGACACAAACCGGTTGCCGGTGACCATGCTGTTATGATTTGCCCGTCAATGACCGGTGGTGCTATGCTGCGTCAGCGTTGATTAAGAAAGCCTCTGTTAATTCAGGAGATTTGAGCCATGGCTGTTGTCGGCATTAGCCACGAGGTCGTCCGCAACACTTTGATTGCACAGGGAATGCCGCCGGTTCAGGCGGCAACTTTTCCCGGCATCGAACATGAAGTGGTTCGCGATGCGCTCGCCGCCAAAGCCTTGGGCGGTCCCGTTGCCGGAGCCCCGACCGTCGTTGCCGCAGCCGGGGGTAGCGCCGGCACTGCCAAGGCATTAACCACGGGAGGCACTCTCTGGAGCGGCAAGGGGTTCAGCCTGGGCCTAGGGCTTGGACTCGGGATCTGGGGACCGATTCTGGTCGGCGCCGCCGGTGCTGCCGCAGCCTATGCGTATTTCCGCTACCGCCAGCAACAGCTTGCTCAAGCCGAAGTCGCCGTTGAAGATGAAGGCTTCATGGCCTCCGCCGGCTGATCCGATTGATCGTAGTTCAGCATGGCCCTGATCGTCGACTCAATATGGCGTCTTGTTCCGTACTTGTTGTTAAGTACGGCGGTCTGGATGATTGTCACCGGATTGGTGGTCTTATTCCGATCGGTTGAAGGCTCGTTGACCCTGTGGTTCTGGCTGCGTCTCGCAATCGGGGTCACGATTTGTTACGCTAGCTGCCTCTGGATTCATCGACGCTACGAAAACGGGTAAGGCCACCCTTAAAATGGAACGGGCGGGGAAGTTGCCCCGCCCGCCGTCCCGTGGTGATCGAGCCGTCCTATCGAATAATCGGCTCGCGTGCCGCCGGGCGACGGTGCGGCCGCAGCCCCTGAAGCAACGGGTTCATTTCACTGGCCGACGGTCCGCCGCTCCCCGCCATGGATGGACCTTGGCCCGGACCCGGCGCCGCCGGTGCACCTCCGGGACCGATCGGAGCGTCACCGGCCCCCCCGCTGACCCGATAGCGCAATTGCTCCGTTACCAGATTCTTGAGATTATCAATCTCCATGCCACTCGGCATATAGCGGCGATTACGCAGCAAGCGACGCCAGAACATATGGCCCCATGGCAGCATCGGTGCGGCCTCGCTATTCTTGGTGAAACTGCGGGCCAAAGCCGCCATTGCCAGACACAGAATATCAGGCGCCATTGCAATCAACAAGATCGTCAATAAATCGAGCATCTGCGCCACGCGGCCATGTTCAAAGGCCGCATTCAAATCCTTGACCAGTTCCGTCAGTCCCCGATATTTATCATCAGTCAGCTTGCGATCATTGGTGCGCAAATCATCAAGCTGGCGCTTCATTTCTTTCAGGCGAGTATTATACTGCGCCGCTTGATGAGTCCCGTCATTGCCCCCGCTCAAATCTTCTTGAACCGCATCGCCGATGCCGCCGCTGATTATGCGGTTCATCTCGATAAAGACACGGCTGGCGGCACGGAAGCCTTCAAGCCGATCATTGACCGCGATGAATTCATTTTCAAGCAGGCTCAGTTCTTTAGCCAGATCATTGGTTGTAACTCGATCCCGTAATACTGCGGCGCTAAGATATTGAAAATCCTGCAAAGCCGTCCAACCACGCCGCAAGGTGCGGCAGCGATTGCCGCAGCCGGCGACCACGCCGGGTTCCGGCTTGCGGATTTCCAACTCCATCCGATCGCGCAGATTGTTGATCACACCATTGTAATTGCTGGTCATATCGGTGTCGATCGCATGCAACTTTTCGGCAATCGACTGAAGTTTATTCCCCGCCTCGGTAAATGAGGTCTCCGACCGCCGCTCGAACATGATCGAGTAGGAGGACATGAAAATCGACCACAAAACAAAGATCAAAATCAGCGGCACCGAAGTCGCCAGCGCAATCTTTTCCCGCCGCGTCATGGTCACCGGCGAAGCCAACCTCAGATAAAACAACGAAATCGCGGCATGGACCAGCCCGGCCAGCACGAAGGGCTGAGCATTCCCGATCCAACCGCCAAAAGCCGGCCTATATTGAGTTAGCTGCAATCCGGTTGCTGTCATCAACCAAGCATAGAACTCAGCCAAAAGAATAACAACGGTGCAAACAAACCTGATCGCCATCACGGTCTCCGATCGAGCGCCGCGCCGCTGCAAATTCTGCTGCGGCGGACACGGGAATACGCCCGGGAAGATATCAAAAAATCCACGCCGGCCGCAGAATATCATGGGTGTGAACGTCCGCCTACCGTCTTGTTGTGGCTATTTCGCCGTCGTTTCGTCCCCATAATCGGCGGCGGCCATCCAAAAACCGGTGTGAGCCCGAATAAAGTCGTGAATGTCGGATTGCCAACCTTTGATATGCGGTTTTTCAAAATCCGAATCAATAATCAAGTCACTGCGATAGTACTCGCGTTGGAATAGGCGCGGAGCGGCCGTATTACCGGCCAGCCATACATGACAACACCCGTTATGACTCCAGTCGGCCACCACCAACATTCCGATTTTCATGATCAAGACTGCTTGGCGTTGATCACTGGTGGCGCTGCCTTGAAAGGAGCCGAAGCTGACAATATCGGTGCGCTCGCGCGTGCCTGAAGTATTGCGGGCAACGGCGGCGCCACGTCGGCCGAATACTACCCAGGCTTCCTGAATAAAGCCCTTTTCATAATAAGCATTCCAGAATCGACGGCGGCTCGACCACATTCTTGTGTGGTGCAGCCGAACCGTTTCATCGACAACCTCAAGAAACTGCTCCAACGATACCTTAGCGAGCCAACGGCACATCACCCCTTGCGCCATTTCCGAGACATCAACCCAGGCCACCGGATTAGTTCGCGGTTCTTTTAACAAAGCCAGCAACGTTCGCTTGACAAAGTCGCGTTGCTCCTGTGGCGCTATGCGTGTAATCCAGGGCAGCAGCAATGCTTCGGCGAGCGCCGCACGAGCCCGCGCCACCCCGCCATAAAGGAAGTCGTGGCCCTTATGCGACCATGATACCAAACGTTGAACATAGCCGGACGGTAACGATGCCGTGCCGCCCTCGGCCAAAGACTGTTGAACGATCCCGTCACAAGCACGAACAAAGGTATTGGCTAGCAACTCGGAAGACGCAAGTTGTCCGGACAGCCCAATTCTAGCGAGAAACTCACGCGGAGGTTTGTCGGCCACCATCACGGCTTCGGCCAGCTTTCCCGGCACCCGATCAGGCTCAAACAGACGGAAGCGGCGATGCAACTCGCTCCAGCGCGAGTGGCCCCGGTCGGCTAGTTCAGCCAAAAAGGCCGCGATATGGCGAAAACCAGGCCGCGCCGGCTCGAAATGCCATAGATAGTATCGAATCAGGCCATTAACGATGGCATTGGACCGACTCAGCTCGGCATGTGCCAAATACGCCGTAATAAAGCGCTCGTCGGCAATCAGTGGATGCGCACCCGCCGACAAGCATTCCGAAGCGTAACGCCAGTTGCGCTCGCTGATTCCGCTCCAGTCACCCGACTCGGCAGCGGCCATCAAACATTCCCGCAACTCGGGCATATCTATAGTGAGTGGCGGCGCCGACAAAATGCCCAGCCGGTTTTCCACCGCGATGCGCGCGTCTTCGCTGGCACAAACCTCGGGAAATTCAAAGCGCCGCGGCTTCCAGGCTCCCGGCAGCCCTTCGACCAGTTGGCGAAAACTCATGTCATTCAACCCGCCGCCATTCAGTCACACCCGGACTTGATCCAAAGGTCCGACCCGGCCATGATACTATCACTGTAAACTCACGGGAACCGGTGTAACGATGAAAACACTTTCTGCGCTTGCGGTTCTTGCTGTTTTGTTGTGCGGCGCCCCGGCCGATGCTTCTATGTTGGACGCGATCCGGCAACATGGCTTCATCCGCTGCGGCGTTTCCACCGGGGTGGCCGGCTTTTCGCGCCAAAATGAGGCCGGGGTTTGGGTTGGCTTCGATGTCGATTACTGTCGGGCGTTGGCGGCGGCGGTGCTGGGCAGCGCCGACAAGGTCCGGTATTTCCCGTCAAAGATTACCCAAGGGTTGGAGGCACTCGCAGCCGGAGAGGTTGATGTCTTGAGCCGAACCGTGACCTTAACCCTTAGCCGTGCAGCCGGGCTCGGTCTTCATCCGGTTGACGTGAACTTCTTTGACGGTCAGGGCTTTATGATACGCCGAACCGCCAGTATCCGTACTTTACATCAGCTCCAGGGGCATGCAATTTGTTTTCAAAGCGGGACTACCGCTGGTGACAATCTAAACGAATATTTTAATGCACGCCATATTGCTTATAAGCCGGTCGGTTATCCTGATTTCAAGGAAATGATTACCGCCTTTGCTAATGGCAGCTGTGACGCGATGAGCGCCGATACCTCTTCCCTGGCCTCGGTGCGAGTGACCGCACTGCCGCAACCGGATAGCTATGTCATTCTGCGCCAACGCATTTCGAAAGAACCGTTCGGGCCGATGGTTCGCCAGGGTGATGATCAATGGTTGGAAATCGCGCGCTGGACCCTGATGGCGATGATCGAGGCCGAAGAGTTGGGCGCGACTCGGGCCACCGTCGAGCATTTGCGCGCCAGCGACAACCCGCGCTTACGCCGCCTGCTCGGCCGGATTCCCGGCTCCGGCACGGCGCTCGGGCTGGATGACGACTGGGCTTACCGGATCGTGGCCGGGGTCGGCAATTACGGCGAGGTGTTCGAGGCCAATCTCGGCACCGGCAGCCCGTTGCGGCTCGACCGTGGCCTGAACGAGTTATGGACCCGCGGTGGTTTACTGTTCGCCTATCCCTTACGGTGACGGCGGCGAATGCCGAAATGCCGGCTTGGCCCGATTCGAATCGGCGTCGACGCAGCATGTTCATGTATTTTCAACAGGTTGGCAGAATTTATTGACATCACGGCTTCGGCCCGTTGCCCGGCCGGGGCTGCGCTCCGGCTTTCAGCCCCATTTATTAACTTTTCACAGGACCATCCCGATTCGCCGCGCCCCCCGTAACCTGATATTGCGGTGCGACATGCTCTTATGCCCAATCCCTTGACGCGCCGCAGCAAACAAGGATTTTCAGTGACTTAGGGTGGCTGCTTGATATGTTGCATTAAAACCACGCTTCTAGCCGATCTCATTATTTAAAACTTTCTTAAGTTGCGCCCGAATCGGGTTTGCGTCATTGTTTCTTCAACAGCAAGCAACTGAGCGGCGCAAACGCGCCGGCTCCTGAACAAAAGACGGATTTCGGGTATTTCTAACGGCGCTGCGGCGCCGAAAGAAGAAGCTCGGCCGGTCGATGGAGGGTAACATGGCCACTGCAAAAATCGAATACGCCGGTGTCTCAAGAGTTGCCAATCAGAACTTCTTCGATACAGTCAATCCAGACCGCATGATCCGTCAAACTCTGCGCTCAGGTATTGATTATATTAAAAAGATTTACCGTTCGACCGGATTAATGCGTATTCGTTACGACGAATCTTTCACGGTTGGCCTATCAGAGCTTGATGCTCGCCGTCAAATTGTTGTCGGCGTTTACAATGCCCTGAACTATGAGCTGCGTTTGATTGCAGAACAGGCCGGCTCCATGACTCGGCTGAATGAAAGAGCGTCGCTCTTGGTTAAGCTGATCGGCGAACTGTTCGCCTTCGAAGAAACATTAATGATCGAGACCGAATTCTCGCGCTATGCCCTGCATAAGGCCAAGCACACCCGGTTCCTGGTCAGCCTGCACAAGGAATTTGAAGGCATTCAAAAAGGCGGCGCCGACATGTATGATTTGTCATACCTGATTGGCTCGTGGCTGACCGAGCATATGCGCGGCGTTGACAAGCTGTTCGGGGATTTCGTCGTACAACGGTCCGGCGAGATTACCATTTCCGAGGACTGAGACCGCACCCTCCGCGGCTCCGTCCGCTGACCTGGGCGGAGCGATGCTGCTGTTCACACTGGCGATCGGACTCATGGCTTTTGCCGCCCTTCAGCGCGGCGAGGCCCTGTCCAAAGAATTGAAGCTTTTGCGGGCGCGGCTGGACGCTTTAGAAGCGACACGCGCCCCTTTTGCCGAGCCTCCCGCGGCGAATCTCGCCGCTTCTCAACAGGCAGTGCCCGAGCCGATTGCTCCCGAGTCTGCTCCCGAAGCCGGCACCGCCCCCCCTCCGCCGCCGCAGCCTCCTTGGTCGCTGACTGAGTGGCTGGCCGGACGCGGGTTGGTTTGGGTCGGCGCATTGGCGCTTGGTTTTGCCGGCCTGTTTTTAGTACGTTATTCCATGGAGAATGGCCTGTTCGGGCCGCTGGCCCGGGTGCTGTCCGGGCTGGGACTCGGGCTCGGGCTAATTGCCGGCGGCGAGTGGATCGCCCGTCGTGACGCCGGAATCGCCGTCAGCGCCAAGCTGACACCGCGCACCGCACTGATCGGTAGCGGCGTTTGTGTCCTGTTTACAGCCGGTTACGGCGCTTATGGTGTTTATGGGTTGATCGGCGCCTTACCGGCTTTCGTGCTGCTGGCCGGAATCGCCTTTGCCGCACTCGCCCTGGCGTTGCGCCACGGCCCCTTAATTGCTTTGCTCGGCATTACCGGAGCCTTTGTAATTCCAGCTATGGTTTTAGGCAACGATCCGTCAGCGCTTGCATTGTTCCTCTATTTAGCTGCCGTAGTGATCAGTTCGCTTACTGTAGTGCGTATCCGCAACTGGTGGTGGTTGGGCCGGCTGGCGACTGGCGGCTCATTGATTTGGTCGATTCTATGGTTGATTGATCACCAAACCGCTACCGATACCTTGGTCACTGCCGGCTTTGTCAGTTTGGCCCTGGTGATGGTTCCGGTCTGGCTTTACCGACTCGAGCTACCCGACAGCCGGGGCGATGTCAAAATGCTGATCGGCACAACTCTCGGGGCGTTGGCGATCCTCCTCATCATAATAGAAGTTGAAGATCACGGAGCAGTCGGGCTGCTTTGGCTGGGCTTGGTCGGTGCTTTTACGCAATGGGCGGCTCTGAGACAGCAACAACTGATCGTTTTACCCCGGCTTTCGGCGTTGACCGCCGTAATCACTTACTATGTCTGGACTTTACCCTTGCCGCGCGATACCGGCTGGCTTGCTCCGATTGAGGGACGTCCATCGGGCCATATCGCGGGTGCGTTGATCGAGCCGGCCTTCATGCCCTATACCCTGAGCGGGCTTGCTTTCGCCGCTTTGTTCGGGTTTGGCGGCTGGTATGGTACCATTAAATCAGCAAGAAAAGGATCATGGGCGCTGCTCTCAGTAGCCGTTCCGCTTTTGATACTTGTTATTGCGTATGATCAGACTGCGGCCAGCGCGCTTAGCCCGCCCTGGGCATTTGCGGCGCTCGGCCTGGGTGCGCTTTTGGTTGCAGCGACCACGGAACTCCATCGCAGGTTAGAGAGTGAACCCGAGCTGGCGATCGGGGTCGCGTTCTATGCCGCCGGAGTCACTGCCGCAACATCGCTGGCTATGGTCATGGTTTTACAAGACTTTTGGCTAACGGTCGCGATCGCCGTACAATTGCCGGCCCTGGCCTGGATTGAGGCGCGCACCCGGGTTCCCGAGATGCGTAAAATTGCTTTGGTGCTGGTATCGATCGTGATGGCACGATTGCTGCTCAACCCTTATATTGCAGACTATGATATCGGCACTACTCCGATTATTAATGGCTTGTTCTATGGCTACGGACTGCCCTTGGCCGCGTTCCGATTAGCGCAATCGATGTTCAGAGCCAACCGATACACTCAAGGCGAGGCCCCGCCAGCCGATGATTTGTTGGCTAATGTGCTTGCGGCCGGCTCAATTGGGTTATTAGCCTTATTTGTTTCATTACAGCTACGCCATTTAATCGGCCACGGCGTGATTACCGATACCAAGTATAGTGCGTTGGAACAGGGACTTCAAGTTGTATGGTGGGGCTGTCTGGCACTGGGTCTAATGCGGGCCGACCGCGGACACTCGACACCTGTGCTGGCGGTTGCCTGGCGCTTATTGGCAGCATTAGCGCTCGGGCAAGTCTTACTATACGGATTGTTTAAAGGCAACCCGCTGTGGAATGACTATTCTAACGGGTCCTGGCCGCTATTTAATCTGGTGACGCTGAATTACGGGGTTCCCGCTTTATTGGCCGTCATCGGTACTTTAGAGGCCCGTCGTCGGAAATTACTATATAGTACGCAGGGCGGCGCAGCGGCCGCATTTATATTAAGTTGGGTATTCTTGACACTGACTGTCCGCCATGCCTTTCAAGGCCCGGTGTTGCATGGTCCCGATCCTGAAAACGCGGAATGGTACGCTTATTCTGCGGTGTGGCTGGCCTATGGCGGCGGATTACTAGCGCTTGGTGTTCGGTTTGCAATCCCGGCGCTTTGTTCTGCTGCAATGGGCGTGATCATTGTCACAACGCTTAAAGTCTTCATCTTTGATATGAATGCGTTGGTCGGCCTGTTGCGCGTTGCGTCCTTCCTCGGGCTCGGGCTAGTGCTTATGCTGATTGGTCGACTCTACCAGCGCACCACTCTTAAGCCTAGATCCGTTGCGCGATCCGTTCCACCAACTGAGGTGCCGCCGCCATAACCGCCTCAATCCGTGCTTTCAAAGCATTCAGGCTAACCGGCTTGACCAGATAACCACTGGCTTGCAACTCTTTGGCGCTAAACACGGCTTCATTGCCTGCGTCCGCGGTCAGCATCACCACCGGCGTTGCCGCCAAATCGGCTATTTTGACCGCACGCACTTGTTTTAGTAATTCCAGCCCGCTAATCGGTGTCATGTGAATATCACAAAAGACAATATCAGGCCGGGTGCGCAACAGTTCTAATAAACCTTCCTTGCCATTGGCAGCCTCGGCAATTGAACGGATGCCAAGCTGACGCAGCAAGTTGCGCACGATCTGGCGTGTGTAACTCTCATCCTCAACCAACAAGACTTTAAGCTTGGTAAACTCGGTGAAGGACATCGCCTTCCTCCTTTTTTATCTTAAACTGACGGTCGCCTCGACCAGCTCTTCAAGGGTCTGTGCCAACAGCCCTGCCATCAAAGAAGCCGTGTCCAAGTCATCACCATCAATGCAGTTTTGAACATCGCCGGCAAGTTGCCACAACCGGCTTGCACCGACCGATGCCGAAGCACCCTTCAAAGTATGCGCCGCGGCCCGGGCGGACGGCGCAGCACCGGCAGCCAAACCGGTCTCGATTTCCTCAATCATACCGGGCACGGAAGATAAAAATGAAGTGAAAAAACTTTTCGCGTCACCGTCAAGCGCCCCGAAGGATTCACTAAGCCGGGCCGGGTCGAAAATGGCCGGGTCGAAGCTCGGCGCGGTGACTTTCTTTTCAGTTGCCGAACTCGCCGGACGACGTAAAGCCGCGGCAACAGGTAGTCTGGATTCAAGTGCCGCCGTCAACGCACGACTATCAATCGGCTTGGTCAGGTAACCATCCATCCCGACTGCAAGACAATGTTGCGCGGCCTCGCTCATCGCGTCGGCGGTCAGAGCCACGATCGGCAACCGCGGGCGGTCCTCGTCCGCCGCTTCCAACTTCCGGATCTCCGCCGTGAGTTGAAAACCATCCATTTCCGGCATATGGCAGTCGGTTAGCAACATGCCATGCCCACCGCGCTCCAGTAGTTTCAACGTTTCGATGCCGTTACCGGCAATTTCATGGGCATAGCCGAGCCGGCTGAGCAGGCGACATATCACAATTCGATTGGTAGCGTTATCCTCAGCCACCAGAACAAGGGCATTTTCGGCCCTGGCCTCTTCAACCGGAGGCGGCGACCAAGCCATGTTGCCGTCACCGGAGCTTCGCTGGTCAAGCCGCAACCGCCCGAGCGCCGCACCGATCGCGCACCACAAGCGTTGACGTCGTAAAGGCAAAGTCAAGGTTGCAACCACTCCGGCGCGTTCGGCCTCGGTCAGCGACGAAACGAGTCCGCGCGGCCCGGCCAAAATAATCCGTCGGCTCTGTTCGGCGCCATCGCAGGCAAGCCTTAACGTATCCTGCCCTGCGCCGGACAAACATAGTAGAAAAACCGGAGATGGCAGATCTGGCACAATATCCGGAAGCTGGTCCAAACATTCGCACCATTCTGCATCAATGATACCGGCGGCCGCCAGTAATTTTTCTATGGCGGGCTGCCGAGCCGCGCTAAAGCCGGCCACAATCAGCTTTGCATCATTGATCGCGACTTCAGGCACCAGCGGGGCCGGATCAAGCACGGTCAGGGGCAATTCAAAGAAAAACTGCGAGCCATGACCAATCTTGGAGTTAACCCCGATCGTGCCACTCATCATTTCGCACAATCGCCGACAAATCGATAAACCCAAACCGGTGCCGCCATATTTACGCGCCGTCGAAGCGTCGGCCTGAACAAAAGGCTGAAACAGCCGGCCGCATTGCTCTTCCGTCAAGCCGATACCGGTATCACTAATCACAAAGCGCACGCTCTCCGCAGTAACCGCGCTTACCGACAAAGTCACGGAGCCCTGTTCGGTAAACTTAACCGCATTACCGGTTAGATTAAGCAGTATCTGGCGAATTCTGGTCGGGTCTCCCTCCAGCTTACCCGGCAAATCGGGCGATATATCAACAATCAGTTCAAGACCGCGCTCTTCCGCGCGCGCCGCCACAAGTTCGGCTGTCGCCTCAACTAACTCAATCGGTGAGAATTGTACTTTCTCAATTTCCAACCGCCCGGCTTCGATTTTAGAAAAGTCCAAAATATCATTGATAATCGTCAGCAAAGCCCCTGAGGATTGACGAATAACCGTCGACATACTACGCTGGTCTTCGGTCAGCTCAGTCTGTTCCAGCATTTCGGCCATCGACATCACGCCATTCATTGGCGTGCGAATTTCGTGGCTCATGACGGCAAGAAACGAAGATTTGGCCCGGGTCGCTTCCTCAGCACGGTCTTTAGCCTCGCGCAATTCAACGGTAAGTTGGCGCAGACTCAGGGCATTATCGCGGAAACGAGCCAGTGCTTTCGCCAACGCACCGATTTCGTCGGTGCGTTCGGTGGCGGGAACCTCGTGCTCAAGATCACCGCCCGCCACCGCCGACATCGCGTCGGTCATATCACCGAGCGGACCGACCACCCGCAGGCGCACCGCCGAGGCCGCATAAAAGAATGAGCCAAAGGCGATCATTAAAATAACGGACAAACTAAACATCAAGTTCCAAATCATGTCGGTCGAGGCCCGATAAATAGCGCGCCCATCACTGATTTGTTGGGTTGCCAGCCGATCTATGACTGAAAGCAACGGATTAATCGATGGATACATCACCCGTGCGATATAAGTACTAAGCCCGGCGACATCCTGACCATCGACAATATCAGCTAATTCATCGAGCGCGGCGTCGGCCTCGGCCATGCGCGCCTCAGCCTCGGGGATCAACGCATGGTTATTGTCACCGGGCTTACGTTCCTTATAATCTCTCCATGCCGGCTGTAAGAACTTACGACTGTCGACTATTACCCGTGATCCCTGTTCCCAGCTAAGATCACCGGTTCGTACCCGCACTGCGGTTACAATTCCGGCGCCAGTATAGCCATCAGATATTTCCTTGAGATCAAGCGAAGGCAACAGCGCGTTACCATAAAGCCGATCAACCAAAGTTCGTGCCGAGATGACCGCAAACACACCGCCGACCGACATCACCAGCATCAAAGAAGCAAATCCGGCCAAAACTAAATAAGAGCGGCTGCGAATACTCATGGCCAGGGCCTCGTGCTCGGTGGTTCTGAATATCCCGACTCTATGGAACCATCCCCATAACTCTGTCCATTGATTTTATGCGGTGCGTCGGTTAACGCCACCCGCACCCCGGTTAGCGGTTGGCGGAGCGAAGCGGTGGTGGCATGATGCCCTTGCTCTTTAAACAGCGGATCGAGACCGGAGGCGATGGAACGTTGGATCGGGGACACGCTCGGCGCGCTCAACCCAGGGCACTTGACCCTGAGCCTGATTCGGCCGGCGCTCGACCTGTTTCGCTCGGAGACCGTGGCGCCCAACCTGTCGGCGCTGATGGTGGTGAGTGCCATTGTCCTGATTGCGGTGTGCTGGCGCGGTCGGGTCCGCCCGGCCTTGGCGGTGCTCGATCAGCGTATCGCCTTCCTTAAAGGCTGTGATTCGCCGAGCGAATTTTATGATCGGATCGATCAATTTGATCTTCTGATGAACGAGTCGAAGTTTCTGGCGCATGGTTGGTCGGAATTTATTGAAACCTGCCTGTTTACTCGAAAGGAAGGGAAGGTCTCGGTCGAGATATCTATTCGGCCGGCGGTTTTCATTAATATAGAGGATTCCGAACATTCCGGGCTACGGGTGTTATGGTTTCATCATTTGTCGGGAATTTTCGTCGGTGTCGGGCTGTTGCTGACTTTTATCGGTTTGGTTGCCGCCCTCTATTTTTCTTCTTCGGCAATTAATTTGGTCATTGACGGCGCACAAGGCATTTCGGCAGCCGAGCAAACCAAGGCTGTTCAAAAGGCATTGGCACAATTGCTCAATACTGCGACATTCAAATTTTTAACCTCGATTGCCGGTCTCGGCTGCTCGATCGTGCTCGGGTTGTTTCAACGGCGCTGGAGTGCTTTACTGGAGCAACGCTATCAAGAACTGTGCCGAGAGTTGGAGCGTTGCACTTTAATTGTTACGCCTGAGCAACTGGCTAACCGGCAGCATCATGAATTATGCACGCAAAGCGAGTTGCTGAGAGAATTGCCGGCTCGAATTGGACCTGAATTTGCTCGTGCATTAGAGTCAGCATTATTACCTGTGGTTGAGCGACTTGACGAAGCTAACCGGAATGCGGTTACCGCCGGCTCTTTACGTGAGCTGAAGTCCGTCGCGGAAACTTTTGCCACATTACCACTGCGCATGACCACTGCAACCGATGATTTACAGCGAACACTTTCGGAATTAGCAGCCGGAATTGAGGCCTTTCAGAGCAGGGTCGTGCCGGCACCGGATAATCGCGCGCAGCGCGAAACCGAGGCCGCGCTAATAGCCGAATTGGCACAGACCATTGGACGACTTGAGTCGGCGTGGCAAAACAACGCGAATTCCGTGGCCGACCGCTTTCTCGATTCGGCCAACGCGGCCCGCGAGGTTTCGTTTCAAAACGTGGCGCGACTGGAAGACGCCCTTGAAAAGATTGCCACCGCCGGGTTGCGTGCCGGTGAAGGGGTCGGTCGCGCCGCCCTTGAGGCCAAAGAATCGCTTGATCGGTGCTCGCAACAGGCGTCGGATCAACTGATCGAAGGCTCGCAACAGGTGTTAGGACGCTTCGGGGAGACGGTTGACCGGCTTTGGCAGCAGATTGACGGGCTGAATCGGGCACTTGGCAGCGTTGAGAACCGTATCGGCGGCCATATCACCGCTCTTGACGGGGTAAACCGCTCGACCCGGGAGACCGGAACCGCTTTGGCCGAAACCGCCCGCACGGTCGGAATCGCAACCGCACCACTCGCCCGGGTCGGTGAAGTGATGGCGGTATCGATGGACGCGGTGTCACGCTCGGTTGCGGTCACGGTCGATACCTTGAAGGAAAGCCAGCACCAGGGGCAAAACCTGGCCGCTGATTTGCGTGACACGCTTCAGAGATTACAAGCAATATGGGGACAACATGAGAATAGATTCGTTGAGGTTGATGATAGTTTGTCGCGCGTGCTGACCTCTATTATTGAGCATGTCGATGCTCATGGCGGAGCATTGCGCGACCATGTGGTCAAGATTGACACCCACCTTGCCCAGACTGTCAATAATTTGGCCGGCAATGTCGAAGCGCTCCAGGAAACGGCCGCCGAGCTGACCAGGGCCGTGTCCGGGATTCGCAAATTGGTCGAAGCACTGCCTGCCCCGCCCCTCCCCTCTCACCCGATTCGTCCCGAGCCGGTCAGGGAATAAAGCCGATGGCTTTCAAACGTCTTCCCCGTAAATCTTTGCCAGTCGAGGAAAATTATTTTATTTCCATGACCGACATGATGGTCGGCATGGTATTTTTGTTTATCATTACATTGATGTTTTTTGCAATGAAATTCAACGATGTTTCCGTTAAGGAAACCGAGGTTATTAATACTTTACTGGATTCGAAAAGCACCAGAGCTAACTTGTTACAAAAAATCAAAGTTGTAATGTTTGACAAGGGCTTTATGGTGGAGCTTGACCGAGACAACGGTTTACTGCATTTGCCTGAAAATATCATGTTCGACAAGGGCGGCTATTACCTTAATGCGCAAGGCCGCAAGGCTGTGGTGATCCTGAGCCGGGCTTTATCGGAATTACTGCCCTGTTTTGCTTCGGTCCGGCCCGAGTCGTGCCCACATTCTCCTCATAAGATTGAGGCGGTTTTCGTCGAAGGCCACACCGATTCCGATGGTGACGACAACACCAACTGGGATTTATCGATTCGCCGCTCGCTCAATACGTATCAGTTTATGATTGAATCGCAACCTGAGCTGTCTCGGTTGTTAAACCATAGCGGTCAGCCTTTTTTCAGTGTCTCAGGCTATGGGAAACACCGTCCGACCCGACCGAATGACAGTGATGATAATAAACGAAAGAATAGACGAGTCGATATCCGCTTGGTCATGGCAGAACCGAAAGCCGATGAGGTCGGTATCGACCCATGAACCAATTCAGGGCACTACAAACCGACAGCATGCTGCATGAGGGTAATGTTATAATATGGTGGATGGTAATCACTCCCCCTCTGCCCGCCCTTGACATTGCGCGTTGGAGCGGTTGGCTCGATAATACTGAAAATGCACGCGCTGAGCGCTTTTATCGGCAAGAAACACGAGAAACTTTTATTGCGGCCCATGCCTTAACCCGCCGTTTACTAGCAGAGTACACCGGACAGACTCAGCTTAACCTTCCGTTTTCCTTTGGCCGGTTTGGAAAACCGGAAATATCACCCGAATCCGAGTGGCGCTTTAGCCTGTCCCATACCGGCGGCTTGGTCGCCTGCGCACTTGCCCGTGGCGCCGAACCGGGACTTGATGTTGAAACTCTGGCCCGCCGTAGTGATGTCGTTAAATTGGCTGAAACTTTTTT
>SESF01029186.1_pt1 | contig 34306 bp, 30 predicted proteins | sample 3171521 | NCBI WGS metagenome assembly SESF01 (sample SAMN10866945, study PRJNA518727) | freshwater metagenome | biome: subpolar coniferous forest; feature: holomictic lake; material: water; isolation source: holomictic Lake 227, 6 m and 8 m depth | place: Canada: near Kenora, Ontario | collected...
CCTCGGCGCTGTTGCTCCAGCTCCCGCCACGAATCACGCGGTCCGAACCGTTTTTCGAGCCACCAGGGTTTTCGACACGGCCACTTTCATACACACCATACCAGTCGCTGCACCACTCCCACACATTACCGTGCATGTTGTACAAACCCCATGCATTGGGCTCAAAACTGTCAACTGCAACCGTTTGCTTCCGGTGCTGGCCTTTCTGATTGTTGTTGTAGGGATAGTTCCCGTTATAGTTCGCCTGTTCTGTTGTCAGATTGCCGCCTGTACTGAATGGCGTTGTTGTCCCGGCACGGCAGGCATACTCCCATTCAGCCTCTGTCGGTAAACGGTATGTTTGGAACGTTTTACGGTTCAACGCCTGTATGAATGCCTGGCAATCATCCCAACTCACCTGCTCCACTGGCAGGTTAGCTCCTTTAAATGCTGACGGATTTGTTCCTGTCACAGATTCCCACTCTGCTTGCGTTACCACATATTTACCAATGTAAAAATCACTCACTCTCACCTGATGCTGTGTTTCATCGCTTTTGCGCTCTGGCTCATACGTCGGACTGCCCATCGTAAACTCTCCGCCATGAATCAACTCAAAGTTTTCAGGAACATCCTTCTGCTTTGAACGCAGCACTCGATCTGGCACAGGCTTCGCTTCGGGATCCACTTGCCTGATCCCCACCGCCCGCAGCACCGCACCCCTAACCGTAGCAAAATCGGCTTGTGCTATAGCTCCCACGTTCATTGCCACACCGCAGGACTTGCCGATTTCAAGTATCTGTTCCTTCATCCTCTCTTCAAGCCCGGAGAGTAACCGTGTGCCTCCGGCCATCACACACCAGAGTTGCCGGTCAGCATTGCCACTTTTCACCGTTCTTGCAACCCTGCGCAAATAGCCACCAATACCCTCTACCGCCTGGTCAATAACCTCACGCTTTACGACCTTTTCAAACAACTCCCTCGGGTACTCAAATGCCTCGGCCCCCAACTGCACCTCCAGAAGCCCATCCTCTCCCGACAAGGTTGCCGTTCCATTCTGTGACTCTTTCAACTGCCGTATCTGTTCGAGCACCTGCGCACGACGCTGTTGCACCTCCCTTCTCTGATCGTTATTGATACGATCCATCATCTCGTCCAACAGCCCTGCATCCACGTGTGAACCTGCCGCAGTTATCCCTCCTGGTGGCAACTCCGCAATCATTGCCGGTCTGCCTTTTTCATCGACACGAAGGCAGGCCCAATCAATAGTGCCTCCTCCAAAATCAAGCACAACAAGCATATCATCAGGCTTCGGGTTCTGCTCCTCTACCCACGCCAAACCTGCCGCTTCAGGCTCACGAATTACAACCTTCTCTCCCGTATAGCCAATTGTTTCAAGTGCATCCATATAGATGTCGCTATAATCCCAGCGCGACGGCAAGGTCAACACCAGCGTTTTGGGTGCACTGCCACCAAACGCAGGCACCTGACGGCTTGCATAGTCGATAATGCGCCTGAACAGCAATGCCATCAGCTCCGCTGATTTAACCTGCTGCCCATTCGGCACATATTTAATCGGTTTGTCAAGATCAAGCTTCAGGTTCTCCACCACACCTTGCGGGTCATGGTGCAGCATCACCTCCGCCTCATCGCCAAACCGTATTTTGCCATCCTTGCTCACATGAAAAAGGGATAGCACGTAGAGCCGCCCTCCCTTACCGAGCGGTAGCACCACCGCTTCGCCCCGCTCAGCATCCCAATACGCAGCCTTGATACGCGATGTCCCGAAATCTATTGCAAGTACTGTCATTGATAAACAACTCTGTGATTAACTTTTTTTGCCGTATGCCTGCCTTATACCTGTTCTAAAGTTTTGTATCTCTTTCAGCTCCTTGGAGAGTTGCTTTGTACGTTGGTCAACACTTAATCCATCGCTTTTACGTTTTTCGCTGATTTCAATGAGCCTGTCACTCATCTGTTTTTTCATCGTTTTGACAAGACGGTTCTGTTCATCACGAACTTTCAGCCTTATGTCATTCATAACATCACTGTACTGACGGGCGTAACGCTTTTGAATCTGGAGAAGAATACCGGGCAATGCCTGCTGGAAATGCTGGATAATCTCCCTGCGTCGATTATCAGAAACATCTTTACTGCTTAAAATAGCACCAAGAACTATTGCAACAGGAATCACGATCGGATTGAGCGTCAGAACAGATACGATCATCATGCTGGCAGTCCCACCAAATGACGCACCCATAAAAACACTTCTTGCATAGTTGTAAGTTGAAAACTTAAAATCGACAGGCCTCGTCCTGATTCCTTCTGAAAGGTTTTCCATTTCATCTGTCAAGGAGAGAGCCTGTGTTGTTGGTGCATTATTACTATCATTTCCGGAATCATCCGCTGGAACACAAAGCTCCCGGAGACGAGCATCAAGTCTTCCAAGTTCGGAATCAACAAAACCTGCGATTCGCTGCCGATGTTCAGAGAATATCTCATGAGCCTGCTTCGAGCAGATATCGGTAAACAGACTCTGCAGTTCATCTATCTGCTCCCTTATCACCTTGGGGTTACCTTCCATTCCTCTGATTTTGCCAATAAAATCATCAACAACAGGGTTGACCTGGTTAGGCAGCAGAAAATCATTTAACTCTTTTTCGCCCTCTTTAATCATAGCGTTAAAAGTGTCGTGCAATTTTGTTATCAGGACGGGCAATTCATCAGCTTCAAATGCGGCAAACTCCTTTTGCTTCTCGAAGTAGAGAGCACTCAATACCGCAAGTTTTGCCGTATCTGCATGAACAATCTCAAAAGAGGCGACAAGCTCGCTCTCTTTTAGTGCTGCGTCGCCATCCATCGCTTTAAGCACACCAAGACAGCTTACCTGTTCATGCAGCTTGAGTAATCGGTTAAAAACATAGTTTTCAAAAGGGCCAAACCCGCTGCTTGCATAATCTGCAGGGTTGCCGTCTTTACCGTCTTCAATATAAATCTGCTTGTCTTCAGAACTGACAGGGAAATAGGCCACCTCTTCTTGTGGAATCTCAAGAATTTTTGATATCTCCTCAAGATTGCGCTCCTGCCATGAACTCCACTTTGCAGTGTCAACAACATCAATTTTCGTTTGCGCAAAAACAATCAACGGTGTGGCTTTTTTTATCTTCTCAAGGAATATCTGTTCATCCTTTGTAAAGGGTGACTGAACAGACTCAAGCACAAAAAGCACGGCATTTGCATTCGGAATATAGCTCCAGGTGATATCAGCGTGTAATTGCATAAGGCCGCCAAGACCAGGAGTGTCAATAATTTCAAGGCCGCTCTTCAAAATTTCGCTCGGAACTTCAATCCGAATGTGATCAACCCCTTTCTCGTTACGCGGGTTGCCATCTTCGGTTCCGTAGAGAGCAAGCTCTTCATCGCTGACCTCTATTTCTCTCAATATCATCTTCTGGTTTGCCAAACGGTCATTCTCCTGTATGATATATGCCACCGTTATATCATCAGGATTTGCTTCGGGTTCCGAATCCGCTCTTGAGCGCAAGACAACAACGTTTCGCCTTTTTGGGCCATAAACAACCCTGAAGACGGTTGCTGTGGCTACATCCGAGGAGACCGGCAAAACGTTTTTCAGGCCAAGCAGTGCGTTAATGAGGCTTGATTTTCCTTTTTTTATCTCTCCAATCACAACCAGAGTACATTTTCCAGCGCGAAGGGCATTGATTGCAGGGCGAATCCGCTCCAGCGATTCATTCATGTTCAGGAGGGGGCTGAGCCTTTCAAACATCTCGACAAGCTTCTCTGTAGTTTGTTTGTTGAGACTGTTGGTATTCGGCGGGGATGCCATCATGATATAATTTCTGGTTTTGAAAAACTCAATTTGTGAATGCATCAAAAAGCTCTGCGGTATCTGACCATATACATCCTTTGCATCGGCTACACATGTGGATGCAGCAGGCCATCCAAACCGATATTTCCGGACAGGTCGCCTTCCGAGGTATCAGGTGGCAACAGTTCGGTTGGATTCGAATGCGTGTGATGAGCAATCAACTCCGCTATGGTTGGCTCAGGTTGAACTGGATGGTCAACATCAGCAACGGGAGCAGGATGTTCTGGAAAGGGGTGGTCAAACGATGGAGCCGGATTGAGGTCTTGATCGGTAATATCAAACGGTGGAATCGAATAGATGTCACCACCCGTAACGCCTTGCAGAAAATCATCGATCGAAGTATCGAGTGATGTTGAAAAATCATGACCTTGCAGATTTTCCTGTGTAGCATAATGAGTCTGAAAGTCATCATAAGGGAGATTACCTATGGATTCAATATGACCAAGGCTGTAGTCAAAGTTTTTCATTTCAGGCAGCCACGCGGGCACTGGCTCGTTGGTGGTAACCATAAAACAGTTTGAATCTTTCCATGCATCAACAAACTGCTCAATAGGATACTCTTTGGCAATATCACCATTGCCCGGATCGGTCAGCACCACCTTGACATGTTCTGGATCCGAGGTATCGATGCCTGAAACCACAAGTGCATGATCGGCTTGCTCAAACCCAAACTTGTCCGACAAGCTTTCCATGATGCCTTTATTCGAAAGTTCTCCTGAATCAACGCCGATAATCACCTTGTGACCCTTTGCAAGCTCATCGGTCAGGGTGAAAATGTTGGCATTTTCATAGCGACTGACTTCCACTCCGTGAAGTTCAAGTAAATTCCCTACCTTATCGACACTTGTGCCGCTTCCCGGAGTGTACCAGCCTCGATCAAGCGCCTCCTGACGAAGCGAATCCTCTGAAACCTGAACACCGAAATCCCTGAGAATCAACTCCTGTGATTTGACTGCACAGGTATCCTGATAATTTTGCTGCACCGACGCTGACTTCCCTTCTGCACCCGGTAGCCCGATTACTTTCGGGGCCTCCTGGATACCGCCATTATTTGCTTCATCGCTCATTGCGTCACCTCCATGTTGTAATTGATGATCAACTCCCTTCTGCTCTTCATCTATAGTAGAGACACCAAAGCCGTTGTTTCTTACAGCATCATCAAAAAATTTTTCATGATTCCCTGTAAAAGCCGGTAAAGGCGCTATTCCGGCTGCATTTCCTCCCAACATCCCCAAAGTGAAGGTTGCTGCCATACCGTAAAAAGTGTCACGACGATCTTTGAGCGTGTGGGCTTGCGGTTTTGACTGTTCAAGGATTTGACGAACCCGATCGGCAGAACGGCTCATCTCCTCTTGAGGAGGTGAGGGAAGCAGACCGATAGCAAGGAGGTCGTTGATTGCCAGAATATCAGTGAGAAGATGAGAGCACTCCTGGCAGACTGCGATATGCTGACGGATTGCTTTTGCATCCGCGTCTAAAAGACGACCTTCTGCAAACAGCGCAATCTGGATATCAGTGGGGCAGTTACGCATAGACATCTCCTTTTTCAAGCAATTTTCGGAGAGTTTTCATTGCGCGGCTGCAAATGGTGTAGACGTTCTCTACCGTTCCGGTTGCACTTCCATTGAGGTTGAGTAAACGGGCAACTTCTTCCGGTGGTCGATCCTTGAGTTTGTACTCAGTCAAAACAAGTCGTTCGAGAGCATCAGGAAGCATCATGATGGCGGCAATAACACTCATCTTCAACTCGTCACCATCGTGGCTGATATCCCTGATTTCAAGACTTCTGTCATCTCCATTGCAAAAAGCGGAAGACCACGCAATCGCTTTGACTGCGCGGTCATTTTTTCTCTTCATCCAGCGGGCAGCACAGGTTATGATGTAGGTTGTCAGTTTGCAGGGGCGGGCACTCCCAACACTCATCCCCCTGAAATGACGAAGCATCTGCCAGTCATTCTGAAGAAGTTGCAGGCACATCTCCTGCGTAAGATCCTCCAGCTCCATACGGGTATCTCCATATATTCCGCAAAGCCGGTAAAAGCCTCCCGAACACTGGACAGAGAGGAGAAACTCAACAGCAATCGTGTCGCCTGCAAGAATGGCACCAATCAACGAGGAGTCGTTTAATGAGGTATAGCTCAAGTATTTTTTTTGCATAGACGTTTTGGAGAGAGCTACCAAGGCATATAGCCGTAATATATATTCTTCCTTTTATATCCATATATTATTAGTTTAATATAAATTAAAGGTATTCTCATTACAAGCTTTTTACAAAAAAAGTAAAATAAATACTGTTTTGTGGCACTTGCTTGAGACTCCGTGCTACCAGAATCTGATAGATTTATAACCTTTTCTGAACCACGTGGTACTTTTAATGAATCCCTGCACAAATGCAACTTTTGCAACAACAAGCGTGTTATCAATAACAGGACAAAAAAAGTCCTGTATTTTTGAATAATAACATCAAAATATCATGCAAATCACGATCAATAATCATCAGTATGAAGCTAAGCAGGGTGACCGGTTACTTGATGTGGCCAGGATCAACCACGAGCATATAGGGTACTTCTGCGGAGGCAACAGCATCTGTCAAACCTGCTATGTGAAGGTGCTTGAAGGGGCGGAGCTGCTCTCACCCCTGAGTGAAGAGGAGAAGGCAATTCTTTCTGAAAACCTGGTGAAGGCGGGTACAAGGATGGCCTGCCTGACTACTGTCGATAAACCGGGCACCATAAGGGTTGTGTCGGCAGTCGAAGAGGTGAAGCAGATGCTTGAAACCAATCCACTGGAGTTGGCTGGCTACGCGGCGACTATGGGGTGGGAGGCGCTTGTAAAAGTTCCCGACACGCTCGGTCTGCAGGCAAAAAGGGAGTTTGATCTCTGGCAACTCTTCTGTGATGTGCTCAGTGGAATCGGCGATGGCTGGAAGCTTGTTTTCAATGCCTTTTCCTGTGGCTGTTGCTCTAAAGAGAAGGGTGAAACGAGTGTGTGTTGATTGAGGTGGCCACGAAATTGACTATATTTCGTTTTTTCTCTCACAACCATTGAACTGCCGATGGGGTACGCTTCTGATATCGGGGATGTCGAGTTTGAGCTTGGCGCAAAAACGCTTGAACGCTGGCTTATAAAGCCTGAAAAAACGATGGAGATTGTTCTTGGCATTCCCAAAGAACGAGCTCAGGATGAACGCCGGGTTGCCATCTCGCCGCCCGGCGTACAAATACTTGTTGAGCAGGGAGTGAGGGTGATTATCGAAAAATCGGCAGGCAGTTTCTGCAACTTTACCGATTTGGCTTACGGTGAGGCGGGCGCAACCATTGCCGAGTCACCTGAAGAGCTCTATGAGCAATCGAACGTCATTGTCAAGGTCTCTCCCCCGCAACCTGATGAGCTTTCGCTTTTTATGCCGGGCCAACTGCTCATCTCGGCCCTCCATCTTGGAACGGTCACTTCGCGTCTGATAAAAACACTGATTGAGAAAAACATTACGGCCATCGGATTTGAATTTATCGAAACAAGGGATGGTGAACTGCCGATTGTGAGAACGCTGAGTGAAATAGCGGGTTCACTGGCCATACAAACTGCGGCCAAATACCTTGAAACCGGCTACGGTGGCAGTGGCATTCTGCTTGGTGGCATTGCCGGTGTTCCGCCTGCCTGGGTCACCATTATCGGGGCGGGAACCGTGGGGCTTTTTGCTGCACAGGATGCACTTGGCCTTGGTGCACAGGTCACCGTCATCGACAAGGAGATCAACCGGTTGCGGCGCTTTGAGGCATTTTTCAACCGTCACCTTGTCACGGCCATTGCCAACGATCACTACATCGCTGAAATTGCAAAGATGTCAGACGTGCTGATTGGTGCCCTGAGCCCTCGCCAGAAGATCATCAAGCCATTAGTCAGCGAACAGGTGGTAAAATCAATGAAACCCGGATCGGTTATCATTGACGTCTCGATTGATCAGGGCGCCTGCTTCGCCACCAGCCGCCACACCTCCCATACCAACCCGATCTATGTTAAACATGGCGTTACCCATTACTGCGTCCCGAACATCCCTTCAGCGGTGGCAAAGACCGCCTCTTTTGCCCTGACCAACACCCTCCTCCCCTTTCTTCTAAAACTGACAGGGCATGAGACTATTTCGGATATTCTCTGGAAAAGCCACAGTTTGAGAAAGGGAACCTATATTTTCAAGGGCTACGTCACCAAAAAAATTCTTGCTGAACTGACCGACGTGCCCTTCAGGGAGATCAATATGCTGCTTGCCGCCTCCTGAAACTGCGGGCTACAGGAGTTCATCGAGCGGCTTGCCAAATTTTCTCGCAATATACGAGGCACACGATACCCCGGAGTAGGTGACGGCTATGACGCCCTGACCAGGGAAGGTACTGTCGCCTGCGGCAAAGAGATTTTTTATCGGTGTCGTGTTCTGCGGTTTCTGCAAAATATTCTGCCCCGGTTTCATCAAAGGCCCATAAGAGCCCTTGAAGCGGTTGAGATAGCGCTCGTGGGTGAGCGGCGTGGCAAGCACTTGCAACTCCACTGCTTTTGCCAATCCGGGCAAAATCCTCTCTGTCCGGGCAATCACTCCTGCGGCCACCTCCTCTTTTGCGGCAAGATAGGCGCTGCTTCCCCTCTCATAGCGCTGCCACTCCTCAACCTCTCCGGTCACAAAAGCGTGAACAATATGCTTTCCAGCAGGTGCAAGCGAAGGGTCAAGAATGGTTGGAGCTGAAAAATAGATGGTTCCGCCGATTTTGTTATAGCTCTTCCAGTCATCAACAAGAATATGGTGGACATGAAACCCGGCGGGAATCACAGAGCCATCAACGCCGAGAAAAAGCTGGAACCAGCTCGGTGCTCGTAAAAATTTCTTTTCATCCACCCTGTAGCGCGAATCGGTTACAAGGCGATTAAAGGTATCCCACACCGTAGCATTACTGATAACAGCCTTTGCATAGTGCTTCGAGCCATCAGCAAGCCTCACGCCACGAGCCTCTCCGTTCTCAACAAGAATCTCTGTAACCTCCGACTGATAGCAAATTCGTCCGCCAAACTTCTCAATTCCCTTGCACAAAGCTTCCGGAATGGCACCAGAACCACCAACAGGATAGTTGATACCGCCAAAATGGCGATCAGCAAGGCAAATCCCGGCATTGACCAGAGGCGTTGCAACCGCATCCTGCACCGCCCAGGAGTAAGCCTCAATATCAATAAAACGAAGAAGCTCTTCATCATGAATGTACCTCCTTGCCGTTTTGCCCATCGAACGAAAACTCTTCAGGGCAAGCGCAAGAGTCTTGAGTGGACTGGCCGCACCAACTGAAAGTAAATGGTTCACATCCTCAAGCGATCCGGCAGGCATGGAGCTGAGAATTTCGTATACTTCGTCCAGTTCACGATAAAAGAGTTTTATCCCTTCAGCTTCATGCGGAAAACGGGCCGCGAGTGCACCCAGAAATGCGAGACGGTCATAAAATGCGGGTATGGAAAAGCCGTTGGGTAAATGGTAATGAATCTGAACCGGATCCGCAATAGTGCGAACCTCAACGCCGAGTTTCCTGAATATTCGGGTATGCAGATTCAGCGTACCACTCGCGCTGTTCTCACCAAAACCGTAAAAAACCGATGCTCCTGCATCAAAACGGTAGCCCCCACGCTGGAATGAAGAACAACTTCCACCCGCATAACGGTTCTTCTCAATAACGAGCGTCGAAATACCCCTCTCCTGAAGCAGCGCAGCAGCAGTAAGCCCTCCAATTCCGGAGCCGATAACAATAACATCAGCAGAAAGAGCGGCAGATTCATTCATGGAAGCGGAGCGTTTTAGTTCTGTTGAAAAAGTTCAGAAAAGCCTTAAAGTATATTGCGTTAAATTAATTATTTTAAGTTGATATTCTCGTGAATACAGAACAACCTTATTTGAACCCTGGAAGATTTCAGCTCATGGATAAAACCGATCCGACCCGTCAGACACAAGCCAGGACGAAAAAAAAGTCACTCTCCCGTGAAGAGCATCAGAAGCAGCTTGAGTTTCAAGGTGAAGCGGTAGCACATCTTAACGCACTCTACAACTATGCGCTTCACTTGACCATGAATCCGAGCGATGCGGAAGATCTGGTGCAGGAGACCTATCTCAAGGCCTATAGATTTTTTAATTCTTTTGAGCGGGGAACAAACTGCAAGGCATGGCTGTTTAAAATCCTGAAAAATAATTATATCAACCGCTTTCGTAAGAATTCTAAAGAGCCGGGGAAGGTTGATTATGATCTTATCAAGGATTTTTATCACTCAATCAAAGACACCCGGAGCGACACCAGTGAAGCAGAAAGCGACTATTTCCACTCATTGCTGCACGAAGAGGTTTACCAGGCTCTCCATTCTCTGCCCGAAGAGTTCAGGGAGGTCATACAGTTATGCGACATTGAAGGATTTACTTATGAAGAGATTGCCAATATGGTAGAAAGTCCTATCGGGACAGTGCGATCAAGGCTCTACCGGGGCAGAAAGCTTCTTCGCGCCCAGCTTGAAGGGTATGCGAAAAAATACGGCTTCAACAAGGATAACGATCAATAAATCAAGACGCACAAACTTTTTTTATTATGAACTGCAAAGAAGCTGGCGTACTTATTAGTGCCTCCGTAGATGGTGAACTCTCCCCATTTGAAGAGCAGGAGTTTCTCCTGCACCTCTCGGGATGCAAAGAGTGCAGATCAGAGTTCGATGATGCAAAAAAAACGAAACTGATCATCCAGGAAAAAATCATACAATTCAAGGCGCCTGATGCCCTGATTTTTTCGATCATGCAACTTGCCGGCTTCAACACCAAAGAGCACGAGGAGACTCTTTTGTATGAATAACCATCTCGGCAGCAACCAGGGTATTTCATGAACAAGAAGCTCACCATCACAAAGGCAGAGGTAGAACAGTGGCATCTCAATATGCCGGACGAGATGCTTGATGCAATTTCAAGCCGATTCAAGCTTCTCTCTGAACCAATGAGACTGAAAATATTGCGCACCCTGTGCGAACGGGAACACACCGTTCAGGAAATCGTCAATGAAATCAATGCAAGCCAGGCAAACATCTCAAAACATCTGGCACTGATGTATGAAAGTGGTATTGTCAGCCGCAGAAAAGAGGGGTTGAAATGCTATTACAGCATCGCCGATGAGAGCGTTATCTACTCCTGCTATCTGAGCTCAAAGGGTGTGGTTGAAAATCTTCAGCAACGCCTTTCCCGTGCACAAAAAGCACACTCCTCTCTTCTGGGTTGATCCAAACCGTTTTGCTGACATCAGGGTAACGATCCACAAGAACAAATCTCTGCCGGATTGGTCACATTTCACCATGATGAGTCACACTCATCTTCTTCTGAATCCTTCCGTAACGACATCAACTGTCTGACATTTTTTCGTTTCGGCGAAAACGGTATGACATTTTTACCGATAAAAATGTCATTTTTGACACCAGCCATTGTAAAATCGCAACAAAATGGCATTGGCACGCTTTTTGATGATTATTAGTGGAAGATCGTTTATGACTATCAATAACTGTAATCGCAACAATAAAAAATGAAGAGGAGGACGCAATGCTTGTACAATTATCGAAAGACCCGCTGAAACTGTTTGATAATATCTGGTCTGGTTCGCAGCAGCCTTCGGCTCCTGCTTTCAAGGTTGATATTTCAGAGGATGAGGCCGGTTTTCATCTTGATGCAGAACTTCCAGGCATCGCGAGGGAAAATATATCGCTCAATATTGAAGATGATGTGCTGACCATCAAGGCCGAGAGAAGGGTAGAAACTGAAGAGAGTGATAAAAATTATCACCGTATTGAAAGAAGCTCTGGAAGTTTTTCGAGAAGTTTCAATATTGGGGAGATGATTAATCAGGAGGGTATCAGTGCCACTTTCAATGAGGGGCTGCTTCACGTAACCCTTCCCAAAGCCGCACCAGTCAAAAAGAAAAAGGAAATTTCGATCAGTTGAGATCGCGCTGAATTCTGTGCCCGATGTCAACCATTCTGAGTCGGGCATTTTTTATATCACGTTCAAAATAAGGAACATTCACTATGGGTAAAATTATCGGCATTGACCTTGGCACCACAAACTCTTGTGTTTCGGTCATGCAGGGATCGCAACCAACGGTTATTGAGAATTCAGAGGGAAATCGTACAACACCCTCAATTGTCGCTTTAACCAAAACGGGTGATCGCCTGGTTGGGCAGGCTGCAAAAAGGCAGGCCATCACCAATCCGAAGAATACTATTTTTTCGATCAAGCGTTTCATGGGTCGCAAGTACGATGAAATCACCAACGAAAAAAAGCTTGCACCTTATGAAATCATCAACGAAAATGGTGAAGCTCGGGTAAAAATTAACGACAAGATCTACTCGCCACAGGAAGTTTCGGCAATGATTTTGCAGAAAATGAAGCAGACGGCAGAAGACTTTCTTGGTGAAAAAGTTACTGAAGCGGTCATCACCGTGCCAGCATACTTCAATGATGCCCAGCGGCAGGCCACAAAAGACGCGGGCCGTATTGCCGGGCTTGAGGTCAAGCGTATCATCAATGAACCAACTGCCGCCGCTCTCGCTTACGGCCTCGACAGAAAGCAGGAGAGCGAAAAGGTTGCAGTCTTCGATCTTGGTGGAGGAACATTTGATATCTCCATTCTGGAGCTTGGTGACGGCGTTTTTGAGGTTAAATCAACCGACGGCGATACCCATCTTGGCGGCGATGACTTTGACCAGAAAATTATTGATTACATTGCCGATGAGTTCAAAAAGCAGGAGGGAATCGATCTTCGCAAGGATGCAATTACCCTGCAGCGCCTGAAAGAGGCTGCCGAAAAAGCAAAAATTGAACTCTCTTCAAGAACTGACACGGAGATCAACCTTCCCTTCATTACCGCAACACAGGAAGGGCCGAAACACCTGGTAATTAATCTTACCCGTGCAAAATTCGAGGCACTGTGTGCCGATCTCTTCGACAAGATTCTTGATCCCTGCCGCCGTGCAATCAAGAACTCCAAGGTTGAGATGAAAGAGATTGACGAAGTGGTATTGGTTGGTGGCTCAACACGCATACCGAAAGTACAGGCTCTCGTCAAAGAGTTCTTCGGAAAAGAGCCCAACAGAAGTGTCAACCCGGATGAAGTTGTTGCCATAGGTGCGGCAATCCAGGGTGGTGTGCTCAAAGGCGATGTCACTGACGTCCTGCTGCTTGATGTTACCCCCCTCTCTCTTGGTATTGAGACCCTTGGAGGCGTGATGACAAAGCTTATCGACGCAAACACTACGATTCCGACAAGAAAACAGGAGGTCTTTTCAACTGCGGGAGATAACCAGACCTCCGTCGAAGTTCATGTGCTGCAGGGAGAACGCCCGATGGCCACCGACAACAAAACACTGGGCCGCTTCCACCTTGGCGATATTCCCCCATCTCCAAGAGGTATGCCGCAGATCGAGGTTACTTTTGATATTGATTCCAACGGAATTCTTAACGTTTCAGCAAAAGACAAGGCGATAGGGAAGGAGCAGAGCATAAGAATCGAGTCAAGCAGCAAGCTTACCGACGCTGAAATCAATAAAATGAAAGAGGATGCCAAGATCCATGCGGCTGAAGACCAAAAACGCAAGGAGGAGATCGACACCCGAAACGTAGCAGACTCGCTGATTTTCAGCACTGAAAAACAGTTAAAGGAGCTCGGCGATAAAATACCAGCCGACAAGCGCCCCCTGCTGGAAGGTTCGCTTGAAAAACTCAAGGAGGCCTACAAGAACGGAACCGTCGAGTCTCTTAAAAGTGCCATGGAAGAGGTCAACAAGGAGTGGAGCGAGATTGCCTCTCACCTCTATCAGCCCCAGGGAGCGGAATCCTCACAGGCGCAACCGGAAGCGCAGGGCGGAAGTAGTGAAAAAACGAAGAAAAGCGGTGCTGAAGGCAACGTTGAAAATGCTGAATACGAAGTCATCGACGGCAACGAAAAGTAACCGCCAGTAAAGAGAAGTCCATCTTCATAAACAAAGGGATTCATGGGTGAATCCCTTTGTTTATTTAACAGGGTTTTACTAATTTAAAACCTGTTGAAGGCAGAACACCAGAGTGTTTTGTATTTGCAAATTTTAAACGTGCAAACAATGCAACCTCAGCTCAGCCGTCCGAACACCGGCACAAATCAGGTCAGGGTCAGTACCTCAGGGCCATGGTCAGGCAATGCGGCTCACAAAGCAGAAAAGTATTATATCACCTCCGCAAAAAGGGATGACTGGGGTAACCTTGATATCCAGATAAGCCCCTCCTCCGGACGCAGAAAGTTGTCGCCAACCAGGGAGATGATCAATAAAATTATTTCCGGTGAAATAGATCTTTTTGTTCTCTCAACGCAGCCTGATATCGGCGTTGACCTCAACAAAAAGATAGTCGACAACGAAAACCGCTACGTCATTGATTTTGACAACCGTGGGATCAAGTGGACCATGAGGGATATCCCTCTCTTTTACAGCTCACTTCAAAAGCAACTGTGTGTTGAAATTGACCGTAGGACCTACACCGTTAACGAATTTTTCAAGTAAGAGCTACCCCCTTTTCCGCAACAGATAACCCCGGCACAACCGGGGCTATTGGTGTTTTTGTTTCATGTTTACCTACCTCCCGGGAGTGGGCTTTACTGGATTTTTTTGCGCGCCAAAGTAGCCTGGGGTGATGAAGGGTAAATATTGACCAGATCCCTGAACCTTGCTTTAGCATTGACAACGTCTCCAATAAGCTCAAAAGAGAGTGCCTGCTTGTAGAGTGCTGCAGGACGCCGACCGCTTTTGGCAAAATTCGAAATAACTACCTGATATTCAAGGATGGCTTTTTCATACCATTTCTCACCAAAATAGCTTTCCGCAATATAAAACTGAGCGTCATCGGCATGCGACATTCTCTGCAACAACAAATTGAAACACTCCCTTGCTGCAGCATAGTTTTTTGCATTGAGCTTCTTCTCTCCATCACTAAGCAATGCAGCATCAGTCGGTGGAACAGGCGGCAAGAGAGCCACTGCGGAGAGGCTGTCGCGCTTCTCGGAAGCGACGATAGAGTGCTCAATTTTGTGCAACCTCGACTCCAGCTCATCAACCTTGTGCACCAGCAGGGAGTCATCCATGCCAAGCCGCCCAAAAGCAAGAGTGCTGTTATGAGAAACCTCCTCAATACGACCCTGTAACCGCGAAACATCATCCCGAACTTGCTGGACATCTGAATAAGAGACCGCCGTCTGGGTTTTAATAGTTTCAGATTCAGTTTTCAGTTTTCTCACATTATCCTCCACAACAAGAAGATCCTGTTTTGATGCGCAGGCCGAAAGGAGAAGAAGCGGAAAAAAGATAAATGGTTTAACCTTTTTATTCATAGACAGTAAAAATTTCTTCATTCCGTTATTTCACGATAAAGTGCGCCCTGCGATTTTTTGCCCAGGCCTCTTCATTCTGCCCCTGAACAAAAGGACGCTCTTCACCAAAACTGACTGTTTCAATGCGTGATGGGCTGACGCCAAACCTGACCAGATACTCTTTCGCGCTTGCCGCCCGGCGATCTCCGAGAGCGATATTATATTCTGAGGTACCCCTCTCATCACAATGACCTTCAATAAGAGTTGTGGAGGTGTTATTGCCCATCCATACACCATTTTGTCTCAACTGTTCCTGAGCGTCAGTGCTCAAGGTAGCGCTGTCGTAATCAAAAAACACATCACCAAGCGGCCCCGTCTGCCATTGATCAAACCCATAGCCAGATGGTGGCTGTGGCGACGATGGTATTGATGATGAGGGTGTTGAAGAATGGTAACTTACCGGGGCTTCATCGGGAATTACGGTGCTTTTTGATGAACATCCAGCCATCACCATTAACGCAAGGACGATAATACTGTTTTTTTTCATGGACTCTGATCAATTTGGCATTAATTAATAAAGGGGCGGCAAGAACAAACGTCCGCCCCTTGTTGTTTTCAGGGCAACATCAATTTATTCCGCAACAAAATGAGCCCTTCTGTTCTGAGCCCACGCCTCCTCGTTGTGACCATCTGCAAAGGGTTTTTCTTCACCAAAGCTGACAGCTTTCAGACGGGCAGGAGCAACACCAAGGTTGACAATATAATCCTTCGCACTGTTTGCACGGCGCTCACCAAGAGCAAGATTATACTCACTTGTACCTCTCTCATCGCAATGACCTTCGATGATGACATTTGCTGCATTTGCCTTTATCCAGTTGGCATTGGTCTTCAATTGTTCAACAACCTCCGAACGGAGTTCTGAACGATCAAAATCAAAAAAAACATCACCAAGACCAGGCAAAACAATCACCGGAGGAGGCGGTGCTGGTGCTGGTGCTGGTGCCGGTGCTGGTGCCGGTGCAACAACCTCTTCACAGCAACCACAGGCTCCAAGAAAGAGCATGGTCGGAATTAACAAACTCCTCAACAAAGGCTTCATGGTTTTCATTTTTCCCCCTTTTTCATTATTTATAAGGATATTACGCAGTACTACCGAAATAAAGACCAGGATGGTTGTGTCTGCTCACCATCACCCTGTAACAAAAGTCTCTCATTACCCCCCTTCGAACTCATAACGTACAACTTTTCTCTCCCCTGTCGATTGGAAGTGAAAACTATCATCTCACCATCCGGTGACCAGGATGGTGACTTGTTCTCCCCGCATCTCTGCGTTAACTGCGTGAGCCCCGACCCATCAGAATTTATAGTAAATATATTTATTTCACCACCCTTTTCCCATGTAGTATACACAATTTTGTTACCTACAGGTGACCATGAAGGCTGGGTATTATAACGCCCACTGAAGGTAAGTCTGCTTACCTGCCCGGACGCAAGATCCTGAATAAAGATCTGGGGAAGGCCATTGCGTGAAGAGACAAAGGCCATCTTGCTGCCATCAGGGGAAAACGTCGGCGAAATATCAATACTTTTGCTGTTCGTAACCTTTCTGGAAAGTGACCCGTCAATGTTTACGAGATAGATCTCCTGATTACCATCAAAAGAAAGGGTTACTGCAACCTCCCTGTTACTCCTCCATCCCGGATCGATACTAAGCGAACTCTTGCCGACTGCCGAAGTTTTGCCTCCGGTGAGGCTCCTGATATAGAGCGTCGGTCTGCCAGAGGTAAAGTCAATATAGGCAAGATGCTTTCCATCCGGAGAGAGTGTCGGGTTCATGGCGATGGATCTGGAACTTGTCAATTGCTCAACCCCATATCCATCAAAGTCACACTCATAGATCTCCTTGAAACCAGTTTTATTTGAGATGAAAACAATTTTGCTGCCAAATACCGAGCGTTTGCCTGTAAGAAGCTCAACAAGATCTGAGCAGAATGCATGGCCCATTGTGCGAAGAGCAGAGCCACTTCCTTGATAAGTTTTATTCATGAGTAATTTTGACCCGGCGGCCTCATAGACCTTCATCTCAAGAAGAACCTCATCTGATTTCATCGTAACCACTCCACCGACATAAACCTCCGCACCCACTGAAGTCAGTGCCGGAAAATTGATAACCACATTCTTTGTGTCGCTGTTCTCTTTTACATTCATCGGTGGTGGAATCAGAGAGAAGAGCCTGGTAAAATCAAGCGCCCCATTGATGATGGGATCAAGACTCTGTGCAAACCCACTCTCTTTTTTACCCTTTGCGTCCAGCTTGTCAAGCACAAGAGCGATATTACCCGCCCCCTCCTTGCGAATAGCGATATACTCCTGACCATCAACAGCGACGAGCTGCAACGGAAAAAAAACAAGCGAACAGAGCAGCGTAATAAAAACAGGAACAAAACCCCTGAAAAATTGAATCATAACCCTGCAAGACTTTAATCGTTTAAAGAAATCATGAGCAATAAAGACGTAAAAGATCACTCATACAAACCAGATTTTAAAGGCAAATATAGTGAAATATAGTTAAAATCAGAGAAAAAGTGTCGATAAGCACTGCGCACCAACCCCACCCTGATTAAAAAAAACGCTCTATTTTTTACTCAATACCTTCTGGCGTAAACACAAAACCAATCCATAGGTCACGCCCCCCCCCCGCTTTCGGCAAAACAGGGAGCGGTGAAGATTTTTCAAGCGCATTTTTCACTGAATTATTAAGGTACTCGCTTGACGCCCTCTTGTCAAAAAGAATCTGGCGAATCGTCCCGTCAGGCAGAATATTGATTCGGACGTAGACCTGCATACCATAACTACTTTTGAGCAAATTCCCTGAAAACGCCCAATTCTGCTGAATAATCAAGGCAATTTGTGCCTTGTAAGAATCTGATGTCCCTCCACCTCCAGCCCCATTTCCCGCACCATGTTGTCCGGCAGAAGAACCTCCTTGACCGCTACCCTTCCCCGTTCCTGTCGACCCAGCCCCCGATTTGACTTTCTGCTGAAGCCGATCAAGTGCATTATTCAAAGTATTGCTCAATGGGCGAGGCAATTGCGCAGTTTTTTTATCAACACTCTGTTGAAGTCGCAAAAGCGCCTGGTTGATGTCGGGCTTCTTCTCTATCGCCTTGGGCGTCAGCGGGTCAACTGATATTTTTTTCGGGAGAGCCGATACCTTTTCCGACACCGGAACAGGAACAGAGAGCGGAACCTTCTCGCTCTTTTTGATGACAGGAAGAGGTGGTGGTGGAGCTGGTGATGTCGATGGCGCGGAAATCGCCGCTGCCGCACCCTCAGAGTCAGAATGTTCAACGGAAGCCCCGGAACCGGGCAGAGCAACGAGAGTGATCGTCACAATTTTAGGTTTTGCATGGCGGTCTGCATCCCACAACTGGAAAAAGAGCGCCAAAAAAAAGAGCGCAACATGCATTGCTGCGGCCCCGGCAAGCCAGAGCGAAAAATTTTTTTGACCATACTGATTCGTCTCACCTTTTTTCATACGCCCCACCTATCTCCTGCCGCCACTGGAAATTGCCGCCGGTTCGGTTACCATACCGATCTTTTCAATTCCTGCATCCCTGATTTGGGCCATGACATCCATCACCAATCCATAAGGTAACGATTTATCAGCTTTAAGATAAACCTCCGCTGTCTGCTTGACATCAAGAATTCTGGGAAGCTTTTCGCGCACCTCCGAAGCATTCAACTGATACTCATTAATAAAAACCCGCCTTGAGGCATCAATGCTGATGACCAGAGACTTCTCATCCACATCCATTTTCTGCAAGGTGGTTTGCGGGGTATCAACCTTTACGCCATGCGTCATCATGGGAGCTGTCACCATGAAAATAATCAGCAGCACCAGCATCACATCAACGAACGGAGTGACGTTAATGTCGCTCATCAACCGACCTTTTCCTGAAGTTATCATATCTGGCAAGTTCTGCTCTACGGCTCGTTGATAAATGCTGCAACAAATTCAGGAGCAAACTCCTCCAGGTCCCGCTCAATAACACTAATCTTCTGCGTAAAAGAGTTGTAGGCAATCACGGCAGGAATCGCCGCCGCAAGACCCGCCGCCGTAGCAATCAACGCTTCCGAAATACCGGGAGCAACTGCGGCAAGCGAAGCCGATTGCGTCAGCCCTATGGTATGGAATGAGGTCATGATCCCCCATACCGTTCCGAAAAGACCTATAAACGGCGCAGTATTACCGACCGTTGCAAGAAAAGGGACAAGAGCAGCAAGTCTCTTGTTTTCCGCATTGACCTCCCGCTTCACCGCCCTTGCAATACGCGTCCGTGCATGCCGGAGATCACCCTTGTCGCCAAGCGCCCGATACTCAATATAGCCCGAGCGGAAAACCCGAGGCAGTGAGCCATATCTAAAATTCTCGCTTTCGGTAAAAACTTTGTCAACATTATTGACTTCAAAAAAATAGTCAAGAAACGCCTTTGACTCACGCAAGGATTTCCTCAGATAACCAAATTTAAAGGCAATAATTGCCCACGATATAATTGAAAACAAAAGCAGCAGTGAAAGCACCATCAGCACCACAGCTCCGGCATCCGAAAGCATGGCAAAAATCCCGAATCTCAAATCAAGCATAGAGATAAAAACAATTTAAGTTCATTAAAACAGATGAACACTCTGAATCACCGTATAGGCCAATGCAGAACCGGAAAGAGCACAAAGCGTATTAACCAAATCATTATTGACAAGAGGAGTCCCTTTGAGCAGCCTGTTTTCAACCAGCGAACCATCAGGGGCCATACTGTGAGTCCTTTCCGTCACCTTTTCACGAATAGGGTCAAAATACTGGGCCTGGACAGTTGCACCAAAAAAACTGTCAACCATACTGGCCAAAAGCCCTGAAAAACCAATCAAAAGAAAAGACTGCACCACGCCGAATTTACTCATCCAATTGACGTTGACCGCTAATGCACTCGCACAGATAAAGAGTGAACCGAGGAAGGCACCCGAAGTACCCGGCACAGAAACACCGCCAGAAGTTCCTACAGGCACCTCCTTGAAAGTAGTCACCAGCCATGCTTTCGGGTTTGGCCACATCGTGCCGATTTCCGTCGCCCAGGTATCAGCCTGCACCGCTGCAAGCGTTCCAAGATAAGCAAAAAAGAGTGCCGGATTATTGGTCAGCGAAAAAAGAATCATCATAATCCAGGCAATTCCGCCATTGGCATAAACCTGCCCTGCATCCCGCTGCGACCCTTTTTCAAAGACCAGATCAAACTTCGCCTTCCGTTTCTTGCCAAGCTTCGACAGTACCGAAGAGAGAAGATAAAAGGTAAGCAGCGGCACCGTCCACTCTACGCCGCCAACACCAAAAATGGTTGTTCCAAGCAAAAATGTCGCTGTTGCCCCGCTGTTATCGAGAAACTTGACCTTGATCGAAAAAATTGCAAGAAGAAGGGCAAAAAGCCCCCCAAGCAAAAACTGCTCAAGATGTATAGAATTGTTTGTCTCAAGAATATAGAGTACATAAGCGATTGAGACCGGAATAAAAAAGTTGTCGAGCCCGTGCGACAAAAGTGCCTCAACCGCAGTCGCCACCAGAGCAAGCAGAAGGGCAAGCGCCAGAAGCATCAAAAAAGGCTTTCCGACCAACCCACCAACGTTGCTGAACTGTGTACTGAAAAGGAGAAGAGAGGCGCTGAGCAGCAAAAATCCACTCAAAAACATGGTGAGCGACCCCTCAACGGTCTTGGGACTTTTCGTCAAATGCTCAATGTGCTTTTTTCCGACTGAACTGCCAACCAGCGCAGCAAGCGAATCACTCACGCCCATCACAAGCATTGAAGTCTGCAAAATCCACTTGTGCGACTCCCACAAAAAGAGGAGTTGAAGCAAAAAAACCAGCGGAAAAAGCAGCGACCCATAACTTTTCATTGCTGGCGGCTGCGCACTCCCCTCTTCGGGCAGGGCAAGCAGGGAGCCGAACCATTTCTGTCGAATGTTTAAACCGTTCAACAGCAGTAAAAGAAGGGCGGCAACGGCAGGATAAAAATTGGACTGAAAATAAGCTGGAACAAAAAAGATAACCACACCCATGGAGAGGTGAACGATTTTCCGGACAACAAGAGCGCTGATACTGAACTTCCTCGTCAGCAGTTCCGCAAGAAGAACAAAGAGCAGCACGAGGGAGAGCGTCAGAAAAAAGGCTGGAAAATCCTGAGGCAATGGATCCTGGAGATTCAGCATAAGATAGATTGTTAATCTGGTTGCTTAAAAATGTATAAGGCTAACGGTACAGAATAAACAGCAAATATCCACCAGATTATAACATTTTTAATGTTTGTTTTAATAAAAGTTTAAATGTAGTTTAAGTCGAATTTTCGTTTAACACCGAAAAAAACCTTTTCTATCACAATGGCGGCATTCAATTCACAGGGCACCTTGTTCATCTGCGGCAGTGAAAAAAACGCACCGCACCATGCTCCATTTCCCTGCGCAGCGGCTGCGTACCTGCCAAACACCCTCAAATCAGGGGTCGTAACCGTTACTGCGGCAAGATAGGACGAGAACCCGCTCCCAAGTCAATTTTTCTCTTTTCAATCGTATCTTCACTGTGGCTTCGGGATCGGCAGCCCCGGAGATATCTTTTTAACAGCCAAAAAATTTACTGCCATGAGATCTGATACCATCAAAACAGGATTTGAAAAAGCGCCACACCGCAGCCTTTTGAAAGCCACAGGCTCCATTGTCTCAAACAGCGACTTCAAAAAGCCCTTTATCGGAATCTGCAACTCCTATAACGAACTGATCCCCGGCCACTCCCACCTGCAGGAACTGGGTCGCATCGCAAAAGAGGAGGTTCGCAAGGCCGGAGGTGTTCCCTTTGAATTTAATACAATCGGCGTCTGCGACGGCATTGCGATGGGCCATATCGGCATGCGCTACTCCCTTGCAAGCCGCGAACTCATTGCCGACAGCGTCGAAACCGTCGCCGAAGCGCATCGCCTCGATGGACTTGTCTGCATTCCGAACTGCGACAAAATTACACCGGGTATGATGATGGCCGCGCTACGCATCAACATCCCGGTCATCTTTGTCTCCGGCGGCCCCATGAAAGCCGGCCACACCCCTGCGGGCAAAACCGTTGACCTCATCTCCGTCTTTGAAGCCGTCGGCCAGTATAGCGCCGGAAAAATCACTGACGAGGAGCTTGATTCAATCGAAGAGAGCGCCTGCCCCGGTTGCGGCTCCTGCTCCGGCATGTTCACCGCCAACTCAATGAACTGCCTCAGCGAAGCGCTTGGCTTTGCCCTGCCCGGTAACGGCACCATCCTTGCCATCGACCCCCGGCGCAATGAACTGGTCAAAGAGGCCTCCCACCGCATTATCGATCTGGTAAAGCGGGATATTAAACCACGCGACATTCTCACCCGCAGTTCGCTGCTCAACGCTTTTGCCCTCGATTTTGCAATGGGCGGCAGCACCAACACCATCCTGCACACGCTCGCCATTGCCAACGAGGCTGAACTTAACTTCGATTTTTCGGAACTGAACGCCCTTTCGGCCAGAACACCCTATATCTGCAAGGTGAGCCCCGCCACCATGGCCGTCCATATCGAAGATGTTGACCGGGCTGGCGGCGTATCAGCCATCCTGAACGAGCTCAGCCAGATTGAAGGTCTTCTTGACCTCTCAGCCTTGACCGTAACAGGCAAAACACTTGGTGAAAATATTGCCGATGCGGAGGTTCTTGACCGCTCGGTCATCAGAAGCATTAAAGAGCCATACTCGGCTACAGGCGGACTCGCCGTCCTTTTCGGAAATCTTGCGCCACAGGGAGCCGTGGTCAAAACCGGCGCCGTAGCCCCTGAAATGATGCAACACACCGGCCCGGCAAAAATCTATGACTGCCAGGATGATGCCATCAAAGGCATTATGGATGATGATGTCAAACCGGGAGACGTAGTGGTCATCCGCTACGAAGGGCCAAAAGGAGGCCCTGGAATGCCGGAAATGCTCTCCCCCACCAGCGCCATCATGGGCCGTGGCCTCGGCGAATCGGTTGCACTCATTACCGATGGCCGCTTCTCCGGAGGATCGAGAGGCGCCTGCATCGGCCACATCTCCCCCGAAGCTGCCGAGCGCGGCCCCATTGCTGCCCTGCAAAATGGCGACTCAATCACCATTGATATTCCAGGCAGAAGCATCTCGGTCAACCTCACTGAAGCAATCATCAATGAACGGCTGGCACTGCTGAAGCCCTTTGAACCGAAAATTAAAAAAGGATACCTGGCAAGGTACGCACAAATGGTCACCTCGGCCAATACCGGCGCAATCCTGAAAAACCCTGTTACTCCAGAACCTAAATAACGTAGCTATGCAAGCATCAGGCCAAACACTCAATGGCTCAGAGATATTTTTTGAATGTCTGCGGCGTGAAAACGTTGAATATATTTTCGGCTATCCCGGCGGATCGCTGCTGAAAGTCTACGAAACACTCTACGACATCGAAGATATCCAGCACATTCTTGTTCGTCACGAACAGGGCGCAACCCACATGGCCGAAGGGTACGCCCGCGCCACAGGAAGGCCCGGCGTTGTGCTGGTCACCTCCGGCCCCGGAGCAACCAACACCGTCACCGGTATTGCCAACGCCTACATGGACTCCTCGCCGATGGTTGTCTTTACCGGACAGGTTCCCAGCTCACTCATCGGCAACGATGCCTTTCAGGAGGCGGATATTATCGGAATCACAAGGCCGATCACCAAACACAACTTTCTTGTCAAGGATGTCAGGGAACTTGCCATAACCATCCGCAAGGCATTTTTCCTTGCAACAAACGGCCGCCCGGGCCCGGTTCTGGTTGATATGCCCAAAGATATCCTCAACGCCTCCTGCATCTTTCAGTGGCCCGAAACGGTTGACATCCGGGGATTCAAGCCAACCCTCAAGTGCCACATCAACCAGGTACAAAAGGCCGCGCATAAAATTGCACAGGCAAAGCGCCCTCTGCTCTACATCGGCGGCGGGGTCATCAGTGCAGAGGCATCCGAAGAGCTCCGCGCCCTGGCCATAAAACAGAACATACCGGTCACCATGACCCTTCAGGGGCTTGGTGCCTTTGCAGGCAACCATCCACTCAGCATGGGAATGCTCGGTATGCACGGCACCTACTGGGCAAACCAGGCCGTCAACGCCTGTGACCTCCTCATCGCCGTCGGCGCACGCTTCGACGACCGGGTTACCGGAAAAACCACAACCTTTGCGACGCAGGCCTACAAAATCCATAACGACATCGACCCCACCAACGTCGACAAAAACATCAAGGTTGATCTGCCGATTGTGGGCGATGCAAAACACTTCCTCGCCTCGCTTATCGAAGAGATGCCCGACAATGTTGAAAGCCGTGCACCCTGGCTTGCCCAGATTGAGGAGTGGCGCCAGAAGTGCCCGCTAACCTACAAAACCGACGACGACAAGCTCAGAACCGAATTCGTAATTGACGAAGTATCAAAACAGACCGAGGGCAACGCCGTTGTCGTCACCGATGTAGGGCAGCATCAGATGTGGACATCGCAGTTCTACACCTTCATCAACCCACGCTCCATCATCACCAGTGGCGGACTCGGCACCATGGGCTACGGCCTGCCCGCAGCCATCGGAGCAGCCTTCGGCATCACCGACAAACCCGTTATACTCTTTTGCGGAGATGGAGGGCTTATGATGAATATCCAGGAGCTTGTGACCGCTGTGCACGAAAAAATTCCTATCAAAATCTTTTTGATCAACAACAGTTTTCTCGGCATGGTGCGCCAGTGGCAGGAGCTCTTTCACAAAGAAAAATACTCCTTTACCGACCTTGGCGACAGCAACCCCGACTTTGTCAAAGTTGCCGAAGCCTTCGGCTGCAAGGCACTCATGGCCGACAATCCCGAAAGTGCCAAAAATGCCATCACAGAAGCGCTCGCATGGAACCAGGGGCCGGTCCTTGTCGACTTCAGGGTCGTCAAAAAAGATATGGTTTTCCCTATGGTGCCTGCAGGGGGGTCAATTTCAGAGATGCTCCTTGAACGGTTGAACCCAAAAACCATGGTCTGAGCCGCAAAAACCACCTTTGCACTCACCCGACTGACCTGCAAACCAGTCAACAATGCTCACCGCAGCTTCCCGTCAGATCAGCTCTCTTTGCGGTGAGCGTTGTATGTTGCACAGGCAAAATCGTACTGACCCTTTTCCCTCTCCACCACCTCTTTCACAACACGAAGAAAATACATGACAGTGCGCAATTTTTTGTTTTTTATCCCCAAAAATCCCGATACATTACAGTGCAAGTTGCAGGAAAGTTGGCCCACTCTTGATTCAGTAAACCAAAATTTTTCAGGGAGTCGTTATGCAAAAGTTCCTTGTATTACCAAAATTGCACAAATCTCTTTTGTCGTTTTTTGTTGTGCTGGTACTATCGCTCCTGCAACTGCCAAATGCCTTTTCGGCGGATGGAAAAAATAACAAGCCCTCGGTAAAACCCGCCACAGTTATTGATTCCGTCATGTCCGTTGAGGGTACACTTGCACTCCGCCACACCATCAAAATTAAGGTAAATAATATTGACAGCTTGTTGACACATGCCGACTCAGACCTTTCCAGGGTGATCCTCTATATTGATGGCATAGCATTCCCGTCTAAAAAAAATAAACCGGGATTATTACATGATGCACTCTCATTTGATCTTCGACGCGATGAAGAGAACAAGGCAGCATGGACAACTCTTCTTGGCCGAAAAGGAGACCCAAATAATCCCAACGACAATTTTTGCCGTCGTTCTGTAGAAGTGACCGTGGGATTTGAAAACGAACGACCAATACCAACTGCCGCAACAGCAGTACCACTTGTTCGTGTTGATGAATCCTGGTTGACCCCCTTTTTAGGAGCAGGGTTAGCCTTTCTCGTATTGTTTATTGTGCTTGCAGTAAAAAGCGATATTCTCCGCGATACAGGAACCATAGAGGATACTTCTCAACGGAAAATGTACAGCCTTGCCCGTACCCAAATGGCACTCTGGACATTTGTTGTGATTATTGCCTATGTTTTTATCTGGATGGTGACCAGTGATATTTCCAGCCTTACCCCTGGAGTCATAGGTCTGATGGGCATAAGTGCCTTAACCGGTTTAGGATCTGCGGCTATCGACTCCAGCAGGCAATCCGGAAAAATAAATCAGCGCACAGTAGAGTATTACACAAAAAAAAGTTGCGCGGTCGAAGTTGAAAAGCTAAATACTGAAATCAGTTCACTTACAGAGGCAATCAACGCCACCCCCTCCCCGTCAAATCTTGATGAGCAAAAAACAATCCGAGCGGCAAAGCAAGCAGAACTTGCAGCAAAAAAGAAGGAGATCGAAAACGCTGAAAAGGAAATCACAAGACTTAATAAAAAATTGGCACTTGAGCCTGCAAGCGGAAATTTTTTCAACGATATTCTCAATGATGACAAGGGAGTGAGCCTGCATCGTTTTCAAATTTTAATCTGGACAATTGTCTTGATATTCATTTTTACCGGACGGGTAATCGACACCTTGACCATGCCGGAATTTAACGCTACGTTGCTGGCACTTATGGGTATAAGCGGAGCAACCTATATCGGCTTCAAATTACCCGAACAGCAAGGATGAAATAGAACAAAACCCTGATGACCAAATGAAGAATAGTCGATTTTTTCAGGCAAAGAGGTTCACTCTTTGCCTGCTGGTTTCCTGCCTCATTTCAGCCTGTGCCCTCCAGAGCCCGGCGCTTGATAAAGCTGAGCTGCAAAAAGCCTATCACAGCGCCATCGTTGATGCTGCAACCGCAGATCCAGAAGAGATATCGAACACTCTTGTTGCCATCGTGCCCTCAAACGACAAGCTGGTGTGGAAAAACAGGGGTGATGCCCAAAATGCCATGCTGCTGGTGGTCACCTGGACAAACTATAACGGCTATGATGACAAAATCGGGCAATCGCTTCAGCTTTCACGAGAGGTTTGGGTCACAACCGCACCTGAAATCAAAAATTATTGCAAAAAGCTGAACGGAAACAGGGCACTGCGACTGGAACAGCTTTTAGGCCTTCCGGCCAATGCAGGAAAAACGAAGTTTGTGGAGATGTGGGTCAGGCCTGGCGATCTCTTCAGGCCAACTGCTGATCCGGAAATCAGTGACCGTGAAGCGGAAACGGAGTTTCGGGAAAAAAATAATTATGTGACGGTGAGTGACGACTATGTCAAATGGTTCAATGATTTGAAGATGCGTTCATATTCTGCCGATGGATATCCCTGGACCAGACTCGGCTATACCTACGACTGGGGAGACCACCATCGCCACATCGGGTTAAGTGAATTTGTTATCATGCCCGGCGCTACCGTCGAAATTAACGCGATTTCACCAACGATGGACTATTAGCCGACCTACAGAGCAAACACCAGCCGAAAGCCGAGGCTGCAGTAGCGGAGGCCGGGCACGCTGTGACCACGATAAGCCGACCGGCAGCGTGCGGCGTTGAAGCTCCAGCTTCCGCCTCGAATCACGCGAACGGTACCTGTGGATGGCCCCGCAGGATTTGCAACTCTCCCCTCCTCCTTGCATTCGTCATAATAGCTCTCTCCAAGCCAATCACTGCACCACTCCCAGACATTTCCATGCATGTTGTAGAGCCCCCAGCCATTGGGTGTAAAACTATCAACAGAAACCGTATTCTCTCGGTAAATCCCCTTCTCATGGTTGTTCCAGGGGTGGTTTCCGTTATAGTTTGCCTCTGCTGTCGTCAGGTTTTCACCCGTGTTGAATGCGCTCTCACTTCCTGCGCGGCAGGCATACTCCCACTCCGCTTCAGTCGGCAACCGGAATCGCTTTCCCAATTTCCCACTCATCCACTGGCAATAGGCTACGGCATCATTCCAGCTCACATGCACGACCGGATGGTTCCCCTCCTGCTCTGGCCGATCGGTGCCGATTACTCCATGACGCCAGTTAACTCCAGGCCGGTCTTCCACATTCCCATTAACAAAAATGACGCTGAACCCCCCTTTTTCAGCATCGCTTCTATACCCTGTGGCTTCCGCAAACTCCCTGAAGTCGGCGACGGTAACAGCATATTTACCCATAAAAAAATCACTCACGATCACCTGGTGTCTGTTTTCATTAGCCTTGACACCGAATAACCTGTAATCATCGCGACCGGCTTCACCTTCCAAACTGCCCATCGCAGCTTCACCGCCCCGTATCAAAACAAAGTTTTCCAGCAGGGAATTGCTGGCTGGTATGATGTATGATGGATCCATGAGTTCAGCTCCTGCGGATAAAGAGAACACCTCGTCAAGGGTGCCTTTTAGGGGAAGAGAGATGGTAAACACCGAGCCTCCTTCAAATGGAGCAGAGTGCGTCATTGTCCCCTGATGCTTGTTGACAATGATATTATAGGATATAGAGAGACCAAGCCCCGTACCCTTTCCGGGTGCCTTGGTAGTATAAAAAGGGTTAAAAATATTCTTTTTGATTTCAGCCGGAATACCGGGCCCGTCATCTGCTACTGAACAATACACAGTGGTACTGTCGAACCAGGTGCGAATCGTGATTCTCCCCTTTGAACTTCGCTGTTGCGACTCAATGGCATTGGCACTGTTGATCACCAGGTTAAGAAGTACTTGATTGATCTGATTCTGCATACATGCAACAAACGGCAACTCATCAAGAATCGTTACTACCTCTGCACAATATCGGTATTCGTGACAGGCGACATCAAGCGTTTCGAGAAGCCCTTTGTTGAAATCAGATAACACTTTTTTATCGGCAACGCTCTTGTAGGAGAGGCTGCGCATCCCGTTAACAATTTTTTTGATGCGATCAAGCCCACGTTGTGACTCACCGAAAATCTCATGCATCTCCCCAATAACCAAGTCGATATCAAGCTCTTTCTCTTTTTGGCGCAATTTCTGCAACTCCTGAGCTGCGGTGGCTCCATTCTCCCCATGTACATTTCTGAACGTTCGATAGTCATTCAAGAGCGAAAGAATATCCGTAAAATTTACCTGCTGTGTTGAAAAATTAATCTGGATAAAATTGAGTGGATTATTTATTTCATGGGCGATTCCGGATGCGAGTTGTCCTGCCAACTCCATTTTCTGGGAGTGATGCAGCTCCTCCTGCATCTTGAAGTATCTCTCTTCTGCAATCTTCTTCTCAATAATGTCCCACGCCTGATCGGCGATAGTAGCGGCCCATCTGGCATCATCCTCATCATAATCACCTGGTTTGTTGCCAATACCAAAGAGTGCCCTGATCGTGTTCCCTCGAATAAGCGGTACAACAAGTTCACGCATCATTTCCGCATGACCATCAATCACGCCGCTCCGCTCTCTGATTGATGAAAAATCATTGCAAATCACTGGCCTCTGCTCCCTTGCAGCATCAGCCCACACCCCTGCGTCATCAAGCGAATACTCCTTTTCCCTGCAATCTGTCTTGCAGATACGGCAAAATGTGCTGGTTGACGCCGCTTTCAGAAGGAGCCTCTTCTGATCTTTAGCCACAACAAAAGCAAATCCTGCCTTGCTCTCTGTCACCCTCTCGATTTCATCAAGCAACGTCTGAAATAACTCCTCTACCGAAGAACTATGAAGCTTTTCGAGCAGGGTGATTCGTATTGCCGAAAGCTCCTCAAGGCGCATCTTGTCGGTGATGTCATGAATAATGGCATAAACGAGATTCTGACCCATCATCCTGATTTTTTTTCCAAAGAGTTCTACATCACAGCTTGAACCATCAGCCCTCCGGTGACGAAACGAAAAGCTTCTTTGCTCCGTCTCTTTCCAGAGATCCATCTCGAACGGAACGGCCTGAGCGGGGTTGATATTAATATCGCGCAGACTCCTCTTTTTGAAATCCTCAAGCGACCATCCATAAAATTCCTCTGCCGAGCGGTTGGCGTTGATGATATTTCCATTTTCAGAATCAAGCACCACCTGAATGGCTGGATGATCCTCAAACATGCTTCTGAACCGTTCTTCGCTTTGCTTCAGCGCTTTTTCAGCCTCTTTACGGTCGGTGATATCATCAATGATCGCCATGAAAAACTCTTTTTGCGTCGAATGAGCTGCAACACTGAACCACTTGTTGAGCGGCTCAAGGTAGAGTTCAAAGATGTCTGCAATACCGGTTTCAGCCACCCTGAGATGTTTTTCAAGAAAGCCGGGATTTGTAGGAAAAAGCTCGGATGCACGCTGGCCTACAGCGTTGGTGATGCCTGTCAACCTCTCATAAGCGGCATTGACCTCTTCATGCATAAAATCCACTCCAGAGCCCCTGTCATCAAAAATGACCCTACAGTAAATATAGCCATATCGCATTTTCTGCGTAAGCTCCAGGTACTTGTCCATTATCAATTATCCGTTGTCAATTATCCATTGTCCACTATCTTTACTCTGCCCTCTCACAATCAAAAAAACTTTAGATCGAATCTCTTGTAAAGCCCTGCAATATCCACTTTTTTTCTACCTTCGGAAAGTACCAGCCAGAGGTATGCGTCATTATTTTACAGAGTAAGAGAGCGGCTCATGCCATGAGAATCGCAGTAAACGAGGGCAATATACAGACTGGCAAGAAGGCTTAGCCGTTCAAGGATTCAGCACCTCATAAATTGTTGTGGCATCCTTGAAGTTGATGCCCAAAGCTTTGAAGTGGGCTTTGCCGCAATCGACTTTTTTGTTTTCGGTTGAGCGGCGTTTATCGCGGTCGAGGGTGCTTTTGGTTTCGCGAACCAGATAGAGTTTTTGAGTATCATCGACCACAACAGCCCAGTCGGGGTTGTAGTCACCGAGTGGTGTTATGTTGCCGGCTTGGATGAGTTTGGTGGTTACCTCTTTGACTGCGCGGCTGGGTTTGGAGTTGCCGGATGGTTGGTTGTGGACGACCATAATAACGTTTGCGTTGGCGAGGAAGGCACCTTTATAGACTTCGCGGGGGTGGACGAGTGAGGCATTGAGGGTGCCTTTGCTGACGAGTTCCATGCCGATGACGTCGTTTTTGGTGTTGAGGTAGAAGAGGTGGAAGAGGGCTTGCTATGCGCTTTTGGTTGGCTTTTTGGGATTAGGCGTTGGAAGGGATGGACCAGTGCAGGCCAGCGTCAGTTAGCCTGCGTGCTTGGCCGGGTTGCGCAAACGGAGCGAAGCGGAGTGCGGCTCCTTGCTGCATGGAGGGTGTTGGCTCCTGATTTTGAAAAGAAATCATTTGCAAAATGAGCCCTTTTCAGCTATAATTAATACAAAGGATTGGGCTTTTCCCGGTCGACAATGGGGCTTTGGACTATTTCCGGGGCCTTTTTGTTTTTATGGAAAAATTTTTCTGTTCAGCTCTTTGCTTTTAAGAATTTCGTAGGTTCTGTTGGATTGAGTGGGTCGCAAGTACTGAAGTGCCAGTGGCCGAGCGACGAGGTCAGCTATCTGCAGGCCGGTAGAGTTGCTTGCTTTCGGTACGAAAACAGGTTCGAACTTCATTTTCTGAAAATCCATCGCTTTATAATACCAGTCGCACTGGTTGGCACAGATACGCCGGAACTCAAGCTCAAGCTGGGCATCTTCAATTTTTCCTCGTGCTTCGAGAAGTACATGTGATCGCTTCCCTGTCTCTCCCTGACTGCTCAAGTAGGTCAAAACTCTTTCCATACAAAATCGTAATGCCAACTCATAGGGGTTGATAGGATTGGCATACTTGTGCAAGAGCTTTGGCTTGTCAATGATCGAAGTGATAAGCTGTATGGGTGCATCAGCAATGATTTGAGAAAGCCTTTCCAAAAACTCCTCGCGCAATGTCCTGTTCGTTCTCAGCGTTGCAAATATGCCACTTTCTTTTCGGATGTCGCGTTCATGCAGTATCACCTGATCATGGCCCCATATATCAAGTTTCAGCTTTTGAACGGTCGGCACAAGATAATTTAGATAATCGTGCTTACTGATGATGCAAAACACCAGCGCAAATACGGGAAACTCTTTATCCAGTGTAACAAGACCGTGGTCACCACTTTCATCGACAAAAATGAGATAATCGCTATAAGGAATTCCATCCATCAGGAAACCAATAAGTATTGATAATCAGATTCGACTGCAAAAAGCGAAAAAAGGCCAGCGAAGCGTTGACGCGATCCCTCCGCCGAGTACGGGCAGGATTCTTTGGGTTGCTTCGAAGAGGAACTTCCCTGCACTGCGGCTCTCTCTTATCCTCAGATATACGATATCGAGTAAAAGAAAGGGTGATTATAATGAAAGGCGAAGCAACGACAATCGGGCAGTGCGGGCCAGCGTCGGTTGGCCTGCACGCTCGGCTGGCTGCGCAAACGAAGCAAGGCGGAGTGAGGCGCATCTGGTGGACAGGGTTGTTGGTTAACTGTTAATTTAATTTATTTATTTATGATAACGTATAACGAGTAGTCAAACTTCAGCCTGGAAAATATTTAACAATCAAGACCTACCTGATAAAACTTCATAACACTTGAAACGAACAAAGGCTCAAGCTGAACGAAGTGAATACTGCATATACCAAGTCATACATCCCTTAAAAGACTTTCAAGTGAAGTCACCCTCGTCATTAATATCTGTATATCTGTTATAGGAAAATTTTTATAACTGGTGTTAATAAAATTTATCATATCAGGTATCTCGCTATCATTGTGCACAAATATATATCTGATATCATCAGGCATAATATTCAATTTGCAATATTTAGAAGTTAATTGATTGCATTGATATAATTCGGCATGATCATCATACTCAGTCTGATTTAAATACTGTTTAACTCTCTCGTCAGAAGGGACATAGCGCCATTCAGACTCTTGCAAAAAATCTTTCTCAACTTTTTTATCTTGTTGAATATTTAATACTGTACCACTTATGCACTTCGCATGGCTATGAAAATGCCTGATACTGTCCATACCCTTTCTGTTCATATCAAGATCAGTTAACTCTGAAATGATATCAGGCAACACTTCCATTGTTTAAAAAAATCACATACTACATCAATTCCCCTCAACGGATAACACCTCATAAAAAATCCGCATAGAGTCTCTGTCGTTCACGCATTCAGCACCTCATAAATTGTTGTTGCATCTTTGAAGTTGACGCCGAGTGCTTTGAAGTGAGCTTTGCCACAATCGACTTTCTTGTTTTCGGTTGAGCGGCGTTTATCGCGGTCGAGGGTGCTTTTGGTTTCGCGGACGAGATAGAGTTTCGGGGTGTCATCGACAACGACTGCCCAGTCGGGGTTGTAGTCGCCGAGTGGGGTTGCTACCTTGAACCAGCGTGGGAGCTTGCAGAAGAATTTTACTCGCTCATCGGCATCGAGGAGTTTTGCTACCTCTTCTTCTGCGCCGGAATCGTAGGCTATGTAGTTGAATGGCGTACGGTTGTCGGTGCTTTGTACGCTGTAGAGGCGGCTGAGGTACTCTTCAATCTCTTCGGCTTCGAAGAGGCGCATTTCGTAGTATTGGCCTTTGATTGGTTCGTATTTGATGCCGTCGATAATCAGTTCGTGCAGTGCGCGGTTGATCATTCTGGCAGTTTCTGTCATGAAGGATTGTGGGTTGAGGGTGAAATCTTTCAGCCGTCCTGATTGCTTGAGGATTTCCACCAATGTTCTTCGGGTAAGTTCAGTTTCGCGCTGCAAAAACGCGAGAATATCTGGCAGAGGCTGCTCGTTATGAACAAGGTGTGTTCTGCTGCTGGTGATTTTTCCGCCTTCAAGCCCGGACTCTTTTATTTCGAGGTCTCGTTTGGTGATTTCTATCAGCACGGGCTTGATTTCTGCCATCGTCTTGATTTTCTCTGCTGAAAGCATTACAAGTTCAGCCGTTTTAAACTCTACGGAATACCGGGTTTTCTGACTGATTTTATTCCAGAGTGCCTGAAAATCATTGTTCAGTTCCACTCGCTTGTTGTACGACACTTTCTGGCGATCACGCCCATTTTTTACAAAATCTCGCGGAAGGAACTTCTCTATGCGTCCAATGACCGCATCTTCAAGACCGGCA
>SESF01032241.1_pt1 | contig 34075 bp, 27 predicted proteins | sample 3171521 | NCBI WGS metagenome assembly SESF01 (sample SAMN10866945, study PRJNA518727) | freshwater metagenome | biome: subpolar coniferous forest; feature: holomictic lake; material: water; isolation source: holomictic Lake 227, 6 m and 8 m depth | place: Canada: near Kenora, Ontario | collected...
GTATGGCTGTGCAACAGGTTCGTTAAAATATGACGAACAGGGCAATATAATTGAAGCCACCTACTTCGGAGTGGACGGCAAACCGTGCATCAGCAATATTGGATTTGCAAAGGTTGTTTCTAAATTTGATGAACGGGGCAATGTGATTGAAATAGCATATATTGGGGTAGATGGTAAACCGTGCCTTTGCAATGACGGCTACGCGAGGTTTACTAGAAAATATGATGGACGTGGTAATGTCATCGAATCCGCACACTTCGGGATGGATGGTAAACCATGCATTAGCAAGGACGGCTACGCGAGTTTTACTGCAAAATATGATGAACGGGGCAATGGCATCGAATCCACATACTTCGGAGTGGATGACAAACCATGTATCAGCAATGACGGCTACGCGCGTTTTACCAATAAATATGATGAACGGGGCAATGTGATCGAAACCGCCTACTTCGGGGTGGATGGTAACCCGTTCATTAGCAAGGACGGCTACGCGAGTATGGCTAACAAATATAACGAGCGAGGCAATGTGATTGAAACCGCCTACTTCGGGGTGGATGGCAAGCCGTGCATCGGCAAAGACGGTTGCGTGAGTTTTACTGCAAAATATAATGAACGAGGCAATGTCATCGAATCCGCCTGCTTCGGGGTAGATGGCAAACCGTGCCTTTGCAATGACGGCTACGCAAGTTTTACCAATAAATATGATGAACGGGGCAATGTCATCGAAATCACCTACTTCGGAGTGGATGATAAACCATGCATCAGCAATAACGGCTACGCGCGTTTTACCAATAAATATAACGAACGGGGAAATGTGATCGAAACCGCCTACTTCGGGGTGGATGGTAACCCGTTCATTAGCAAGGACGGCTACGCGAGTTTTACCAGACAATATGACGGACGAGGCAATGTCATCGAATCCGCCTGCTTTGGGATGGATGGCAAACCGTGCCTTTGCAATGACGGCTACGCAAGTTTTACCAATAAATATGATGAACGGGGCAATGTCATCGAAGCCGCCTATTTCGAGGTGGATGGTAAACCGCGTTTAATTGGCGCCGGCTATGCAAAGGTTGTTTCTAAATTTGACGAACGGGGCAATGTGATTGAAACTGCCTACTTCGGGGTGGATGGTAAACCGTGCGTTTGCAATAACGGCTTCGCAAGCTTTTCCCAAAAATATGATGAACAGGGCAATGTGATTGATAGGGCCTACTTCGTGGTGGACGGCACTCCATTGCAAACTGCTGTGGGCGTCGAGGATGCTGTGCCCGAAAACCAAGCCTCTTCAATTGGCTTATTTGTGGGCGATGTGATTGTCAGTTACGCTGGCCAAAAAATCACAAATACTCCTCAACTTATTCATCTTGTTGGAAGCACAAAAGGATCGGAGATCAACTTAGTGATTAAACGGAAAGGGAAACTACTTGAGTTAAAGGTCCGGGAGGGGCTCTTCGATGTTCAACTCAAAGATCGGATTATTTCCACAGCCGAGAGCGAAGCAGAGAAACAATAAACATGCAGATAATCAGTCATTTTGCAGAGGCGATTATAGGTTCATGCAGAAAGACTCTCTCCGCAGGTGGGACAGAATTTTTCATTGCCTTGCAGACGGAAGCCACAGTTTCGACACGACGTGCCTCCATCGGATGAAACCTTATGTATCTTGTCCCGTGTGGTGCGTTTCAGTACTGCGTCGTATTCTCCGGACTCGATCCACCGCAGTAGTTCAGCAGCTCGCAAAACAGTCCAGGGATGGTCTTGCCCAGCGATCTGCGCCCATTTAACCAACGTGTTCAGCTTGTCGTCGTCCAATTTATCAAAGTCCCGGGCTTGCTGAATGAACTCCTCGCAATTGATGGAAGCGAAGTTTTTGAGCGGAATCCCCGCCATTTTTGTCAGGAGCTGCATGAAAGCGGATTTGTCCTGAGCGGCTAATAGACCGGCGCGATCCGCCGTGAGTTCGGACATGCGCTGCCACTTCAGGAGAGCGAACTGGAGCGGCAACGAAACCAAATTTCCCAAGCCCAGTGTGGCGTTGCCGATAATCCCAGCCAAAAACGGCAGCGCCTGTGCCATTTGATGGTATAGGGTGTGCCGACTCTTGATGTGGCCGATCTCGTGGCCAATCACGCAATACAGTTCAGACTCGGTGAGTAAATCAATACATCCGGACTGCAGCACGATTATGGGATGATCGACCCCGATCGTGTAACCGTTGATTGCGTATCCCCATTCAATGTAAAGATCCGGGACATCTGGACAATTGATAACCTCACAGGCTTGCCGGAGAAGTCCATAAATGTCGGGATAGTTCCTCGGCGTTACCTTAAGGTTTGATCCGGTGCACTTGATTGTGAATACGCGCTCGATGGCGTGCTTATTGAACTGGCGCATTAGGGTCTCCAGCCCGGTTACCTTATGTAACGCATTCAAAGCTGCGGCATCAAAAGGATGCTCGTATTCAAAAGGATGCAGGTCGATCAGCTTGGTTGGAGACATCGAGTATTATGGGAAAAATTGCCATTTTCCGACTGCCCGACCGTTTCGGAGGGCAACGCCAACCCGGTAGGCATCTATAATGGATGCGATACAAACCGGCCAATTCCCGACGCCTGGGATCGAAAAAAACGCAACAATCATGGCAGCTGTAATGACTAGCCCCTTACCAATCTGACCGTAGATTATTTGTGCAAGTCCGCCGATCAAAACATTCAGCCAACAGAAGTGTGGGGACAGCGGAGGGTTTCTGGGATACACAAAATCATGGGCTGATGTTTGATCCCGAGTGCCCACTTTGAAAGTTTTTGCTTGTGCATGGGGCAGTGAATTCCCGTTTAGACAGTTGCCGCAGGCCGTGCAAAACTGCGCCGAATCAAGATTCTGCATACGACATTTCGTACAAAACATAATGTTGAAGGTGGACCCCGTTGTTTGGCCAAAAACATTTAAAATCAAGCTCTAGCGGCGGGGCCTTGGTGGGATACTAGAGGAAGGGGGGGATGGGTCAACGTCAAAGGTTGGGGCTTCGATTTTCGGTTCCACCCAGCCGTGAATCGTATTCGGGCTCGGAAGGACTGGGTTACTTTCCGCACAATGCAAGAACCTTATTCCAACCACGATGTCAGTGCATTTCGGTCAAGTCCCCCTGGAACAACCCCGGTCATGCCGCCCGCCGCATTGTCCGAAAGGGCCTTGTGAATCGAATCCCCGAGATCCCGCCATTGGGTCGGACCAAGCTTTTCATCGAAGAACTTTGCTTGAATACCAAATCATGCCCGTCCATCCGTGTCCCCAACGATTCCCTCCAATCCCACGTCGCCGCCAGCACCATTTCTCCGAATCGGCACGCCTTGGGAGCGAAACTCCCGCGCGAAAAGGCGAAAACTCAATTCCCCCACATCCCCCCAAAATGCACCCGCTTCCACCCCCTTCAGTCAAATAACGGCATCGAAGCCCAGTCGGGATTAGGCTTGAATGTGTCGAGCGTTGGCAACGCAATGGTCATTGTTCTATTCCCAACCAAGCAGTCTAAGATTCGTGATCGAAAATCGTTCATCAAGATAGCCCGCTAACGCATCAGATAGGATTTGTTCAGCAGCGGGCCTGGAATACTTTAGCTTTTTCACCAATAACTCAGCGCATTGGCGAATCGCGCTTTCAATCATCTCAACAGCTTCATGGTATACTTTGCCGACGAGCGGCCGATACTCGCCTATCTTCGCCAAGAGTTCCTTAATTTTCGGGATTTCACCAAAACCGTTCTGAACGGTCATGAGCAGAATCGCGTTGAAATAGCCCTCTCCGAAGCGAGTCTCAGGCCTAAGAAGCATTTTTTGGAGCATTAGATAGAAGCGGATCGACTCATTCTCCTCGGATACCGACTGGATGCCATTTTCAATCAAATAAAGATTCAAGACGTCATCCCAGTCATCTTGGTCGGTTTGCGGTGGTTCACCGGTACTTCGCGCGTAGTGAACGTAGATTTTAGGGGAGCTAAAATTCAACCCCTCGCGTTTTCGGTAGATTTCACACTGCATTTTTACCGAGTCATCGGCGATCAACGGCCCCCAAAACCTTAGCTTTGGATGAGTCGGCATCGGCGTGCCCGAATCAAAGTATTTGTCTAGGTTTCCCATTGTTATTCTCCTTCTGCTATTGGATTAAAGTTACGTAAGGCACTGAGGACAAATTTCGCCGCATTTTCACAAGCAATCGGCCGCCCAATTTTCACCTCTGTTGCTCTGTTTTCGTCGGCGAAATCCGATATGCCCTTTACGATAATCCAGATCGGATTCTCGGGATGACTAGCAGCGAGCAACCCTACCCCTTCCATCTCGCCGCCAATGACAGGTTCCCCATGCCCTGACAAACATCGAACAAGTTCATCTCTGAACTCGGCGCAGTGTATTCGTGCTCCCCCTGTGAGCAAAGCTCCGAAACTTACCTTAGAAGACCACTCAGCTTCACCTGAGAGCTTACTCAATACACTAATGAGCGATTCCTTGGCAAAATGGGGCCTGACATTTTCATAACCCGTCTCCATTTTTCCATTTTCAGAATGAACCCGCCGGTTGTCGTAAGGGAGCAGAATTTTCGACACCAAGAGGTCTCCAAGCTTTTGTTTCTCGCGGCTGATACCGAATGCCATCCCTAAGGAGACCAGGGCGGTGGCTCTGGTTTCAGTCTTAGCGATGAGAGCCCTCGCAGCAGACCCATCGTGAGAGAAGGGCCCCATCTCTGTCTGCACAGCCATGACGCGATAAGTTCCGACTTGCCCCAAATCGTAGTAATTGAAAGCGCGGCCCTTCCGCTCGGCGAAAGTAAGTTTGAGAGAAACAGCAACCTCTTCGAGTTTCTTAATTTCAGTTGGGGTTACCACGAACAACAGAATGTCACAACGAAGATCGGCGGCAGTTCCCGGTGTCGATGATTGGGTGGAAGTCATTTACGTCGATCAATGTTGAGTTGTTAATGCCGTTGCACTTCTGACACCGCTGTAAGTTGCGAGACATGCGTTAATAGGTGGGGTAGCTTGGTATTCACGCCACAGCCACCTCCGGGGCTTGAAGGGGGAGTTCACCAAGGTCAGGTTCGTCTTCCGATAGGAACCCGTCAATTCCCGCCTGTTGAAGAAACGGAGCGGACTTGATTTTGTCGCGTAGTTTGAGCAGGCGACTGTCAGCCCGTTGCAGCACGGTTCCGAAATCGAGGGGAAGAATGCGAACCCGACCATTCAATTCGGTGCGCTCCTCGCGATCTACCTGGTTGATGGCGCGGCCCAAGACGAAGCCTTGCACCCTTGTTCGTTCAGTGAGCAACCCCTTTTGCAGCAACTCCCGGACATACTTCCAGCACTGCCCCTTCTCGTTGTCGCCGATTGGGACATCCGGTGCCTTCAATTCAACGATGACTAGCTTGGACGCGCCAATTTCGCCCCCCTCGTCATCAAACTCTGGATAGGCGTAGAGTCCAACCGATCCGTCCGGTAGAATCGCAAAGTCTGGACGATTGCGGGAGCCTTTGAGGTCTTTCTTGCCGAAAAGATCCTGAATTACCGACGTCATCCCTTCATTCGACGTGAAGTGAATCGTCTCGAATTCCGGGCCGAATATCCAGAGCCCCTGTTGGAACAGCGGCTGGAGTTCCTGAACCTCCAAGGTGCTGTCCAATGCTGTCTTTATTCGAAGCTCCTCAATGAGCTTCATCCTTCCCCGAATCTCATCCAAGACGATCTTGGCCATGTCCACCGTCCATTCTTCGAGAATGTCGTGAAGATTATCGATCTGGCCTGGGCTTAGATTATGCAACTTGTGAAGAAGACCATATCCGCTACCTGCCACTTCCATGTTGGCAAGGACCCCTGAAACACTCTTCAATTCCTGCTCGGTCAAACTGGGACATTCTTCTGCAACCTTATCGACAAAAGCGTTCCATTTTTCCCGTTTCAAAGGAGTCATTTCACGCACCTGCGGCGAAAACGACCGGCGCACGTTGGCTGTGGTCTCGGCCCTCTTATCTCTTGTGACTTCGAGTAGGCGCTTCGTGATCGCGGCCTGCACGGCGGCATTCACTTGCTGAAAGGTATCATTCTCTTCATCAAATCCTGACCAATCCGGCTTCACGGCCCCAGCCTCTTGAAGGATGTCGGCTTCGACGATAAAGGTGAAGCGCTTGGCTTCGACGCGGCGACCGTCGATCAGGGACTTCTGTTCGGGATCCTTCCATCCACATTCTCCAACCAGACGTCCGAGCACATGCCAAGCGACTCCATGCTGTTGTCCAGTCGGGTCCGTGCGTTTGGCATCGATGATTTTAACGGTGATGATCGCATCGATCCCCGGTACTGGCACTTGCAGTATTTCGAGACCCTTATTTTCGATATCCTCGAACGCGATCTTCTCGCCGTTAACCGAAACTTGAAAGGCGGGGTCTGTCAGAAAGCGTCGTCCAAGTTCCGTGCGAATCGTCGCAGCCCGGATGAGGCCCCCGCAAACTTGATGGATTGTGATCGTGGTTCCCCTTGTGTCTGTTTTCTCAGTTGAGGGGTGGTCAAATTCAAGCGGCCGTTTTCTGCCCTTTCGAACGATGAACGTGTTCTTCTCGCCATCCTTGGCGGTTGAAACGGTATATTGAGAAGCGAAGCAGAAGCCTGCGAATCGTCCGATGCCGTTCCGTCCATACACCCGGCGAGCCCGAACCGTACCACCGATGGAGACCTGAACCGTATTGCCTTGATGGCTTATCCGATCATAACTCATCCCGCCCCAGCGCCGGTAGAACTCATCTTTTGTCATACCCTCACCGTCATCTTCGATAGAAAGCGACAGGCCATTCTCTTCTGGCCAGTCGATCTTGACCAGCTTCGCTCCCGCGTCCCAACAATTTGCGACGAGTTCGACTATGGCAATCACGGGGTCTGAGACCAAGTTCTTGCCGACATATTGTTCCCAAAAACGGTCTTCGTAGAAGAGTTCCGGCGCCTCTGCTTCTGCGGGTTTAGAATCATCCGTGGTTGTCATTTTTTGAAGTGGTTGAATTAACCGATGGTGTCATGCGGTGGCGTTGAAGGTTTTCTCGAACTCTGCGGCTGCGGTCATCAGAGCCTCGAATGCGGGCGTTTCGCCGAAGAACATCGGGCCGAGCATGGCCTGGTAATCTGCGCGCCAGTCGGGGATCTGATTCTCCGGCGGAACGAGGCAAAAGGTGCCGGGCTTGTGGGTGGAGTAGTCCACCCAAGAGAAGCGGAAGAAGATTTCGCGGTGCTCGGTGACGCGTTGGAAGAGAGCTTTGTCCGCTAAGGCGCTTTCACCGACCCCGGCGCGGAGCAGGCACCAGAGGTCGTAGTAATGCCGGGCCATGCGGAGTTTGCGCGGCTTGTCGGCGGGGCGGAAGGTTTCCTCGTGGAGGAGGCAGGCTTTTTCCCAGAAAGTGCGCTCGGCGGCAAGGACGCGAACAGAGAACGAGGCATCCGGTGCGAACGCGGGGAAGAGTTCCGTCACGTACGGCTGGATGGTTTTGTCCACATGCGGCCAGTCATCAGAACGGGCGCCAAGTTCGATTTTCACCACGGGACGCACATAACCGGCAGCGCCCGCAGGGAAGACGGAGGGATAATGGAAAAGGAGACACTGCCCGTCGGTCATATCGGGATCGACCTCCAATTGCCAACCGGATTCGCCGAGGGCGGATTCCAGACGGTTGGCGAAGGCGGGTTGCAGCGTTCCCTGCACCCATTGACGGCAGGTCTCCATGAGTTTTTTCAGACGCGCTTTACGCTGCGTTGGGCTTGGTGCCTTGTCCGGAGCGGCATCGCCATCGAAACCGAGTGCATCCTTGTCCACGATGAGGTCAATGTCCTCAGAAAACCGCTCAATGAGTTTCCACGCCTTTGAGAGCGAGGTGCCGCCTTTGAATGTCAGGTGGCCGCCGATGTCGGGCAAAGTGAAGAGTTCTCGCAAAGTCCAGCAGACCCAAAAGTCCTTTTCCACGCTGAACGCTTGCAGCCCCATCTGCGCCTCGACCTGCTGAAGGGCAAGGCGGCGTTCGCTGGCGGGCAATTGGAGGAATGTGTTCATTCTTGTATAGTCCAAATAACTGAATTTAACGAGAGGAAGCATTCTCTGACTGGCAGTTATAGGAAAGTGTCATGGTTCAGGTAGTCGGCTCCGTGAGTGGGCGCAGCAGGTCTGCGATCCAAGCGGGCGCATGGCGGAGGTCTTTACGGATGGCAGCGCAATCCTCAGAGGAAATGAAGCGGCGTAGGGCAGTGACAACTTTTTCATCCACCTGATCCTGCCCAAGGTAGCGGAGCGCCTGGATGAGGGTGCCGCTTTTGCGACCGGCCGTGGCCATGTTCCGGGGCGTGGTGTGTTGCAGAATGATTTCCTGCTTCGCGATTTTCACCTTGCGGGCGGGGCCGTCCGTAAGGAACACGATGCGCGAAGGCACCTGTTCAGAGAGTCCTAGCACGTTGGCCGCATAGGCACCCGAAGGTTGAAGGCGAATGGCATTTCGCACCACGAGCGCTCGGGCAATAGCGTCGGCAGATGGGGCAACGGTGCCAAGCACGGGATGTTCCACCGGGTAGTCGTAGAGCCCGCGGGCAAGTTGGCGGATGACACCTGCGGCCTTGAAACGCTTCAATGCGGAAGCGACGGCATCCCGCGTGCCCAGGTCGGCCAGATGCGCCGGAGTAAATACCCACCCTCTCCCATGTCCGTAAATACGGTTCATGGCTTTGCTTTCAGTGGATGTAGGTTGCTTCGGCATAGAAATCTTGACACAAGTTCTACCTGTTTTTTGTGTCAGAGGAAGTCATTTCTTAGTGTGGAGATCACTGTGTCGAGCAACTCTCGGTTCGGAGGGGAGTTTGCGTCAAACAATCATGAATGAAATTGTTTAACAAAGGCAGGTCTCAATCTTTTTCGTCGAAGCGGCGAGACCCATCCATTTCAGGTTTTCCCTCTTTTTTCCGCTGCAAACCCAAGCTTGCTCATTTTTAGGGCATCACTTTGGCATCACTTTTTTCGTCCTTAATTGTTCTGATTTGTCCACGCTTGTCTATTTTATAGCAGTTTTATGTGCTTTGAACACAGCAAGTTGCAGAGACTTTTTGGGACAGGAGAGGACTTTTGAGGACACAGAGAGACAGCTATACCCGCAGATTCGTAATCAGCAGGTCACGGGTTCAAGTCCCGTCGTTGGCTCCAGTTCTAAGTGACTGGAATACAAATACTTAGAAAAACGGAATCAACTCTCGATTCCTGCCAATTAGAACTCTCCGGGCATCACTTTGGCATCAGTTTGTTCGCTCATTCTTGTGCCCTCCTCTAAGAGTGGATACCTCCCATTAAGAGGAATCAGCGGGAATTTGCGACTTTTTTCGGCTGGAAAAACTCTTTTGCACTCAGCGGTTCTCTCGACCTGCTGATTGAATCGGGTGGAGTGCTTCGATTCGTTGTGAGTCGGCCTGCGGCGCAGGTCAAAAAGCAGCAGAGAGTAATCAGCAGGTCAGGGGTTCAAGACCCGTCGTTAATTGCAGTTTTAAAATACTGGAATAAAGAGGCTTAAAAAGCGAACTCATCTCGCAATTCCAACGCGAAAAACTCGTAAGGCATCAATTGGGCATCATTTTTTTGGGTGATGCTCATGAGCAAAGGCTTCGATGACGCTTGGCAATCGAGTCTACCCATTATTTAATAACGAGGTTTTCACGATCCACGGATCGTTTTTCTTCCCATGCCACCAAAAACCAAGAACGCCTCAGCTGCAAACCTCGGTTTCGAAGCCAAGCTCTGGCTCGCCGCAGACAAGCTCCGCAACAACATGGACGCGGCGGAATACAAGCACGTCGTTTTGGGGCTGATCTTCCTCAAATACATCTCCGACTCGTTCGAGGAAATGCACGCCAAGCTCGCGGCGGGCGAAGGCGACTACGCTGGGTCAAATCCCGAGGATCAGGATGAATACCGCGCAGAAAACGTTTTCTGGGTCCCGCCTGCTGCTCGTGGAAATATCTTCAAAATAGTGCCAAACAGCCGACCATCGGAAAAATTGTCGATGATGCCATGGTCGCCATCGAGCGTGACAACCCCCGGCTCAAAGGTGTGCTCCCGAAGGACTATGCCCGGCCTGGTCTGGACAAGCATCGCTTGGGTGAGCTGATCGACCTCATCGGAACCATCGGCCTAGGCGACGCCGAAAACCGATCCAAGGACATTCTCGGACGCGTGTATGAGTATTTCCTGACGCAGTTCGCCAGCGCGGAGGGCAAGAACGGTGGCCAGTTTTACACGCCCCGCTGTGTTGTCCGCGTGCTGGTCGAAATGCTTTCCCCTTACAAAGGTCGCGTCTATGACCCGGCGTGCGGTTCCGGCGGCATGTTCGTCCAGAGCGAGAAATTCGTGGAGGAACACGGGGGCCGCTTGGGCGACATCTCCATCTACGGGCAGGAGAGCAACTCCACCACTCGGCGACTCGCGCTCATGAACCTCGCCATCCGGGGGATTGAGGGCGACTTCGGCCCGGAACACGCCGACACCTTTCGACGCGACCTCCATAAAGACCTCCGGGCCGACTACGTGCTGGCCAACCCGCCCTTCAACGACTCCGACTGGCACCGTAACGACGAAGATGTACGCTGGCAGTATGGGGTGCCTCCGAAGGGAAACGCCAACTTCGCTTGGGTGCAGCACTTCATCCACCATCTCGCGCCGAATGGCATGGCGGGGTTTGTCCTCGCCAACGGCTCCATGTCCTCCAACCAATCCGGCGAAGGGGACATCCGGCGCGCCATCATCGAGGCCGACCTGGTGGACTGTATGGTCGCCCTCCCTGGCCAGCTTTTCTACAGCACCCAAATCCCCGTCTGTCTCTGGTTCCTCACTAAGAGCAAAGCCGCCCGCAAAATGAAGCAACCGGATAGCGACCTGCCCGAGTGCATCCGCAAGCGTCACGGAGAAACCCTCTTTATCGACGCCCGTAAAATGGGCACGCTTATTGACCGCGTGCACCGGGAATTAACTGAGGGCGACATTGAGGAGATAGTCTCTACTTATCACCTGTGGCGTGTAGATGGTTCAGCTGTTGACGAGGAGTATTGCAAGCGAGGGATCGTTTATGAACCGCTACCGGCCTACAAAGACATCCCCGGCTTCTGCAAATCTGCCACCACCTCCGAGATCGCCACGCACGGATACGTCCTCACGCCGGGCCGCTATGTCGGGGCCGAGGAGGTGGAGGACGATGGCGAGCCGTTCGAGGAAAAGATGACCCGACTTGTCGCGGAACTGAATACCCAGTTTGCCGAGTCAGCGAGGCTTGAGAATAGCATTCGGGATAACCTCGCAAACCTTGGATTCAAGATGAAGTAATCCGATGACACCGAAAAAACGCCAACAGGGCATCTTTCATGAACCGCTCCTTCCCAAAGACACCTCACCTCAACTCAGACGGAAGGATGTCGCCACACGAACCCCGATATTTGCGCGAATAACCGGATGCCTGGCATTTGTGCGTTCGTGCGTGCTGATGGTATGTGCACTCGACCACCGAGGTCATGGGCGAAGCAGTTCGAAGTTTTGAAGGCGAACCAGCCATGACACTAATCACTCCCAACTCGAAGGCTCTCGGATATGGGTGACCTCATCAATGGCGAAATTCCCGAACATTGGGAATTCACCACACTCGGTGATGTTTGCCAACGTGGAGGTGGCAGCATTCAAACGGGGCCGTTCGGCAGCCAGCTTCACGCTTCGGATTATGTGCCAGAAGGCATTCCGTCTATCATGCCGACCAACATCGGCGATAACCGGATCGTGGAAAATGGAATTGTCCGCATCACAGAGGATGATGCGAATCGTTTAGGTCAGTATCGATTGAGAGCCGGGGACATTGTTTACAGCCGCCGAGGCGATGTTGAGAAACGTGCGCTCATCAGGCAACGTGAGGAGGGCTGGCTCTGCGGAACCGGCTGTCTAAAGGTTCGCCTTGGAACCGGCATCGTCGACCCACTTTTCGCTTCGTTGTTTCTCGGGCACCCGGCGATTCGAAAATGGATTGTTCGTCATGCGGTCGGCGCAACGATGCCAAACCTCAACATTTCAATCATGAGCGCGGTGCCTTTTGCTCTCCCTCCTCCCGCCGAGCAAAAAGCCATCGCACACATCCTCGGGGCGCTAGACGACAAGATTGCTAAGAATGCTGAGATAAATCATCATTTAGAAGAGGTGGCTCGGACGCTCTTCAAGAGTTGGTTCTTCGATTTTGACCCCGTTCGCGCCAAACTCGACGGACGCAAACCCGTCGGAACGGACGAAACCACCTCCGCCCTCTTCCCCTCTCGCTTTCAGGACTCCCTCCTGGGTCCCATTCCGCGTGGGTGGGAGGTTCGCAATCTCGACAAGATAGCTCATTACCTCAACGGCCTTGCCCTTCAGAAGTATCCGCCCGGCGATGGACCGGCGTTCCCGGTGATCAAGATTGCGCAACTCCGAAAAGGCGACACCATCGGAGCGGACCGTTGCAACATGGAACTGCCACCTGAATACATCGTTCGAGACGGTGACGTGCTTTTCTCATGGTCTGGCAGCCTCGAAGTCGAACTCTGGTGTGGCGGTCCCGGCGCTCTGAACCAGCACCTCTTCAAGGTCACCTCGCCCGAATTCCCAAAGTGGTTTTACTACCTCTGGACGCTCTACCACCTCGACGAATTTCGTCTCATTGCAGCCGACAAAGCCACCACGATGGGCCACATCCAGCGAGGGCATCTCACCGCCGCCAAAGTCCTCATCCCTGCGCGTGCACTGCTCGACGACATGACCCGCACCATGGCTCCTCTCATCGACCAAATCATTGCCAACCGCACCCAGTCCCACACCCTCGCTGCTCTCCGCGACACGCTTTTGCCCAAGCTCTTAAGCGGCGAGCTGTCCGTGGCCGATGCAGGGCGGTAAATGATGATTTATCGCTCTGTTATTCTCAATTTTATCGTCCAGCGTCCCGAGGATGTGCGCGATGGCTTTTTGTTCGGGAAGGGATGGGTGAGGGATTAGCAAGGCTTCAAGGAGCGGTATGCGAAGGTTGCTCACTGTCGAACCGGTTCCCTCGTTGACTTTGATTTCGTGCTGAACTTCAGCGGATTGAATCGAATAAAGCAAAAAGCGAGCATCGCATTTCTTCGGATCGGGCCGTAGCATCACCATTCGCTGACCAAGACAGCATCGGAGGTTCTCGGGAACCATACAAACCTCTCCCATCGGAGCCTCACGTGTGATTACCAAATCTCCACATCGAAGCCTTGCACGGCGGCTCCGCTGTTCGTAGTGATTCTCGTCAGTGTAACTCGGTGAACTGAGATCAAGGCGACCATCACGGATATTCTGATTGCGAAGCACAATAACACCTGTGTTAGTCCACAGAGGAGTCGAGTGGGGGCAGTCAACAATTTGCTCGCACAATTCTGAAAGCCGCTCCTTTTTCCACGTGCCTTTAATTCCCGAACTTTCCATGTATTCCTGTTTCATGCCGTTTCCCGATTGTTGTGGATTTTTCGGAGAACATTCTTTTCTCATTGGGGGATTCTAGGCGATGAATTTTCGGTGCGAATTCTTCACGTTCGCCTGATTGACCATCGCATAGTGCATGGTTGTATCTATTTTGACATGGCCGAGCAAGCGTTGAACCTGTTCGATGGGCATTCCCCTGTCGATGGCCCTGGTAGCAAGCGTCCTCCTGAATTTGTGCGGATGGACTTTCAGTAAGTCTGCCCGCCTGCCGATTTCGCGCAACCGCGTCTCCACGCCTCCAATCGCCATCCGTTCGTGTGGCATGGCTAGGGAGACGAACAAACCGGGGTTTTCGTCACTCCGTTCGTCGAGGTAGTTTAGCAAGTGGATTTTTGTCCGGGCATCAAAATACACCATCCGCTCGCTGCCGCCCTTGCCAAATACCACGCATTCCCGTTCGTGGAAATTGATGTCCTCCCGGTTAAGCTGCACGAGTTCGCCGACACGCATCCCCGTGGAAGCGAGCAGGTCAATCAGTGCCAGGTCTCGTATTTCCTTGCAGGCATCGCGGAGACGTTCAACTCCCTCGTCGGAAAAGGTGTCCTTGATCGTCTTTTCTGCTTTGATCTTGTGAATGCGGCGGACGGGGCTTTTCAGGATGTAATCCTCGTCTTCGAGCCAGCCAAAAAAGCTGGAAAAAATGCGCCGCATGTTGTCAATCGTTACCTTACTGGATCTGCGTTTCTTCTGATAGTCCGCCAGGTAGACACGCAGATCGTCTGTGCCGATTTCCCGCACGGCCTTATTCACACTGCCGAGCATGTTGCGAATGGTCGCCTCATAGTATTTGAGCGACTTTTCCGAACAACCTTCGATGCGTTTTGCCGAGATGAACACTCCGAGCAATCCTCCGTTCCTGGCATTTTCCGATACGTCGGGAGCGTGTTGCTCCGTGATTTCCACAGTTTGGAGGCAGTGCGTCAATACTCGCCGCAGTTCCTCCAACTGCGCCACCGTCAGCATCGGTGCCATACCTGCCTGAATTTTTGTAATCAATTTGTCTTTCATGTTTTCCCCGTATTTTGGGAACATGAGTTTGGCAGGTGACCCGGGGCGATAAATCATCATTTACCGCCCTGCATCGGCCACGGACAGCTCGCCGCTTAGGAGCTTGGGGAGGAGCGTGTCGCGCAGCACGGCAAGAGTGCAGGATTGGGTTCGGTTCGCTTCGGATTGCTCGTAAATCGGGGCACAGGTGCGGTGAAAGGCATCGAGAATTTTTGGCTCGTTCGGCAGTGCGATTTTCATGGCTCCGATGATTTCAGGACGAACAGCGGGATAAGCTCCGCCATCGGCCATTTGGCCGAGATAGTCGGAGACTTCAGGCTGAGTCATCGCGGCGTAAATGAATGACCACGGAACTTTCGTCGGCGTAAGGACGGCAAAGCCGGTAGAAGCGACACGATTTTTTGGCGGGTTTAGCGAGAGAAAATAGGAACCGCGGTCGGGACGGACGGTGGAAAGAACTGTGTCGCCGTGGCGAAGGCGGCGGCGGGCACGACTGGGTTCTTTACCGCGTGGATATGTGGCAATGCAAGCGATGTTGCCGCGACTCACCTCGGAAATCTCGATGTATTCTAGCGTCTCCAAGTCGTCGTTCTTACCGAGGGTCCATGAATTGATGGCGCATACTTCTTCGACGGTGGCGGGACGCCAGCCAATGGGAAGCATCCCATCTGCACAATGTTCAAAGTGCTCTGGGAATAGGGCGGTTAAGGCTTCGTCCATGCCCACAGGTTGGCGTCCGTCGAGTTTGGCGCGGACGGGATCGAAATCGACGAACCAACTCTTGAAAAGCGCCCGCGCCATCTCTTCTAAATGATGATTTAACAAATCCCAATCGAATGCGCCGTCCTCTCATGGTTCGTGGGGAGCTGGGGTACTGTCGGGCCAGATATTGCGTTCTGTGAATCGGTCTGCCATCCTAAAGCGCAGCAACCATGAACAAGCCCTATTCGATCCGAATCTTCCTCCCCGGTGGCGATCCCGATGGCATTCGGACTATTGAAAAATCAAACTGGAGCGGAGCAGGGATCGTGATCCCCCGTGCACTGATGGTGGAGACCAAAAAGCGCAAGGAATTAAATCGGACGGGCGTTTATGTGCTTGTCGGACCACCGGAGGAGTCCGGGTTGCCGCGAATTTACGTAGGCGAAGGTGACCCAATCAAACCACGCCTCGAACAACACGCGGCGAAGAAGGATTTTTGGACCAGTTGCATCGCTTTCACGAGCAAGGATGAAAATCTGAACAAGGCTCATGTGCAGCACCTTGAATCACGCCTGACAACATTGGCCGAAAAGGCTAAGCGCTGCCTCCTCGATAATGGCAATAATCCGGCGCTTCCGACTCTCTCCGAAGCCGATGCCGCAGATGCTGAAGGCTTCCTGGCTGAAATGCTCCTCTGCTTTCCGGTGCTCGGATTAAGCGTCTTTGCAACTACGTCTCCAGTCCAGAAAAAGAGCGCTAAACTTCTGTATATCACGAGCAAGGGAATCAAAGCCCAAGGAATCGAAACACCTGAAGGTTTTACGGTCAGAGAAGGAAGCGAGGCGGTAAAATCTGAGGTGCCTTCCTGTCATGCATATTTGAAGGAACTCCGTGTAGCCTTGATTGATAATGGCGTTCTAAAGCAAAAAGGCAGCAATTACGTTTTTACTCAAGATTATGTCTTTTCCTCCCCTTCAACCGCAGCCGGGGTTGTTCAAGGGCGATCTGCAAACGGGCGGATTGATTGGCAGACGAAAGAGGGTAGAACTCTCAAAGCCGTTCAGGAAGTGCAGGCTGAAGAATAACGTGCCCATCGGCCACTGTCCGGGATCCAGCAATCGTCCTTAGCAGATCAGTCGGCCAACAGCAAAAATCCCGACTTTTCTTTACATTTTCTGAAAACATGTAAAGATTTGATCAGTTTTTTTACAGATGAGCCCCTCCCTACCCCTGCTCCCGGTTGCCAAGTCGGTGCCATTGGAGACGAAAGCCGTCCTGCGACAGTGTGCGAAGGCGCACCGGTTTTTGGCGGAGTTGAAGGGGGTGGGGGGGAGCATCCCCAATGAGTCGATCCTTGTCGACACGCTTTCACTTCAGGAGGCTAAGGATAGTTCGGCTATTGAGAATATCATCACCACCCAGGATGAACTCTTCCGGGCGGAAGCCGGTGGCGATCTTCTGGTGGGTTCTGCCACCAAGGAGGTGCAGCATTATGCCGAGGCGCTCAAGGTCGGGTTTCAACGGGTGCGTGGGACGGGCTTGATCCGATTAGAGGATATTTTGGAAGTGCAGGCAACGTTGGAGCAGAACCGGGCGGGGCTGCGGAAGCTCCCCGGCACGGTGCTGAAAAACCAGCAAACCGGGGAAGTGGTTTATGAGCCGCCGCAGGATGCCGTGGAGGTGGAGCGGCTGATGGATAACCTGATTGCGTTCCTCAATGACGCTACGTTGGACGATCTCGATCCGCTGGTGAAGATGGCAGTGATCCATTACCAGTTTGAGAGTATCCATCCATTTTATGACGGGAACGGGCGGACTGGGCGCATCCTGAACCTGCTTTATCTCGTGACGCAGGGGTTGCTTAACATCCCGATTCTTTACCTGAGCCGCTACATCATCCAGACCAAGGCGGATTACTACAGCCGCCTGCAAGCAGTGCGAACGGCGGCTGACTGGGAAGGCTGGCTGCTATATCTGATCCGAGGTGTGGAGGAGACGGCTCAGGATTCCATTCGCCGGGTAATTGCGATTCGCTCGCTGATGCAGAAAACCAAGCATGCCATGCGGGAGCGGTTCCCGAAGATGTACAGCCAGGATTTGCTCAATAACCTCTTCCAGCATCCTTATACCAAGATCGAGTTTATCGAGCGCGATCTTGCCGTTTCGCGTCCGACGGCAACGAAATATCTGCAGCAACTTGCCGCTGCCGGTATGCTCAAGAAGCTGAAACTGGGCCGGACAAACTACTTCATCAACGAACCGCTCTTCACGCTGCTAACGGAATAGCTGCAATGCCCCTCAACGAATCCCACACCCGTGCCATCCTCAATGACGTGCTCCTGCCGAAGCTGCTGAGCGGGGAATTGCCATCACATAAAACCAACACACAATGAGCCATATTACTCGCATGGATTGGCAAAAACTGCTCAATCCGAATCGTCGCCGCCAAAGCCGCATGCCATCGGATCACCGTCTTGAATTTGAACGGGACTACGACCGCATGATTTTTTCAACTCCTGTAAAGAGACTTCAGGACAAGGCTCAAGTTTTTCCGCTGGAACCAAACGACGCAATCCGGCCCCGCTTAACTCACTCTCTGGAAGTCTCTGCAGTCGCCCGAGGAATAGCAACGAAAGCAGCGGCTTGGCTTTTTGAGCAAGGTCAAATAACCCAAGATCAGCAGAGATGGATTGAAGCGATTGCATCGACGTGCGGGCTGATTCACGATCTCGGCAATCCTCCATTTGGACATTCGGGGGAGGATGCTATCAGAGAATGGTTCGCCCCCCGGATTCCAGGCAACGATAAGTCTTTGGCGCATCCCCAGTTAACCCAAGATTTTCTCAATTTTGAGGGCAATGCGCAGACGCTACGTCTCGTTTCAAAGCTTCAGATTCTTGCGGATTTCTACGGACTTAATTTGACATTTGGAACTCCATCCGCAGCTTGCAAATACGTCGCGCCATCTCACCAAGTGAATGAGAGAGACCATGCGATGAAGAAGCCCGGTTTCTTTGCTTCTGAGAATGATCTGATTGCTGAAATACGTGCAGCCACGGGCACGGGTGAAGCACGAAATCCAATCACATTTCTCGTTGAGGCTGCTGATGACATCGTTTATTCGGTTACTGATATTGAGGATGGTGTAAAAAAGGGAGTTCTTCGTTGGGCGGATCTTGTGACTCGACTTAATCGGATTACTGAACCGATCGCCCACACTGTAGCTTGCGACGTTTTAACGAGGCAACGTAATATCCTTGGCAATCCGTCAGAGGAAGCATACCTCAATTTTCCTGATGACACACACGCAACGGCCTTTCGTACAGCCTCAATCAGCTACATGGTCCCAGAGGTTGTAAAAGCTTTCCAAGATAACTACGACGCAATTATGTGTGGCAACCACACTACCGAATTAGTCGGTTGCCCCTCAGTGAAACCATTTATTAAGGAGCTTAAGGATATAGGAAAGCAAAGCATTTACCCAAATTACTCGACCATAAAGCTCGAACTAATGGGACGTCGTATTATCAATGACCTAATGAACATATTTTGGGAGGGGGCGGAAACTGTTCCTGTCTATGGAAATCCCAAAACTAAGGATTTCAAAGGGAGGATAGGCGCACTTTTTTCTCAGAATTATCTCGATGTTTTTCAAGAAAGTGTTCGGCTTGGAAAGCTTCCAGAAATCTACTGCCGCTACCAACTCGTAACTGATATGTTTGCGGCATGACCGATACTTTCGCCAAATGCCTTCACAGCGAATTGATGAATGGATGAGGCACTGCAAATCTCGGTCCTGAAAAGGTGGCTGCTTGACGATGTGGCAGAGTTTACTCGTCGGAAACCCCTTGCCTGGAAACGGCCAATTGTGGCTACCGTTCAAGAAATGAGGATCCATCGTTGGCCAGCAGTTTTTTTTGGTGGCACTTTGCGATCCATTTTATTGGGACGCTTGCTGAAGGGGAGGATTGGCCGCCCTCGAGACATTGACATTGTTGTTGGTGGTCCATCAGTGGGAGAATTGGAAAAACAATTTGAATCCCATGTTGTACGAAAAACGCGTTTTGGGGGCTTGCATCTTCGCCGGGCTCAATGGGAGTTCGACATCTGGCCAGTGAGTGAGACCTATGCGTTTCGGAATAACCACAGTGAGCACGCCGAGTTCCGTGAACTCCCGTTCACGACCTTTTTTAATTTAGAGGCCATAGCCGTCGATGTGTGGGCTGCTCCAGGTTATCACCGAAATTTGTACACAGCCAATGATTCGTTCTTCACCGGAATTCTGCGGCAGGAAATCGAAATCAACAAAGAGGACAATCCCTATCCAGAGCTTTGTTTTATTCGATCTTTGGTGCTTGCTGCATCTCTTCGGTGGAAGATTGGCCCTCGACTTTTGCAATACCTCGCAAAAATCGGCCCCCAGATATCCAAGAGGGATTTGGAATCGGTTCAGATGAAGCACTATGGCCGCATTGAACTACCCTCCAAGATTCTCTTGGGTGCATTGTCCTCAATACGGCAATTTACCGAGACCGATCCCTTTCACGCTTTTCGCCCTTTCTTCTCCGATCAACTGACTTTATGGCCAGAGGATGCGAGTTTTATTCCGAGAATTCGCCTCCGAGCCCTAAGCGTTGACAAAAAGCGTTGCTCCATTACCCAGAACTTACTGTGATGCCCCTCAACGAATCCCATATCGAAGAAGCCGCCCTGACTTGGTTCGGGGAACTGGGCTACACCATTGGCCACGGGCCGGACCTAGCTCCCGGCGAACCGGCGGCGGAGCGGGATTCGTTTGGGGACGTAGTGCTGATGGGGCGGTTGTGGGCAGCAATTCACCGTTTGAACCCTTGCATTCCCGAAGAAGGGCGGGAGGAGGCGTTGCGGAAATTACTGCACCCGGAGACGCCTTCGCTCATCGGCAACAACCGGCGCTTCCATCATCAGTTGCGCGACGGGGTGGAAGTGGAGTATCGGCGCGCGGATGGGAGCATTGCCGGGGATCGGGTGCGGTTGGTCGATTTCGACGATACCGAGGGGAACGACTGGCTGGTGTTGAACCAGTTCACGGTCGTCGAAGGCCAGCACAACCGGCGTCCCGACATCGTGGTGTTCATCAATGGTTTGCCGCTGGCGCTGATTGAGCTGAAGAACCCGGCGGACGAGGATGCGACGATCTGGACGGCTTACCATCAGTTGCAGACCTACAAAGCGCAAATCGGCTCACTCCTGCAATACAACGAACTGCTGGTGGTGTCGGACGGACTGGAGGCTCGGATCGGTTCGCTTACAGCCAACCAGGAATGGTTTAAGGTGTGGCGTACCATTGATGGGGAGTGCGATGCGCCAAAGTCGGCGCTGGAGTTGGAGGCGTTGGTGCGCGGGGTGTTTGAACATCGGCGCTTCCTCAATCTACTCCGGCATTTCATTACATTCGAGGAGGACACCGACAGCGACCGGATCCACAAAATCATCGCGGGCTACCACCAGTTCCATGCTGTGAATGCAGCGGTGGCGGAAACTGTCCGGGCCAGCGGAATGGAGGACGGTTCCGTGGTTCGCGAGGAGCCTGGCGGATACTGGGCCGGAGAGATGCACGGCGGCAAGGCAGGCGATCGCCGTGCCGGGGTGGTGTGGCATACGCAAGGGAGTGGCAAAAGCTTCTCCATGCTCTTCTATGCCGCCCGGGTGATCCTGCATCCGGTGATGCAGAACCCGACGATTGTGGTGCTCACAGATCGGAACGATCTTGATGACCAGCTTTTTGGGCAATTCCAGCGGTGCCACGAGCTGCTCAGGCAAATCCCTGTTCAAGCGGACAGCCGGGAACGGCTCCGGGAACTCCTGCAAGTAGCCAGCGGCGGCGTGGTTTTTACCACTATCCAGAAATTCCTCCCCGAAAAGGGTGAGAAGATGCCCGCACTGAGCGAACGCCTGAACATTGTGGTGATCGCCGATGAAGCCCACCGGAGCCAATACGACCTCATTGATGGCCTCGCCCGGCACATGCGCGACGCGCTGCCGGAAGCGTCGTTCATTGGGTTCACCGGTACGCCCATCGAAAAGACCGATGCCAATACGCGAGCGGTATTCGGCGAGTACATCAGCATTTACGACATCCAGCGGGCCGTGGCCGACAAAGCGACGGTGCCGATCTATTACGAGAGCCGGATCGCCAAGCTGGCACTCAACGAAGCCCAACTGCCGAAGCTCGATGCCGAGCTTGAGGAGATCACCGAGGGCGAAGAGGAATCCCGGCGCGAGAAGCTCAAAACCAAGTGGGCTGCGCTGGAAGCGCTGGTGGGCGATCCGAAGCGGATCGCACTGATCGCCGAAGACCTCGTTCAGCATTATGAGCGCCGCCTGGAAGCGATGGACGGCAAGGCGATGGTCGTCTGCATGAGCCGACGCATTTGCGTGGAGCTGCTCAACGCCATCCTGAAGCTCCGCCCGGAATGGGCCAGCGCCAAGGATGACGACCTCGAGGCTGAACGGAAGAAGACATGCGTGGTGAAGATCGTCATGACCGGCAGCGCTGAGGACGGCCCCGACTGGCAGCCACACATCCGCAACAAGCAGCGCCGCCGAGAACTGGCGACCCGGTTCAAGGACGCAAAAGACCCGTTCCGTATCGTGATTGTGCGCGACATGTGGCTAACCGGCTTCGATGCCCCATGCCTGCACACGATGTATGCCGACAAGCCGATGCAGGGCCACGGACTCATGCAGGCCATCGCTCGGGTAAACCGGGTGTTCCGCGACAAGCCGGGCGGCTTGGTGGTGGATTACTTGGGCCTGGCGGATCAACTCAAGTCCGCCTTGGCTACTTACACCGAGAGCGGCGGCAAGGGCAACCCGACCTACGATACCGCCCAGGCCATCGCCGCCATGCTGGAAAAGCATGAGGTGGCGTCGTCCATATTGCATGGGTTCGACTGGTCCAAGTGGACCGCCGGGAAACCAGTGGAGAAGCTTGCCCTTATCCCTGCTGCCCAGGAGCATGTGCTCCAGCAGGAGGAAGGCAAGGCGCGTTTTGTGCAGGTCGTAGGCGACCTCTCCAAAGCATTTGCGCTCTGCGCTGCCAGTGACCCGGCCATCGCCATTCGCGATGACATCTCCTTTTTCCAAGCCGTAAAGGCCGCATTGAGCAAAGCCTCTGGCGAGAACCGTAAATCCCCCGAACAACTCGACGCCGCCGTGCGCCAGCTCGTTTCCAGCGCCATCGTGGCCGATGAGGGAATCATCGACGTGTTCACCGCCGCCGGGCTCAAAAAGCCGGACATCTCGATCCTCTCCGACCAGTTTTTGGCCGAGGTGCGCGGGCTCAAGCACAAGAACGTCGCGGCGGAACTGCTGGCCAAGCTTCTGAAGGATGAGATCAAGACCCGCTCAATGCGGAATCTGGTCCAGAGTCGCCATTTCAGTGAGTTGCTCAAAAGAGCCCTCAATGCCTACCACAACCGCGCCATCGCAACGCAAGAGGTCATCGAGGAGTTGATCCGACTCGCCAAAGAGATGAGCGCCGCCACCCAGCGCGGCGTGGACCTTGGACTCAACGACGACGAGGTGGCCTTCTATGACGCTCTTGCCGCAAACGAAAGCGCCGTGAAGGCGATGGGCAACGACGAGCTGAAGGTGATCGCCGCCGAACTGGTGACCCACGTCCGCAAGAGCGTCACCATCGACTGGACCCTCAGGGAAGGAGCTCGGGCAAAAATCCGGGTCATGGTCCGCCGCATCCTCCGCAAGCACGGCTACCCGCCAGACTTGCAGGAGGAGGCTACCAAGACTGTGCTCATGCAGGCGGAGTTATTGTGTAATGATTGGGTGGAGTGATTGCTATCATGCCGTTGCCGTCAGGCTTGGTCAGCAAGTCCAGCACCATTTGAAGCAGTTAGCGGGTTAAGCAGGATATCCCACATCTCCCATGGTCAATTACACCTCTCCGATTTCGGATTGGCAAAGAGTTTTCAGTAGGCCAGCCTTAGTGGGATGAGCATGACCGGCAGCAATCCACTCGTCCCCTGATGGTGTCAGTCATGAGTCAATAATCGTCTCTTCGAACAGTTGTTTTGCATCATTCTCGGCGTCTTCTGGGGCAATCAACAAATCGCGGCTCAGTTCCCGCTTCCTTTCCAGAAGACGGTGGAGGCGAAGATCGAAGCTGTGCTCAGACAGCGACGGGTCAGGGTGAACAGCCAACGGAAAATATACATGGACTGCACGTTGCTGGCCGATCCGGAAAACGCGGTCAGTGCATTGGTCTTCAACAGCGGGGTTCCACCACCGTGAGAGATGGATGACATGGTTGGCCGCCGTTAGGGTCAGGCCAACGCCCCCGGCTCTCGGGGATAGAACCATTACCCCAAAACCTCCGGGTTCTGTCTGGAATGCATTTACCCTAGCTTGCCGACGCCCGCCGTCGACTTTTCCGTTGATGAGCAACGGTGGCTCGGAAAGGCCATAGCGATTTTGGATCATCACCATCAATGCGCTTTGCATCTCCATGGATTCCAAGAATATAAGAGCCTTTTGCGCAGATTTTTGGATGTTGTCCAAAATTTTGAAACAGGCAATAAGACGTGCTGATTGTGCAATGTAACTCTCCGGATCTGCGGCATCCGGCATCAATGGGTGAAGCGAAACATTGCGTATTCTGTGCAACACTTCCAACATGCGCCCGCGCCCTTGCACGGTCCGGGCATCCTGAATCGCTTGCAAGTATTCCTCTGCTTGGACTGATGGCATTACCACCCTCTCAATATGTTCCTTTTTCTCGGGAAGCCCTTCCAAGTGATCAGCCTTCATCCGGCGTAACATGATGGCGGGGGCGGGATCAGCGGGGGTGTCAAGTCGGCGCCGAAGACTGCGCAAGTCGTCATGGTCAGGATTTTGCTCATACGTGCGGCTAAACTCCTTTAATGTTCCAAGCCACCCTGGTTGCACTGTATCCATGATACACCAAAGGTCAGCGAGGCGGTTCTCAATGGGCGTTCCCGTCATCGCGAGCACAAAATCTGCATGCATCGCCTTTACGGCATCCGTCATAAGTGTGCCTGGCGTTTTTGTCTTTTGAACCTCGTCCAGCACGATCACCGAAAAATGCACACTGCCGAACGACAATTGATGATCCCGCAGGGTTTCATAAGTCGTGAGAATCCAGTCGGCACTTTCGAGTTTGGAACGATCCAGTTCAGGTTGCATATTCCCGTGAATCGTCAGGGAGCGCAGTCCGGCTCCGTGAGCGCGCAAAGCCATTCCAAGGCCGGCGGATTCGAGATGCTGCTTGTGTTCCTGCTCCCAGTTTTTTAACAGCCCTGTCGGTGCAACGATCAGTATCGGGCGGTGGGGCACTTCTTTCTCCCGCCAGTTCTGTTTGAGCCAGAGCAGGAAGGCCAGAGCCTGAAAAGTTTTGCCCAACCCCATATCATCGGCTAGAAGAACGCCCGTGCGCCCGCTTCGCCACGCTTGCTGCAACCATTCGATGCCGCAGACCTGATGTCTTTTTGGGGTGGTTCGCAAACCACAGGGGATGCCCATTTCAAGCACCGGTTCCCGAGGGGTTGATTTGCTTGCAAACCCCACTTCGAGGAAATTATCGACGATCAGCAAAACATCCCGCTCATTCCCTTTCGGGAGTGAGGGAAGTGTCGCAGTTTTCGCTCCGTCTTCCTGGACCGTCTCTCCTTGTTTAGCCAGAACATCCAGGGCGTTGCGCGCGTCAGCGTTTGCCGGTATTTGCTTGCCTGCATGTTCAAAAGTGGACTGCCCGGCGGACATTGCGGCATCCAGTTTTTCTTGGATTACCGGCAAGTCCTCGCGCTTTAGCGTCAACCGCTCTCCATCTATTAAAAGACCAAAACTTTCAGGAGGAAGCCATGGGTCTCGAGCTTGCACCACCCACGGAATCGCCACCGGTTGCCTTACTCCTACATCCAGCACGCGCTGGGATATGAAATCCGGGGTTTCGACAAAAAGACTCTCTATAACATCTTCATCGCAATCGTCGCCTAAAGCCTCACGTAACGCAGCCCGCGGGTTGCGGACAAAAGTCCGGCGTGTTTCTTTATCCGCCCTTTGAATGCGACGGACAACCGAGAGGGCTCGCTGCAACTGCGGTTCCAGGACCACATACCAGCCATTCGAGAGCGCATACCTTGGTTGGCAATCGCTTTGCTGGGCGAAGCGTTGGATTGCGAAAGTTTTTTGGTATTCCGGCGGCAACAAGGGGGAGGGATTGGCATCGGGCTCTGTTTTGTTTTCGCTGCCACTGAATAAAACAGGTTCGAAAATGAAGCCATCCGCAGTAGCTGATACGCTCAGCGAAAAGGCGCGCGCATGAGCCACTCGAGTGCTCACCAGATAGCCTGTGGATTGGATAGCCTGCTGAGCTTCAGCTGGAAGGCTCGCACGGAAATTCCCGTATTTCACAAGCCTCGCCTGCAAATCGTCCGCGGGCGTCTCGTTAAAGCGATCCGTGCCATCAGCAAGTCTGAAATGCTCGGCAGACAACCGATACTCGCGGTTGCCAACCTGCAAAATGCATCCCGTGCGGCGTGGCCCAAGTATTGGTTGGCCATTTTGCCGAACCCAACGACACTGAAACTGGAACTCCGGGCGATCGATCGTGCTGTTGTGCCTGATGTCCAGAATGAAAGGAGCGGCATCAGGGAGACGGAGAATCGATGCGACTCTCGCATCAAATTCGGCGACGTGTATATGCGGCACGATTGCCACATCACCGATGTCTTGGGCATTCCCTGCTTCGATTAAACCGAGAATGGCCGCCGCCGCCGGGAGTTGTTGAGAGGGGGCCGCCTGCGCCCACCGTAGCACGGGAATTCTGGTGCCATTTTCTTCAAAAGCGAAACGAATTTCTTCGGAATGGTTCGTCCAAGTAAACATAATAGGTCAATTCATGTATTCATGTTGGCGGACATCAACAGCAGTACGCTTGCGGATAAAAGCAGCTACTTGCCCCTGCCAAGTGCCAAACTCGCTTCCGTGATGGGCAATGCCGGTATCAATGTAGTGTTCTACAATTTTGACATCGTTATCGATCAATTCAGGTCGCAAATATCTATTTCGATACAATCGTGGAGCCTTTTGCTCAGACAGCCAAATTCGGCATTTGCCATTATGGCTCCATTCCGCGATCGTGAGCCCTGCAATTTTCATAAGCAGCACAGAATGGCACTTATCAGGGGCACCTTCCAGTCTGCCGGCAGGAACACCCGATTTAAAGGAAGCCTGCGCATCCCTCATTGGTTCGGGGCCAAGAACCATCCACGCTTCATCGACAACTTGTCGTCTAATAAAAGCCATCCAAAAAGGACGCCTCCACCGCCAGTGCTCCTCAGGCGCATGCCTGTCGAGAATTTGAAAAAACTGTTCGAGAGTCCCTTCCGCGAGCCATCGCAGCAGGATCGAGACCACCCATTCCGCGACTCCAGCCCAGTGTGCACGGTTAATGCGCGGATCCCCAAAATGGCTGTTGAAAAAATCAAGAATGGATTTCTTCTGTTCATGCGAAGGCTGAATGCCGGTCCGCCATGGCAGCATAAGGGCTTGAATCAAATCAACCCGCTGATCTTCAAACGTGATGCCGAGCCGCCACTGGTCGTGTCGCACGGGCATTCCTGTGCTGCTCCATTTTATCAAACGGATGAGCATGGCAGTGAAATTGGCGCTATTGGCTTTCCGGGACGCAACGGTTCGCAATGCAGCGGTGTAGGCGACCCGGACAAAACTCCCGGAGGCCAATTCACCACTGAACCCAATTTCTGAAAGAGTTCGCCCCGCCGGAATATCTGAAGAAAGGACGGCATTTGCTACCCCCGTTGGGCCATCCTCGATCGAAAATAGTCCCAGATTCTGCTGCTGACCTCGCCACCAGCCCAAGGAATTCGAATCCGGATCATTTAGCCTTTGTCGAATAAGGCTTGAAGACCAAATGGTTCCCTTTTGCGTCGGAGAAAAATCACGTAAATAAACGTGAATCAGAATTTTGATTATCCGCGTGGAACGGTTCGCTGATAGGAAGCGCTCATAGTGATCCCTGAACCTATCATTCTCCGAAAGCAATGGTGAAGGATGTGAAAAAACAAACGGGGCGATGCGCCACTCTGCCTTGGAGATGGTGTCCCATCCAGAATCTCTTTCGGCGATGGTTGCAAACTTTCGATGGATGGCATCTATGTCTATCTGATTGGGCTGCGGCAGCCTTGTCGTTGCAAATCGGCGTTCCATTTCACGCCTGGCGCTTTCAAGCGGTTCGGTGGGGAGTTTTAGCATCAGTGATGCTTTGAATCGTCCCCTTCCATTGGCGATGGCGTCCCGGAAGCTCATTGTATAGTAGCTTTGAGAGCACCTTTCATTTTATCCCTCACTTTCTCAACTTCTCCCCTGGTAGGGGATGTCATGAGAAACCGCATCGCGATTCGTCGATTTGAGCGCCGACCCAGATCGCTATCATTAGGCATGATCGGTCGACAGTTTGCGTATCCGCTGACGCCCAACAGGGGTTTTCCTTGGGGGTTTTTCACAGTTTCCAGTTCTGGTTTGCTTGTGACGAGTTCCAAGTAGGTGTTTACGGCTCGTTGGGTTGAAAGAATCCAGTTCCCGTCGAGTTCACGACCACGGATCGGGACATCATCAGTGTGACCTTCTATCAAGATTGCTTCCAATCGCACGTTTGCGGAATTCTTTTCAAATTCCGTCAGTACTGGAAAAAGCGCCTCGCTCAGTAAGCGAATCTTTTCTCGTCCTTCAGGGCGAAGGTCTGCTTTTCCCGAATCAAAAAGCATTTCCTCCGGCAGTCTGAGGATGCCGTTCTCTTCATCGAGGAGAACCTCAACACCTTGAGCCTTCAACTGCCCTTCTAACCTTCGCAACATCTGCCTGCGAACCTCGTCGTTATTTGTCAAAGATGTCGTTACATCGCCAAAGGCACGTGCCTGAGCGGCCGCTTCTTTCTTAGCTGCCGCAAGTTGCGTTCGGACTTCATCGATATCACGCTTGGCGGCGGCAAGTTGCTGCTCAGCAATCTCCATGCTGGACTTGGTTCGATCAGCCCGCTGCTGAGCCGATATCGCTTGTTCGCTTGCCTTTTGCTGATCGTTCTGGGCTACGCGGTAATTCAGCGCAAAGGCCATCAGAAGAATGATGAAGATAAAGAGCATCCCCACCATCAAATCGCTGAGCGACACGAAGTAACTCTCCTCCGCTTCTCCCTCGTTGCTAATTGGTCGATGCGGCATTGTCTGATTCCCGTGCTTCTTTTATCTCGTCAGCGAATCGTTCGAGTGTCTCTTGAAGCTCCTCCACTACCCCTTGTAATTCGCCCACCCCTCCCCCGAGGCGCTGAGTCGCGATACTGAGGTTCTGTTCGAGCTTATTGGTGAAGCTTTCAATCTGAATCCGGTAATTCTCAAAACCATCAGTCATTCCAGTGAATGCTTCTTCGAGATTTCTGTCCACCTGTTCAAATCGCTGCTTATACGCATCCCATGTCCGCTCCGATGCCTGCGAGGCTGACGCCATATTTGAAATCAGCGTCGTAAGGTGACCGTAAGCCTGTTCCATTTTGCTCATCATCTCCGCGAGGTTTTCCGAAGTCCCGCTCATGCCCTCGGCTGCGATTGACACAGGGGTAGCCGCGCGATCCAGCTCCTCCCCCAGTGTTTTAGCTCGGTCAACAGCGCGAGACATCGCAGCGATGCTGGCATCGAATTCCTCAATATGCGAACTGACTTTAGCCCCCACGCGGTCTGCCATCTGCTCGAACTTTTCGATATTGGCCGACATCGGCTCAACACTGGATTTAATGCCGTCCGTGACCTCCTGCAATGCATATTGGAGATTAACGGTGACATCCATCATGCGATGGCCAAACTCGCTCGAAACCTCGTCCATCCGCATTTTCATGCTATCTGTAGCCTCGGTGAACTTCTTTTCAAGCTCATCGCTGGAACGTCCGATGGTTCCAGAGACTCCTTCCAACGATTGTTGCAGATTTTCGACTGCGCTTTGAATTCGCTCACTGAATTGCCCGCCTGCCTCGTCCATGCGCGTTTGCATCTGATGAGCCGCCTGTTCAAATCGCTCCCCGAACGTGGTTCCAGAACGCCCAACATTTTCAGAGATTCCTTGTAGGGATTGCTGAGCGCATTCCAAGGTTTTAGCCAGGTTTTGAAACTGATCCTGTGTCCCGCTTTGCAGTTTTTCTTGGAATTCTTGGGCCATTTTTCCGAGAGCATCCTGGTTCATGGAGCCCATTTGATTAGCCAGGCCTGCAATGGCATTAGTGACTGGCGCAATCCAAGTTGGGAAGCTCTCGGAAAAGGAGCGGGTGATCGATACCGCCAAATCTGTATTGAAGCGCTGCAACTCCTCTGTCTGCCGTTCTTGGACGTCGATGCTATCTTGGGCCAACCGTTCAGGAGTGATGAGGACAATCCTTGAATCGAATGCCCGGCAGAGTTCGTCGGCCATGTTGGAAAAACGATGGAGCTGATGTTTAAGGCGCCACGAAAAAACGAGGGAACAGGCCAATCCCGCCAAAGAGGTGATGAACTTGAATGACGCTGCTTGAAGCAACGCCCGCAAAGTAGCGGACATTTCTGCTGGATTCTCGGTTTGGAGCCCTTTTGCTGCCAAATGGAGCGCCGCGAACAGGCCAAGAAAGGTACAAAAAAGTCCGATGCCCACCAGGTAATTGGGCACCGCAGTGTAGAAACGCATGTTCACGCCGCCTTCACTAAGCAGATGGTCGTTAAAGTACCTAGCGGAACGGGAAGGGGTGCGCACGGCTTGCCCTGGACGAGATGGGAGAAGGAGGCCTTCCGAGTAGTGCGTCCACATCCGCCCAATTATCGGGACATCGGTCAGTTCCTGGCTGATTTCCTCAAATTTTTCCGTGAACGAAGCCGGGTCTGATGTTTTTTTAAGAATGGCAATCCCCTTGCGCAGGGAGTGAAAAACTGGTCCGATTTTTACCGTGCGGAAGAACAGCCAGGTCGATAGCGACCAAAGGACAATTGACCCGGTGAGCAGCATCGGAACGTAAGACTGCGTCAATCCGGTTACCGCGCCATCGATCATTTGGTCAATGGGCAACGATTGCGCAACCGCAATTATTGGGAAAGCGAAAGGATCCATTTTCAATTTGGGTGTAAGAACCTTCCCTTTGTCGCGGATGCCAGTGCTAATTTCAATGTTTTGGTGAAATCTGTATCGAAAAATCCCCCTTCGCCCGTCTCTGATGCGGAACAATTCCCAAGAACGGCATTCTCTTGTGCGAAGCATGCACCGCATCTTTTGCAGGTGCAAAATGCGCCGAATTTGAAGGAACCGCATTTAATGCAAATGGTAACCGTCATAATTACGTCCAGTGAATCCGAATCCAAGTCAGCGTCTCCTACGAGATGGCAAATTGAACTCGAGCTGGACCGGAATGGGGACGGGGGTTGAGTGTCCTCGGCCGATGCGTAACAGGGTGGTTAATACATTGTAAACTGTTTTCATATTCTCGGGAGCGCTTGGGTTATATTGCAGAAAGACCGACCCCGCAGATCCTGCGCTGCCTTCTTGCAAATCCTTTTGGGTCACCCACGTGACCTCCCTGGCTGCGCTCCGTTCCACGGAGCCGATCTTTCAACAACGGCACGATTCAATCAAACGGTGCCGGACAAATACTGTCCTACCCGGAGCTTTTTCCTTGCTTGTTCGTTTTACTCTGGAGTATCGGCTCTTCATGACTCGCACCAAAATCAGGAACCCGCTTGCAAAAAGCGCCCGAAATCGGTTGTCCACGGAATCCCGGCAGTCATTGTCCCCTCAGCCTCCGGTTTCTTCTTCGCGGGGGTTTTCCCGCCCATCGCTTGCCCGGATGCAGCAGCTCCACCAGCAGATCAAGGAGGGGAAGTTTCCCAACTGCCGCAAGCTGGCCGAGATGCTGGAGATTTCCACGAAAACCGTGCAACGCGACATCGACTTCATGCGCGACCGGCTCAACCTCCCCATTGAATATGATCCGTTGCGGTTCGGGTTCTACTACTCCAAGCCCGTTGCCAATTTTCCTAGCATTGAAGTCACCGAAGGGGAAATCATCGCACTATTCGTCGCGCAAAAGGTGCTCGATCAATACAAAGGAACCCCGTTTGAGAAGCCGCTGCATGCCGCTTTCCATAAAATCAGCGATGGTCTGCGGGAGAGCATCACGTTCCCCTGGGGGGATTTGGATGCGTCGTTCTCCTTTCGTAATCTCGGAACCACGGAAGCCGACCTTGTGCTCTTTGAAAACTTGAGCCGGGCAGTGCTCCGGTCGCTGGAGGTGGGCTTTGATTACAAAAAGCTGGGAAGCAGCCGCTACGAGCAGCGTCAGGTTCAGCCCTACCACCTGGCCTGCATCGAAAACCAATGGTATCTGTTTGCCTTTGACCTGGACCGCAAACAACTCCGCACCTTCGCATTGCCTCGGATGCGCGATGTCTGGCTTACGGCCACCAAATTCAAGCGCCCGGCGGATTTTGAGATTTCCAAGCACCTTGGCTCGAGCTTTGGCGTTTTCAGCGGCAAAGGACATTTCCGGATTCGGCTTCAGTTTGATGCTTTCGCCGCCCGGTTGGTCAGCGAGCGTCGTTGGCATGCCTCGCAGAAGATCAAACCGTTGGGTAAAGACGGCGGAGAGGGGATCGAGATGACCCTGGAACTCAGCGATCTTGAAGAAATCACCCGTTGGATTCTGAGTTGGGGCGGACATGCAAGGGTTCTTGCACCCAAGGAACTCCAAACCCGCGTCAAGAAAGCCGCCGAAAAGTTGTTGGAGGGGTAGGTCTGCGGTTGTCCGTGCGGTTGTGCTTCAATATCCAAACAAAAGGACAAATCTCCTTGGATCACCTCACAGGCTAAATCAAACCAGCAAACAAAATGAGCACAGGGCACGGAAATCATTGGGAATGTCTTCAAAAACCCGTTGAAGAAGCAATCCAGCACTTTATCCCGGCGACCATCGACAAAGGAGAATTGGGACAAACGATCCAGCGGGAGGGACTATGGTTTGATCGCGATCAACCGAGCACTGAAACGGTTGTTCCCATTGTCATGGGCAACAAGGCATTCGGCACCATGGTGCTGCTGGTAACTGACTCACTAAAAAGAGTAGTGTCCTCTACAGTGCCTACCCGTTTGCCTCGAAAGGCGCAAAGCAGCGCTTGCGCCTGACAGAAATTCGCGACTGGGGAAATGAAATCGAGGCGGTGCTGGTTGGCGAAAATGAGGACGGAATCGAAATCGCTTTTTTCGACACGAAGTATTTTGCCAATCGTGACCGGTATCAAATCGGAGAAACCTACGACTTCCGCATCGCAGGGGTAATTTACAAAGCGCGTTGCACGAATGACGAAACCATCGAGATTACTGATCAAAAAAGGATCGCAGAGCTGAACGAAGGTTTTTCAGAAGAACCGGAACGTCTGCCAGATGGCACGCTTGCACCCATTATCATCCATTATGCTGGCTGTTTTGCCTACGTCAGCACTTCAGAGGAATACGCCGAGGATGCCGAGTTCTATTGCGTGATTGGAAAAGTCGTCGAGTTCGATCTCGAAGGCATTCGCATGTTCCAGATAACTCCCAAATCAGGTGATAAGAAGGTGCCTTTGCCCGGCGTGATTTTCGGCGCCGCTTCTATGTTTAAAGACAATTATGTCCCCCAAGTCGGAGACAGCATCGGCGGCGGTTTATGGACACAAGGGTATTTGATTGAACCTAGACAATCACGAGCAGCCAAACGGAAACAGAAATGATCGAACTGCATATATCCCCGGGATATTCGTGGTCCGTCTGGGAAACCAAAGGCGGCTTGCAGCCAACTGTCGAGTCCTTGAATATCCCTCCTTCGTTTACCAAACGATTCGAAAAATGGGAAAGCAAAATGGGGCGTTATAAAAGTGAATACCCCGATGACGAATACAAAAAATACGAAGCCGAGGGGCGAGACATTGCATTGGAGCTTCAGCGTGCTGTTGGAGAACAGTTCCATGTGATTTTCCGTTATTGGGAAGCCTTTGATCCAAAGCGATGGAAAACAAAATGGCGTGAAGAAGATTTATTCACAGGCAAGAGTAAGGATGAATTTTGGCTTCACGAAGATTTGCCAGAAAACTTAGTCAACAGGGTTGTGCGAATTTACCCGGATTATTGCAGCGCTTATCTTTGGGATTTGGATGGATGCTGCACATGCAATGATGAAGCGCTGCCATACTCTGACGATTTGGATGCCCGTTTTTCCGCATGGGCAGATCGTTGGGATGCCGCTCATGACATAGGCAAAAGGAACTTGGATAAAAACCAACTTGCAGCGGAGAAATTTGATGATCAGGGCATTGCCTTAGCTGCTGAATTGAAGAGAGCATTGGGCGCTGGCGTGAGAGTCATATACTACTGCACTCTGAGTGACGCTATTCTAGAGGTATTGAAGGACGGCAAAACAATTGAGTGTCCCCCTGATACGGATTTTCGACAATGGGCGCTTGATAATTCTAATAATGCAAGGCAACATTTTGAATAGAGGCCGCCGTTTCGGACGTAAGCTGAGGGATGTAATATCGCGATGCCCGGTTCTCTGGCTTTGAAGGTTGAACCGCATCGGTATTGGCCGTCTGCACGAAGCTTCCCTTTTCGGGAATTGCACGCAGCGTGCGGATAACCTTCTCATTTACGCTCTAGCCACGAGCAATTCCCCCTAGTGTAGTGATCATTAAATAAGGGGGCACAACGTCTCGGCGTTTTCCGCT